>Ga0307379_10009884_pt1 | contig 12701 bp, 8 predicted proteins | sample UN2MG_FD_202237 | JGI IMG/M metagenome (GOLD analysis project Ga0307379, IMG submission 202237) | Soil microbial communities from Risofladan, Vaasa, Finland - UN-2 | ecosystem: Environmental > Terrestrial > Soil > Coastal area > Acid sulfate soil | place: Finland: Risofladan, Vaasa | collected... | reverse complement strand
CCGATAAGCCTGCTTATGAACTGAGTGTGGTGTTGAACCTCTGCATCAAGATGGTAGCTTTCATTGAAAACCTTGTAACAGATCGGACAGGATGTTACAACGGTTTTTGCCCCTGACCGTGAAAAAATATCAGAGATATGAATAATCAGTTCTCTGGCTTCCCTGTCCTTTCCGGCCAGCATTAATGGTCTTCCGCAACAGGCAGAGCCATCCCTGTCAATAAACAGATAATCAACGCCTGCTGCCTTGAAGATCCTTTCCATCGCCCATGGTATGCCGGGAGTGAGGTGCGACATACAACCGGCAAAGTAAACTACGCTGGCAGTCTCATTATTAGATTCAGGTTCCAGGTAGTGATAAGGCGGTAACTGACCGATCGCGTCAACATAGTTCTTGTTCCGGCTTCTCATGAATCCGGACCATATTCCTTTCATATCTTCAGGTGCTGCCCCTGCCCTGCGTTGAATAAGCCTCAATGGACCAAGCTCAATACCCACAGGACAGATCTCTTCGCACCTCCCGCACATGAGGCAATTCAATGAAATATCATATACATCATCATTTCTCTTCAACCCCTTAACAAAATATGCTGACTGGATATTGTTTATACCGGCTGAAGTGTTCAACTGGCAACTGTCAAGACAAATACCACATGAGGAACAGGAGTATATCTGAGCCTCAGCATATGATCCATATTGGTCTCCTGTGGTTACCCCGGAGTTCCTGAGGAAGATCAGGAAAAGCTCAGATGGAATATGCATGTATCTTGTTCTGGGCAGCAGGATAAAGAAGGTACCCAGTGCCAGTGAATAGAGCCACCAGAAAGGATAAGCCAGCAATTCAGCCGGAAGAAAGCTTGCAAGCAGGGATCCCAGGTTTCCTGTGAGAAAGCTGCCCGACCCATAGGCTCCGCTGGTAAAACTTTCAGCGAGAAGTCTGCTGGGGAAAATCAGCCAGAGAGAGCCAAGCGCAATCCTGTCGAGCATCTTGAGCTTTGTGGTCTTCTTCATCCCGACTATCCGCGTCCAGAATCTCTTTATAATTGCTATAAGCAAACCTGAGAGGATAAAAGCAAGCACAAAATCCATCAGAAATGAGTATATCCTGGCAAATCCTTCCGTACCATGTTCGGGATTAAAGAACTTGAAAAAGATCGCTTTATATGGTGGGTTTAGATGTTTCGTACCGAAAATATCTGCTTCAATAGTACCGAACAATATCAGGAGGAACCATCCAAATGCAAGACTCATATGCATATATCCAAGCAGGGGATTCACCTTGAAAATTTTCCTGTGGATAAGACTCTCGATGAATATTTCCTTAATGCTTGATACAAATGGCCTTCCAAAAAAACCACGCTGGAGTCTGAGTTTGTCGGGCCTTGACAGATCCCTGAACCAGACGATACCCTGCCCGACACAATAAAGGATTATAAAATATAATCCTAAATTGAATGGTATGACAAAGGGATCAAACTGCATAGTTGTCAAATTTTTCAAATGCCTGTTTCATAAGGAAAATAACATTCCTTGTATTAACCCCCCTGGGGCAGATTATGCTGCATTTCCCACAGAGCATACATTTTGAGGCAACCTTTCTTACCACGTCATTCTCCCCCCTCTTAATCAATATATTTAACCTCCTGAGACTGAATTCCGTGAATCTTGATGCAGTGCAGGTGGCAGCACATCCCCCACAACCGATACATAGGGCAAAAGTTGGTTCCTGTTCAAGAATATATCGGGCAACTGATCTGTCGTTGCGGTCAAAATCGATCTGTCTTCCCTTTACTATATTGAACCCGAAGCTTTTCAAAATTGTTATCTTTTAGATTTAAGATACTCATCTATCTCAACTGCAGCTGCCCTGGCATGTGATATCGTATCGGTAATATTCATCGGAGCAGTGCAGGTACCGGCATAAAAAATTCCTTCAACATTGCTGATATTGGTACCATAATGATTATCAGCTACTTCAAAGAATCCATTAATTCCTGTTTTCAGACCGAATTTCTTCCCTGTCTTCAATCCATCAGTTGAATTCTCCATACCAACCATAAGGACAAGCAGATCAACCTCCATCTTCATTGGCCTTCCTGAGAGGGTATCTTCTGCCTTGATCATGATCTTTCCTTCAATATTTTCACTGGCCTCGGAAACTTTTCCCCTTATGAAGTTCACCCCCCATTTCTCCTGCGACTCACGATAGAGTTCCTCGTAGTATGGGCCAAACATTCTCATATCCATATAAAAACAATAGACCTCTGTATCGGGCAGATGATCCTTTATCTCAATTGCCTGCTTAACAGCTGTAACACAACATACCTTTGAACAATGAAAATTTGAGACCTTTTCATCCCTTGATCCTACGCAATGAACTAATGCAATCCGCTCAGGTGTTTTACCCCTTGATGTTTCTATAATTCCATTATGAAACATTTTCTCAAGATCAGCCGAAATGATCACATCCTCGTAGATCCCGTACCCATATTCTTCTTTTCTGTGAGCATCGAAAAGGTCAAAGCCAGTGGCAAAAAGGATAGCATCGGCAGGGTCAAGCTGACCCTGATCTGTTATAGTATTTATTTTGCTATCTTTTTTGTTAAAGTCTGTAATTATAGTACCAGTCCTTATCTTGATCAGTGGATGATCAACCTCCCTGTCGAGATATTTCTTGACCTCAGTTCCTTTGCGACGATCGGGAAACAACTGAAACCACCTGTTTATCTTTCCTCCCGTGGTGGAATCTCTTTCAACGATCGAGACAGAATGACCCTCCCTGGCCAGCCTGCTTGCAGCAATACAACCGGCAGTTCCACCTCCGATCACGATCACATGTTTTCTGTTCCTGTCAGACATTAATCAGGTTTTTTGGCTCGGGTAACTGGCTGCCATCTTTCGCCAGGTACTTCCTGTTACTATCATAATTTATCCCCATCTTTTCAAGGAGCGGTTCAGACTGAACCATGTGGTACTGCAGGCCAAGATCCCATGGCTCGTAGCCCAGTACAATTCCTGCCAGCTCTTCATACGTCAGAACAGGAATACCCTGTTTCTGCCGGCCATAAGTCACTCCATCAAGCTCCTTAAGGGTGTATTGCCATTTGTCCATAAACATGGTACATCCCGGGCAATTTGCCAGTATAATGTCCGGTTCATAGGGCCTCATTGACTCAAATTTCTTCCGGGCATTTGAAATAGAGTATCCCCTGTTAGCCTGAACAAGGTACTGTCTGAAACCAAATCCACAACAGTGCCGACGTTCCGGATAATCGATCACTTCACCCCCCCAGGATTCAATCATGCCCACCAGTACATGAGGAAATTCTGCTCCTCCGACTCCGTACTCAGGAAACATTTTCGAGTAATGACATCCTATATGCTCAACTACCTTTAGCGGCTCACCTGTGTACTGGTCAATAAGCCGAAATTTTGCCCTGTCTGAAATTTCATCCTTGAATTTATAGATGATGTCGCTGGCATGAGCAATACTCTCAGGTACATCAAATTCTCTGCCGGTTGCCTTGAAAAGGTTTTCCCTTGTTTTAGCCAGTGTCTCCGGAAAATGTTTCCATGTTTCCAGTATCTCCGTGTAGATACCAAAAGAGGTAACACATGATATGGCTATATTCTTGTAACCATTTTCTTTTGCGAGTGCAAAATGTCGCGCCACAACTGCCTGTAGTGTGTCGAACGGGACTACGTCCCCATGGTAACCAATACCCGTACAAGTAGTGTGGCGGGGGTCTTCAAGTATATCTTTACCCAGATCATCCCGGATAAAACGCAGAAAAAATTGTTCCGAGCCCGGGAAAAATGTCTGCCTGATGCATGATCTGACATAAAAGAAATGATCGTCAGGTATCTCCTTCTGAAAATCAGCCCAGATCCTCTTCTTACCTTCCGGTTTCATGATCAGCAATTACAGGTTCATCAATACAATGGCTTCCATTGTCTGCTGAGTATATATATTCAAAATACTCGAAATCGATACCCTCATCATCAAAGTCCAATCCCATCTCAAGGGCCTTTTTCTTTGAAGCGGCCTCAATAGTATCAAACAGATCCTGTCCGCCGGTAACTTCAAATATCTGTTTTAATTCTTCTAAAACCTCTGGCGTTATTCTGCGTAATGGTCCCTCCTTTCCATTCAGCTCGCCCCCGAAACGTGCAATCACATGTTCAAGGTTCTCGTAATAATGTTCCCATATCGGTCCCTGCTCCGGATGCTTTTCAGGATCAACAACATAGCTGGCAGCGCAATAGCCGTACTTAAGGATATTTTCACCGATAGTCCTCTTTATGGCAAACTGCTGCCTCCCCTTTTCCGACTCTGTGAAATAACCCAGCTTCTGCGATAACTGGCGAAGAGCCATTATGACCATACCCGGTGTATTCCCCCTCGGGCACCTTGTTTTGCAGGACATGCATTGACCGCAGTACCATATCACCTCTCCTTTTAGTAGTTCTTCAATTAACTCATTATCGCGTGTCTGGACCTGGTCACAAATTTTCCGCGGATCATAATTATAGAACTCTGCTGCAGGACAAATAGCAGTACAAACACCACAATTCATGCAGGCGTTCAATCCCTCTTCAAATCGAATATCTTCAAGAAGACGAGCGTAAAGATTTTCCATATGGCTTATCAGATACTTACCCTAAAATATATAATCCCAAATTTACCCACTGCCTGCCGGATGCAAAAGTAGATTTAAGCCTATTTTGGAAGTAGTAGAAATACCACCTTTCCAGGATGAGGTATCCTGATCGTAAATATGGATAATTGAGTATTTATAAGTGGTTACCTGAACTCTTTAACCAGCATCGGATTGGCATTTACATCCTTGATCTCTGCCCTGATACCCGATTTGCCCACAGTTACCTCGGTAAAGGTTCTGTTTGAACTGACCAGTACCGGATAGTTAAATCCGGATTCATCGCTACCGTAATATCTGGTCCTGTGGGTATGTCCGCATATCATAAGGTCAATACCGGCACCTTCAAGTAAGGTACCGAAATAATCAGAAAGGAATTTCATACCGTGTTCCAAATTTTCGTCTCTGATAACTGGCATATGAATTATGACTATCCTGTATTCTGCAGATAAGAAATCATCGCTTTCTATGTGCTCTTTTAACCAGGCCAACTCCTCTCTTCTGTATTTGTCAAAATCAGCTAGCCCGTAATAGTACCGGTTATTGTCAGGTTTATCTTCACCGCAATCCAGTACAACAAAATGATCAGGACCATGTGTAAATCCAAAATAAAAGCTGTTATCAGGAAAATCAAAATAATTCTTAAAATCCCTGACCAGCATGCCACGCGTCTCATGATTCCCTCTTACATAGTAGAATGGTTTTTCAGTAGCAAAGTAAAAGACTGCAGTATCCAGGAATCCCCGGAATATCTGATTCGGGTCCTGGAGGTAGTCAATAAAATCACCATTGAAAAAAAACATATCCTGCTCACTTGCCTGGGTCGATTTAAGAAAATCGGCCAGCAGGGATGAATTTTCATGGATATCATTGAAAACAATAAACCGAACCTCTTCGTCGGCTCGATCCAGAGTGGTAAAATTATAATTCCCAACTTTCAGAGTGTCTCCAAAATATACCCTGTAAGGCTGGTACTTCAGTATCTGGACAGATGATATCTCATATGAGTATTCCGTACCCGGTTCGAGGCCATCAAGTCGAACCGTGTGAATGGTGCCTCCCCCGTTAATAAGACCATCCTGGCTGTTTCGTACATTTCTTTGCCTGCCGTCATCAAAATGAATGGTAACCGCAGGTACTGCCGGCCTGTTTGTATGCCAGATAATGGTGACGCCCCTTTCAGTCAGATTCTGGATATAAGGACCATGTATAACCCTTAGACTCTCATTATCAATCTTTTGCCCAAAGATATTAACGACAGAAAAAAGATACATCATGCATAAAAGGGAGATCCTGATCATATGAACTTGAATTTCTTAATCCACCATCAAACTTAATAATTTAACATCAGGATCGATACATTTGAGCAACATTATTTAAATTTGGTATAGAAACCCAAACCCCGAGATAATGAGAATAATTAAAAACTGTGCCAGAAATGTACTGGTTATCTTACTATCACTATTTCTGCTGGGCTCCTGTCAAAAGCAGAACGTTGTTTCACTGAGATCGCTGCTTCTTGAAATGAGCGACCGGCATGCCATCACCTACTTTCCCAATCCGGACTATATGATCGAACAATTCAGTAGTTATGACAGACGGTCTGTCTCACCTGACGAAGAGGGATGGTATGCAAATGCTGATTATACACAGTTCATACGTACTGAGGAGAATAATGGTCGTAAGGAATATGTTCTTTTTGATCACGAAGGGCCGGGGGCAATTGTCAGATGGTGGATGACATTTGCAGGCGAAGGCAGTTATGACGGGACTCTCAGGATCTATATTGATGACAATGATCAACCTGTGATTGAAGATAACGTTCTCAAAGTTATCAGTGGCCAGCTTCTTGCAGGTGAGCCTTTAAGCTCAAGCGTATCACCTGAGACCAAATATGAACAGAGGGGGCATAACCTTTATCTACCGGTGCCATACGGTGAACATTGCAAAATAACTTATGAATGCGATGTTATTATTAATGATAATGGAAGGATGCGCCCCAGTATATATTACAATATAACCTATCGTGATTATAACGAAAATGCGATAGTGGAATCGTTCACAATGGATGAGCTTGATGCCAATCTTACTCTGATCAGAGATCTGAATAATAAATTATCAGGATTTGAATCACCATCAGAAATGGAATTGTCCGGGGAAGGAATAGTGGAACCCGGCAAATCTACTGATCTTAGGTTCAACGGTCGCAGGCATGCAATAAATCAAATAAGTATAAAACTGGAAGCTGAAGAAATGAAGCAGGCTCTCAGATCAACTGTGCTATCAGCAAGTTTTGATGGCACTCAGACGGTCTGGGCTCCGGTGGGTGAATTTTTTGGAACCGGATTCGATATCCATTCATCAAATACCTGGTACAGTAATGTATCAGATAATGGTGAAATGAACTGTTTCTGGATTATGCCTTTCAGATCTGATGTAAAAGTCAGTTTAATAAACTATGGTGATCAGGAGGTTAGCTCAGAAATGCATGTTGGTATGCAGGAGTATAAATGGACTGACAGAAGCATGTATTTCGGATCGTTGTGGCATGAATATAACAAGATTAAAACTGCAGGATCGGAGAACGTTGGTGGCACTGGAAAGCACTATGATATTAACTATATCGATATTGAAGGCCAGGGTGTCTATGCAGGAGATGCCGTTACAGTATTTAATACCGCAGATGCCTGGTGGGGAGAAGGCGATGAAAAGATATTTGTAAATGATGAGTCATTCCCCTCCTGTATCGGTACCGGAACGGAAGATTATTATGGCTATGCATGGTGCCGTCCTGAATCATTCACTCATCCATTCATAGCTCAACCTACAGGGGCAGGCAATTTTCATCCGGGGATGACAGTGAATATGAGGTACCGGGTCCTTGATGCTATTCCTTTTACCGAGGGTATCAGTTCAAATATTGAGCTCTGGCACTGGGCTCCCACCGTAATGAACTATGCCCTGACTTCATACTGGTACGTCAGCCCTGGATTCTCAACCAATATTAATCCTGATATTAACCTGGTAACCATTAAAGTCCCTTATAAGAGGTCTGATGTGATCATTCCGGTATTGAATGAAGAGGGTATTATCGAGGGCGAATTCATGGAAGTTTTACAAATTGACGGAGGATCGGCTGAAACACAGTTCACTACAACCTGGGACTGGAGCAACAAAGGTCAGCTCTGGTGGAGAAACGCCAGCGAAGGGGACAATCTTGATCTGAGGTTCATCAGTGAGGCTGAATTTATGTCAAATGTTGAATTGGGTTTATCAAAAGCAGTTGATTATGGCATAATATCCTTCAGGATAAATGGTAAACCTTCGTCAATCAGGTTCAATGGATATACAAACGGTGAAATGGTCACAAATATAGATCTGGGATTATTTCAAATAAATGAAGGAGATAATGTCCTGTCAATAACTGTTGAGGGAAGTGACAGACGCGCTAAGCAAGGTAATATGGCGGGTGTTGACTACCTGAAGATTGGTACATCAGGTAACCAGCAGTAATTGATCTCTCAGGTATTATATGACAGACCTGGTTACCTAGGTCTCGTAGAGGGTTGTGACCCCCCCATATCTCCATGCCCTTAGGACAAGCTTCAAAAAGAACAGAACCTGGGCAAGAATGAATAGAAGGAAGAGTCCTCCTGGAGCGGAGGGTTGCATACCTGATAAAAGCCTGGTTACTATCCATACATATAGTATCTGGATTGCCGTTATCAGCAACATAAATATGTAAGATCCAAAAAAACTAGTAAATGTGGCTTTGAATCCATAACCAAGTGCCTTGAATACCCTTTTATGATCGTTAGCGGCCAGCCAGGCCCTGGTATAATCAATAACGAGAAGAAATATAAGTGAAGCAAACAGAAAAATAATTCTCGTTATCTTGTATATTGCCTGCATGGTATCTATATCACTGCTTCCTCCTACCCTGCTAATAAGGACAGGTACTCCGATTATCAAACCGGCTGCAAAGATGATCATAAGTACTACCAGCAAGGTGGCTACAAGGTACGAACCAAACAATTTAGCTGACGACCCGAAAAAGGAGCTGATCCTATAGCTGCAACTGTTTGATCTGAGCGAATCAAAGAGTCCTCCATTCAGGAATATATAAATTATGAAAAAGAGGAACAGGAGGAACAATCCTCCCCTGGATATCATTGGCAAAAATGAGGCAACAGATGCCAGGTCAGCCCAGAAATCAATATTAAATCCATCCCTGATCAGTTCTGTACCATAGCTGTTGCCTAAAGCCTGAAAAATTGAGCCTTTGAGAGGGATCGCGAACAGGGCAAATCCAAGAAAGGTAATTAACCAGATTATCAAAATTGACTTTGCAGATCTTATTGTCCTGGTCAAACCAAGTGATATGGCTTTAGTGAATTTCATTTCCCTAAAATTGTATTAAAGTGATAAAATCTGTATCATAAATTGCATCATAGTAACCAGTTTCCGCACCGCTTTTCGCACACCCGTTCTGTCGGGTTCCAGGGTATAGGAGTTATTAAGATAGTTTACATCCATTACAATCTTATATTCAGGATCAATCCTGGCCCAGGTAATTCGCTCAGGCCGCTCATAACTGTAGGACTTGTATCGTGCTTTGCCGTCCCAGTGCTCTGTTATCTCATCACCATTCTCAAAATGTATTAACAGCTCAACCGGAAGCCTAACCTCTCCAAGACGTTGAAGCTTTACCACAGATGTATAGATTGTATCCCCGGAGGTATCATCCTTCCGTAAAACCATCCCGGTATCAGATTTAACAATTCCTTTAAAAGACCGTTCCTTATTATTCAGAATTCCGTCAACCTTATAATCACAAATACCTGTCCCATAAAGTGTCTGTTCGAAGAACCAGTTCATATCAGGACCAAATTTATTGCCATGCATCTCGCTGACCACCCGGTTGGTTATATCAACAAAATTTTGTGCATCAGGGTGATTAAATCCCCATTCATTATAGAATACCCTGAAAACCTCATTGATAGTATTCTCACCTATAATACCCTCAAGGGTTGACAGCCAGTTGGCAGCCTTCATATAGCTCATCATACCATATGTACCATGAGCATAATCCCACGAAAATGGCCTGTTATCAGTTACCTGCCGGTCACCGGAATGCACATATTGGATCCTTCCGGTTGACCTATCAGAAACACCAAATTTTTTATGGTTAATAATCCCCTTGCCAGGGCCCCAGTAATGGTCCATTATCCTCTGCTCCCAGTATGAATTTATTCCCTCATCGATCCAGGGCTCCTCGAACTCATTGTTTGCAAGGATCCCCATGAAATATGCATGTCCGAACTCATGCACGGTAACCATCTCAGGCAGAAGTAAAAACTCCGGAATTCCTGCACTGGAAGCCGATGTAAATATTGTAGTATATTCCATTCCGCCGGCACCTGCTCCCTTTGTGGGAGGATCAACAAAGGTCACATGAGGCCAGGGAAAGGGACCCACATGCTGGCCAAGGTACTCAAGTGCATTTTTAACAGCACCCAGCTGGCGGTCGACCTGATCTTCACGTCCGGGAGGATATAAAAACCGTATCTTAACATGGTTCCATTCATCTGTTGCAACCTTGTAGTCAGGCCACGCTGTCCATGCAAAGTCAACTATATCTTCAGCCCTGTATTCAACCAGTTTCCTTCCATCACCCAGAAGCTCCTCCCGAATTAACAATCCACCACTGCCAATAACATACTCCTCCGGCAAGGTTATATTTACCTCATATACACTATGGTTGGCATAGAACTCAGAATGATTGTGAAACTGGTGACAATTCCATCCTCCCTTTTCCCTGTGCCGTAAACCTGCCGGCTCATACACAGCTATTTTGGGGAACCATTGCGCAACAAAGAAGTAATCATCATTAAATCCGGTTCTTCGCAGCCTGGATGGTAACTTTGAAACAAATTCGATATTCAGGTATACCGTATCACCCGGAAGAGCAGGCTCCGTAAGATCAATTTTCAGAACAGTCAGATCGTCAGAATTGTTATCATCGGGCTGGATATACTTCATTGAGTTGGTAAGGTCATAACCTTTACGGTCATATGCAGAAATAATCTCAACCCAACCGAAGTCAGATTCCCCTGAACCGGGAGATCCACCTTCCTCGGTGAAGAATGTAGATTTGTTGCTTCTGAAAGCATTCAGATACATATGCATCCTGATATCCTCCACAATATCATCCGAGCAGTTTACCCAGAATGCTTCCATCGTTCCTGAAACCGTTTTTTTAGTCGGATCCAGCTCCACATCCATCTTATATCCTGTTATGCGGTCGCTCATGGGTGTTTCAAAAATCACCTGTCCATGTGATGCTGTAACAATGAATATCAGGATAATAAAATTAAATAATCTGGTCATGGTTAATAGGTTATAACATTTATTATTATGACAGTTATAAGGCATTTAAAGTTACACAATTTATCGCGAAATTGTAATAAATAGCAATTTTTACCATCCCAGTTTATGTTTTATTAATATCAATACAAAGCAGCAGAAGAAAAGTAAACAGGATTAGGCTTGTATATTAATTCATTCGTGCATTATTTACCTTCCTGCAGGATTCCAGATAAATACTCCCAAAAGTTTGACAGACTGGCGTATGAGTCGATGCCTGAAAGGACAGGCATAAAAGAACAGACTATTCTCCCTGGTTGTTTTAGCAATAATTTGAGTTAAATCATTCCCAAAATCATGAACGAAATGGCAGTTACAATAATTCTTCACTGCATAGCATAATATTGTTTTATCAACAGTCATTGAGCCTGAAAAAATAAAAAATGATACAATCCTCCTCAGGCTGGCAAAAAAAATTTGAAAGCAGCTCTTCTTTTTGAAATTTATTGAAAGGTGATAAATATCATTTGTTGAAATTTGTTCGAAAAAAGGTGCTAAATGCCTGTCTAACAATATAGTTATAAAATATATGATAAATATCACTGTTAATTCTTTAACAATTCTACATATCAATATATCTTTATATCTATATAATTCATATTTTTGCAGTGTGAATCAATAAACAATAATAAAATTTCAAACTCAAAAATGAAAAATCTAGTGATTCTGGGTGCCGGTACAGGAGGCACAGTTATGGCAAACAAAATGAGGAAAGATCTTCCCGGAAGTGAATGGGAAATAACAGTAGTGGATCAGCACCGTTCACATTACTATCAGCCCGGTTTCCTGTTTCTCCCCTTTGGATTTTATGAAAAAAAACAGATAGTAAAGCCCACGGAAAAATTTCTTAATGCAGGTATCAAATTTATTCACGAAGAGATTGACCAGATCGAGGGTGACAGCAATAAAGTACATTTAAAGAATTCCCAAACACTTGATTACGACATTCTTATTATTGCTACTGGCGCAAGGATTAATCCGGGCGAGACTCCCGGTCTTAAAGACAAACTCTGGATGAAAAAGATTTTCGACTTTTATACAATCGAAGGATCAGAGGCCCTGAATGAGTTTTTTAAAACCTGGGAAGGAGGCAAACTGGTTATCAATGTCGCAGATATGCCAATAAAGTGCCCTGTAGCTCCACTCGAATTTGCATTTTATGCTGATGAATTTTTTACTACGAGGGGAATACGGGATAAGGTTGACATTACCTACGTTACACCATTGTCCGGAGCTTTTACAAAGCCGATGGCATCGCAGGCTCTTGGATACATGTTAGAGAAGAAGAACATCAATCTGGTCACAGATTTCTTTATCGGTGAGGTTGATAATGAAAATCAGAAAATAATAGATTTCGGAGGGAGTGAGGTAGAATTTGATTGTCTCGTATCGGTCCCTCTTCATTCGGGTGATGAATTGATCACCAGGAGCGGATTGGGTGATGACTTTGGCTTTGTGCCAACTAATAAGCACACCTTGCAATCGAATGCCTTTGAGAATATCTTTGTAATTGGCGATGCAGGAAACTTCCCTGCTTCCAAGGCAGGATCAGTTATACATTTCCAGGCTGAAATACTTCATAGGAATATTAAGAGCTTTATTAATAAAAAATCGCTTG
>Ga0307379_10009883_pt1 | contig 12702 bp, 12 predicted proteins | sample UN2MG_FD_202237 | JGI IMG/M metagenome (GOLD analysis project Ga0307379, IMG submission 202237) | Soil microbial communities from Risofladan, Vaasa, Finland - UN-2 | ecosystem: Environmental > Terrestrial > Soil > Coastal area > Acid sulfate soil | place: Finland: Risofladan, Vaasa | collected... | reverse complement strand
GGAAACTCCTGTAGGGTTTAAAAACCTTACAGGAGGGAAAATGATCATTTCCGGCTTACTGAAAAATGGTATTTCTGTTGACCGAAGCTTATGCACTTCTACTTACCGGGACTATAGCAGAACTACTTACCGGGACTATGGTAAAAGTCCTTGCCTTTTGCACATATCCATAGACGCCCTTCACAGTAATCGTCGTTTGTATCACGCTACCTTGTTAAACTGATCCTTGCATAGGGCTAACTGATATGCTGAAATCAGGTGGAGGTGGATTTATTAATGATCCCCATAAAGGGGAACTTATTATAGCTACTACTATGAATGCTATAAGGCCTAAAGAGGCGAGGTTCAGAATTTCATATAACGTTTTTCCGTATTTGTGAAGTGCGAACGAGAGCGAGCATTTGGGTGAGCGGAACGAACCATAAACACCGTGTTAGATGAAGTTGCTGCTGATTTTCTCTTTCAATCTTATTTCTATAAATCATATCAAATTTCTCCTAAAAATGACTTTCTGACTCTATCATCTTTAAGGAGGTTCTCTGCTTTATCTTCAAAGGCAATTTTACCTATTTCAAAAACATAGCCTCGATCTGCATATTCTAAAGCCATTCTCGCATTCTGCTCAACAAGAAGAATGGTTGTTCCATCTTTATTAATCTCTTTTATCTTCTCAAATACAGTATTAACATAATTTGGAGAAAGCCCAAGTGACGGTTCATCCAGTAAAAGCAGTTTTGGTTTCAACATCAATGCCCTGCCAATAGCAAGCATCTGTTGTTCACCGCTACTTAATGTGCCAGCTCTTTGTCTTTGTCTTTCTTTAAGAATTGGGAATAAACTAAGCACTTTATCAATATCCTCCTGTAAAGTCTTTTTATCATTTCTAGTATATGCACCCATTTCCAGATTCTCTAAAACGGTCATTGAAGAAAAAACCCGCCTTCCTTCTGGCACCAGACACAGTCCTTTCTCAACTAACTGATACGGCTGATTTCCATTTATGTTTTCTCCTTGAAATAAGATCTTTCCCGAATTAGGTTTAACCAGACCACAAATTGCCTTTAAGGCTGTAGATTTACCAGCTCCATTTGGACCTATCATTACCACGATCTCGCCGTCACCAACAGTGAGAGAAATATTATCAAGAGCAAGAACACTTTCGTAATATACAGTCAAATCTCTTACATCAAGAAGCACTTTTACGCCTCCTGCCAAGATATGCTTCTATAACCTTATCATTTCTGGTAATCTCCTCTGGAGGTCCTTCAGCAATCTTTTTACCATAGTTTAATACAATTACATTATCAGAGATTCCCGTCACTACTCTCATATCATGTTCAATAAATAATATGGTCTTTCCATTATCTTTTAATTTATTTAACACATCCAGTATCTTAACTCTCATATTAGTAAAAACTCCTGCTGTTGGCTCATCCAACAAAAAAAGTTCAGCTTCCATTGCCAATGCTCGGGCTAATTCAAGCAATCGTCTCTGTCCATGAGATAAATTCTGTGCAAGTTCGTCTTTTTTGTCTGTAAGTTCTACCAATTCAAGATATTCTAGAGCTTTCTTTCTATTTCTCTGTTCTTCTTCCTTCATAACCCTGGATTGAAGAAGTGCAGATATAAGACTTTCACCTCTTTCGTATTTAGTTGAAAGCAGTATATTCTCTAATACTGTTATTTGAGGAAAAAGTCTTATATTTTGAAATGTTCTTGAGATTCCTAATCTGGCTATCTTGAAAGGTGACAGATTAATAATCCTTTTATTCCTGAAATATACATCTCCAGATTGAGCATTATAGAATCCCGATATTACGTTAAACACTGTTGTCTTGCCTGCACCATTAGGCCCTACCAAAGCATTTATTGTGGCTGGCCTAATGGAAAAGTTCAGGTTATCTACTGCAACAAGCCCATCAAATTCTTTAGAAAGATTTTTAACTTCTAATAACATCTCATCACTCACTTGAATCGATACCTTCCCATTATACCCTGTGGTCTCTTGATCATAAGCACAACCAGAAGCAGTCCGTAGATCATCTGTCTCATCGGAGCTGCAATCGATGAGGGCATTCCCAGAAACCTTAAAAGTTCAGGGAAAACCACCAGAATCACTGCTCCTACTATTGATCCTGATATGCTTCCCATTCCACCAAAAATAACCATAAGGAGGATGGTGATGGATTCCATAACGGTAAAACTCGAAGGGTCAATAAAGGTTATGTAATGGGCATATAGACTTCCAGCAATCCCGGCAAAGAATGCCCCGATCACAAAAACCAGTAATTTATATTTAACTGTATTTTTGCCTAAAGCCTCTGAGGCAATCTCATCCTCTCGTATAGACCTAAGAATTCTTCCAAAAGGGGAATTCACTATTCTTCTCATTACAAAGATAGTAATTACAACAAAAATTAATACCAGTAATAGATAGGACCATGTTTCTGACAACGGAAGCCCGAAAACTGAAAATCCAGGAATTCCAGGGAGTCCCATTGGACCTCTTGTAAGAGATATCCAGTTTTTTGCAATGGAGTAAATAATCACCCCTAATCCAAATGTTGCCAGAGCAAGATAATCTCCCTTCAGCCGCACTGCCGGATAACCTATTACAATACCTGAGAGTGCTGCAACACAAGCTCCTATCAACAGTCCTATCCAGGGAGATAAACCCATATTTAATGCAAGTAGACTTGAAGTATATGCACCAATACAAGAAAAGGCTGCATGACCCAATGCTGGTAGCCCTGTATATCCCACAATGATATTAAGACTCAGCGTAAGGATTATGTAAATCCCGGCAATAACAAGTATATGTAATAGATATTCCATATATTTAAATTGTCTCCTTTTCTTTTTTAGTGCCCAATAAGCCTCCGGGTCTTATCAATAGAAAAATTATAAGAATAACAAAGGCAATTGAATCTTTCCATCCAGCTGATATTTTCCAGATACCAAGATTCTCAGCTAATCCAAGAAAAAATCCACCCAGCACTGCACCTGGAATATTACCAATCCCACCAATAATACAAGCAATAATTCCCTTTAAGAGAGCACTGAATCCCATTGTAGGTTCAATATTGGTTTCAAAGGAAATAAGTATCCCGGCAGCGCCGGCTAATGCGGAGCCTATGGCAAATGATGCTAAAATTATCTTCTCTGGATTTATACCAACAACATTTGCCGCTATGGGATCATCAGACACTGCTCTCATTGCCTTGCCGAGCTTTGTTTTCCGGATAAAAAGCCAGAGTAATATCATAAGAATGATTGAGACTGCTAAAATCACAATCTGAATATCAGTAATCACAGCACCAAGGAAATAATGACCTTCTTTGACAGGACCGGTTCTTATCGTAAGAATCTGTGCTCCATAGATGAGCTGGATCAGATTTTGAATGAATATAACAACTCCAAATGATGCAAGGAGAAAAATCAGATTAGATGCATTCCGTTTGCGGAGAGGAAGGTAGACACATCTATCAATAACAATACCTAAAAGCCCAGCTAAAATTATCGCTAAAAAAAAAGAAAGGGCAAAATTGAGATGCAAGGAAATGATTAAAGTATAAGCAAAATATGCTCCGGCTGTATAAACCACACCATGAGCAAAGTGAAAAAACTTTACAGTTCTATAAATTACTGTAAATCCAATTGCGACCAGGGCGTAGATACTGCCAGCGATGATGCCATTAAATACCAATTGCTTGAGCATATGGTCAAATTCTTTCTGAGATTACAGCATATCTTGCGCTTAAAGATTTTGCTTTGAAATCCGGCATCCACGCATGAACGCTAAATTTGCCATTTGGGTCAAATCCCGCTAATAAATATGCAGAGCGATCATATTTGTTATTCAACAGCCATGTCCACCAACGCATATCAGGTAATCTACCTGTTAAACATCTTATCCTCGCAACAATTACCAAATAGCGTTGTAAACTGAATCCTAATTTACCTTCGTCTTCGAAAATTCTTCTAATTTGTTTAGCCTTTTTATTACAATATTCATCAGGTGGCTCAAAGGTTTTGGGCGTCCTAAACCAAAAGTCTTCTTTTTCAATGGAAGAAGTTACCATGGTATCTTCAAATACCCAAGAACTGAAGCGAAAAAGATAACCAAGCTGTTTGCTTGTCACACCCTTAGGGACACAGAGTATCATTTCATTTCTCTGGGAGGCTTCTTCAATCTCATTCCTATTAAAAGGACATCGAGAAAGCAAAATCTTTCTTCCAATAATTTCTTCAATACCAATATTAATATACCACTTTTCTATCTCTTCTCTTATAAATTCTGGGTCAAAGGGGTCAGTAACTGATGGCACAAATCGACTTAAATCCTGAGGCTTTAAGATACAATCAGCTATCATAGCTTGTATTAAGTTTAATATTTGTTCTTTTGAACTCACTCTTAATCCTCCTTCATTAGTTCTTCAATAATTTTTGTAATTCTACTTTCCACCTTTTCGAGAAAGAACGTGTCTGATGCGCTAATGTCATCAAGATTGACAAGACTTATGATTTTGCCATCTCTAATTGTAGACTCTATTAGCCAATCAAAGAAACGCTTGTACACCTGCCCTTCTATTTGGAGAAGATCCTTATCTGTAATCATTTCTGACTCCTCCTTTTTGCCCATTCCTATTATCATGGTATCACTTTCTGCCAATAAGAATTCCTCTCTTCTTATTAACCAATTTAGCCAATCATCTTTCATTCTCATTTTCTGTGGTAATGTAGTAAGATCAATACCTTTTCCTCCCAAATATCTTTCAAATTGATTCATCTTTCTCTCGATAAATTCTGAAGGTATTAAGTAAGTCTTAACCCCTGCATATGAATTCATCATTATTATCTGTTTGTTTCTACTATCATTATATACATCTCTTCGCCAAATAAGAATTCTATGAGCTTCGTAAGGATTCATCGCTGAAGATTCTTTTATTCGCCTTGCTTGGAGAGTTAGAAAAGTTAGGTAATTATCATTGAAAAACCAACTGTCAGGATCCATTCTGTCGATGGAGAAAACCTTTTGAGCACCATTATTTCTTTCTATAAATTTCCGTATTGTCTCAGATTTAAGTTCTTCATATTTTAGAGGAACTCTTCTTAATGTTTCGTATCGCTCTCTAATAATATCAATAAATTCTCTTCTTATTTGGTGGTTTTCACTCACTTGATATATTATAAAGGCAAAAAAGAAATTTAGTGCAGACTCCACAAAGCTTATTTCTGTGATCTTCCAATGATGTATCCCGAGGGTGATTATCAGAGCTATAATTAATGCGATAATAGCATGGACAATTGGCTGCTTTATTAACATTTTCAGGAATGTTATACCTTTCTTCCCCATAGCTTCTGTTCTCCTTTTCTTTTAAAATGGAACAAACTTGTCATTTCTAATCGTGAAAAGTGTTATTTCTTTTACGACATCTCCATATTCGTCAAAACTGGTAGTTCCTGTGACGCCAGGGAAATTTTTCACTGCAGCCATGGCCTTTTGTATTTTTTCTCCTCGTAATCCACCTTGTTCTATAGAGAGAAAAATAATATTCGCAACATCATAACACTGGGCCGCAGCAATGCCCGGTTCTTTTCCATATTTTTGCTTAAATGCTGATGAGAACTTCTTATATTCCTCATTTGGATGCTCTGGATCAAAAGAGGGGCGCGTGTAAATAACACCTTCAGCTGCATTTCCTGCTAGTTCTAGTAATTTGGGATTCTCAATTGGTGAAGTACTCAGAAACAAAGCATTAATCTGCATTTCCTTGGCTTGCCTCAAAATTTTGGCAATCTCCTGATAATAACCGGGAAGATACACTGCTTCTGGTTTCCGCCTCTTAATCTTTAAAAGTTGGGTTCTAAAGTCATTGTCTCCATGATCATATTTCTCTTCTATAAGTATTGTTCCCCCTGCTTCTTCAAATTTTTCTCTAAAGATGTTTTTCAGCCCTTGTCCAAAGTCGTTATTCACGTATAAGATAGCAATCATTTCTAATTTGAGTTTATTGTAGACAGCTTTAACCATCGTTCCTCCCTCAAAATTATCAGATGGCCAATTTCTGAAAATATAATCCCCTGCATATGTAAGTTTGGGATTCGATGCCGTTGGTGAAATGAAAACAACCTTTTTTCTCTCTGCTATTGGAGCAATTGCTAATGCAACAGAACTTCCAATTCCCCCCAAAACTACTTGAACTTGGTCTGTCGTAGTCAATTTTTCAAATACTGATACCCCTACTTGAGGTTGCATTCTGTCATCTTCATAGATGACCACTATCTTTTTACCCTTTATACCTCCAGCTTTATTCTTAATCTCTACTGCAAGTTCAATTCCTTCTTTTGCATCTTGTCCGTGCGAAGACATTTCTCCAGTCAAAGGTAATATAGCTCCAATTTTTATTTCCCCTTGCTCTTTCTTTGTCTGGGTGACAGTAAGCACGATGACTAAAGCCACAATCACGATGATACCGATTGCAATCCAAATGTTCCGTTTCATAATTCGCAACCTCCCTCTTTAAAAAATTCTATCTTCCGCATTTCAGAATCTATCAAATTTCAAGATTCTCATCAATTTTTTCCTTTCAAGACCACTATCACAGCAGCAATTTCATATAACGTTTCCAGCATAAAAGAGGCCCAACCCTCTAAACCTTTAACTCTAATCTCTTTAGGAAGCTTTTGCAAACTTCCCAAATGTCACTTTTTGTCCTCTAATAATGTATAGATGGCTGGGTTTGGGTATGTACCGTAAGGCACGAACCTTTTATGCTGTGATATATGAAGCCGCCTTATCATAAAATTTCTAATTCTAACATTAATTCAATGATCCTGGGCCATGATTCCGACTTCTCTCAACTGCTCCTTAAGATATTGCTCACCCCTGTTCAATACACCATTGAAATGTTTCCTTACCACAATATCAAATTTAGGACATAGTTGACTTTCCAAATCCTTCATCCGGTTAGGCCTTAAACTATCAATCAATATCTTTCCTGTTGGAATTTCATCCATCGGGACTTTCGCAAGAATCCAGTTCTCAAGAGGGACAAGACGTAAGACTGCTATAACAGGTTGGTACCCATCGTGAGTACGGTCGCGGAGTGCTTGCACATTATCAGGAGATAGAGGAATTGATAATTTCTCTGTGGTTTTTACCTCAACTGCAAACTTTCGATTAGATTCCGATGTTATATCAATATCAACTCCTTGTACGCCTCGTTCTACAATATTAGTAAAGCCCATTTCATGGAAGCTCAGAGCCAACAGCTTTTGTACAATTTTGCCAAAAGGTCCGGATGGAGTACCTTTGACTCCAAACTTTTTCTGCAACTTCTGTAATAGCTCAAGAGTTTCTACTTTCATAATTATATTTCCTTCGAAATTCTCGGGCCGGAATCCGGTGCCCAGTCCGAAAGATTATATATAGTTTTAACTTTGGTAATATTATCCTTTAAAAGCTGTTGCATATCAGTATCCATAGTAGAGACTATAATGTTTTTTATATTGCTGAGTTCATTAAGGATTTCTACAAGACGAGTTTTTTGCTGTGAATCTAAACTTTGCGATGAGTCATCCATTAAGACAAATCCGAGAGGATGAGAATCTCCAGATGTTTTAGCCAAACCTAAGAAAATAGACAAAGCAAGACTATTCAGGTCTCCTTGACTTAGAACAGGAACGGGTCTCTTGCCGTCTTGGTCTTCGAAAACATAAAAGTTTCCGCCAGTTCTTTTATCCTCCTCGACTTTAATATTGAATTTTTGAAAAGCCGGGTTGTTGGTTATTCTACGAAAGTAGTAGTCAATTGCACTCCTGGCTGAATTAATTTTTTCTTCTGCTTCCTTTAGCATACAAGATTTGATGATTTTACTAAGTTCTTCCACATCTCTTACTAGATTCGAGACATCGGTTCTGATTTTCTCTTGTGTCTCATATTCATCGGTTTTTTGAATTTGGTTTATTTCTTCGAGCTTATCCTTCAATAACAAAACATCGTAAAGTAAATTCATTATATTCGTTTTTTCTAAAATGGCGTCAATTTTAGATTGCTTGCTCTTAATAGCATCTTCAATCTCTTTTAGACGTGAATCAATGTTTTTTATTTCTATGGATAATATTGCAGCAGGGTCATCTCTAACACCCAATTCTTTATGTAGAAATTCTGAGATATTATTGATTGCCTCCTTTAATCTCTCTTTTTCTCTCTGAGTATCTTCATCTAAGCGAACATGTTCCCTCTTCAATCTTTCAAAATCAGTTTTCTTTTTGTCCAATTCCGCCTGTTGTTTCTTTAACTCCTGCACTTGGGCTTTAATTTTTTCTTCCCATTCCTTTCGTAAATGCTCAAGCAAGTTGGACACCTTTTCTCCGCATAAGGGACATATTTCAGCATCAGAGGGAGCAGCTGATTTCAAAATGGAAATGCCTTCTTCAATCAATTTTGCCTTGGGGCTTGTTCGCTTAATTTCTTTGTCTATAGCCTTAATCTCTTCAACCACTTTTTTTAGTTTATTATCGATTTCATCTTTGTTTCCATTTTCCCGTTCAAAATCTCGAAGTTTTTTCCTTTCTGATTCAAGATTTAGGTATTGAGTCTCATATTGAGTCTTAAATAAAACAATTTCGCTTCTTTTCTTTTGTTTCTCTGATTGTTCCTTCACCTCTGGAGATTCTGCCCAAAGACGACTGCACTCTTTTTTAATTTCATTAATGAATGATTCTGTATTTTCCCAATCAGAAGGAGGAGAGAATGCTAATGTTTTAAGCCCCAATAGTCGGGCAAAGTTATTGATGCTTTTTATGGCTGATCCTGCCAGTTCAAGCAGTTTATTTTCGTTTAATTCTTCTTCACTCAGCCCTTTCTCTTTGGCTTTCCTTCTTTTATCATCCAGGTCTTTTTGCCTAATATATATCGTTCTTTGTACACGGATCTGAAATTTATCAAATTCTTCAGTCAATGCTTTCTGACACTTTAAAACGTCAGACTTCTTAATACCATCAAGAATATTCCGATAATCTGATAAACCTAAGAGGCGGTCCATTACATCACTCTGATCGCTTGGTTTTTGCATCACAAAGTCGTGGATGTTCTCCTGGTGTTGATATACTGTAGTAGCAAAGTCTTTGAATGAAACCCGAATTAATCTCGCAATTTCTTGGTCAGTTTCGTCCTCTTCTTTTTCTGTTCCATCTTGTGAATATATTTTTATACTTTTCCCTTTTTTGCCTTTTCCTTTTACTTCGGTTCGGACAATAGAAAATTCCCCCTGTTCTCCCTCCATTACTAATTTTACTTGTGCCTTTTCAGAATTATCATTTACAACTCTCCAGGCCATATCACCTTTTCCAACACGTTCACGGATGCCAGATCTTTCACCAATGCACTTGTCGCCGTACAAGCACCATTCAATTGCATTTAACACACTGCTCTTACCCTGATGATTCCCCCCATATAGTAATATAACAGGATTATTGAAATCGATAGATTTCTTTTGAGTAAACCCTCTAAATCCTTCTATTTCTGCCTTTTTTATCTTTAACATCACATGCCTCTATTACAGCATTTTTTCAAGTTCTTCAATTACCTGCTTGTATTCCTTTTTGATTTTGTCTGTCCGTGAGTTAAGTTCTTTTTTTATCTTCTCAACTCCACCTTGTTCATAGGATTCGCAAATTTTTTCCCAGAGATTTTTTAATTTCTCTTCTTTTATTTCTTTTTGTAACTCTTCTTTATAGTTCATTGTTTCCCCCTCATCTATTTTATATCTTATTGAATTAATAATCTCAAGATTTAAAAACAAAGCAACAAATATAAGACCTTCTTGAGTCACAGATATAATGAATATATAATAGTCTAAAGGGCTAGAGATGAAATCAGATTGCCTCCCAGGTTTATATCCTAAAGAAGCAATCCCAGAATATTCTCCGGAATCAGAAAAAAAGGTCTACGATGCAATAAAAGAAGCACTCCCTTCTAACTGGTATGCATGGCATTCGCTGAAGATGCGTACAATGAATAATGAATTTGCCGAGGCCGATTTTGTAATAGTAGATCCAAATCAAGGCATTCTTATTCTTGAGGTCAAAGGAGGATTGATAAGCAAACAGGAAGGACTATGGCATCAAAATAATAAGCCACTTAAAACTGCCCCACTTACACAAGCCAAAAGCTGCTGTCATATCCTGCTCAACAAGTTTAAGGAAAAAGATATTATTCCTCCCAGAATTGGTGTAGCTGTTTGTCTACCCGACACATGGCTTAGTCAGCAGCCAACACAGGGCGATCTTGAGGGAATTGTCATCGGAGCGGAGCAACTCCCCTATTTTAATGAGATCCTTCCGGACTTGCTTGAAAAAACACTTCATACCATAAAGAAAAGAAAAACCTCAGGCGGTTGGATAAAAGAACTGCACAACATGTGGTGCGAATCCTGGGTGCCTGAAACAAGACTTTCTATCCGTATAAAGGCAGGCGAAGAGAAACTGCTAAGGCTGGATCGAGAACAATTCTCTGCTCTCAGCAGAATCATTGAAAATAACATTGTTATTGTAAAAGGACATGCCGGAACCGGCAAAACTGTGCTTGCCTGTGAGCTTGCAAGAAAAGAAGCCGCCCTCAACAGGAATGTTCTGTTGCTTTGCTTTACAGATGCTCTTGGGATAAACCTCTCAAAAGCATTTAAAGAACAAAATATCACAGCTGCACCTATTGGTAAGTTTGCCGTGAATTTGCTTCGCAATACAGGACATAAAATTACTGAATCATATACACATGAATTCTGGGACACCATCCCCCTCCAGGCTGCCGTAGATGGGCTCCCTCCTGAGGATAAGCGCTGGGATACCGTGATCGTTGATGAAGGCCAGGACATGGGAGACAATGAATGGGAATTGATCCGGGAATGTGCGATGGGGAAAAAGCGGATATGGATTTTTATGGATGACAGCCAGGCATTTTGGAAGGAGCGTAATATTCCTGACAATTTTCTGGATAAATGTTTCAAGTATGACCTCGGAAGACCCTACAGATGTCCTCCGGGCATCCAGGCACTGGTTGATGCATATTCAGGAAAAGAGTCAGAAACTGTATTAATACATTCGGCTATTAAGGATGGAACCATTAAAATAATAAAGTCTATACAGTCAAAAGTTCATGAAAATGTGGGCAAAGAAATAAACGATTTATTAAAAGAAGGGTTTGAACCCTCTGACATAGCTGTTATATCACTGCGGGGAATAATGTTTAAGGAAAACATTATGCACCTGAAGACACTAGAAGGTCATCTTACAGCAAAAGCAACCGCTCCCAATGCTATCGATCATATAATCTGCGATACTTTTATGCGGTTTAAAGGACTGGAAAGGCCGGCTGTTATTGTCACCGATTTACGGTATGTAGAAAATAATTATGATATACGGATGATAGTAGCATTGAGCCGGGCCATGAGTGTTCTGCGAGTGGTTGGAGAAAAAGAGGAAATTGAAAGCGATGTGGTTTTGAGGGAATTTGTTGGCTGAGCTAGCAATAGAGAAACTATAAATATATTAACTATGAATCCTGGATATACCTTTCTCTTTTCTAAGAGGATAAAAGTTTATCCTGAAATTATGAATTATTAAGAGTCAACTCTTTTTAATCACATAAACGGAATCCCAAAAATCAAGAGCACAAAACCCCAAAATATTATCCACTTAACCCACCATAGGATTGCTTTTACTTCTTCTTTATCTAAACTCATTGCTGCAGTTTTTGCTATTATAAGGCAGGTGGTACTTTTTTAATTACGTATAGTATCCCAATAGTGTCCCATCAAGCCTGAATTATAAAAATTTATGTTGAAATCATTGAAGTTACAGCGCCAAAAATCAGAATTTGCTTTCAAATCGATTAAAGTGATTAATTTCTCTAACGTACTGATATTAATGACTTTAGACTGAATCCAAAAATGGTCGTTGGGACAGCACTGATAGTATCCCAGGAATTATCATTTAGTTGCTTAACCATTATTTAAAACCTCCTTTATCAAAAGTAAGACTTAAATCATAGCAGGAAATTAGAAAATAAAGAGTGCACTTTTAATTTTTAAATGACAGAATTATTAGAAGTACTTGACAATATAAAGGATACGGCTTATATTTATCATTGATACAATATACAGTTGTATAAACTTGAGAGAGTACTTTATATTGTGTCGTTATGGTGGAGTAGTTAACTCTACTAAAATGTTCTTTGAAAAAAATTAGTGATCAAGGTTGATTGAAATCACCTCTATCTCCTTTCTCCAATTAGTTGAAAAAAAGCTAATTGACAAATCGAATCTTTGGGTAACAAGTTTCAGATGTGACTGCTTTGTAAATGAGATCAAGGAATACATTTAGTGAAAATGCCCCAATGGTAATATTGGATTCACTCAATTAAATTTTCTTGATTAAATGAATGCCTATCTTCTTGCTTATTATGTAATGGTCTATGGTTATGATTTAGGCGCTTAAAGATGAAAATACTCATAGAGTAAAATGGAAATGACATTTGTTGCCAAGTAAGGTCGTTATGCTGATATAAACTCCAGCATATTTAAAGAGAAATAAAGCCACTTCTCATTGAAGGTAACTTATTTTCTCTTTTTTAACCAATTTTAACAGGATTCTGTTAAATTGTGCCGTTTATTTTAAGAAAGAAGAATTTAAAATCTA
>Ga0307379_10009882_pt1 | contig 12702 bp, 7 predicted proteins | sample UN2MG_FD_202237 | JGI IMG/M metagenome (GOLD analysis project Ga0307379, IMG submission 202237) | Soil microbial communities from Risofladan, Vaasa, Finland - UN-2 | ecosystem: Environmental > Terrestrial > Soil > Coastal area > Acid sulfate soil | place: Finland: Risofladan, Vaasa | collected... | reverse complement strand
ATACGCCAGGCAATTTTCATAGACGCTTTCCAACAGACCGGGTCCCAGGTTGGAATGTACGCAGAATGCGGCGTCTGCAATTTGCCGGGCAACTAGATTAACCTCAGGGGAATCGGTTTTATTGGCTTTATTGAATCTTGGTTTTTCATAATTCAACCAATGATAGCAACAAAGTACAAAAATAAATATACATTCCTCTTTGTGTCTTTGTGGTTAGATAAAATAAATTTCAAATATTTTTGGCTAGAGTTTATCGATTATATTCTGCGCCAATCGTTGTTCTGCGCTTTGGCAAACTGCCTGGGGAGGGCTCCCTTGACAGAAGTGAGAGATCGAACTGCCGGGAAGCGCGCTCATTTTTATCTGCCCATCCTGGAATCTTCGGCGAATCGTTTGGCTAAACCGATCGGGAAAGAGAGGGTGAAAGACGTTCCCCGGCCGAGATTTGTCTTGACAGCAATAGTGCCGCCCAGAGACTCCACGATAGACTTCGACAGGGAAAGCCCCATGCCCATGCCCTCAGCCGGGTTGCGCCATGGGGTTTTTGTAGAGAAAAAAGGCTCGAAAATATGTGAGATAACGTCATCTTCTATTCCGGGACCGGTATCCGAGACGGAAAGTAAAATCATCCCCCCCGACTTTGTGCTGCCCAGGCTCAAGATCCCCCCCCGGGGCATCACCTGAACGGCGTTCAAGATAATGTTGTAAAGCACCTGGGTAACCTGAGTTACCGGAAGATTCAGCCTGGGTCTTGAGCTTTTCACCTCGTTGTGGATTTTTATTCTCTGCCGGCGGATTTTAGCCTCCATCATTTTCAGCACATTGCCGGCTACCCTGGCCAGATCGATTTTCTGCATCTTTTGAGCGGAGGGCAGGTAGAGACCATAGAGCTGGGCGATAATTGCCGCCACCCGGTCGATTTCGTTATCCATCAGCTCGACATATGGGAAGTCCTCATGTTTTGGGGAAATGGCCCTCTTTATAATATAAAGGGAGTTTTTGATCGCCCCGAGGGGATTGTTGACCTCATGAGCCACACTGGCCGCCAAACTGCCGGCTGCGGCAAGTTTCTCGGTCTGAATCAGCTGCGCCCGTAACTCGCGGTTCTGGATAAAAGCGGAAAGGGAAGCTCCGGCATGCTTGACCAGATCCTGCTCGAAAGGGAGAATACCCTGATCTGCAGATTTAGAATACACGCCGATAAATCCTCTTTTCAGCCCCCCGATCTCCAGAATGCTCTCCAGACAATTATCCTGTTGAAACCCTTGATCGCCGGCGGCCAGCCAGCGGTGATCGAGATTTATAATGACATTTTTATCCTGAGCATTATCCAGAGCTTCCCGGATATGCTTCGCACAGGCCATGAGAGTGTCATCCAGCGTTAAATCCCTGTCGAATTCCTGCCTGATGTTGTAAAGACAGGTAAGCTGTTTAAGGCGTTCCTGCAGCAATGTCTCGGAGCTGCGCAAGGCGGCGGTGCTTTCGGCAACCCGTGCTTCCAGGCTGTCACGATCTTGTTGAAGCGCCTGCTGGGCCAGCTTAATCTTGGTGATATCATGAACGATAATCTGGGCGCATGTACTGCCTTTCACAACCCTGTACGGCTGAATATTTACTTTGCACCAGCACTTCTTGTCGTTCAACACTGCTTCATATTCAACATTCAGTCCCCTGCCGGTCTCGATAGCCTGGCGAATATCTCTCATATGCCTGTCGGCAAGCTCACTCGGAATCAATTCCCGGAGCGGTTTGCCGACAAAATTTCCTTGCTTCTTCCCCACAAAGTGCTTGACCGCCTGGTTATTCAGCATCAGTACAATCCCGTCATTGTCGACAAGATAGATCGGGTTGCCGGCATTTTCAAACAGCAGGCGGAAGCGATGCTCGCTGCGCCGCAGCATCTCCATAGCCTCTACCCGTTCGGTGATATCCTCAGTGATTATCACGGCTCCGAGCAGTTTATTCTCGCTGTTAAAAACCGGGTTCGCTTTCAGATCCAGAATTCGACCGTTCTTATCGATCCTGGTGATTTGTTGACTTACCCCTTTCTCCAGGGTTTTCACGGCGAAGCATCCGTCACAGGAGCCTTGTGCATCACACAAGACATCCTGACATTTCATTCCGGCTATTTCCTCGGGGTTTTTGCCTGTCGGGTCTGCTGCAGCCTTGTTGGCGATCAAGATTTCAAGATCGCTGTTTACAAAAGCGATCCGGGTCTGTATTCCGTTAATTAATGACTTGAGCTGCGCCTCGCCGCGCTGCAGAGCTTCTTCAGCCTGCTTGCGCTCGGTGATATCGCTGATTACCAATACACTTCCCGTAAAGCGGCCCTGGTCGTCAAATAACGGTCCCGGCGAAACATGATAGTAAATCTTGCTCTTATCCTTTCTGAATCCGACAAGTTCATAGGGTTCAGTATCCTCTGCCCCTGCCTTTCTTCTGGCCAGACGCTCTTTGGCAATATTCAGGCTTTCGTAGCTCAGAAAATTTTTTACATTGCTGCCCAGCATTTCTTTTTTGGTGTAACCCGTGATCCTGCATATTGCATCATTGATAAACACGATGTTTAAATTTTCATCCGCTACCATCAGACCCTCCTTCATTGTCTCCACCAGGTTGCGGTAGCGTTCCTCGCTTTCGCGCAGCGCCTTCTCGGCCAGTTTACGCTCGGTGATGTCTGTGAGAACCACAACGGAACCCCGGAATTCTCCCTGATCGTCGAACACCGGGCGCGGTGAGACCTTTACATAAATCTTCCGCTTGTCTTTTCCGTATGCCAGCAATTCATAAGGGCTTGCCTCACCCTTTTCCCGTTTTTCAAATTGCTCCAGAAAAATTTTCGCATTTGTCTCATCCAAAAAATCCAGGATTCCCCGACCAAGAATATCTTCACGGGAGTACCCCATTACATTGAACACCGCTTTATTAACGAAAGTAAGCTTGCCGTTTTCATCCATCCGGGCCAGACCCTCGTTCATTGTTTCAACCAGGGTTCGATAGCGCTCCTCGCTTTCGCGCAGCGCCTCCTGGGAAAGCTTGCGCTCGGTAATTTCATGGGCGTTGGCCACAACGCCCGATACAGCCGGATCATCCAGACAATTCTTGGCGGTGACCTCGATGATGCGCCAGTTGCCTTTCTTATCGCAAATCCGGAGCTCCTCAGACATAATCGCCCCGCTTCTGGCTAGCAGGGTCTCGAACGCCTTGTGCACCAAAGGCAAATCATCCGGGTGGATAAAATCGAAGATTATTCTGCCGGTCAGGTCTTTGGTCTTGTAACCGAGCGATTTTTCGACCGTGGGAATGGTGTAGCGTATTTCTCCGCTGCGATCGAGAATAGCGATAAACTCGTAAGCGTTTTCTATCAGGGAGCGGAAATACTGTTCGCTTTGCTTTAATTTTTTTTCGGCCTGTACGCGCTCAGTAATTTCCTCGAACAGCAATGTATTGAAAAATTTGCTGTCGTATTGAACGATCCCCAGCCGCAGCTTGAACAGCCTATCCTCAAGTTTCTTATCCCGTATCCCCACTACTACATCGAAAGGGATTTTGAATTGTTCGATACTGAACCGTGATTTTCGCGTAAATATTTTAATGTCGTAAAGCTCCATCTCTCCGGAAAAGGTAGTGAAGCCTACATAGTTGTGCCGGTCGTAAATCGCGTTAGAATCTATCACTTCAAGGACTGGAGCCTCGCGGCCCGTGCTCAGATTTTTGAGCATCCTGCGCAGCCTGCCTCCAGTTCTCTCAACAGTCACCTGGTATTCGGTTTCCGACTCCAAAACTTCATCGGTGGTTGTCAGGTCAGCGGCCTGGCGCTGGATAGCGGCCTGCGTGTTTTCAGAGTGTCCGCTGCAGACCGTGTAACCCATCAAGTCCGGAAGAATTGTATCCTGATTCAAGTTGGCGGATAATAACAGTGAAATATCCCTGATATTTTGCTGGTTTCCGGAGGTTTTCATTTTAAAAGTTATTTTTAGATCTTCCTTCGGTCCTCCGTATTCTGCGCCAGAAATCAGATAGCAGTCCAGTTTATCATCGATATGGGCACTGTGAATCATTTTTCTCCTGCCGTGCTCCTGGATAATCTTCCAGTTAGCGGCGTCTTTTCCCCTGAACGAGTGCCAGCTTTTCCCGATCATGTCTTCCGGGTCAGGCCCCTCGTATCTCAGCTTCCATTGGGCACCTTTATCGTATGGTAAATTTTTGAGTGCTGCGACCCGCTTAAGGTAGGCGGCAATTTTATTAAAATCCTCCGGCCTTAAAAAGCGGCTCAGATGCCTTTTCATGTTTGCAGACTCGACAATCTCTTTTGTCAGGTACATAAAGTTGCCGGAATAGCCGACAATGTTCCAATCCCGGTCCAGATAAAGCTCGGGCATATCCACAGCCGACCTGAGTGCGAGAATATCCCTGTTGGTTCTATGCACTAATTGTTTTAACTCGCGATACTTTTTTTCTATCAGGCTCAAACGAGCCTCCGCCTCATCGGCTCTCTCGGCTGCCGCAACAAGCGTCTTAACTTTTTGCTCAAGTTCCTTGATTTTTGTTTTTGGACCAGGCATGGATCACCTCCGGGATCATCTCAGACGTTTACCTTGAAATCAGCCCAGACAGTAATTTGTTAGAAAAGCGGAAATTAAAGGAGACTCCCCACGAACCCGTGATAAATGGCTAAAACAACTCTCAGCCGGTAAGGTAACCAATCACGGGCAATAAACAAAACCACTAACCCGCATGTCTCAAAATAATTATTGGGAGATTGGTTTACAACCCTCACTCTTCAGACCATTAAGTCCTTTAACTCGGTTTAGAGAGTGAAAAACCCAAAAACAGCCCGATCCCTTCCATTAATTTATATCCTGAGTATCATGCCAGGCACTGTCAAAAGATAAAAGCCCTGATACTCCCCAGCACTCCAAAATCGGCAAATATATTCGCCGGTCAATGATACCGGATTTTAAAACCGGACAATTATCCGGCTGTGCTATATGCCTCTGACTGTTATTTTGCAAAACCTTGGAACAGGAATTGAACCTGTTGACCGGTAACTCTCAAACGATTTTATCAGGTAGAGCAGAAAAGAGTATCGGCGGGCATTATCAGAGGCATATCTTAACACAGGAAAAACCGTTCGGCAGGGCCGGGCGAGAATTTTAACAAGGTAAGAAAACTGGAGTCTTCGGGTCTCAGCCGCGGCGAAATACATAATCGACAGGCCGTGGTGCATTCAGCGCGGGGAAAGGACATTCTTTAGTTCCCGGCAAAGAGACAGTAATTCTTCCCGATCGGCGGTAAACGAGATATTTCCCCGGCACCAGATTATTTTAAACAAACCCGCATGCCCGTATGCGGACATGACGAAGCATGAAAATCAAGAAGACACACCCCGTCCGCTTCGCGGCCCTCCCCTCTCAAGATGGGATTTTCAAGTAAATCGCGAATGCTCTCCAGTCTTGACGGAAAGATTCCTGCTCGCCTCCCGGAATGATAGAGAATTTTTCTATTGTTCAAGCAGCCATGTTTTTCCGGCAGATCAAAACCTGACAGGCCGTGGTTTCACTACTTGGCACAGGAAAAGCTCTAAGCCTTTCTGGCCTTCCGGCCTCTTGTTTTGCGCGGTCTTAGAGACTGAAACTGGCTGCGTATCAAATCAATCAAGGTATTGACATCCACCGGTTTTGCCAGACACTCGTCAGCCCCGGCCTCCCGCGCCTGCTGAAACATTTTTTCATCAGGATAACCGGTGACGGCAATGATCCTTATTTGATCGCCCTTTTCACGGGACCTGATATCGCTGCATACTCTAAACCCATCTATGCCCGGCATGACAATATCAAGGACCAGCACATCCGGATCAAACCCGCCGATCATTCTGCCTGCCTCGTAACCGTCAGCCGCTTCTTTCACATTAAAAGAAGTTTCTTTTTGCAGGGCGCCGACCAGGCTTTGACGGAAAGCGTCCTCATCATCCACTACCAGTACTTTTATCGGCGAAACCATGTCTGATGACGGCAGCGGGAACCCCCGCTCTTTAAGAAATTCGAGAACATCCTGACGACGGAAACGTTTATGCCCACCAGGAGTAGTGGCAAACTTTATCTGTTTCCGGAAGCACCATGATCTTACAGTATCTGGCGATACGCCACATAGTTCTGCCAGCTCTCTTGGAGTCAGTAAATCTTTCATCGCTGTGTCCCTTAATTAAGTACAAAAGTGGAGTTAAACTGAACGCTGAAAAAAATTTGTCAATCGGAATTATCTGTTACCAATTCTTACAAAAATATTCAATAATTACCTCTTCCGGCCAAACTTATAAATAGATGCAAAAAAAAGTATGTTGTTTTAAAATAAAATTTATTTCAAATTTTTACCAATAAATTTTCACGCTTTTATCGTTTTGCTCAAAATATTACGATTTTCGATTCAGGTAATAAAAAATTCTTCCTGTCACACTGATACCTTTCAATGAACCCTCTGCTTCTTGAGAGCTAGCCGTAATTTCTATACTCCAGAGCAGAGATCCTTACCTGGGGTATCATCACACAGCGTCTTTTCATCCCCTAAAGGCTCTGGTACAAAAAGGCAAATTTAATTCAGGCGGCTGTTGAAAGGCACTCCCTTGAGCTATAAACCCTCAGCCCAAGGCCTGGCCTCAGCCAAAGTGAGTATCGCCCCCTGCTTGCGTAATATATGCTGCATCTCTGAAACAGGTACCTCATCTACCTGGCAGTTATACTTGGAGCAAAGAGCCGCGGCGACTCCGGCAGCCTGGCCCATGATTATGAGCACCGGCTCCATGCGCAGGGTGCCGTACCCCACATGGCTTGCCGAAACACACGCCGAGACCAGGAGATTCCTGGTCCAGGCCGGAAGCATAACCGCATAGGGGATCTGGTAAGACCGGGAGGGCATGATAAAGAAACCCTCAGCCCAGGGATAGGAGTAATTCCAGGAACCTGTGGCATGCGAGTCCATCGGGTAGCTGCCCATGCCGATAGTATCTTCTTTTAGGGTATCGAGAGTGGCATCGCTTTGGGTGAAAGTATAAGGGGCGTTAAGCCTTCTGGCTTCCCGGACGTAGATCTGGAAAGGCAGGTGACGGTTGTCTGTGAACTCATCGGCTGCCGGATTGAATTTCCCAAACCGGTCTCTCAAGCTTTCCGGGATCCCCGGATCGGTTCTCAGGAATTTCAGCAGCCCCAGGATATGCTCGAGGTGCATCTTCTCGATCCGGGCGCGCTCCTCGTATGTTGCCTCTGGATAGTCCTGGCTTCCACCGATAAGATCCGTGGACAACCAGCAGTAGCCCCAATTGTTGATATCGTATTTGCGGTTGGGCAGGGGGCTGAAAATCATGAAGTCCCCGGGCGAGACCTCTCTTTTGGCCTGGATATATTGATAGAGGACTTTATATCTCGATGGGTCGTAGTTTTCCGGCTCAGGTAAAGGCGCTGTATTCTGGAGGCTGTCTGTCAGGCAGAGCCTGAAATTATAGGCCTGTATCAGGCTGTCCCCCCGGCCGGTGCTGCCGGGCAGGGGCATGCAGGTTTCAGGATCCTGATAAATGTGGCCGGCCAGACTTTCTCCGTAAACCTCGCGCCCTTCCCTTCCCAGGCTGAAAGGCGCGCCGGCCGTGGCGAAAAGATCCCCAGTGTAGGTGCCGTCAATAAAAATCTTTGCCGAGATTGAATCGATCTCGGCGCTGTGGCGATGGCGGATATAGAGTTTGATGACCTTGTTCAGCTCCAAGGCGCAGTCATCAAAAAGCCAGCCCCGGTAAAGAGCGATCTCCTCTTTTTCCACCAGCCGGTCGAATATCTCCTCGGCCACGTGGGGCTCGAAGCACAAGCCCTGGCTCGACTGCCCGAACTGGCTTGATTCCGGACCGTAGCTGTTCCTGTAATGCAGGGCGATAGAATGGAATATCTCGCGGGCCAGCCCGCCGATAAGGTCGGGATTTCCGGAATCGGTGCTGCCCAGCCCGGAGGCCATCATCCCGCCCAGGTGGTCCTGCTCAGCGATCAGGCATACCCTGGCGCCGGCTCTGGCTGCGGCTGCGGCTGCCGCTATGCCGGATGGGGTTTCTCCCAGGACCACCACATCATAAGGAATCGGTCCCTGATGCCATATGTTGCAGCCGGGCCCGATCAGCAATAACGGCGCAATTATCAGCCATGCAAGCCTTTTCATCTGTACCTCCGTCCGGACGGGGTGAGATGTCGGTAACTCCGGGCTTTAAAACTTCTTTGTCCGATCCACAGCCCGGGCCAACTTTCAGGACGCTATCTTTTTCGGTATTGCAATCCGTTTATCCGACAGGTCTCAAACCACTATCCGCTTGCGCAGCATACGTACCACCAGGGGCCAGAGGAGGGCGCACCAGGCAAGGCAGACCGCCAAATGTAACAGGAGCGCAGGATTGAGACGGCCCATACAGCAGGCTCGAATCAGGGCCACCAGATGGGTCAGGGGCAGGGCGAGGCAAGCGGCCTTAAAAAGATCCGGGAGCTGATCCAAAGGAAACATTGTGCCGCTGAAAAAAAACATCGGGGTAATCAAGCCTGTTATATAGAAGTTAAAATTATTCATCTCCCGCACACGGCTCGTTACCAGAATACCCAAGAGCGCGAAAATCATTCCATCCAGGAATCCCAATGGGACCACCAGGAGCGACCACCACGAGCTGACAAGCCCGAAACAGCCTACTACCAGGAGAACGCCCAAGGCGAACATCGAAGCCTTTGAGGAGACCCAGAGAACCTCCCCCAGCACCATTTCGACAAAAGAGACCGGACTGGCCAGAATCGCCTCGTAGATTTTCTCGTATTCCATGCGCACAAAAGTGCCGTAAGTGGTCTCAAAGCTCGCCGACCACATGGCCGTGGCGGCGATCATGCCCGGAGCGAGAAAGGTGGTGTAGGAAACCTCCCCGATTTTCCCGATATAAGCCGCCAGGCCGATGCCTAAAGCGAGAATGAACATCAGCGGCTCCAGAAACGGCGGCAGCATGTTGGCCAGGAAAAACTTGAAATAAACCCGCTGGTGCCGGCGCCACACGGCATAAACTCTCCAGGCCCAATGGCAGGGCTGTGGAAGTTCAAACATGCCTTTATTCATCGAGAATCCTGCCGGTTAGTTTAAGAAACAAATCCTCGAGGTTTGCCAGGCGCAAAAGCCGCCCTCTTTTTTCAGGACGAAATCCCACGCCCGAAAAAGCTCCCTCGTTACTGGCCATGAAAAACACCTGGTCCCCGTAGCATTCAAAATCGAGCCCCGTGCTCTGCCAGCCTTCCGCCAGGTCGCTCCTGTCCACCTCGAGCACCAGCCGCGGCAGATGTTTCCTGATCAACGCCTGAGGGGTTCCCTGCACCAGAATTTTTCCTTTGTGCATTATCGCCAGGCGGTCGCAGAGCCTTTCTGCCTCATCCATATAGTGGGTGGTAAGGACCAATGTCACCCCGCTTGCAGTGAGCTGGCGCAGCACGGCCCAGATCTGATGGCGGGCCTGTGGATCCAGTCCGGTTGTCGGCTCATCGAGAATAACCAGCCGCGGCTCCTGCACAAGCGAGCGCACAAGAGTGAGCCTGCGTTTCATCCCTCCGGAGAGCTGCTTGATCCCGCAGTGCGCTTTATCAGTCAGGCCCATGAAGGCAAGAAGCTCATCCATCCGGGTTTCGAGCGTGCGGCCCCTGAGACCGTAGTAACCGCCGTAGACCTCGAGATTCTCCCGCACTGTGAGCTCGAGATCGAGATTATCCGCCTGGGGCACCACTCCGATCACCTTGCGCACCCGCACTCCATCCGCCGCAGGGTCCTGGCCGAGAACCTCGAGCTCACCCGAGGTGCGCGGGCTGAAATCATAGAGCATGCGCATGATCGAGGTTTTCCCGGCCCCGTTCGGCCCTAAAATCCCAAAACACTCCCCCTTGTAAACCTCGAAATCGACCCCATCCACTGCCGTGACTGAGCCGAAACATTTCCTCAAGCTCCGGGCGCGAATAACAGGATATCCATTCATCTTAAAAATCAGCAATTCCTCTTGATTGTTAACTTTTCCGAATAATATAATAATCACCGGCGGCAAACGGTGCCTGGTCCTTTTTCAATCCGGCAAGCCCGTTATCACCATTCAGGGCTTAATCCTGACCAAGGCCACCCACTTCCCGGAACCGGGGCAGCCCAGGGGCACCCCGCCCGAAGCTTTAAGTTCAAAAGCCGGATACCAGGAGAGATAGTCGGCGTCGAACCACTCCACCTGGAATGTCGATCCTGGCGGAGCTGCGCGAGGATCGAGCATTACGCCCCCGCCATCGGGGAAATAAACCGCCCAGGCAAGCCCCTCACGCTCAAGACAATAGGCCTCGTTCTCCGAGCGATCGTTGAGCAGGCGGTCTTGAGGGCGGCTGGCGAAAATATCGAAACGTCCGAACACCTCGCGAAGACCCCGGATAGCGCGCCGGGCGTTGTGGTCGATACCGATACCATGCCCCCGGTCAGTAGGGCGGTGGAAACGGGTGCTCGCGCACCCCGCCCAGACATTGCCATAGAAACGGTCCACTGCCAGACGAGGGTCACAGCGGTTGTCGCGCCTGGCGTAAACCTTGGTGTTGTTAATCGGCCGGGGGTTCCCGGAAATCCGCTCGCGCACGTAAGCCAGGGCGTCCTGGTGGCGCTGGCCTTCCTGCCAGTTGTTCTGGCTGATATCGATAAAATCGTAGATCTCCGGATGGTCTATGGTATTCAGGTGCCAGGGATGCCTGAGATCCCAGGGGTCCCACATTTCGGTGGCATAGACCCGGCGGCCGGCTTCGGCGGCTTTCTTCTTTATATATCCGGCCCAGTACGCACCCCAGCGGGGGTCCGCGCTGGTCTCGTTGTCCATGGCATAAAGAACATTGTCATACCTCAAGGTATAAGAGAGAAACTTGTCCACAAAGCGTTCCTGATACCTCAGCACTACCCTGTTGTTCATATAGTCAGGCAAGGTACGGAAAAAGGGGTTGTCGGCCCGGGTAGGATGGCTTTCGTTTACAGGGGGAAGACCGCTTTCAGCGGCGCTGTAGTTGATATTGTTCGCCGGATTGAACGGGTTGTAGCGGGTCCAGTTTTCCCCGTAATAACTGAAAGTGGCCCAGATCTCGACCTGCACCACCACGCTGCGGCGGGAGGCGGCCTCAAGGAGCCGGACGAAACGGTCCCAGTACTCATCGTTAAAGCGGTTAAGGTCGTACTTTTCGCCCGCTTTGGCGAACGGCCAGGGGCGGGTCGGGCTCGAGGACATCGTGTTGCGGATCACATTACCCCCGCAGGCAACGAGAGTATCGAGCTGCTCTTCGAAACCCTCGTACTGGAAAAGGTCGTCATCGATCGAGCCTCCCAGGAGCAGGGTGGGCTTGCCCCGGAACTCCCAATAGTAAGGATTCTCCGGCCAGGGCCGGATGCCTTGGGCAAGGGAGAATGAAACCGGTAGAAACACCGCCGCTGTTAAAATCAAAGATAACCGACTGCTGAATCTTTTTCGCATGGCTGTTTACCCCTCCTGTTCGGTAATTGACAGGGACTGCCGCCGGCTGCCGACTAATGAATTTTCCCCTGGGCCGCAACCGGCCAGATCTCTTCCACCTCGCCGGCCCGCACTCCGTAAAGCACGTGGTGCATGTTCACTGTGGTGCAGGCATGGTTCGGAATCACATCCACCAGGTCGCCCGCCCGGGGAGCGAAAGAGCTCTCCCCGAGGCGCAGGAAGCCATGCTCTTCGTTCATTTTCTCGCAAAAAACCTCCGGGCACTGCGCCAGGCGGCCGAATCCTTCTCCCTGCACCCTCTGCGCATCGGAGAAAGTCTTGCTGCCGCCGTCCAGAATGGCCCTTCCGGGAACTGAGGTGCTTACCACCCGGCAGCGCACTTTCAGGGCGCAGTCTTCCCAGGTGCACACACCCAGGTCCGCCATGGTGCAGTCATTGAAAATGTAAGTGCCCGGGCGGATCTCGGTCTGCCCATCCAGGAGATGGGAATAAAAGGCTGTGGGTGTACTGCCGCCTGAGACTACCTCCAAGGGAACAGCGGCCTTGCGGAAAGCCGAGATTGCCGGAGAGAGCTTTTCATTGAGCCGGACCATCTCATTTTCATTCGCCCGCTTGATCTGTCCCGGATAGAACATCATCCCGCGCACCGGGATACCTGTGCCGGCTATTGCTTCGAGTTTTTCCGCCAGGTTCTCATCCAGAGTCAGCCCGGTACGGTTGAGGCCTAGATTCACCTCGATTAACAGCGAGATACTTTTTGCCGCTTCCCCCAAGGCGTGGGCCAGGGCGCGGGCGTGCTCCAGGCTGTCCGTGGCCACTGTCACCCTGGCCCGGGAGGCCAGCACTTTCAGCCTGCGCCACTTGTGTTCGCCCCATACCGGATAAGCCAGCAGGATATCATCCAGGCCGGCTGCGGCCATAACCTCCGCTTCCGTGACCTTGGCCGAGGTGATTCCCACAGCCCCTGACCGGAGCTGGCGAAAGGCCAGCTCCGGCGTCTTGTGGGTTTTGATATGCGGGCGGAGAGCGAGCCCGTGACTCCTGGCGTAGTCGGCCATACGGGCAAGATTTCTTTCCATTACCTCCAGATCGATCCAGAGGGCCGGGGTGTCAAGCTCATCCAGGTGCATTTTTCTCCTTTTCATTGTTAAATTTAAAATTCACTCCGGGGCAGC
>Ga0307379_10009878_pt1 | contig 12703 bp, 6 predicted proteins | sample UN2MG_FD_202237 | JGI IMG/M metagenome (GOLD analysis project Ga0307379, IMG submission 202237) | Soil microbial communities from Risofladan, Vaasa, Finland - UN-2 | ecosystem: Environmental > Terrestrial > Soil > Coastal area > Acid sulfate soil | place: Finland: Risofladan, Vaasa | collected... | reverse complement strand
TCGAAGACTGCAAAAAAGCGGAGCGCCTGGCCTTGAGACTCAATGATCCCTGCCTGGCAGGAAAAGCTCTGCTCGTTTCCGGTAAGACTTACCTGACCAGAGCGCAGGCAGACGATTTCCGGCTTGCCCTTTCCAGATTCCGCAAGGCGGAAGGAAGGCTGGCCCGAGAGAGATTATTGGTCTTTGAAGCCCGGAACGGCCAGGCGCGGGTGCTGCTTGAAACAGGCCGGCTTTCCCGGGCCAGGGAAAATGCGGAAATCGCCCTCCGAGCTCTGGAGAGTGTATTAGATAGTAGAAAGCTGTCAGAGGAAGAAATACTTATCAAGGCCGGTCTGCTGCGTACCATGGGAACATCCCTGCTCCGGATGGGAAAGCACAGCGAGGCTCTCGCTGTCTATGACCAGGCGCTCGATCTGGTGGAACGAAGAAGCGGAAGCTCCTTGCTCCAGATCAAGGCCATGCTTATCAACAGCAAAGCTCTGGGCCTGGCATCCTCTTTTCGGCTGGCCGAGGCGCTTGACCTTTATTATCAGGCAAAATCCACAGCCCGCCGGGTGGGAGATATCAACCTCCAGATCGTGATCATGAATAACATGTCGGTAGCGCTCAATGATTCCGGCCAGAACGCCAAGGCCCTCGACCTCCTGTTAAGCCGTTACAAAAGCCTGGTGGAACTGGCCGGAGAAAACCGCTCGGTTGCAGGCTTCGAGTTCAATGTCGGGGAGTCCTACCATTTCATGGAAAATTATAGCGGCGCGGAGAGGCATTACAGGAGGGCGTTGGAGATTGCCAGAAAGATCGGCAGCCGGCAGTTTGAGGTGAATGTCATGTACAACCTGGGCGAATCGATCAATGATCAGGGACGCAGAGAGGAAGCCTGTTTAATCCTCGGTAAAGGGCTGCGCATTGCCCGCAGCCAAGGATACCGCCAGCAGGAGATAGATCTGGAAAACCTTCTGGGCGAGATCGAGCGGGATAGGGGAAAACTTCGCCGGGCCCTGCGCCGTCACAAGCATACAGTTTCAGTCGCGCAGGAGCTGGGCGACCTGTTCGGCCGGAGCTGGAGTTTAAGGAATCTGGCTGTAGATTTGCTCACCCTCGGTAATCCGGCTGATCTCAAGCAGGCCCGGGAGATGATTTTCACCTCCCTCGAGCTTTCCCGCAAAGCCGTACAGCCTGAAAACACCATGGAGACTTTGAGGCGGATACTGGAGTTTGCAGGCCCGCTGGGCCTCGAACCCGGAGAGAGGAGATCACTCTTAAGACAGTTGCAGGAGCTGGCCGGGAAACAGGAGAGCAAGAAATACCTTGAATTTTGCAGCCGCCTCGCTGGGGCGCTGACAACAGCAGGGGATAAACAGCAATGATCAGAAGAAGAACAGTCATCAAGGCCGTGCGTGAAGATCAGCCAGCCAGGGAGCTTCTCGCTCAGATTCTGGCCAATGTCAAAGCGTCCTGGGCCGACTGCTGCCGCAGAAGTGATTGGGACAGTCTGGATCAGGTGGAATTCGGCCGGATGCTCAAATACCTGGAAAATGTATCCAGGAACACCCGCCTTTTTATCCCCGCACGCGACCCGGATTATGGGATCTCCGAGCGGGGAGGGGATGCCATTCTGGGTTATCTGCGCAATCCGGGAGATCAGGGAGCCTATTTTTTCTTTGCCGATGTGAGCGGGTTTACCGCGCTTCTCACCTTCCTCACTGACCGTTTCGGCAAGGAAGAAGCAGGCGACATCATGAACCTGGGTATTCTCAACCGCTACTGTTTGAACAAGATGGGGCTGGTTCTCGAGCATTTCAAAGAGGAGCCCGGCCGCGGCGCGGATAGAGGTGTGGCGGCTCTCAAGGTCATGCTCTCGATCCGGGCCGCCATGCCGCTCATTACCAGAGAGGTGCGCGGCGAGTTGTTCCTTAAGCTTGCCGGCAAGCCGCACCAGGAGGAAATAAAAGAGTTTATCAAGAATCTCGAGGTCAAGTCGAGCGGGGGGCTGATTTTCGACCGTCAGGCCAAAAGCGAGTTCTACGGTTCCAGGGTGCGGGCGAGAATTACCTGGGGCGATACCGGCAAGCTGGTGGCTCAGGCCGAAAAGCTTGGCGGCAGCGATGAAAAGGTGCATGTGGGTGTCAAGGAAGTAAAGGGAATCGGCATGGATGAGCACTGCTACCGGAGGCTGGATGACCTTTACGCAGAGGGGTGGCTCGGGCTGAATCCAGGCGACTTTGCAATCTTAGAATCCTATGGCAAGTTCCGCAAACTGGTTATCCGGCCCTCGGGCATGGAAAAGATAAGTGGTTTTATCGAGGACTTGTGCGCCGGCTATGAGGGTCGCGCAAAAAGAAGTGACACACGGGGTTATGCAGAACTCGGGGGCCAGGCGGAAAGGGAACTCCTGGACGAGTTCGGGGCCGGGTTTCTCGATATCGAGCGCTACCTGGGCTCAAGGCTGCTTCTCCTTCATATCGTACAGAATCTTGGATCGAGCGGGGACAAGAATATCCTGATTGACGAAAGCTGCTCCGCAGTCAGGGACAGCGGAGTTCTGTTCTGCAATTTCGAGCTCGAAGACAAAGGCGTTCTGGATTCTTTAGTCGATGAAGTCCATCTGATTATGTCCCGCTATGGCATTCATTACAAGTACAATATCTTTACCAGGGGTGATTTCAACCTGATGGGCGTACTGGGCACGATGTTTTCCGAGAGGAAGGGCACGGACCGGTATTTTGTCGAGATACTCTGGAACACCTGGCGGGACATGAAAGCGGCTATGGAAAAAACCTTTGGCGCCGCGGTGAAAATTCGCGGCGGCCTGAGTGTGGGCAAAGCCCTTCAGGGGCCTGCAGGCGACAATATCATTCACAACGAGGAGACGATCATCGGGCCGGACTGCAACCTCGCCGCCCGCCTGGTCAATGAGGCTTTGGAAATCGACAGCCAGGGTAATTTCATCTATCCCTCGGGCAGCCTGTTCACTATCGCGAGCCAGCACAGGAAGGTCGAGCATCTAATCCAGCCCGCCCAGCCGGTGAGAGAAGCCAGTCTTAAGGGTTTTCGCAAGCCGGTCGCCCTGTACAGCCTTATCGAGCGCGGCGAGGTGGAAACAATCGTCGAGTTTATCGCCCGCCTGCGTAAAGTGCCGCTGGTTACGATCGAGGGTGTAATCGTGCGGGATGAGGAGTCTATGCGCCAGGACGCGTTTCTCGCTGAATGTATGGACGTGGCCGGGCGCACAGCAGCCGGCCTCACGGAGCGCTCCCAGTTAGTCAGCTTTATCGCCCAGAGCGGTGTGGGCAAGACAAGAAGGATAGCGGAGCTCGCCCACTGGGCGCTCGGGAAAGGCTGGCCGGTATATTTCAGTGAATGCTTTAGCTGGTACCAGGGTGAGGGGCCGGGCTCCTCTGCCTCAGATCCGGATGTCATCGACCAGCCGGAAAGCCACAGCGATGAAGGAGCATACCCCTTTTATCCTTTCATCCGAATTCTGAAAGAGCAGATATTCAGGATCAATAATGTCGACCCCCCGGAGCTGAAGAGGGGGAAAATCGCCGGAGTGCTCAGCATGCTCGATCCTGATAATCCCGGACTGGCAGAGCAGGCTCCGGTCCTGGCCTCCTTTATCGGTGTGGAGGTACCCGAAACCGGATTTTCCTCTGCCCTGGACGCCGAGGCGCGAAGGAACATCTTTTATGAGCGCACTGGAGATATCTTCGCCCGCGAGGTTGAAAGACAGGGAGGAAAAGGTCTGGTGCTGCTTTCCATTGATGACCTTCAGTGGTCCGACCGCAACAGCCTGCACCTTTTAAGCTTCATTATGCGCAGGGTCGGCAGGGGCCTGGTGGTTTGTGTCAACGCCCGGAAGAAACACCAGCTCGGCATCCTGCTTGATCAAGACCTGCCTGTAGACCGGCATGTTTTCGAGCCAGGCCTCCTCCAGCACGGGGCTATCGAAAGACTCGCCCGGCTCGTGCTGGGAGTCGATATCGAAGATCCGGAGGTCGGCTTTCCCCCCGAGCTCAAGGCCAAGCTCGAAAGAGAACTCGAGAGCAACCCGTTCTTTGTCATCGAGTTTTGCAACAAGCTCCTGGAGCAGGAGATTATAACCGTGGCAGATGGCCGGTGCACACGGTTTGATGACGAAACTTTCCGCGACGTGTCGATTCCCAACAAGATCCAGGGTGTTATCGAGGACCGTATCCGCCGTCTCCCGAAAACCGAACACGTGGCTATCCAGTATTCGAGCGTCCTGGGCAATATCCTGCGCTATATTATTATCCGTCAGTTCCTGCCTGTCGTGGACCACGACAGGATTTTCGAGGGCACCGACCTGGCTGAGATATTCAGCCGGCTCACCGGGCAGGAGATCACCAGGCTCGAGAACGAGAAAGATCCGGACTGGGTGTACGCATTCAAGCGGGCGCTGATTGGTGAAAAACTCTACCAGGAGCTGGTTCCCAGTCTGCGCAAAAGACTGCATAAAGAAGTGGCCCGTGTATTCGAAAAAACCGAGCTCGCTAACAGGTTCGAAAAAGTCCTGCTCACTGCTCTCCATTACACCAATGCAGAAGTGCCTGATAAATCCAGCATTTTTTACCTCGAGGCTGGAAAGCTGGCCAGAGAAGTCTTTGACAATGAGCGGAGCCTGAAACTTTTCGACCGCATCGAAAAAATCCTCAAGGAGCACAGAATCCCCGATGCCGGTAAACGCAAGACTGACATGCTGGAGAACAGGGGACAGGTGAACCTGCTGCTGGGCCGGTACGATAAAGCCCTCGAGGATTTCCAGAACCTTGCAGCAGAAGCCTCAGCCCGGGCTGACCGGGAACTGGAAGCCAGGGCCCATTACCTGAGAGGCAGCACTTATTTTCAACGCGCAGGCGGGAGCGACCTGGACCGGGCGATAGCACAGTTCGCCGGGGCGGAGAGTAAAACAGCGGATGACCGTTTGCTCGCCGATATCCTGAATGACAGTGCCCGGACCTATCTGGAAAAAGGGGAACGTGAAGCGGCGCTCAGGCTTTTGGACCGCGCCGAGGAGGCTTTCCGGCGCTGCGCCCAGACCGAGCCTGCTGTTGATGACTGCATTTTCGAGGCCTTGCTCTTGCGCAACCGCGGCAGCGTTTTTCACCGCCAGGGGCTGTTCAAGAAAGCAATCGAAATATACAACAAAGCGCTGCGGCTCGTTGATCAGGAAGCCGAAAACCGCTTCAAAAAGATCCGCGCCATGCTCTATAACTCGATCGGCCTGTCGCTGATGAAAGCTTTCAAGCTTGAGGAAAGTTTGGAGTATTTCAGTCAGGCTCTCAACCTGGCGCACTCGATCGGAGATCTGAAAACCGAGCTTCAGGTGCGGATCAACATGGGTGTGGTGGCCAATGATATGGGCCGGAACAAAGAGGCCCTCCAGATGCTTACCGAGCAGTTGTACATGTTGGAGATGCTGGTGGGCGAAACAAGGGAGCTGGCTGCGCTCGAGTTCAATATCGGCGAAAGCCATATGTTTATGGAGAATTATGCCGAGGCTGAACCGAGGTACCGCCGGGCGCTCGATATCGGGGAGCGTGTCGGTTACAAGGAGTTCGTGGTGGCGACCCGTTATAACCTGGGCGAGGTGCTGCACACTTTAAAGCGCCCGGAGGAGGCCCTTGAGGTGCTCGAGCCGGGGTACGGGATGGCTGTTGAAGGGGGCTGGGATCTCCAGAGAATGGATCTGGCAAATCTGTTGGGTGAAATCCACCGGGAAGCCGGCCGGTTCTCAAAAGCCGGCGAATACCATGAACAAGCCTTGGACCTGGGCCGCAAGCTCGAGGATGAATTCGGTACGAGCTGGGCTCTGCGCAATGTGGCCCTGGACACACTGGAGGATCCGCAGGCCACGGAGGAAGACCTGGGCGCTTGCGCAAGCCTGCTCGAGGAGTCGCTCGAGCTGGCGCGCAAGGCCGGGCAGCCGGAAAACCTGATGTACTCTCTGCGGGAACTGATCCGCTACAAGCTCGACCGCAGGAATGATCCACCGGGGGCGAGACCCCTTTACGAGGAGCTGAAAAAACTGGCCGATAAGGTCGAGAGCAAGCAGTTCGGCAGTTTTTGCGAGAGTGTCAGAGACCGTCTCAGGGAACCGGCGGAATAAATTATCCAACGCCCTAAAGAGCGAAGGCTGCGGTCAGCGGTTTTCAATTTTTTAAGGCCTGATCCCTTTAATCGAAAAGATTTCCCCGCAGCTTGCTGCTGGGTAAACGGCCCCTTAAGCCAACCGTAGGGGCGACCGGCGGTCGCCCGGGGGCGGTGGGTGAAAATAATCATTACCAACCTTATGATACCTCGCGCACTTGCCGCGGGGTAGTTCATTTTGCCGGCTGGTAATATGCGTTTTCCAATTCAAAGGAAAAAAATATCCCGAAAGACACTCTACTGATAGCAACTCATTTTACCGGATATTGAACTTATTTAAAACTAATTTATTGAAATAATTGCCAGAATTTGTTAACTTAAATCTTTTATTTGATCGGTAAAATTTTAAAATATTAACCGGCCTTTTTCATAAAAACAACTGCATAATCTTATTGGAGAAAGAATGGGACGCATTGTAATGAAGTTCGGAGGTACTTCTGTCGCTACCGCCTCCCGTATCCTTGCTGTAGCCGAGATCATTCGCTCCGTGCTGGAAAGACGGCCGCTGGTTGTGGTTTCCGCCGTGGGAGTTTCCGAGAAGGGAGAGGCCAAAATCACCGATCAGCTTGAAAGCATGGCGGAAATCGCGTACGAGGGCAAACCATTCGACCAGAATCTAAATACGATATTGGTCAAGCACGAAAAGATACTCCAGGAGCTAGAGCTCCCCTGGGATATTATCGCTCCGACCTGGGACAAACTGAAAGAAACGCTTGCCCAAACCGATAGAGCGTACTGGGAATTTCTGGATCAGGTTTTTTCTTTCGGTGAAAGGATCTCCAGCCGCATCATGACAGCGGTCCTGGAAAAACAGGGTATTCCCGCCCGGTGCGTGGATGTGGACGAGTTGGGGATAATAACCAATGAAAACTTCCAGGATGCCACAGTGCCGGTGAAGCTTGAGAACCGGGTGCTTTCCGGGTTGCGCAATGAGGAGAGGATTCTGGTGGTGCCGGGTTTTGTGGGCCGGACGCCTGATGGCAGGATTACCACTCTCGGGCGCGGAGGCAGCGACTATACGGCGGCCCTGGTAGGGGCGGCTTTCAATGTGGATGAGATCCAGATCTGGACCGATGTCAGTGGCATGCGCAGCGCCGACCCGAGGCTGATTCCCGACGCTGAGCGACTTGATTGCATCTCTTTCGATGAGGCCAAGGAGCTCGCATCATTCGGAGCCCGGGTCCTGCATCCCAAAACAATCGAGCCCGCCATGCGCAAGAACATTCCAGTGGTAATCCTCAATACTTTTGCGCCCCAGGCTGAGGGTACGACTATCCGGAACGAAAGAATCAAACAGGGCAAGGTGATTAAGGCAATCGCAAGCAAAACTAATATTTGCCGCCTGGATATCGAGTCCACCAAAATGCTCGGCGCTGCAGGCTATCTGGCCAAGCTGTTCAATGTTTTCGCCAGATACGAAACCGAAATCGATGTCGTAGCCACCAGCGAGGTCAGTGTCTCGCTCACCGTGAATAATACGCGGAACCTGGATAAGGTTATCAACGAGGTCAAAAAGTTCAGCAATGTCATTGCCGAGAGCGGCAAAACCATTATTTGCGTGGTGGGCGAGGGAATGCGGCATACGCCCGGAGTGTCGGGAAGAGTGTTCAGCACACTCGGTACGGCCGGCGTGAATGTGGAGTTGATTTCCCAGGGCAGTTCCGAGATCAATATCACTTTTATGGTGGATGACAAGGATGCCGAGCGCGCAATCAAAGCCCTGTACTATGCCTGTATAAGCTAGAAATACATGAGAATCGGCAAACAAGGACAGAATAAAGGCCTTTTAATACAAATCTTTAGAATGGCATCGGATAGTTAATTCATAAGGGCTTGCTCAAGGCGCAGAGTAGCGCTCGTGCAAGCCTTTCTTTTTCTTGATCGAGGCTGATAAGTCAGGTGTATTTATCCGGGACAGAAAAACCTGCAATGTCTGCGGTTATCGTTCCGATGCCTGATCCCGGCATCTATGGTCACGATGTACCGGGCACCTGCAGATTACGGTAAAATTTGCTTACCTCGTTTACCCTGAAAGCACGGAGAGTCCAATGAAAAGGAGAAATTTTATCAGCCGCAACTTCGCTGCGGCCCTTTCAGGCGCTGCTCTGGGCGCTTCTTTTTTCGGAAAAACCAAATCTGCCGCAGCCAAACCTGCGGAGACTCCGGCGAAGGTCTCTGGCCCAGGCGGCCGGACCTTGAGAATCGGCATGGTGGAGCTTGATACCAGCCATGCGGACAGTTTCGCCAGAGCGATAGCCGAAATCGAGGGTGCCGAGCTCACGGCGGTGGTGAACCGCGGACTGGTTTACGGCAGGGAAAGAACTGACAAGTTTGTCCAGGATTATAAGATCAAGCATGTCTGCAAAGATCCCGCGGAGATGGTTCCCCTGATTGATGTGGCTCTGGTGATCGGCGTAAACTGGGAGAACCATGTGACCGATGCCGAGCCGTTCATCCGCGCGGGCACGCCGGTGTTTGTCGATAAACCTTGCGTGGGAACAGAAAGGGATGCCGCAAAACTCCTGGATCTCGAGGTCAAATACAGAACCCCCATTTTCGGCGGCAGCACCTATCGCTATTCGGACACTCTGACCCGGTTCAAGCGCGAATTCACTAAGCGCACTGACACTGTCGCCCTGACAGTTTACGGCAAGATCAACTCCCACGGCCGCGATGATATGCTCGATCTCATTTATTACGGCATTCACGGCACTGAGCTCATGCAGGAGCTCATGGGTCTGGGGGCGGTCAAGGTGAATTATGAGGATTTTTACCGCAAGCAGCACATGATCCACGTGCATTACGACGACAGGCCGCTGGTGGTTCTACTGCTCGGCTGGGCGTTGAGAGAGAATGAGCTGGCCCTGCTTACTGACAAGTCGGTTGAGCGCCTCACGCCCTCTGGTGGGAATCCATACCCGCGGATCATTTCCCTGATGGCCGAAAGTATCTCCAGCCGCCGGGCCGATCGCCCGATTTCAGAGCAGCTTGAAGCCTGCCGGATCCTGATCGCCGCAAAGAAAAGCCGGATGCTCGGCCGCCCGGTTTACCTTTCCGAGCTGGAAGATGAGGATGGTTTCGACGGCAAAAAGTTCGGCCTGGAGTACGCCAGGTTCCGTGCGCTGCCGCAAGAAGAACAGGAAACCTGGCGCAAGAACGAGCTCTGATCCGTGCATGAAAGGTCAAACGGGCCCTGATTGAGGGGTGGATTATTGATCCGCTTTAGGCACCTTCACACAACCTCACAAAACACCACAAAAAGCCTTGACAGATAAGGCTTTCAGCACTATATTTAATCATACAGCATCATTTAAAAACATCCTATTTAATCGAAAAAGTTTGGACAATGTTTGGACAACTTTAATCTTTTGATTTTTTAAAGAGGTATAATATGACAAATTATAAATGGCAAAAAACAGCCTATCGAGGTGTGCGGTGCCGGCTACACCCCGTAAGAAAATTTGGAGTTAATCAAGACCGTTATTTTACAATTCAATATCGTCTTGACGGTAAAACAAAAGAGGAAGGGCTAGGCTGGGCCTCGCAAGGGATGACAGCAAAAAAAGCCTCTATCTATCTTGCTAAACTTAAAGAGGCCCGGCTTACAGGAAACGGAGCGCAAACACTGAAAGAGCAGAGAGAACAGGCAAGGGCGCAGCGGGAACAGGAAAAACGGGAAGGACTTACCTTTGGAGAATTTTTTGAGCAAACATACTTTCCCCTAGCTATGGTCAATAAAACTTTCAAATCCTATAACCGGGAGCGAATTTTTTTCAATATTTGGATACAACCTGTTATAGGAGACAAACCGTTATCCAAAATATCGCCGCTGCACCTGGAAAGAATAAAAAAAGACTTGGGCGATGCTGGCAGGGCACCGCGGACCATCCATTACTGCCTCGCAGTGATAAGGCAAATCATTAACCTGGCAAAAATTCTTAATCTATACGAGGGAGATAATCCGGTAAACAAGGTTAAAAAGCCGCACGTAGATAACCGGCGGGTGCGCTTTCTGTCTCATGAAGAGGCGGATAGGCTCCTCCAGGACCTTGCTGGCAATCCGCAGTTCCACGACATGGCCCTGCTTAGCCTTCATACTGGCATGAGAGCCGGTGAAATATTCAAGTTGACCTGGGACTGTGTTGACCTTGAACGTGGAACCTTATTTCTGAAAGACACCAAAGGGAGCAGAAACCGAGCGGTCTATATGACTGAGCAGGTAAAGAACATGTTAATTGAGAGGAAGGGAACGGGCACCGGCTATGTTTTTAAAGACAGGAACGGCGGGAAGTTTGAAAAAACTTCCAATGTTTTTTGGAAAACTATTAAGCGGCTAAAATTTAATGAGGGTGTTACAGATACCAGGGACAAAGTTGTTTTTCACACCTTGAGGCACACCTTCGCAAGCTGGCTTGTCGAAAGCGGAGTTGATCTGTACACGGTTAAGACACTCCTGGGCCATAGCACCCTTGCAATGACCGAAAGGTATAGCCATTTGTCTCAAGGCACGCTTCAGGAGGCCGTCAAGCGCCTCGAGCTATCAATAAAAGAAAGCAAGCAGGCGGAAGTGGTAGAGCTCGCTCAAAAACTTCAATCATAAGTGGTAGCTTCCTTTAGACTTCGCCCCGCTTCAAGATCGCCTGTCCTTGGCCGTTCTGAATACAACAAAAGACAGAATTCTCGCCGCAGTAGCGCTCTCGCGGCGAGAAAATGAGGGACAACGGAAAAAGGAGGTGCGCAATGGGAGACAAAGGCAAAAAGGATAAGGACAAGGGTCGGAAACAGAAGATAAAAAAACAGGAACAAAAGACACAAAAGAAGCAGGATAGGCAACCGAGCAAAGCCCCTTGACAGAAAACATGAACCAAAGGAGCCTGAAATGACCATCGAAGAACGCCTGGAAGTGGTGGAACGGGAACTGGCCGTCTCGCGGCGGCGCACCCGGCGTCTGTGGATAAGCCTGGGACTGGCCGGGGCGGTGTGCGCCCTGGTCTGGAGCCTTACGGCAACCACGAGTACCGCAAAGGCCCAGGAACCCGGGAAGGTCATTCGGGCCAATGCTTTTATTGTGGAAGACGAGAACGGAAAGGGCCGCGCCATGCTGAACGCCAACAAGGACGGGACGGGACTGTCGCTACGCGACGAGAACGGCCAGATACGCGCTGGGATAGACGCCTACAAGGACGGGCCGATGCTGGGGCTATACGACGAGAACGAAAAAGTCCGCGCCGAGTTGGGCGTGGGTCAAACCGAGACGCCGGACGGCAGAATAATAACCCACCCTGAGTCTTCCCTGCGCCTGTATAAGCCTGTCGAAAAGGTTATATGGAGCGCGCCCTAAAAGGATGAGAAGGACACTGGTAATGAGCGGAAAGCCATGAAAGCCGGCGGCTATTAGCTGCGGGATGTCTCTTAATTCATTCACCGGGGCCAGGGAAGGCCCCTTAACGCCTGCAAGGGCAAACAAGGGAAGAACCGATGTACTATCTAATTAATCATATTGCCCCGGAGTCTGTATGGGCAGAGGGCAAAACGCCGATGCTATGTCTACAAAATTACAACCTCAATGTCGATTCGGGAGAACAATTAAACACCGGTCAGATTTTAGCCGGTTATCGCAATAGCAAAATTATTGAATTGAATATCAATAATCAATTCAGCCTAATCTCCAGGGAAAGGCTATTTGAACATTATCCCGACATGGTGAAATATCTATCAAATAATGCTTAACCACCGGCGGCCAGGGAGGGTCACTCACTGCCCGTAAGCATTTCGAGGGGAAGGGCCAGGCGCAGGAGAGGATCATTGGCTAAAAAGTGTGAAAAATGTGGGGGATCAGTGGAGGTAATTATTAGAAAAACCAATTACACTCCACGGTATTGTTATCGTTGTACGAATTGCGGTCCGGTTTTAAAGAATGAAGTAGTGCCTTTCGACCAAGTGAAACTTCAATCACCCTGAGAGCCAGGGTTCGATCATTGAACCTGGGCCGCCTGGGGTCTGAACAATAACCAAAGGAACCCCATATGACCATTGAAGAACGCCTGGAAGTGGTGGAACGGGAACTGGCCGCCTCACGGCGGCGCACCAAGCGACTGTGGATAAGCCTAGGGCTGGCCGGTGTGGTGTGTGCACTGGCTTGGAGCCTTACGGCAACCACGAGTACCGCAAAGACCCAGGGAGCCGAAAAGGTCATACGAGCCAATAAGTTTATTGTGGAAGACGAGAACGGCAAGGGCCGCGCCGTACTGTCTGCCTATAAGTACGGGCCGATGCTGATGCTGATAGACGAGAACGGCCAGCCCCGCGCCGAGCTGTCTGTCCCCACGTTTGGGTCGTCGCTGTCGCTATACGAGGAGAACGGCAAGACCCGCGCCGTGCTGGGCATCGACAAGGACGGGTCGATGCTATGGCTGGCAGACGAGAACGGCCAGCCCCGCGCCATGCTGGGTGTCTCCAAGGACGGGCCGGTGCTGTGGGATGAGAAGGGTAGACTCCGCACCGTGCTGGGCATCGACAAGACCGGGACGGGGCT
>Ga0307379_10009877_pt1 | contig 12704 bp, 10 predicted proteins | sample UN2MG_FD_202237 | JGI IMG/M metagenome (GOLD analysis project Ga0307379, IMG submission 202237) | Soil microbial communities from Risofladan, Vaasa, Finland - UN-2 | ecosystem: Environmental > Terrestrial > Soil > Coastal area > Acid sulfate soil | place: Finland: Risofladan, Vaasa | collected... | reverse complement strand
AGCGGGCGGCGGCCAGGACGATCGAGCTGTTCCTGACTCAGCGGCTCAACGTCCGCATTGCCACGGTGCCGCAGGTGCAGGGCCAGGAAGTGAAGGACCCTTGCGACTACGTCCTGGTCGCTGGGGCTGAGGCCATGAAAAAGCTGGTGTCCGAGGCCCCGGACTCTCTGGCGTACGCCTGGTCGCGCCGCTCGGCCGATTACAGCCGGGCTGAGACGCTGGCAGAAAAGCGAACGATTGTCGAAGACTTCCTTCGGCTGGTCGTGTCCTCGGCGACGTATGGGGTGATCGACGCCCTTCGCCAGGGCCTGCTGGCGGGCCACATAGCGGAGCTGGTAGGGCTTTCGCCGCGTGAGATTGCCGATCAGATGCGAAGCCTTGCCCGGCAGGTTGGCCGGGCCGGCGCTACCGGCCGCGTGGGTGCCTCCGAGCGGGCCGTCGGCTTTTCGGCGCGGGCCGAGAGATGGATCCTGGAGGTGCTGCTCAACGCGCCGGAGCTTTTCGAACAGGTTCGCGGGCGGATCGCTCCTGCAATGTTCGGCGATCCGGCGCTGCGAGCCGTGGCCGAAGTGGTCTGGCGCCTGGGCGAGGCCGACCGGCTGGAACTTGCGGCCGTCCTGGGGGCCGGTGACACCGAGCGTTGGGGGCGGCTTGTCACAGACCTTCAGATCACCGGCGAGAAACGCGGCAACCACGAGAGCACGCTGTCCGAGGCGGCCGAGGATTTCCGTCGCCGCCAGCGGCGCGAGGAACTGCAAAACCTTAAGGCACAAGGGGATACCGACAAGGTCGCGTTGATGAGAAAGATCGCTGAACACGCCCGACAGCCCGACCCCCGGCGGCGCCCCAGACTGTCCTAAGCCAGCAGGGCCAATGTCTTAGCGGCTGCGGCGAAGAGAAAATATGGCTGAGGCCTTGACCCGAAGGGAAGATGTTACGTAGAATCTTATGTTTACAAATCTCTCCGCGAATTCACTGCCATGCAGAACGAAAAACGACCTGCCATGACCAAGCTTATGGACGAATCCGTCACCGCCCTTGTCGAAAAGGGAAAGTCCCGTGGGTATCTGACCTACGAGGAGATGAACGACGATCTGCCCGGCGAGGCGATCGAGCCGGACAAGCTCGATTCGCTGCTGATGACCCTGGACGAACTGGGGATCGACCTGATCGACGAGTCGGAAGTGCCCGCGCGCGAGAAGTTCGCTGACGGCACAGAGGACAAAGCAGCCAAGGAGCCGGCGAAGGACGAGGTCAAGACGGCCCTGGAGGAAGAGCTGGCGGGCGAGAGGGACCGCATCGACGACCCGGTGCGGATGTACCTGACGCAGATGGGCGAGATCCCGCTGCTGACCCGGCCGGAGGAAATCGCCCTGGCCAAGAAGATCGAGATGACGCGGATGCACTTCCGCCGCCGGGTGCTGGAGAGCGATTACTGTGCCTCCCAGGCCGCCGAGATCCTCCAGCAGGTTGACGACGGGGACCTCCCGTTCGATCGGACGATGAAGATCTCCACGGCCGAGAATCTTGCCAAGGACACGATCGGCGAGCGGATTCCGATCAACCTGGTAACGGTGCGGAAGGCTCTCCAGGCCAACATGACTGACTGGGAGACCGTCAAGACTCCCAGGACTTCCGCCGATCGTCGCAAACGCCGGCTGCGAAAGATATGGCGACGTCGCCGACGCGTGGCCAAGCTGGTGGAGGAGCTGTCGCTGCGCACCTCCAGGATCCAGCCGTTGATGAAGAAGCTCGCCCACATCTGCGACAAGACCGAGGAGATTCAGCGTGCGATCGAATCGGCCGGAGTCAACCAGACGCCCCCGGAAGACGTGTCCGTCATGCGAGAGGAAATCGATGGCCTCATCGACCTGGTAATGGAAGAGCCCCCGTTGCTGAGAAAGCGCGTCAAGGCCATCCAGAAGGTTTTCAACGATTACGAGCAGGCCAAGCGCGAGCTGTCCGGCGGCAACCTCCGCCTGGTGGTTTCCATCGCCAAGAAATACCGCAACCGCGGCTTGAGCTTCCTGGACATCATCCAGGAAGGCAACACGGGTCTGATGCGGGCCGTGGACAAGTATGAGTATCGTCGGGGGTACAAGTTCAGCACGTATGCGACCTGGTGGATTCGCCAGGCGATCACGCGCGCCATCGCCGACCACGCCCGCACCATCCGCATTCCCGTGCACATGATCGAGACCATGTCCAAGCTGCGGAACATTTCCAAGCGAATGGTCCAGGAGCTGGGACGGGAGCCGACCATCGAGGAGATCGCCAGGGAAGCCGGCATGAGCGTCTCCGAGGCCCGCCGCGTGCTGAAGATCTCGCGGCATCCGATCAGCCTGGACAGGCCCGTCGGCGAAAGCGAGGACTCTTACTTCGGCGACTTCATCGAGGATGAAACGGCCGAGAACCCCGTCGAGTCCGCCGGCAGCGAAATGCTCAAGGAACGCATCGAGGAGGTGCTCAAGACGCTCACCTACCGCGAGCGGGAGATCATCAAGCTCCGCTACGGCATTGGGGACGGCTATACCTACACCCTCGAGGAGGTCGGGCGGATCTTCAAGGTCACGCGCGAGCGTGTTCGCCAGGTCGAGGCCAAAGCCATCCGCAAGCTCCAGCACCCCGTCCGCGCCCGCAAGCTCGAAGGGTTCCTGGTGGAAAAACGGATCGCGGAGAGCTAATCCGACGGCGGGGGTGACAGCTGTATGGCACCTAGATCGTTTCCCGAAGGGGACTTATCGGGGAATACTTGCTGCTAGCTAAAGGCGAACTCACGCACTTCCGATTCACTTAGGTGGACTTGAAGGTTTCTTGAGAGCCTCCGAGGCCGACGCCTCATCCGGTCGGGGGTCGGACCCGGGAATTATGTGAGTCTCTGGGCGTGGGAAGTCAGCCGGTCAAGGTGCTCATCGTTGATGACCAGGTGCCGATCTGTCAGATGATCGAAAAGGCTCTGGCAGATCGACAGTTCGATTGTGACTGGGTCTGTTCCGGTGAGGCTGCCGAGCAGTGCCTGCTGGCCGAAGACTTCGACGTCGTGGTTCTGGACTTATCGCTCCCGGGGATCAGCGGCATCGACGTCCTTGAGTTCATATCACAGCACGGACTCTCCGCGCGTGTTATTTGCATGGCCGGCGATTGCTCCGGGCACTGGCGCCATGCCGTCGCCGAGGGCGGCGCATATCACTTCTTCGAAAAACCGTTCGACATCTTCCAGCTTGCAGAGGCCGTCTCCCGTGCGGCCGAGGAAGGCAGGGATTTGGCCTGTGTGCCCGGAGCAGCCCGGCAGCCGATTCGTCCCGACGACGTCGCCCGGCAACCGGATCAGCCGAGCCCGGATGAGCTGTCTTCCCTTTCGGCGACGAGCCCCAAGGGCCGCGTGAGAGCGTTTCCAAGCCTTGCAGCATTTGGCCAGCAGCTCGGGAGCGTCCGTCAGTCCCGCCGCCAGCGAACGCCGTGCGCTGCGATGGCAATCGGGCTGGACGGCGCTGCTGGACTGAGATCGGCTCACGGGCAGGATTGCGCCGACTGGGTCTTGGGTCAACTGGCTGGGCGGATTCGCGGTTGCCTGGGGCAGGGGGCGGTTCTGGCGCGTGGCAGCGCAGACGAGTTTCTGGTGCTGCTCCCCGGATTCTCGGAAGGCCAGGCCGTCAACATCGGCCGGGAGACGCGCCGAGGCGTCAACGCCGGCGTCCTGACGTACAAAGGCCGGGCGCTGGCGGTGTCGGTGTCAGTGGGTCTGGCCGCTGCCGAAGACGGCTTCGTCCTGGATGACTCTGAGCTGGTGCACCGCGCCCGCGCGGCCATGCAGGCCGCCAGGGCCGCCGGCGGCAACCGCGTGATCAGTTACGCTGACGTGACCGGCGGGCGGGCGCCCTTGGACGAGAGGTACCTCAGGCAAGTCCTGCTGGAGTCGGCCGGGGCCCTGGTCCGGGCGGTCGAGGCAAAGGACCCGTACACCAGCGAGCACAGCGTCCACGTGGCCTTCTACGCCAAGCAGTTGGGCCGGCACGTCGGCCTGGCCGAGGAAAACCTGGAGAACATCCGGATCGCGGCCCTGCTGCACGACATCGGGAAGATCGCCGTCCCCGACAAGATCCTCACCAAGCTCGGCAAGCTCACCGACCAGGAGTTCGAATTCATCCGCCGCCACCCGGATGTCGGAGCTGCCATCCTGGAGAATATCTCCATGCTCCAGGCGGAGGCCCGGGTGGTGCGGTTTCATCACGAAAACTGGGACGGAAGCGGGTATCCCACCGGCCTGGCCGGTGAGGCGATCCCGCTGGGGTCACGAATCATCAACCTGGCCGACAGCATCGACGCCATGCTGATGCACCGGACGTACAAGAGCGCCTACTCGGTCGAGAAGATGCTTCAGGAGCTGCACGACTGTGCCGGCCAGCAATTCGACCCGAGCCTTGCCGCTGCCGCGGTTGATTGGTGCCGCCGCGAACGCGCCCAGATCATCCTTCCCCCCGACTCCCGCCGGGCCGGAATGGGGTGAGCATTTCCGAGTTGGGACCCGCCAGCCTTGGGGAGGCCGGGCTTCGTGATTGGGGACAGGCGCTGGCAGCGATTTCAGTTTTCTCGCCGTGTTCTCAGTCCGCCAGCTATCATGGGAGCGGCTCAGCCGAGTTCTTTGCGGAGGTTGGTCAGGAAGCCTTGCAGGATTTTGGGCGGGATGATGTCCAGCGCCGGCTCCAGCACAGTGCCGCTGATGAACTCATCGACGACCTCCCCGGCCACTTCGCCGGCCTCCTTCAGCTCCGACAGGTGCTTCTGGGCCCGCTCGAGCTTGCTGTCGGCCATGGCCAGGCAATACCCGACGACGGCAGGGCGGAGGTTGTCTTCCAGCTCGGCCCGTTCCTTTTTCTCCGGCGGGACGGGCAGAACGTCCCGGGCGGTCATCTCGGCGATCAGGGCGCGCTCGGTTTCGCGCACGGATTCGTCTTCGTCCCCTCCGGACCCGGCGTCATCCTCGGGGGCCAGCTCGATCAGTTCGTCATCCGAAACAGGTGAGGGAATGTAGTTCGATTGTTTGCAGTAGGGGCACTTGCCGCGCCTGCCGCCGGCCGAATCCGGCGCCTCAACTCTCTTGCCGCAGTGCCCGCAACGAAAACTGATGGTCATGGCTATTCCCCTATCGCCTTGATGATCAGTCGCTTCCTCCGCCGTCCGTCGAACTCGGCGTAGAAGATCTGCTGCCACGGTCCGAGGTCCATTTTACCATCTGTGATCGGGACAATCACCTCATGATGAACCAGCAGGTTCTTCAGGTGGGCGTCCGCGTTGGTCTCGCCGGTGCGGTGGTGGCGATAGTCGTCGCGGTAGGGGGCCAGCGACTCCAGCCACTCGTCGACGTCGGCAAGCAAGCCGCCCTCGGCGTCGTTGACGAACACGCCGGCGGTGATGTGCATGGCCGAGACCAGCACCATGCCCTCCCGGATGCCGGATTCGGCCACTACCTCCGCCACCTTGTCGGTGATCAGGATGTACTCGCGGCGCTTCTTCGTGTTGAACGTGATATATTCGGTTTTCGATTTCATCGTCTCGCTTCGTCCTGTTCGATGACAGAAACATCCCGATCGGCGTGAGGATCAAACCCGCCAGGGCGATGATCCCGCCGGAGCGCGATTCTTGCCGGGCTTTCGTTCGAACCCTTCGACCTCTATGATAGCGGCCGGAGGTAAGCGTGCAATAAGGCGTTGCAGCGACGAGAAGGATGCAGGATCTGTCTCAATTGATCAGCCGGCGGCTGCTGCCGCGGGTCCAGCAGCCGGCGCAGTACGTGGGCATGGAGACCAACGCCCGGCGGGCCGACGTGGAATCGGCCGAGGTGTCGGTCGTGCTGGCCTACCCGGACGCCTACTCGGTGGGGATTTCCCACCTGGGCGGGCAGGTGCTGTATGCCCTGGCCAACGATCTGCCGGGCGTGGCCTGCGACCGGACCTACTGCCCCATGCCCGACGCGGAAGCCGTCATGCGGGCCGAGAAAATCCCGCTGTTCGGCTGGGAAAGCCGCCGGGCCGTGCGCGAGTTCGACGTCCTGGGCTTTTCGCTCGCCCACGAGGGCTGCGCCACCAACGTGCTGACGATGCTGGATCTGGCCGGTCTGGGCGTGCGCGCCGCCGACCGCGGCGAAGGCGACCCGCTGGTGATTGCCGGCGACGCCGGGGCGGACGCCCCTGAGCCGATGGCGCCGTTCATCGACATCTTCTGCGTCGGCGACGGGGAGGAGATGCTGCCGGCGATCATCGAGCTTGTCCGTCAGGCCAAGCGCAGCGGCAGCCGGCGGGAGGAGATCATTCTGGAGGCGGCTCGGACGATCCCGGCCGTGTATGCCCCGCAGTTCTACCGCCCGGAGTATAACGAGGACGGCACGCTGTCGGCTCTGGCGGCAACCCGTCCCGGGCTTCCCCGGCGGGTCGCCCGGGCGCACATCGCCAGGCTGTCGGACTCGCCGGCGCTGACGGCCCCGCTGGTGCCGCTGGCCGAGGCCGTCCACGACCGCGTGACCATCGAAATCATGCGCGGCTGTCCCAACGGCTGCCGCTTCTGCCAGCCCGGCGGGACGAAAAAGCCGGTGCGGTGGCGCCCGGTCGAGGAAATCCTCGACGTCGCTCGCAAGGCGATCGCCGCCACCGGCTACCGGGAAATCTCCCTGCTGAGCCTCTCGTCCAGCGACTATCCGCATTTTTCCGAGCTGATCGACCGGCTCAACGCCGAGTTCGTCTCGCGGAACGTCTCGATTTCGCTGCCGTCGCTCCGCGTGGACAGTCAACTGGCTGCCATTCCGAAGCTAACCAGCCGGGTTCGCAAGAGCGGGCTCACGATCGCGGCCGAGGCCGGAGGCGAAAGGCTGCGCCGGGCCATCCGGAAGGACATCAGCGAGGAAAGCATGCTCGCGGGCGTCCGGGCGGCCTACGAGGCCGGCTGGCGGAGCGTGAAGGTCTACTTCATGGCCGGTTTGCCCGGCGAGACCGACGCCGACGTCGAGGCGATCTTCGATCTGTGCCGGCGGCTGTCGGAGGTCCGCAGGGAAGTCGACGGCCGGCGGGGGTCCATTACCGCGTCGGTGTCTTGGCTGGTCCCCCGGCCGCACACGCCGATGCAGTGGTCGGCCATGCGCGAGGCGGAGTACTTCTGGTCGGTCCGGCGGCGGCTGAAGTCTCTGGCCCGCGGCTCGGCCGTGCAGTTCAAGTTCCACCGGATCGAGCGCAGCATCCTGGAGTGCGTCATCGCCCGCGGCGACCGCCGCGTTGCAGCGGCCATCGAGGCCGCCTGGCGGCTCGGGGCGCGTTTCGACGCCTGGAACGAGCACTTCGATCACGACAAATGGACGGCCGCGTTCGACGAGGCCGGCGTCGACCCGGCCTTCTACGCCCATCGTGAGCGCCCGCTGGAGGAGCTACTCCCCTGGGACCACGTCGACTCCGGCCGGTCACGCCAAGTGCTTCTTGCCGAACGGGAAAGAATGCTAGCGGAGCTGGCGGGTGCCTCTGGCTGAGCCTCGGCGGCGGCGGGCGTCTAAAGCTGCGTGTAGGCGATGATCTTGTACGCCAGGCGGGCGGCGAGGAACTCGGTGACGTTGGACGGCGGAATGGGGCGCGTCTCGACGACGTCGGCCGCGACCACCTGCCGCTCGGAGCAAACTCGTCGAAGCAGGGAAGTCACCTGGTGCCAGTGCAGGCCGCCCGGCTCCGGCGTGCCCACTCCCGGCGCCTCGGACGGGTCGAAGGCGTCCATGTCCACGGTGACGTAAACCTTCTCGCCCAGCAGTTCCAGCGCCTTGCCGATCCAGTCCGGATCTTCAGCGATCCTCTTCGGTGAAATGAAGTTTCTGACCAGATCCGGGCAATCGCGCCAGGTGCGTTGGTCGTAGCTGCGGATCCCCACCTGGGCGATCCGGTCGGCGACCTCCAGCACGCGTCGCATCACGCAGGCGTGGTTGTACTTGCTGCCGGCATATTCCTCGCGCAGATCGGCGTGGGCGTCGAGCTGGAGGACGGAGATGTCGCCGTGACAGTCGGCCGCGGCCGCGACCAGCGCGATGGTGACGCTGTGCTCCCCGCCGAGTGTCAGGAGGAACTTGCCGGCCCGGAGGCTGGGCTCGGCCGCGGCGCGGACGCGGCGCATCTGCTCTTCGGGGGTATCCGCGGGCGCGACCGGCTCGGCGGTGGCAATCCCGCAGTGGTGGAACTCGGCCAGCAGCTCCTCGTCGAACCATTCAATCTGCGCCGAGGCCTCGAGGATTGCCGCCGGCCCGGCCGCGGCGCCCTTGCCCCAGGTGACCGTTCCCTCGTATGGCACGGGCAGGACGACATAGCGGGCGGACGTGGGATCTGAAAGCTCGGCTGGCAGATCGAGAAAATTCCCGGGCCTGTTGAGCATTCGCTTCGGCCGGTCTTTCCCTTCCGAGGGTGTCGGCACGGTCGCCGTCCGCGGCTATGGCAAGAGCACGGCCGCGGCCACCACGGTGGTCCACAGGCCGTTCTTGTCGCCCTCGGCCGTCTGGACGGTGGCCTGGGTGCGGATGATCTTGCCGGACATCTTGTAGACCTCGCGGCGTTCGTCGTAGGCGTCGTCGGGATCGAACGAGATCCCCAGCGTGGTGGCCAGCATGGTCGCGGCCATGTCTTCGACGAAGTCGCTCAGCCGCGCCTGGATCATGCCGTAGCAGTGATGCTCGCTGATGTAGCCGTAATGCGATCCTTCGGCCGGCACGGCCAGACCGATGCCCGCGCCCACCAGCCGCGAAGGTTCGTTGGTGGCCGCCTCTGCCAGCACCACGTAAGTGATCTGCCCCGAATACAGCTTTCCCAGCCCGCGGGTACGGGAAATGATCTTGCAGGCCGGCGGAAAGATGCTGGAGACCCGAACCAGGTTGCACTTTTCGATGCCGGAGTGGCGCAACGCCAGCTCGAAGCTTTGCAGCCGGGTCCTGTGTTTGCCGACCCCTTTGGTGAAGAACACCTCCCTGGGCACCAAGCTCGCAGCAGTGTTCATGGCCGCTCCTTACCTCATCCATGCCAAGCCGCTATGTACCCCGCCACGTACACGAATCGAAGATTATAGGCATGCCGGCCCGCACGGCAAGCCCAAGGACCCGGAGTCTGCCGGGATCTTAAAAATAAATCCGGCGTCGACCGGCGCATCCTGGCATCGGCTCATGCTAGCCCCGCCTGGGAAGCTGTGCTAGTATCGTCCGCCGGCTCCCGTCGGCGACTCTTGGCGTTCATCGTCGGTTTGCCTGCAAAGACGTGCATTGAGCGGAAGGGCAGAAACCATGGCCAAAAGAGCAAGAAGCTCCAAAAAGCCCTGGCAGCAACGGCTTTCGGCCGGCTCGGACCGGGCGACACGGGATCTGCTGGCGTCGATTGACGTGGACGCGGCGCTGTACAAGTACGACATCGCCGGGTCCGTTGCCCACGCCCGCCAGCTCCGTGAAATTGGCGTGCTCACGCACAAGGAACTGGCCGCGATCGTTAAGGGGCTCAAGGGCATCGCCGCGGATATCGAGGCCGGTCGGCTGCGGCTGGACCCGGACCTGGAAGATATCCACATGGTGATCGAGTCGGCCCTGGTCAGACGAATCGGCCAGCCGGGCCGAAAGCTGCACACCGGCCGAAGCCGTAACGATCAGGTCGCGCTGGACCTGCGCCTGTGGGCCCGGGACGCCGTCGACGAACTCGTCGATCTGACCCGATCCCTTCAGCGGGCGTTTGTGGCCCTGGCCGGGCGACAGGGCCGGATCGTCATGCCGGCGTACACGCACCTCCAGCGGGCCCAGCCGGCGCTGGCCGGCCATGCCTTGCTGGCCTACGTCGAGATGCTCGACCGCGACGCCGAGCGGCTGGCCGAGTGCCGCAAGCGTGTCAACGCCTGCCCGCTCGGAAGCGGGGCGGTGGCGGGCACGTCCATCCCGCTGAACCGCCGCCGCGTTGCCGAGCTGCTTGGCTTTCCGGCCGTGACCAGAAACAGCATAGACGCCACCTCCGACCGCGACTTCCTGGCCGAGCTGTGCTTCGACCTGGCAATGCTGGCGGTCCACCTGAGCCGGTGGGCCGAGGACTGGATCATCTACTCCAGTACCGAGTTCGGTTTCATCGAGCTGGACGATGCCTACTGCACCTCCAGCTCGATGATGCCGCAGAAGAAAAACGCCGACACGCTGGAGCTGATCCGGGCAAAGTCCGCCAACGCCATCGCCCAACTGGTGGGCCTGCTGACGCTGATAAAATCGCTTTCGTCCGGCTATAGTCGCGACCTTCAGGACGACAAGCGCTTCGCTTTCTCGGCCGTGACCGCGACAAAATCCGCACTGGCGGTGGCGGCCGGCATTGTCTCGACCGCCAGCTTCCGCCCGGAGCGGATCGCGGCCGGTTTGGAGGCCGGCTTCCTGGACGCGACGGCGCTGGCCGAGTACCTGGTCAGCAAGGGCGTCGCGTTCCGCTCGGCCCATCAGATTGTGGGGCGGCTGGTCGCCCGGGCCGAAAAGGCCGGCAAAACGCTCGCCGAGCTGCCGCTGGCGGACCTCCGGGCTGCCTGCGACAAGATCGGACCGGATGTGGGCGGCTACCTCGGCGCCGCCAACGTCGTCAAACGCTACGCCCCCGAAGGCTCCGGCGGGGCAAAGCAGCTCCGCAAACAACTGGCGTTCTGGAAAAAGAAGCTGTGTTGAGAAAAAGTGGCAAATTTGCCTGGTATTATCCTTTTGCATCCTTATGATGCTATATAGGAGATCATAAGGACACACTCGTGCAGTCGTACAACACAAAACAGGTGAGCGAGGTAACCGGAGCGAGCACCAGCCAATTGAACCATTGGGATGCCAAGGGGCTGGTGAAGCCGTCGATTCGTCCCGCCACCGGACGTGGCTCGCGCCGTTTGTATTCGTATGCCGACTTGGTTGCGATTCAATTGGTCAAGCGGCTGAGGGACCAGGAGGTTAGTTTGCAGAGAATACGTAGGTGCGTGCAATATCTGCGCAGACACCTCCCGGACATCGTGGAGCCGCTCGGGTACTGTACGCTACTGACCGATGGCCACGAGATTTACCTGATCGAGGACGAAAAAACCCTGCGCGCCACTGTGAAGCGCCAGGGGCAGAAGGCGTGGCTGGAGCTGAGCATTGCGGGAATTGACCAGGAATTGCGCGCCCGAATCGTCCAGCTCGGCGAGAAGAAGGTGGATACGGTAAGCGTCGGTGACTATGCCTATCAAGTGGAAATTGAGCCTGACGAGGACGGCGGCTATGTGGCCGAGGTCGCCGGCTTGCCGGGATGCATAACGCAGGGAGATTCCTACCGCGAGACCCTCGAGAACGTTCAGGACGCCATCGAGACCTATCTCAGCGCCGTCGAGGACCTGAAAAGTCGCGGCGTTAACCTGCCGGTCCGCCGAGCAAAACGTCGAAGAAGAGTAACCGCATAGGGGGACCACAGTGCGCCGTCTAACGCCCTTGCCTACTCAGCGCGTGGTTAGAGCTTTGAGACGCGCCGGGTGGGAGGTGCACGGCGGCAGAAAGCACTACAAGCTCATCCGGACAGACCGCCCAGGGGCCATCGTTATTCCGCGCTCTTCTCCGTTGAAGAAGGGAACACTCCGCGCCATACTTCGGCAAGCCGGATTGTCGTTGGTAGACTTCTGGAAGCTTTACCGGTAGATGCGCGAATTCGAATTCATCCAGTGGATCCGCGGGCAGGGGCGGTTCGACCCGGCGGTGGTGGCCGTCGGCCCGGGCGACGACTGCGCGGTGCTGCAGGTCGGCGGCGAGAAGCTGCTGGTCACCACGGATCAGGTCCTGGACGGCGTGCATTTTTCGCTGGCTGAGCACGGGCCGGAGCTGGCCGGGCGGAAGGCGGCCGCGCGAAGTCTTTCCGACATTGCGGCCATGGCGGGCCTGCCCGTGGCGATGGTGGCAACGGTGGCCGCGCCGAAGGGATTCTCCCGTTCCGACGCCGAGGCGGTGTATCACGGCCTGCGGGCAGCGGGCGAGGGCTTCGATTGTCCCCTGGTCGGCGGCGACGTGGGCGCGTGGACCGAGGGCGCCGGCCGGCTGCAAATTAGCGTCACGATCCTCGGCCGATGTGCCGGCATCGAGCCGGTGCTGCGCAGCGGGGCGAAAGCCGGCGACGCCGTCTGCGTGACCGGGGCCCTGGGCGGGGCGTGGAAGTCTCAACGCCACTTGACGTTTACGCCCCGCGTTTGCGCCGCCCGCGAACTGGCTGGCGGCTACCCCGTCAGCGCGATGATCGACGTCTCAGATGGTCTGGCCGCCGACCTGGGCCACGTCGTTTCTGAAAGCGGCGTGGCGGCCGAGGTGGACGCCTCGGCCGTGCCGATCCACGACGACGCTCGCGGCCGTGATGACCCGCTGTCGGCGGCGATGTTCGACGGTGAGGACTACGAGCTGCTGTTCACGCTCCCGCCCGAGGCGGCGCGGGGGCTGATCGTCTCGCAGCCGCTGGGCGTGTTGGTGACGCGCATCGGCGCGATTACAGAAGGAGCAGGCATGGCGCTGATCCGCGACGGCCGGCGGGAAAGGCTCGAGCCCCGCGGCTGGGAACACCGCACGTGACTGGGTAATGCGGATTGCGGATTCGGCGAGGCGCAGGTTGGCCGGCGATGGCTGAGGAGTTTTACACAAGCAGCCCGGAAGAGACGGTCGCGCTGGGCGAAGGGCTGGCCGGGCGCTTCAG
>Ga0307379_10009876_pt1 | contig 12705 bp, 9 predicted proteins | sample UN2MG_FD_202237 | JGI IMG/M metagenome (GOLD analysis project Ga0307379, IMG submission 202237) | Soil microbial communities from Risofladan, Vaasa, Finland - UN-2 | ecosystem: Environmental > Terrestrial > Soil > Coastal area > Acid sulfate soil | place: Finland: Risofladan, Vaasa | collected... | reverse complement strand
GGGAGGGATCGGTCGGGTCTACCGGGAGACGACCAACCCGGCGGGGGCGACGGGAGACGGGCTGGCGATCGCCTACCGGGCGGGTGTGGTGCTTCAGGACCTGGAGTTCGTGCAGTTCCACCCGACCACGCTCTATATCGCCGGGGCCAGCCGGGCCCTTATCTCCGAGACCGTCCGTGGCGAGGGGGCACGTCTGCTGAACCGTCACGGTGAGCGCTTCATGCCTAAATACCACGACGCCGCCGAGCTCGCACCGCGCGACGTCGTCAGCCGGAGCATCGTCACCGAGATCCAGCGAACCGGACACCCCTGTGTCTATCTCGACGTCACGCACCTCGGGAAGGACCACCTCCGACACCGCTTCCCCGCCATCTACAGGGAATGTCTGTCGTTCGACATCGACATCTCGAAGGACCGCATACCGGTGAGACCGAGTGCACACTACTTCATCGGCGGGGTGAAGGTGGACACGCTCGGACGGACATGCGTTCCAGACCTCTTTGCCGTGGGGGAGGTCTCGTGCACGGGACTCCACGGGGCTAACCGTCTGGGGTCGAACTCCCTCCTGGAGGGACTGGTGTGCGGGGCCCGTGCGGGGAGACGGGCCGGCGAACAGCTGGGAGAGGCCGGCAGGAACAGTCGTCCACGACCCGTCGCCTGCAAGCTGACCCAGCCCAAGCGCGGAGAAATTGACCTCGGCGACGTCGAGAACTCCCTGCGGAGTCTCATGTGGCGGGCCGCCGGCATCGAGCGTGAGGAAGCACACCTCGAAACCGCCGAGGACTACGTCGATTTCTGGTGTGGATACGTCATGGACAAGACGTTCGTCGACGTCCACGGCTGGACCATCCAGAACATGCTCACGACGGCCAAGCTGGTGCTGCACGCCGCCCGCAGACGACGCGAGTCCCGGGGTGTCCACTTCCGCACCGACTTCCCCGATACCGACGACGTGAAGTGGAAGCGTCACATCACCGTCCAACGGGGGTCATGAGCCCGAGCCGGACTCCCCGCGCGCCTCTCGCCGATTGGCCGTAAGAAGTGCCCCCCGAACCGCACCAAGACAGATGGCGACAAACCGCCCTGCCCCGAGAGTCTGTCCCGGAGGGCCCGCCGCTGAGGAGGTAATGAAGGCATGAAGAAACTGCTGGTCTTGTTGATCGTACTGGGTGCTCTGGGCTGGCTCGGTTACGAGATCTACCGCAAGGCGTCGGCGCCGTCCGCGGAGGGCCATCGCGGGGGGGCCGGACCCGTCCCCGTCGAGGTCGTCCCCATCCGAAAGGCCACCCTCCGTGACGTCGGCCGGTTCACGGGGTCGGTGCTGGCCAAATCCCAGTTTCAGGTCGCTCCGAAGATCGGCGGACGACTGGAGAAACTCCTGGTGGACGTCGGGGACACGGTGCGGAACGGGCAGTTCATCGCCCAGCTCGACAGTGACGAGTACGTCCAGCAGGTGGCACAGGCCGAGGCGGAACTCAAGGTGGCCGAGGCCAACGTCGAGCAGGCGTCCAGCAACCTGGACGTCGCACGCAAGAAACTGGCGAGGTACCGGGCCCTCTACGAGAAGAAGGTCACCTCGGAGTCGGAGATCGACGTGGTCGAGGCGGAGTACAAGGTCCAGGAGGCATCCCACAAGGTGGCCAAGGCCCGTGTCCTTCAGAACGAGGCGGCCGTGCAGGCGGCCAAGGTGCAGCTGGCCTACACGAAGATCAGCGCCTCGTGGGAAGACGGCGGCCCGAGCCGACTCATCGCCGAGCGGTTCGTGGACCAGGGGACCATGCTCAAGGCGAACGAGCCCATCGTCTCCATCATCGACATCAGCTCCGTCATCGCTGTGATCCACGTCATCGAGCGGGACTACGGGAAGATGAAGATCGGTCAGGAGGCGACGGTGACCACCGACGCGCTGCCGGACGAGAGCTTCAAATGCAGGGTGGTCCGTGTGGCGCCCCTGCTGAGGGAGACGTCCCGACAGGCACGTGTCGAGCTGGAGATTTCCAATCCGAGGGGCACACTCAAGCCCGGGATGTTCATCAAGCGTGCGGAGATCGAGTTTGCCCGGCTCGACGACGTGACGGTGGTGCCCATGGGGGCCGTGATGAAACGCAACGGCACACAGGGCATCTTCATTGCGGACACGCAGACCATGAAGGTGCGGTTCGTTCCCGTGAAGCTCGGCCTGGTCGAGGACGATACGGCCCAGGTGCTCGAGCCGGCCGTTTCCGGACTCGTGGTGACCCTGGGACAGCACCTGCTCGAAGACGGCCGGGCCTTCAAGCTGCCCGACGCGAAGCCCCAAGCTCCGCCCGGCGCAGGGACGTCGTCCGACGTCCCGACCCCGCGAACCGGAGGCGGGCCATGAAGCTCTCCCGCTTCGCCGTCCATCGGCCCGTCTTCACCAGCATGCTCGTCAGCATCATCATTATCCTCGGACTCGTCTCCTTCGTCCGACTCCCCATCGACCTGATGCCCGACATCACCTTTCCCACCTTGAGCATCTCGGCCGACTACGAGAACGCCAGTCCCGAGGAGATCGAGGAACTGGTGACCCGGCCGATCGAAGAGGCGATGAGTGCCGTGCCCGGGGTGGAGAAGGTCCTGTCGTATTCCACGGAAGGTTCGAGCAACGTCCGGGTCTCGTTTTCGTGGGGGACGGACCTGGACGCCGCCGCCAACGACGTTCGTGACCGACTGGACCGTGCCGTGGCCAATCTGCCGGAGGACGTCGAGCGTCCGAGACTGCGGAAGTTCGACCTGGCGAACTTTCCCATCCTCATTCTCGGGGCCTCCAGCAGGCTGGGACCCCTGGAGCTGCGTCGCATCATCGACGATCAGGTGAAATACCGCATCGAGCGCATTCCGGGGGTCGCCGCACTCGACGTCTGGGGCGGACTGGAACGGGAAATCCGTGTCGACCTCCGTCGGGACCTGATCCTCGCACTGGGACTTCCGCTGGACCAGATCCTGGACCGCATCCGGGCCGGAAACGTGGCGTTGCCGGCCGGCACCATCGAACGCGGAAACTACGAGGTGAGCGTCCGCACCCGTGGGGAATACACCAGTCTCGACGAACTGAAAAAGACCGTCGTGGCCATCCGTGAGGGGGCCCCCATCCAGCTCCAGCAGATCGCCAGCGTCGAGGACACCCACCAGAAGGTGACACGCATCGTCCGCATCGACGGGAAGCCGGGGGTGCGTCTCTCCATCAGCAAGCAGTCGGGAAAGAACACCGTCGAGGTGGCACGGAAGGTCCTGCGCGAGATCGAGCGCGTCAATGAGGACCTCCCTCAGATCAAACTGACGCCGATCATCGACAGCTCCGACTACATCCAGCGCTCGATCTCGAACGTCGGTCAGGCGGCACTCTACGGCGGGGTGCTGGCGATCTTCGTGCTGCTGTTCTTCCTCCGCAACCTCCGCAGCACCTTCATCATTGCACTCGTCATCCCCATCTCGATCGTCGCGACGTTCACACTGATCTATTTCGGCGGGTTCACGCTGAACATCATGACGCTGGGGGGATTGGCTCTCGGGATCGGGATGCTGGTGGACAACGCGATCGTCGTGCTCGAAAACATCTACCGGCTGCGCGAAGAAGGCCAGGACTCGGAACAGGCGGCCCTCAACGGCAGCGACGAGGTCACCGCCGCCGTCGTCGCCAGCACCCTGACCACGGTGGCGGTGTTTCTGCCCCTGATCTTCGTGCGGGGGATGGCCGGGGTGATGTTCAAGCAGCTCGCCTACGTGATCGGCTTTGCACTTCTTTGCTCACTGGTGCTCGCACTGACACTGGTCCCGATGCTCGCGGCCAAGATCCTCCCCCGCACCGACCCCCGGACGCCCGCGAAGGAGACCTGGGGACACGCGGTTTTCCGACTTACCGGGGGCTTGTTCGCCGCCATGGGCAACGGCTACAAGGGACTGCTCCACTTCGCGCTCAACCATCGTCTTCTCGTCGTGGTGGGCGCGGTGCTGGTGCTGGGGGGAAGTCTGCTGCTCATCCCGATGGTGGGTGTTGAGTTCATGCCCAGTGCCGACGAGGGCGAGGCCCGGGTCGACGCCGAGATGGACGTGGGGACGCGTCTCGACCTCCTGGACCGCAAGTTCCAGCAGATCGAGACGATCGTCGCCCAGGCCGTCCCCGAGACGAAGAGCGTGGTGTCGAGCATGGGCGGAGGCGGCTTCAGAAGCAGCGGCTCACACACGGGAAGCATCCGGATCGCGCTCAAGCCCCTCGGCGAGCGGCAGCGTTCCAGCGAGGACGTGGCCACCATGCTGCGGTCCAGGCTCTCGGACATCCCGGGGGTGAAGATCCGGACGCGTGCGGGGGAGGGGTTCTTCCTGCTTACCCGCATGATGGGCGGCGGGACCGAGCGGGTGCAGGTCGAGGTCCGCGGGTACGACCTGGAGACCGCCGACGCCTTGGCCGAGCGGGTCAAGAAGGTCGTCGAGGACGTGGACGGGGTCACCGACGCGCTCGTCAGCCGGGAAACAGGGAGTCCCGAAGAGCTGATCCTGGTGGATCGGGAGAAGGCGGCGGACATGAAACTCACCGTCTCCCACGTCGCGGACATGCTCCAGACGGTGCTCTCCGGGACCCGGGCCAGTGACTACCGTGAAGCCGGCAAGGAATACCGGATCCTCGTCAAGCTGGAGGAAGCCGAGCGGATGAAGATGGTTGACCTGCTGGACCTCACGGTGACCAACGCGGACGGTCAGCCGGTCGTCCTGCGCAACGTGGTGGACGTCCGGCCTCGCACCGGACCCGTGCGCGTCGAGCGTCGGGACCAGGAGCGTATCGTCACCGTCTCCGCCAACATCAGTGGACGCGATCTGGGGTCCATCCTGAACGACATCCGGGAGGGTCTCCGGTCGGTTCCCGTCCCGTCCGAATTCGCCATCGTCTTCGGCGGCGACTACGAGGAGCAGCAGAAGGCCTTCCGGGAGCTCCTCCTCAGTCTCATCCTCGCACTCGTCCTCGTCTACATGGTGATGGCGTGTCAGTTCGAGTCGCTCCGTGACCCGTTCGTGGTCATGTTCTCGGTGCCACTGGCCGTCATCGGCGTCATCCTCATGCTCTTCCTCACCGGGACGACGTTCAACATCCAGTCCTACATCGGGTGCATCATGCTGGGCGGGATCGTCGTCAACAACGCGATCCTCCTGGTGGACCACACCAACCTGCTGCGTCGTCGTGACGGGATGCCGCTCAGGGAGGCGATCGAGGAGGCGGGACGTCGTCGGCTCCGACCCATCCTCATGACGGCACTCACGACGACGGTCGGACTCCTGCCCCTGGCGCTGGGTCTCGGCGAGGGCGGTGAGGCCCAGGCCCCCATGGCCCGGGCCGTCATCGGCGGACTTCTCAGTGCCAGTCTCATCACGCTCGTCTTCGTTCCCGTGGTCTATTCCGTGTTCGAGCGCGGGCTGCGGGGGGCGGTGCACGAGGAGGACGTCGGGACGTCCCCGGAAAAAGCTTGACTTCGCCCATCGAGATCGTTTAACATGTGAGGCCGTGGAGCGGGGCCATCCGGCACGCCCGCCACACAGCACGGCGGGTAAATATCTGACACGCAAGGAGCATGACGTGAGTCGTCGCTGTGAAATCTGCGGCAGGACCTCGACCGTGGGCAACAGGATCACCCGCAGCGGGTCGCCGAAATACAAGGGTGGCATCGGTCTTCACACCGGGGGCATCACGAAACGTCGGTTCTATCCGAACGTCCAGAAGATCCGGGTGTTCGTGGACGGGACGGTGAAGCGGGTGCGGGTGTGTTCCCGGTGTCTGAAGGCGGGCAAGGTTCAGAAGCCCCCGGCACGTCCGAATCAGATCAAGGCCTCGGCCGAGAGGGAAGCCAGACGTGTTGCCGAGGAAGTCGCCGCGGCCGAAGCGGCACGACTCGCCGCCGAGGCCGCTGAAGCCGAAGCCCTGGCCGAGGCGGAGGAGGAGGCGCACGCAGACGAAACACCCGCGCGCCGTGCAGCCCCCGCGGCCAAGCCGACCACCCCCGACGCCGCCGAGCCCCCCGCGGACGACAAAGAGAAGTAAGCCCCCGTGACCCCACGCAGGGAGCCGGTCATGATCGACGAGAAGGAGGTCCAGCACGTCGCCCGGCTCGCCCGGCTCAGGCTTTCCCCCGAGGAACTCAGACGCTTTGCTTCCCAGCTCAGCAGGATCATCGACTACATCAACCAGTTGAACGAACTTGACACCTCGACGGTTGAGCCGATGAGCCACCCCCTGGATCTTACCAACGTCTTCCGTGAGGACGCCGTGACACCGTCACTGCCGCGCGACGAAGCCCTGGCCAACGCCCCCGAGCAGCGACACGGCTTCTTCGTGGTGCCCCCCGTTCTCGAATGGGAGCCTCCGGAGGGGTAGCCTCCCGTGAAACCCGTTCACGAACAGACCGCATCAGAGCTTCTCGAAGCACAGGAAGAGGGTGAGCTTTCCGCCGTTGAGATCGTCCAGGCCTGTCTCGACCGCATCGGACGACTGGACGACAAGGTGCATGCACTGCTGTCGGTGCGCGGCGACGAGGCGCTCGAACGGGCGGGGTCCATCGACGAGCGTCGCCGTCGCGGCGAGCCCCTGGGAGCACTGGCGGGACTCCCCGTCGCACTCAAGGACAACATGTGCACCGTCGGGTGGGAGACCACCTGTGCGTCGAGAATCCTCGAGAACTTCAAGCCCCCCTACAACGCCGCCGTCGTCGAGAAGCTCCACGCTGCCGACGCCGTCGTCATCGGCAAGACGAACATGGACGAGTTCGCCTTCGGGAGTTCGACGGAGACGTCGGCGTTCTTCGTGACGAGGAACCCGTGGGATCCGGACCGGGTTCCCGGGGGATCGAGTGGCGGATCGGCGGCGGCACTGGCGGCCCGGTTTGTGCCACTCGCCGTGGGCAGCTCGACGGGTGGGTCGGTCAGGCAGCCGGCCGGCTTCTGCGGGGTGATGGGACTCAAGCCCACCTACGGACGTGTGTCACGATACGGACTCATCGCCTTCGGCAGCTCCCTCGACCAGGTCAGTCCCCTGGCACGCGACGCCCGCGACATGGCACGTCTCACCGGCGTGCTCGCCGGACACGACCCACGCGACTCCACTTCCATCGACGCACCCGTGCCCGACTACCTGGCGGACCTCGACGAAGTGCCGCGGCAGATGAAACTCGGCGTGCCGGCCGAGTACTTCGGCGAAGGTCTCTCCCCCGACGTCGAGAAGCGGATCACCGAGGCGGTCGAAACCTTCAGGACACTCGGGTTCCGGATCGTCGAGATCCGGCTGCCTCACACCAAGTATGCCATTGCCTCCTACTACGTGGTCGCCACGGCCGAAGCGTCCTCGAACCTCGCCCGCTTCGACGGGGTCCACTACGGTCACCGCACCGCACAGAAGGCCGGCCTGGTGGACATGTATTCACTCAGTCGCGAGGAGGGGTTCGGCGACGAGGCGAAGCGTCGGATCATGCTGGGGACGTACGCCCTTTCGAGCGGCTACTACGACGCCTACTACCTGAAGGCCCTCAAGGTGCGACGCCTCTTGAAGGAGGACTTCGACCGGGCGTGGGAGAAGGTGGACGCGGTGCTCTGTCCGACGAGTCCCACCACGGCGTTCCGGGTGGGGGAACGGGTGGACGACCCGCTGGCCATGTATCTCTCGGACATCTTCACGGTTCCGGCCAACATGACGGGTATCCCCGGGATTTCCATTCCGTGCGGTTTCGACCGTGACGGGCTTCCCGTCGGACTCCAGATCATGGCCCCCAACCTCCAGGAATCCCGTCTTTTCCGCATCGCCCGGGCCTTCCAGACCGTCACCGACTTCCACTTGAGTCGCCCGGACCTCTGAGGTATACTGTACTCACCTCGCGGCGGCCGACGCTGGGAGCGTGTGTCGTCGTGTCGAGGGACTTCGTGCTGCACCGAGGGGACGTCATGTCGAGAGCGGCCGTTTTCATGGACCGTGACGGGACCATCATCGACGACACGGGCTTCATCCGTCGGATCGATGACGTCAGGCTTCTGCCGAGCGCGGCGGAGGCCATCAGCCGGTTGAACGCGGCCGGATGGCTCGTCATCGTGGTGACCAACCAGTCGGGCGTCGCCAGGGGACTTCTGACCGAGAAGGACGTCGCCGCCACCAACCAGCGCATGCAGGAGCTTCTGCAGCTCGAGGGTGCCCACGTCGACGCCATCTACTACTGTCCCCACCTGCCGGAGGGGAAGGTTCCGGAATACGCCATCTTGTGTGAGTGTCGCAAGCCCCGCCCGGGCATGCTGCTGAAGGCGGCCGAGGAGCACGACATCGACCTGGCGGCCTCCGTGATGGTCGGGGACGCACCGCGGGACGTGGAAGCCGGACTGGACGCCGGGACCCGGGCGATCCTTCTGACGGACAGTCCAACCCGTGCCGACCAGGCCCCCGATGCCTGTGGGAGTGCCCCCGATCTTCTGAGTGCGGTCGGGGAGATCCTCGAACACCCCACGACCGCCAGTGAACCGTCGAGCGGCCGGCATGCGCCGGGATCGACCCGGCGTGCCCGCAGCCGAAAGCTCACCCGTGACCCGGCGACGTCCGGAAACAAGAAGTCCACACGACAGCCGGTCACGGTGAAGCCCCGGAAGGAGGATGACGTGTCTGACGAGGAGAAACCGATCCCGGTCCGTCGTGCACCCAAGGAGTTCGTCCCCGAGAAGGAACTCAGCGAGATCGAAGAGGAGCAGACGGTCGAGACCGCCGAGACGGCTGAACCGGCGGCCGTCGCCGTGACACCGTGCGGACGGTGTGGTGCGGCGATTCCCGCTTCGGACGTCGATGCCGGACGGGCCTACGACAAGGACGGGCTCCGTCTCTGTTGTGACTGTGTGACGGCCCTGCAGGCCCAGAGGGCCCGGACGACGGGTGTCACCAACGAGGACCTCCTGCGCGAGTTGAAGAACATCACACGGGCACTCACGTACGAGCGCTTCAGCTACTGGCACGTGTTCGGGGCCATCGCCCAGGCCGGTGCCATCGGCTGTGTGGTCATCAGTCACTACATGAATGCGGCACCCGAGGGACTGCTCCTGGCGATTTTCCTTCAGCTTCTTTCACTCACGTTCTTCCTCCTTGGCCGTCAGTGACGTGCGGCCCCGCCGGCGACGTCCGGACAACCGGCCGAAACCCTGTGGAGTGGTCCCGGCATGAGTGCCCGACGGCCCGTCATTCTCGTGATGACGCCCACGTGGGTGGGTGACGTGGTGATGGGCACGCCGGCGTTCCGGGCGATCCGTCAGCGGTTCGCGGACGCCCACATCACCGCGGCGGTCAGTGGCAACACCCGTCCCGTGTTCGACGACGCTCCCTGGTTCGACGAGGTGGTGTCGGTGGGGCCCGAGGACAAGGGCATTGCCGGGACGTTTCGTCTGGCGGCACGTCTGCGTCGCGGACGCTTCGACCTCGGCGTGCTCTTCCCCAATTCCTTCCGGACGGGACTGGTGATGCGTCTGGCCCACGTGCGGCGCATCATCGGTTACACCCGGGAACTCCGGGGGTTCCTGCTCACCCGGTCACTGAAGCCGCGTCGCGAGAACGGACGGTTCGTCCCGACGCCCATGGTGGGGTACTACCTGGAGCTGTGTCGTCTGTTGGGGTGTGACACGTCCGACCGTCGACTGGAGCTCTTCTACCGTGACGAGGTCGCACGTGAGACGGACGTCTTCAGCCGTCGGCACGGCATCGACTGGACACGACGCGTCGTCGTGATGAACCCCGGGGCCTCGTTCGGGACGTCCAAGTGCTGGCCCGTCGAGCACTTCGCCCGGGCCGCGGAACTGCTCTCGGAAGACGCCGACGTCCAGGTCGTCGTCACCTGCGCGCCGGCCGAGCGGGACCTGGCCCGGTCCGTCGCCGAGGAGGCCGACTGTGAGGTCACCTCACTTCACGACGAGCCGGCCGGACTCGACCGGCTCAAGGTGCTCATCGACCGTGCGGCACTGCTCATCACCGGTGACACGGGTCCGCGGCATTACGCGGCGGCCTTCGACACCCCGGTGGTTACCCTCTTCGGTCCGACGGACCCACGGTGGTCGGACACCGGTTACGAGAAGGAACGGATCGTGAGCGTGGACGTCGAGTGTGCCCCCTGTCAGCTCAAGTACTGTCCGGCGGACCACCGCTGCATGCGCTGGCTGAAGCCGGAAATGGTCGTCGACGCCGCCCGCGAGGTGATGAAGAAATTCCCGCCCCTCGTCCCGCCCCTCGTCCCGAGGACTTCGGGGTCCGAGGGAAAGTCGAATGACCGTGAATGACGCCGGGAGACCGTCGTGAGGTGTTCGGCCGGAAACGCGTATGAACGACTGCGTGAAGCGGACACGCTGATGTGGGTTCGCAGTGACCGGCGTGTGATGCTTCAGGAGAACGACCTGACGCACTTCGCCGACTTCATGGCGTGTGAGCGCGGGGAACTCATCAACTCGCACGGCTGGCGGGAAGTCCTGCGGATGGAACTCGAAGGGGACGGGGAGACACGGACGGTCTACCTGAAGAAGTTCTCACCCGTGCAGCTCAAGGACGCCGTGAAGGACCTCCTGCGTTTCCGTCGGGTGCGCACCAACGCCCTCAGGGAGTTCGACATGCTGTGTCTGTTCGAACGTGCGGGAGTCCGGGTGCCGGAGACGATCGCCTGCGGCGAGCGTCACGTGCTGGGCCGCGACCGTGGGGCGTTTGTCATGGTGGAACATCTCGCGCGGGGACGGGCACTCGATGAGGTGCTCCCCGCACTCAGGGACGTCCCACGTCGACGACGGCTCATCAGGTCACTCGCACGTTTCGTCCGTCGGATGCACGACACCGGACTCGGTCACACCGCACTCTATGCCAAGCACCTGTTCGTGACGGAGGAGCCGGACGGGGACTGGTCCGTCGCCGTGATCGACCTGCAGCAGGCGGTGTGCCGTCGCGCCGTTTCACGTCGACGACGCGGGCGTGACCTGGCGACACTCCTGGTGTCGCTGCCGCCCGGTGTCACCACGCCGAGGGAACGGTGGCGGTTCCTTCTCGAGTACCTCCGGACGACGAAGCTGAGCCGGAAGGACCTGCGCTTCGTGCGTCGCTTCGTGCTTGGGTGTGCGGGGAAGCTCAGCCGACGAACCCTTTACCGGGCCTGGCGACCCATACTGGAGCACTCACGGACATGACGGACGCGGCCGATACGCTCGACGACGGGAAACTCACCGTGCACCACGACTTCGTGTGGCTCTTGCATCGCAACGGGCTGGACACGTTCGAGAGCTACTACGACGAGAAGCTCGGCAGGCTGCTGCGGGACGTCGGACCACGGGCCAACGTGCGACTGACGCTCGATGCCGCCGGTCGGCCGAGAACGTTCTATCTGAAGCGACACGAGCCCCTCCGGTTCGTCGAGAAGCTGCGGGCGTGGCTCTGCTGTCGACGTCCACGAACCGCGGCACGCACCGAGTGGGACAACATCGGCAGACTCGCCCGGCTCGGCATCGCCACCTCACAGCCCGTCACACTCGGTGAGGACCCGCTCACCGGACGCTCCTTCCTGATGACCGCCGAGATCGATTCAGCCGTCCCGGCGGATGACTTCGTCCGGGAACACTTCGTCTCCCGCGACGCCGCCGTCGTCCGAAACCGGCGACGGTTCGTCCGACGACTCGCCCGACTCATCCGAAGACTGCACAACGCCCGGATGACCCACCGCGACCTCTACCTCTGTCACGTCTTCGTCCGTCGGCTCGGGGAAGAGTATCGACTGCACCTCATCGATCTCCAGCGTCTGGGCGGACACGTCTTCAGACGACGGTGGCGGGTCAAGGACCTCGCCCAACTGGAATTCTCCCGACCGCCCGAGGTGTTCTCCCTCACCGACGTCGTCAGGTTCCTCCGGACCTACTTCGACGTCGACCGTCTCGGTTCCCGTGAGAAGTGCTTCGTCCGGAGCGTCCTGCGCAAGGTCAGACGGATGAGGCAGAGAGCCGTCAGGGAGACGTCCTGATGAAGGTGGCGCTCCTCATCGAGCGACTGGACCCCGGACGAGGCGGCGCCGAGACCTGGGTTCATGACTTCACCCGAACGCTCGCCGCCGAGGGGCACGAGGTCCACGTCTTCAGCCGTCCCGAGAGCGTCGTCCCGGAAGGCGTCACACTCCATCCCGTGAAGGTGTCCGGCGTGGGCCGGGCCTGGCGGACGCTCTCGTTCGCACGACGCGTCGAGAGGATGCTCGCAAAGGAACACTTCGACGTCGTGCACGGCGTGGGCAAGACGTGGAGCCAGGACGTCTATCAGCCTCACGGCGGCGTGCACCGTGCAATGCTTATGCGCCGGGCGCTGATGTGTCGGGGTCTGGCCCTCGTGGGTGAAAGCCTGGGACAGGTGTACAGCGCCAGGCAGACGGTGTTCCGGTGGATTGAGCGCAGGCAGTACGTTCGCCGTCCGGCACAGGTCTTCGTGGCGCTCTCCGAGATGGTCAAGACCGACATGCAGACGTTCTACAGCGTCCCGGCCGGGAAAATCGAAGTCGTCTATAACGGCGTGGACACGGAGCGCTTTCATCCGAGGAACCGCGAAACCCATCGCACACCGATCAGACAGAAGTACGGCATTGCCGACGACGAGGTGGTCTTCCTTATCGTCGCGCACAATTTCCGCCTGAAGGGGGTTCCGGAACTCGTCGAGTGCGTGACGGGCGACTTCCC
>Ga0307379_10009870_pt1 | contig 12708 bp, 3 predicted proteins | sample UN2MG_FD_202237 | JGI IMG/M metagenome (GOLD analysis project Ga0307379, IMG submission 202237) | Soil microbial communities from Risofladan, Vaasa, Finland - UN-2 | ecosystem: Environmental > Terrestrial > Soil > Coastal area > Acid sulfate soil | place: Finland: Risofladan, Vaasa | collected... | reverse complement strand
TCCGGTAACTACTTTAAATATGACAGAAGCCTAAGTATAGCAAGTAATTATGTAAATTATATTTCTTGGGGTAATACTCAACCTAGAGGTTACGATGCAGAACTAGCAGAGAACTGTTATGTTTATGATCCTAATCAAATTATTTATTCGCTACCGGCACAATTAGAAAGCAAAAGAGATAATTGGTTATTCTTCCTTGTAAATAATTATAAGAAATTTTTATCTAGACCTGTATCAGTCAAACCTATTAATAAAAATGGGGCGATGATATTCTTTTATAATGAGAGTCCTGTTCAATTCTTAGGAGTAGATCAACTTCAAACTGATGCGGGAACTAAACTTACAATAGGAGATGGTGGACTATTTTCTCAACCTCAACAAAACATACTTAGCTCAGATAGAGCATATGAATATGGATCTTGTCAAGATAGTCTAAGCATAAGTAATACTCCAGTTGGTATCTTTTGGATGTCCCAGAATCATGGGAAGATATTTAAGATGCAATCAGGTATAGAAGAGATAACCTTGAAAGATCTTAAGTGGTGGTTCGCTGCTTATCTTCCATATCAACTAGTACTAGAGTACCCTACCTTTGAGTTAACAGATAATCCAGTAATCGGTATCGGGTGTCAATCTGTTTACGACAATGAGTCGATGATAGTATATTTTACCAAGAGAGATTTTGTCAAGAAACGAGATCTTCCAACAGGAACTACGGTAACATATGTAGATAAAGATAACTTCTTGGTTAATGGGTTTCTTCCTGTTAAGCTTGGTGACCCTACTTATTTTGAGGATGCATCTTGGACTGTGTCTTATGATGCTAAAACTGGAAGTTGGGTTAGTTGGCACGATTGGCATCCTAATCTGTTTATCCCTGGTAAGAATACTTTCATCTCTATAAAGAATACTGCTACCGACCCGAACTTCGCTAACGGATTGTGGATACATAATAAGCGTTGTGATTTGTATTGCAATTACTACGGGGATAACTTTCCTTTTGAAATTGAGTATGTTGTAAACACGGGTGTAACAATAAATACATTACGCAGTGTAGAGTATATGATGGAAGTATTTAGATATGGAGATAATTGTTATGATAGATTCCATGTTTTGGATTTTAACTTTGATGATGCTGTAATTTATAATACTGAGCAGTGTTCCGGTTTATTAAAACTTAATCTTACACCAAAGAATAATGCTCCATTAATTGTTCAGTATCCACAGATAACTCCGAATAATATTCAGATACTTTTCTCTAAGGAAGAGAACAAGTTTAGGTTTAATCAATTCTGGGATGTTACTGACTCGAGAGGAGAGTTTCCTATCGGATCTCCGTATCCTCCAACATCGATGGTTGGTACTTTTGCTGAAAGATTAATTTGGAATACCGCTGTTAATGGTTATATTAGAATCCTAAATTCTAATAATTTGAACTATAATAAAAATGAATTAGAGCGCAAAAAGTTTAGACATTACTCTAATTATGTATTTTTACGTAGAAATATTAGTGGAAGTAGAAAGATGCTATTCATGGTAGCTACAAATAAAAATTTATATTCACCAAGATAATGGGCTATAACAGTAAAGAAATAAAAACTATATCTACAGCTAGGAAACTAGCTACGCCTAAAGATGCTATTGTTTCCCAAGATGGTCAACATAAATATGCTGGGCAGATTACCAAGATTCAAGGTGATCAATCAGGAACTCCAATTACTATGAAGGGAGTTCGTGATTATTTAAAAGGAGTAGATAATCTAGGTAATACACAGATGATGTATCCTGGAGCAGAGTATTTTTTTCCTGGTTCTAGTGTTACAGAGTATCCAATGAAAAGACAATTAGGAGGTCCTACTCCACCAGAAGATTGGGGAGCTTTTTTAGCATATAATATTACTGCTCCTGAGAATAGACAAGCTCGTGAAGGTTGGACTTATGGAGATTCTAATGAGTATGATCATTACGGGATGTGGGATGCTTTAGGTAAACCTAGTAATTTTGAAGAGGCTTTAAAAAATAATCCTGATTGGGTACCTAATGAAGATGATGATATGTATCATGGATTTAGTGTTAATCCGAGAACCGGTGTTTGGCTTAAAGATTATAAAGCTGGAGAAGGAGTTACTCCTGGTAGTACAGGATGGATGGAAGCTAATCAACATTATCTTAATACAGAATCCTATGATAATTTTAATCTTGTTTACGATCGAGATCTTGAAAGGATGCGATATCTCCCTAAAGAAAAAATAGGTGGTTTTGTTTATCAACCAGGTGGTGTTACATATGGTACTCCAGAATATGCAGCAGCTTACAGACAAGGTAAAGTAGCACGTCAAGTAGGTGATGAATTTATCATGCCCACTCCTCAAGCTTGGGAAGATGCTGCAGAGAAGTATGCAGTTACTTCAACTAAGAGTAATGCAGTATTAACTCCAGAGCAATTAGATTATGTAACGAAGACAAGTCCTTCTGTAGATAGAAAATCTTTTAGACCTGCTTTAGGAGAAGTTGATCCGGGAGTTGGCTATGGAAATAAATATGATGAAATAATAGGCTATCAAAGATATCCTAATTGGGATGCTCTTTCTGAAGACCAGAAGAGAAATATAAATACTAGCGGACCAATAGGAAACGCTATTAAATCTAAAGCAGGTTTTGGAAAAGATTATTATAAAGAGAATGATAACTATGGACTTTCAGATTTTGGGCGCTTTCTTTATGAATCAAGTCCTATATCTGCAGGTCAAAGAATAGCTCAAGGTAACGGAGATGTTTGGGATTTTGTAGAACTAGCAGCTACTCCTTTTGGATTAGGAGTTGCTGGTAAAAGTGCAAAAGTTTTAAAACAGGGAAGTAAAGCATTAGCAAAAACAAATCTTGCAAGAGATGTTGCTAATACAGTTAAGCATGCGCCTACATTTGTTAAAGATGTAATTAGTGAAAGTGCTACAGCTGGAAAGCTTAAATTACCTAAGTATGGTCATGTAGGAAGATTAGAGGCACAAGGTTTTGATGAATTAGCTGCACAAAAAGATCATCTTTTAAATAAGCATTTAACTGATGTTCAAAAAGCAGATGCTCCGGCTGGAGCATGGTTACAAGTTATAGATCCAAATAATAAGATGACTCTTAAAGAATTTCAAAATTATTTATTATTAGAATCAAAGAGCGGAAAAGGAGCAAAACAATTTATTTACGATAAAGTAAATAAAGCTGATGTAAAAAAATTACAGGGAAAAAACTTACCAGAGTCTGTTAAAGAAGGAATGTCATTTGGTCCAGGTGAATATGGTACTTATCAAAAAGCTTATGATGCAGGAGCTTTAGATGATATAGAAAAATTTACTGAAGGAAAAATTACAGCAGAAAAAGCAAACTATATTTTAAATAAATATCAAAATAATCCTAGCTCAGTTATAAACGATGTTGTAGCAGTTGAAGATTATAAAAATATAACAAAGTTTCTTCAAAGCAAACCAAATCTTTATAATGCTAATGAGACTATAAATCCAACTCTTACTAGAGAGATAAGAGCTACTGGTAAAAAAATAGAAGGAAGTAATGAAAATATATATGCCAAAATAGAAAAAGCGTTAACTAATCCAGAACATACAAGAAAAAGATTAGGTTTTATACCAGCAGATAACTTACCATTTGAAGAAGGAGGCTATATGAAAAAAGGTGGATTACAAAAGCAAAAAAATAGTAAATTTACAAACAAAAATATACAATCAAGTATCAACCGATTGTTTAAAAGAAACGAGATGTTGTTTGGTCCAAAGGGTAAAAAATATTACAAACCTTTTGCTGAAGGCGGCTCAACAAATAATATTAATATGAAAAAGTTAACTGATAAAGAAATTGCATTTCCTCAACAACCAACAGCTGCTGAGTTTTATGCTAGAGGTTTTGTACCTAATGCTCCTGTAGGATTCTATCGTCAAGGTGGAATATCTCCTGCGGAAGCTTATCCACAACAACCACCTGCAGATATATTCTTCAGTGGTTATCCTTGGCAACCTAAATATGAAGAAGGAGGACCTATTTTTGTACAAGATAATACAAATGTAGCTACAAGTAAACCTTCTGAAAAGGATTTGAAGTTTATGGCTGACAGGTTAAAGCAACTTAAAAAATTAAACTTGGATGGTGATTATACTACAGTTGCTGTTCCTGATAGAGATTCTAGTTTTGATGGAGACAGTACACGATTTTATACGGGACATTACAGAAATGGAAAAACACCATATAAAAGAGACCTTGGTAATTTAGCAGGTGTTTCAGATAGAGTAAATGCTTGGGATATTTTAGATGCCGTTGAAAGTGGAGCCGCTAGAGTATATCAAGATACATCAGCTGTAGAAGCAAATAGAGATTGGCTGGGTTATCGAAAAGGTGGTATGACAATGCCAGAAGCTTTTCCACAACAGCCAACTGCTAAGTATTTCTTTAGTGGATTTCCTTGGGAATCTAAATATGAAGAAGGAGGACCTACTTCTAGTGCTCCTCAAGATATGAATTCTATAGATGCTCAAACAAAATATAAAAAAGATTCTCTTTTAAAATTTTTACGAAGTAATACTATGAATGCTATTGCTAAAGAAGAAGGTGAAGGAATGGAAGAAGAGATGATGAAGCAAATGATGGGAAGATTTAATGTGGGAGGATTTCCTGATCAAGGACAACCGGTGTATGAGAAAAATCCTTACACACAGAAGAAGATGAATTATTATCAAAACGCGGCAGATGATTCGATGGCGGGTTTAAAATCAGGTATACCTCAACTTGGTTTACAATTAGCATCATCATTTGATAATTTCAATGCTGGATTAAAAGATGCTAAGGCACAAAGATTAGCTCCTTTTACAGCAAGTGATCAATATATGGGCACTGGTCCCAATGTTTCTACTGAGACACCTTTTCAAGGAACTGAAGTTGATATCAATTCTGGTGCAGGAAATTTTGATTGGAATAGTCCAGGTGGATATAATGAATCTGGTGGATACAATACATATGCACCAGGAGGTGAATGGACATGGGCCGATGAGTGGGAACAAAAAGATAGAACATCAAAATTAAGAAGTGCTTTAAAAGAGAAGACTGGTACCGAACTTAATCCTGATCTTTCTTATGATGATCTAGTAGCTATGGGTACTAAAGAAGGTATCATCAAAATGAGTGATGTTAATCAAGGAACACAAGCTGGAAATCTTTATCCAATACCTGGAAGAGGTCGTGGATATACTCCATATGGAGATTATAGATATAAAATTAAAGGTCATAGTTCAGCTCCTATATTTTCAAATATGAATCAAGGAACAGGAACAGGATATCCTAATATGAGTAATCTTACTCCAGAACAACAAGCTGCTATGCAACAGCAATATGCTGATATGGGATTTGATCTTGAGTATTCGGAAAAGAAAGGTTTATTGCGCGATGCATTAGGTCTTGATGCTCGTGTAAAAAGACTTAAGATTACTAAGAGACCGGGATCTGGTTCTAGTTCCGGTTCTGGTCCAGGAAATAGTGATTCACGATTACCGAATCAACAAAAGTATACAACTAGTTCAGGTCGTGAAAAAAGTTCTGCTGATTATGATTTACCTGTTACTGTGGATTACTCAGCATTCCCAAATCAACAACCAGTATACGATGAGTTATCTCCTTATGTTAGATCATCTAATTATCTTAATACAGGAAATACACAAGCTCCAGCAGGATATAATCCTTATCCAGTAAGTACTGCAGCTGATGAGCCTTTAAATTTTAATGTTGATCCTAATTTAGAAAAACTTGCAGAAGAAAATGCTGTTACTCCGGAGAATCGTTTAGGCGGATTAAATAGATTTTTTGGTGGTGGTTTTCCAGGACTTAATAGAAGTGACGATAGCATGACAGTTACTCAAAGAGGACCTAGTATTTTTAATCCTAATGCTACTGAAGGTATCATGCAGGGTGTTACTGGTATTTTAGAAAATGCTCAACAACGTAATATAGCTAATAAACAGATAGCTAATAATCAGGGAGCTGATGCCACCTTTGTAAAAGATCAACAAAGTAATCCAGGTAATTGGACTTTTAATGAGGGATATTTTGATCCAAAAAATACAGGTGCTAAAAATATAGGTGTACAATCTTATATGGATACTAACATTAATCAAGATCTTAACTACGGTAGATACGGTGGACAAGGTCAAGATGCAGATTACGTTTGGATGACTGATGAAGATATGGAACAGTTTATGGCTATGGGTGGAACATTTCAAATATTTGAATAATTATGAAAAGAGTTAAAATAATTAGTTACCCGAAGTTGCCAAAGGCAGCAACAGGAATGGAAATAAAAGGTTCTTTTAATTCTAGAGCTTTAAATTGGGCAGATCTTTTAGCGCAGGATTCTAAGAAACCGATCAGTAGTCGCAATACATTAACTGAAGATAAAGGTTCAAAACCTAATCTTGAAGCTGAAAAAGGAGAGTATGTAATAGCTGATCTTGATGGATCTGGTTTAATGGCCGGTTATAGTATTGGTGGAGAAAGACATTATAATGGTGGAACAAAACTTAATCTTCCAGAGGATAGCTTTATCTTTTCTAGAGATAATCAGATGAGATTAAAGGGTGGTGAAATTTTAAATCAGTTTGGTATAACAAATAAAAAGGAATTGAAGAAGGGTGTTACACCTGCTGATATAGCCAAAAGACTTCCGGATTTAAATAAATATAGAGTAATTCTAGCAGATCCTAATAGTGACAAAATGCAAAGAGATACTGCGGAAATGATGCTTGCTAATATCAGTCTTAAGATGGCTAAACTTGGTTTAGCTCAAGAATCATTAAAAGGATTTCCTCAAGGTATTCCAAAGATATCTCAGCCATATATTGATATGATGAATATGAATCCTGAAGAATTTGTTCAAACTCAAGCTCAGCCAGAACAAGAAGGAGAGGAAGTTCAAGATACAGCTAAGTATGGTAGAGAAGTAGAATTACCCCAAGCTCAATATGGAAGAGGTGTTAGACGAGGTGGTGTTGCTTATAGATATAATCCGGCTACAAATATGATTGAGATCATAAATGCTCAAGGAAGAGTTATAGGATATGGTCAACCGGGTGCCGGTATGCAAGGGTATGGTCAAACAACTGGTGGTGGTACTAAAACTATTAAGAGTAAGAAAACAGTTAAGAAACAAAATATACCTGCAGGTGCTATAGTTATCGATCAAACTAGTCCAGAATATAAAACAAAGGATGATTATATTAAGGCTAGAGATAAAGCTTTTACTGAAGCTGGTGATAAACCTATTTATACTAAAGATAAAGATGGTAAGTATTATCAAGTTAATAAAGAGAAATATCTTACAGGAAAAACTGATACGGAAAGAATTGATCAACAGATAAATCTTATTAAAGATAGATTCTCTAATCCTAAAGTAGCTGCTGCACTTAAGACAAAGATGTTAGAATCTCTAGATCCTAAAAAAGGTTTTCTTGGTAAGAATCCTGGATTCACAAAGGCTGATATCGAGAATATGACAGATGAAGAAGTTGCTAAAAAGTTTATTGAACTCAATGAGAGAAATTTAAAAACAGCTCAGTTATTTGGAGGAGACAAATCAGTATATGAATGTTTCAACAATGAGACTGGTGAATTATTAAAAACTAGTAAGTGTAAAGATATTGGATATAAAAGTTTAGATGATGTTTTTGCAAAAGCGGGAATACCTCTTCCTGAAAAAGGAGCTGCTAGAAATAAAGAAGTTGGGATGCAACAGTTATCTTACATAGGCTTTACTGAGTTATTAAAAGATAGAGATGCTGGTTCCATAGTTGATGAAGAGACTAAGAATCTTTTAATGCCTTTCACAGAGGGACAATTAGGAGTAACAGATGAAACATATGGTGGTAAAGAAAAACAAGGATTTTCTAAAGCGGATACTGTTTATACAAATACTACTGCAGGTGAAGTAGCGGGTATATCAGGAGATGATGTTATAGGAGAAGGATTAGTTGCCGATGAAGATGTAGAAGTTGAAGAAGATATTACTGTAAAAGATCCTCAATATGTTTCAAGATCTGGAGAAGCTCCTTTCTGGAAACAAGATGTAATTAAAACTGCTGGTGCTATCGGAGATGCTGCGAGATTAAGAAAATATATGGCTTGGCAAGCTACTCCAGGTACTTTTCTAGGTGAACCTACTTTTTATAGTCCGGAAAGAGAGTTAGCAAAGATAGGTGAGCAATCAGCTATGGCTATGAATAGTCTTGCAACCTTCGCGGGTCCTCAAGCTTTATCATCAAGACTATCTAGTGTTAGTGGACAAGCTGGTGCAAGTGCTGCGGATGTATTAGGGAAATATAATAATCTTAATGTTGGTGCTCAGAATCAATTTGAGATGCAAAAAACTCAAATTTTAAATCAAGCTGCTCAACAGAAAGCTGCTTTAAAGACAGCTCTTTTTGATAAGAATACTATAGCTAATCAGCAGTTCGATAATAGTAAAGCTTTAGCTCGTCAGAATATAAGACAAAGTTATATTGATGCGATTACTAATGCTGTTAATGCGGCTAATCTAAATACGGTATACGATCAATATGCCACTGATCCAAGAAGAGGTGGTCTTATTAATTTTACTAATGGTAAACCTGTTAATCCGGAATATGATCCTGCGGATATAGCTACTAAGTTTAATGTTCTTAAGTCAAAACTTCCAGGAACAGATGATGCTACAATCTATAAGTTATTAACTGGAGATAAAGGTGCTACAGCTTATGACAATAATCCATACTTAAAAGATCTCAATGCTACAATGAACTTTGGTGCTGGTCCATATGGTCAAGGAAACGGAGGATAACATTTTAAATAAACTTTATAGGTTTAATAAACTTATAATATTTTTAGATAAATTTACAACATAAATTATGGCAACTTACTTACAAGGTGTAACAGATTATATTCCACAGATCCAACCCTTCCAACCGGATCTAAATTTTCTTGGGAATATACTTCAAACAAAACAGGGTCGTTACGATGCAGCACACAAGCAGTTAAGTAATGTTTATGGAACAATGCTTAATTCTCCAATGTTGCGTGATGGCAATATAACTAATAGAGATAATTTTTTTAAGATGATACAACAGGATATCCATAAGATGTCCGGAGTAGATCTTTCTTTACAGCAGAATGTAGATTCAGCTCAACAAGTTTTTAAAGCATTATATGATGATCAGGATATCGTTAAAGATATGACCTGGACTCGTAACTATAGAAACCAAAAAGAAAGAGCTAATGCTTTTAAACTTTGTGTTGATCCAGAGAAGTGTGGTGGCGGATGGTGGGAAGGTGGAGATCAGTATCTCGATTATAAAGCTCAAGAATTTAAAACTGCTACTGATGAAGATGCTAGAACTTTTGGAGATATAGAGTATGTTCCTTATCAGAATTTCCAAAAGGATGCTGCTAAGTGGGCAAAAGAAATGGGATTTGAAATTAAGTATGATGATTTTTCAAGAGCATCTGGATACATCGCGCATGTAGTAAACGGAGAAGCTATGATACAACCTTTAGCGAAACATTTTTTATCTGTATTTGGAAGTGATCCTAAGTATACAAAATACTTTGAAGCACTAGCATATAATACAAGAAAAGGTTGGGTTAATGCTAAGGCTGCCGAATACGGAAGTGAAGAGGAAGCCGGTTTAGCTTATATGGAACAATATTATACTGCTATTAATAATCAAATAAAAGAAGGTAAAAGACAATCTGATGAAGATTCAGATGCTGCTCAAGCTAAACTTACCATGGCCGAGAAGAATGCTGCAGAGCAAGGTGTTCAAGGTAGTGAAACAGATTGGTTAGATCAATTAGATGGTTATAAAGGACAAGTAGAATCTATTAATAAGGTAAAAGATATTTATACTAATGCAGAGAATACTCTTAGTAATATGAATATTAATGCTAGTAATATAGATCTATATCTTTCTAATTTCGATAAGCTGATGGGTCTTGAAATGATAGAGAGAGAATCCATAAATGCTTCTTCAGCTTATGCTAATCTTACAACTGAGGTTACCTATGAGGTGGATGCAAAACAGTTAGCTGCGAATCAGCGTGCTTATTCTGAACAAAAAGCTAGATTAGAAGATGGATATGTAGTTTATGATGAGGAAGGTAATCCTTCTTATGTGCCGGGTTCAAAAGATTTACAATATGAATGGAGAGAGAGAGTAAAAGCTGGAGCTGCGGATAAGGCTAAAACAGAACATGGAAATTCATTAGTCAATGAATTTTTTGGAGTTGGACAAGGAGATGTCAAGTTACTTCCTAAAACTCCAGGTTCACAAGAAGGAACTATTATTAAAAATTTAGCTGCTTCGAGTAATCTTGCAAAAGGTAAAGTATTAAATGAAGAAAATTTAAATCATAAAGCTCAAGCTAATGATATTATTTTTTCTCGTTTTAAAAGTTTTTATTTGAATGATGCATCAGCATTTCAAAAAGCTAACATCAAAGGTGGGTTAGTAGATGCTCTTTATACAACAGATAAAAGTATAGGTAAAACAGGTTGGAATAAAATAGTCAAGGGGTATCTTAATGGAGAGGAAGTTGCAATAAATAAAGTAGAAGCTGCATATAAATCAGATTCTGAAAGTGTACACGCAAAACTTTCAGAATTTTCTAGACCAACTAAAATGACTAATTCTGGAAAGAATCAATACAGTACTGTTTTTGGAACATCTTTTTCAGATATAACTAGTGATGAATCATATTTAGCAGAACTTTCAGAAGTAGAGAAAAATATTCAAACAGTTACACAAGCTCAAAAAGGATTGAAGACTCTTCAAGATGAAAACAATGATATGGCAACCCCTGTCTTTAAAGCAGAAAATAAAAATCTTGTTTATAAAAATCTTATTCCAGAATTAGTTAAAGCTGCAAAATATGGAACATACAATCCTATAAATTCTCCTTTTAAAGAAGGTTGGAATAAAGCATCAGCTTCTCGTAAAATGCAATCGTGGGGTCCTTTAATGGAAAGTTTTTATAAAACTTCTCGTGGAAAAGTTATATCAGATTACGCAGATAAAAAAATTGAAGAATTAACTAGTGGGGGAGGTAGTCCCTTATTAAAAATGCTTAACATACAAGCTCCTAAACAAATCTATAAAAAAGTTGAAAGCGAAGTTGCTAAGAATATAAAATTATTTACAGGAAAAGATCGATCAACGTGGGAAGCGATAAGCGATAAGGATGGAGATATTAGATCAAGATTAGAATTATTCGAAGCATTTAAAAAGAATCCCGAGAAATATTCTGTTCAAGTAGAAGCTGGTGATGGTGTCTTTGATATCGGTAAAAAAATTATAAATAATTTAACAAAAATAGGTCGTGAAATTGATGGTTCAGGTGCTCAAGCTTTAATGAAAGATTATGGAAAGTGGGTTTGGGAAAATAGAAAATCCGGTAATGTTTCTTTTGGTAGTTTTATAGAGAATGAAATGAGTAATTATCAATATGGAACTGCTAAAGAAAAAGTAGCTTTTGATGTTCTTGAAGAATATAATAATGAAGATACCAAGAAATCTTGGTTATCCGCTTACGAACAAAGAGCTAATTCTTGGATGGATTCTGATTATACTGATTTTAGAGAAAGAAGTACTAGTCACGCTTCAATGGCTGTTAGAGGAAACTTTAGTCCTACAGAACCAGATAGAGATTTTTTAAGTCTTATAAAAGCTATTGGTGATGCAGATGCAGAAGGAGATATGAAAGTAGGAAGAAGTTCAGGATTTGATGATGAAGAAGCATTTAATGAGTCCTTCGAAAGTCATGGAACTCTTTATAAAGAAAGATTTCGCCAAATCAAAGCAGATTTGATATCACAACTTACAGATCCAAAACTTGCAACAAAACCTAATGCTTTAAATATTGAGTGGGAACTTTCTCCTAGTGTAACTTTTTATAAGAAAGGATTAGTTGGAGTTAAGATAAAGGTTCCTTATAAATATTATAGCGGCCTTGCTGCATCTTCTGATAAACAAGAAAGATTATATCCAGAAGGTTTTGGTCAAAGCGAATTGATATTTACCATTCCGGAAAAATATTTACCCGCAAATATTGTAGCTAAAACTATGGGGAATAATGATGATATTGCTATGAGAGGTAATAAGAGTACTGTTTACTCTGTACCAGATGGTGGAAGTTTTTATTTTACAAAAGTTTATCCGGATCCAAGTAATCGAAATAATTATACATATACTGGACAAACAATATTTTTTCAACCTGATCCAAATAATCCTGGTCAAATAATAACTACATATGGTGAGCCAGAAACTGGAATAGGAAAAGATGTGGATTTAACAGCTATAAAAGAGAAACAATTAAAGTATCTTAATATTAATGCTAATAACAATCGTCAAAATTCAAATTTTAAAAAGAAGATTAAATCATAAAATAAAGAGAGATGGGAGAGACTAATTTAGAGGATATTAATATATCTCCTCCAGATCCAGGAGATCTTGCAGCATCTGTTGCAGGTGGTGTAATGAATCCTCTTCTTAAAGAGCGTATCGATATTAACTTACCAGAGCCTCCTCCGAGGTATCCTGTTGGTGTAGCATCAACAAATATGATACCTACTCAAACTAATAGATCAAGTAATATTAATTCATTAATAGAGGAAAGTAATAATAGTTTAAAAAC
>Ga0307379_10009869_pt1 | contig 12709 bp, 12 predicted proteins | sample UN2MG_FD_202237 | JGI IMG/M metagenome (GOLD analysis project Ga0307379, IMG submission 202237) | Soil microbial communities from Risofladan, Vaasa, Finland - UN-2 | ecosystem: Environmental > Terrestrial > Soil > Coastal area > Acid sulfate soil | place: Finland: Risofladan, Vaasa | collected... | reverse complement strand
GGTGCGCTATCATGCGGAATACTCCTTGGTGTCGTCGAGGGCGCCGGGGCGATCAAGCTAGCCGTAACCCCTTTCATCGCTGCGGTCTTCGCCGGCTGCCTGATGTTGTGAGCGGGGACTCTGTGCCGAATCATCCCGAACGCATGTCAGATGACGCCGGCTGCCCAGCGGTTGAGGCACACGGTCTCTCGGTTAAGTATCAAGGTGAGGGCCGCCTTGCACTCGAGAATGTGGATTTCGGCCTCGCTCGTGGTAAGGCAATCGCCATAATGGGGCACACGGGCGCCGGGAAATCTACTTTTCTCAAATGTCTTAACGGACTTATTCCCAACTTCCAGCGCGCCGAGATAACCGGCTCGCTAAGCGTCTTTGGGCTATGCCCATCCGAACACGGCGTTGCTGAACTGGCCGGCAAGGTCGGGATAGTCTTTCAGGAGTTCGAGAATCAGCTCTTCTGCACAAACGTTGAACAGGAGGTCGCCTTCGGTCCTGAGAACTTGGGCGTGGACCCAGATGAGATACGCAGGCGAGTCACGGAGTGCCTGGAGGTCGTTGGCCTCTCGGGTTTCGAGGACCGAGAGCCAGCATCTCTCTCCGGCGGTGAAAAGCAGCGCCTGGCTATCGCGTCTGTGCTTGCGATGCACCCGGACCTTTTGCTTCTTGATGAGACAACTACCGACCTGGACCCCGAGGGAAGGGCCGCCGTCTATCGGGTTGTGAGTCAGCTTCGTATTCTGGGAGCCACAGTCGTTATGATCGAACACGAGGTAGAGTCTCTAGTTGATTTTGACGGCATCGCCCTGATGCAACATGGGCGGCTGGGGTCTTCTTTGAGTCCTGGGCAGCTGTGCGGGCAGCCTGACGTTCTCTCTCGCTCTGGTATTCGCCCTCACCAAGTAGCCGAGGCCTGCCAAGCGCTTGGAACCGACGAACTTATGCTCGGCGTCGATGATGCTTACAAAACTATCAGCCATTCGTTCGTGCCCAACCATGCTCGCTACGAGGAGCTTCTGAAGGCTGAGCGCGAAGACGTGATGAGACGGCGCCTTCCGCTGATCGAGGTGCAATCGCTGTCGCACTCTTATGAAAAGGGCAGATTCGCCGTCCAAGACATATCGCTGTCAATCGGCCGGGGTGATTTCGTTGCGCTCGTCGGCCGGAACGGCTCGGGCAAGACCACTTTTGTAAAGCATCTGAACGCTCTTTTGAAGCCAACGGCGGGGAAGGTGCTCCTGCGTGGAAAGAACGTGTCGCGGATGCGAATCTCCGAGGTTGCCAGGGACGTCGGTTTCGTCTTCCAGAATCCGGACAATCAGGTCTTCTGCGAGACGATCGAGCAGGAGGTCCGATTCGGGCCTGAGAACCTGGGCTACTCAGAGAAGCAGATCGAAAGGCTCGTTACATCTGCCATCGAGACGGTTGACCTGGCTGCGAAGAAGAGCTCCGATCCTTTTTGCCTAACAAAAGGCGAGCGGCAGCGCACCGCGATCGCATCGACGCTTGCGTGTGACCCCGAGATTCTGATCTTGGACGAGCCTACTACTGGCCTCGACTATTTTCAGGAGCGGAAAGTGATGTCCATGCTGTCCAGCCTCAACAGTCAAGGTAAGACGGTCATCTTCATAACTCACTCGCTTCACCTCGTGCCGGAGTACGCGAGGCGCGTCATTGCTTTCGTGAAAGGCGGGATCGTATATGACGGGCCGGTGCGAGCTTTCTTCGAGCCGCAGAATCGAGAGTTACTCGCTCAAGCAGGCCTCGTTCCCCCGAAAATCGTCGAGCTCTCGCACCGGTTCGGGATGACGGCGCTGAGCGTCTCCGAGTTTGTTAGTCTTTTCGACAAGAGTGGTTAAGCGGTCGCGATGCACCCACAGACAGCCGTCGGCCAAAGCCTATGGCGGCGGACGATTACACGGATTTCGCAGATTGACCTTGACAAGGGGCATCCCGGCGCAGCTCTGGCCAATCTCAAAGAACTCACCGAGGGGCCCGCGGGCACGCCTGACCTGCCCCCAACCTGACCGATGTCCAACAAGAGATACGGCCTATACAGCCCCCGAATCACGCCTTTTCATAAACTTCATCCGCTCACCAAGCTGATCTGCGCCTCGCTCCTACTTGTATCGCCGCTTGTGATGTCCGACCTTGCGGGCTCGCTGGGCTATCTGGTCGGCCTTCTTATTGTGGTAACGTTCGCCCGGGCCTGGCGCTCGGTAAGGACTGTCTTGCCCATCATCCTGATAATGGCGGTTGTAACGGTTGTCGTCTGGCCGCTATTCTTCAGGAGCGGGGAAGAGGTCGCGAGCTTCCTGGGCCTATCCATTACGAACGAAGGCCTCTTTCGTGGAATCACGATGGCCTCGAGACTGATCTCGCTCGTCCTTGTCGGCGTGGTCTTTCTAACCGTAACCAGGGTCGAGGAGTTTATGGCTGCACTCAGAATGCTGGGCATCCCATTTGTCTTCACGTTCACGCTGATGCTCTCGTTCCGACTGGTGCCGACGTTCATCTCGACGGTCGGCCTAATTCGTGATGCCCAGAAGGCCAGAGGCCACACGCTCGACCAGGGCAATCCCGTGAGGCGCGCGATAAAACACATCCCGTTGATCGTTCCAGTCGTCCTTCACGCGCTCAGAGCAACGGACGTGCTCTCGATGGCGCTCGAATCCCGTGCCTTCGGCAAGAAAGCCAACCGCACCAGCATCCTGCGCCTCAGGCATTCTTGGCGCGACCCGCTGGGTTACGGTGTTGCGGTGCTCGTGCTCGCTGCCGCGATCGCCTGGCGCTACCACTTCTGAGACGGCAATCAATGGTAGCTGGGTGCAGCCGCAGCGTGCCCCCAGCCCCCCCCGCTGCTTCTGCCATACGCTCATTGACAAATAGACCCTGACACGGCACATAATCTCGGACGTGAACCGCCAATTGTTAGAGGACAACGCCCAATGGCTGCTTCAATGCGTTACGAGAGCTCTGATTGGCGGGGAGGGCAGTGGACGGGATTCTGACCATGATGGGCTTGAGTATAAGTCACTCTGCGAGCCCATCGACCGCATAATAGACGGCGAGATTCGGGAGCTCGAAGGAAACGGGTGAGTCTGTCATTATGTGCGGCGCTTGAGCAATGAGGCCCGATTATAGACTAGATGCTGCGACGGGCGTGGGACTTTCTAGAATTCTACGACCAATTGTAATGTGTGGGGCTGGTACTGTAGGATTTGGTGCGGGCGAGCGTTTTTTGTGGACAGCTCCTATATGAGGGAGGATATCCGTGCAGGTTGACGTGGCTACTGAAGAAGTGCTTGTTGATATTGCGGAAACTCTCGGTAGGGCGGGGCCGGTCATAAGGGTAATCCTCTATGGTTCCCGGGCCGCTGGCACTGCGGGAACTGAGAGCGATATCGACCTAGTTATTGTTGAGGCGGGCGCCCCGGACAAGCGGCGCGAGCAGAGGCGTTTGCGGGCTCTGTTGCCGCCCGATTTGCCAGTATGGGTTGATCTCTGGGTGATGGGCGAGGAGCAATTCCAGGAGGAAAAAGACGTCATAGGTGGCCTTGCCTATCCAGCCAACAAGTATGGACGAGTGCTTTATGAGAAGCCGTGAACGGGTGGTTTGGGACCTTGTGCATCAATGGCTTTTCAAGGCCGATAGGGACCTCGAGGCCGCGCGCATTCTGCTCGAAGAGCTCGATCATGATTACGAAGCAGTAGGTTTCCACGCTCAACAGGCAGCAGAGAAGTACCTCAAGGCTCTGCTTATCCGCCATCAGGTGGAGTTTCCGAAGACGCACGACATAAGGCAACTACTTCGCCACTTGAAGCCGGTTGACGCGAGACTCTGCAAAGTGTTTATGGGAGCGACCGATCTGACTGTCTATGGTGTCGAGTTTCGGTATCCGGGAGACTACCCCCCTGCCGACAAGAGAGAGGGATCTCGCTTGCTCGAGCTTGCTGAGACGGTTAGTCGTGGTGTTCTCGAACATCTGAAGATGTATCTGGACGCGGGTCCTCCGGTCTGATAGGCAAGCGATTTCGGGCCAAAACAAAAAAAGCGCCTCGCACCGCTGGGGCACGAGGCGCTTCGCTCTTGCTGTTTAATTGGCGCGTTGCTTATGCGTCGAGGATTTTGTCCACTTCTTCCTTGTCCACGTCCATGGTGTATGGGATGCCAGTGAGCGCTTCGCAGTCCCTGGTCAGGCTAGCGAGGTCATGGCGGGTCATGTGCTCGAGGGCGAACTTCCTGGCACCGGCCATCATCTGCCTGATGCCTTGGGCCAGCCTCTCGTAGTAGGTATAGACGCCGATAGCGCCGGTTGGGATATCGTCAAACTTGTCGCCGTATTCCTCTCTCAGCTTGGGCGCTGTGACGAATATCTCGTCCTTGGAATAACCGAAGCGCTCGATGAACACCGGCAGATCGCCCACCTCCAGCCTCTTGCCTATTGTCTTTCCAACCATCGCTGCCGCCAGCGGTGAACGGGCCATGCCAATTAGTTTGGCGTAAGGCGAACATAGAGCCAGTGCCTTGAATATCTGGTCCTCGAAGGTGAAGCCGCCAGCCAGAGCGATATCTGGGACATACTTACCCTTCTTAGCCAGCCTGTCGCAGAACTGGTATGTTAGAGTGTGAAGCTCAAGCGATGGGATGCCCCACTCGTTCATCATCCGCCACGGGCTCATACCGGTTCCGCCCCCCGCACCGTCAATGGTGAGCAGATCGATGCCAGCAATAGATGAAAACTTGACCGCCCGCGCGAGGTCCGCAGGGCGATAGGCGCCCGTCTTCAGGAACACTCGCTTTGCGCCCGCTTTTCTGAGTTCCTCCACTCTCTTGAGAAAGTCATCGAGGTTGACCATGCCGACTCTTGAATGGCGCTCGAACTCGCGGAATGAGCCGTGGTTGAAGGCATCGATTACCACTGGATCGGTCGGGTCAGGTAAAACAATATAACCACGTTTATAGAGCAATTGTGCCTTTTTCAGGTCCTTGATCTTGACCTCGCCACCGATGTCCTTTGCTCCCTGTCCCCACTTGAGCTCCACGGTCTGGGCGCCGCACTCCCTTATGGCATATTCCTGTATGCCGAGCTTTGTGTCCTCGATGTTCGCCTGAACAACAATGTCCCCATAGCCGTCACGCTGCCAATCGAAGAAGGTCTTGATCCTCCACGCCAGGTCAGGCGCATCGACTACCTTTCCATTCTTGATCGTCGATTCCACATCCATCCCAACGACGTTTTCACCGATGGTGACGATTGTGCCCGCAAGCGCAGAGCCGATGGCGAGTCCCTCCCAGTTCTGCTTGGCGATATTGGTCGAACCAAGCCCCGGTATTACGAATGGGAGCTTGACCTTAATCGGGTTGTTCTTGCCGATCTTCCTCTCAAGCGTCACGTTAGGGAAGAGCGCCTTGTCGCTGTCGGCCTCGATTCCGACGGCTCCCACGGCGGTGCCCATGATGTTAAGGTAGGAATAATCAACTGGGTAATCCTTCTCAGCGGCAGTCGTGATGATGCCAAATGGCTGAGGATAGATCACCTCATGGCCTCGATACGCGGACTTGCCTATCTCGCACATCCCAACGCAGCCGTCGATACAGGTAACACACATTCCACTACTGGGACAGACAGACCCCTCAGTCCTGTTCTTTGAGAGCGTCGCGGCAGTAGCGTTCAGTTTGGTTAGGGTCATTGGTTCCTCCTACAGGTCTCTCGCAAAAACAAACCTATTTTCTTATTGTTTACTCAGCTAAAACTCTAAGCTTCATCTTTCTTTTTCATGTCCGACCGGAACGGCCCCGCCAGCTCACAGGCCGCACATGGGTCAAGGAAACACATCTTATCTTCATAGGTGTCGAGGCACGGGGGTTCCAGGTTCAAGCATCCATTACAGACTGTGGTCTCGGCGTCCGGCCCCTGGCATCGCAGCTCACAGCACGGACATATATACATACACGCGCCGCATTGACGGCAGACCTCTGAGGTCTTGTCGAACGGCGTTGTGATCACCATGTCCTTACCCCTCTGGGCAAAAGCAATTGCGCCCGACATCATCTGCTCGTTACACATCCTCACACAGAGGCCGCAGTGGATACATTCCTCATGTTCCGGCTCGAACCTGCACTGCGTTACGCCAAACTTCGAGGCGAGGTCCTGAATGGTCTTCGAACTTGAAACTGTTGCCAGCATTAACTCTATGATCAGCTTTCTGAGCTTGATTACTTTCTCTGAGTTCGCGCGAACGTAAAGTCCATCCTCCGCGGGATAGATGCACGAACTGACAATTGTTGACCGTGGTGGCTTGCCTATCTCCACAATACAGAGCCTGCAAGCGCCATAGGGAGTCAATCCATCATTGTAGCAAAGCGTCGGAACATTGATCCCCAGGAACCTAATCGCCTCTAAGAGCGTGGTCCCCTTTTCCACCTCCACCTCAATCCCGTCGATCGTCAATTTAGGCATTCCAGCATTCCTTATTGTTAAGCAATATTTATCGCGTCGAACTTGCAGACCTCAGCACACGCACCACACTCAATGCATTTGCCCGTGTCAATGTTGTGAACCTGTTTCTTTTCACCGGAGATTGCACCGACTGGGCAAGCCCTCGCGCACGCACCGCAGCCAACACATTTATCCTCAAGGATAGAGTAGGTAATAAGCGCTTTGCAGAAGCCGGCTGGACATATAGCCTCTCTAATGTGCGCATCGTACTCATCCCTGAAGTAGCGAATGGTGGAAAGGACTGGGTTCGCGGCGGTTTGCCCCAGAGCGCACATTGAGGTCTCCCTGACCATAATCGCGAGCTCTTCGAGCAGCTCAACATCGCCTTCCTTCCCCTTACCCTCGCATATATTTGTCAGTATCTCCAACATGCGTTCAAGGCCCTTCCTGCAAGTGAAGCATTTGCCGCACGACTCGTGGGCAAGGAAGTCTGTGAAATAGCGCGCGACATCGACCATGCACGTCTTCTCGTCCATAACGATGAGGCCACCGGACCCCATCATGGACCCCACGCTTTTGAGGCTCTCGTAGTCTATCGGCATGTCCAGCATCGATTCTGGCAGACACCCTCCCGATGGGCCGCCAGTCTGGACTGCCTTGAACTTTCTACCACCCAGGACGCCCCCACCAATCCCGTAAACGATCTCCCTGATCTTGATCCCCATCGGGACCTCGACCAGGCCAGTGTTGTTGACCTTCCCGACTAGCGAGAATATCTTCGTGCCTTTGCTATTCTCGGTCCCCAGCCCGGCGAGCCACTCGCCGCCTTTGAGAATGATCTGCGGGATATTGGCCCATGTCTCTACGTTGTTGATGTTGGTTGGCTTGCCCCAGAGCCCTTTCTGTGCTGGGAAGGGAGGACGTTGCTTTGGCCTTCCGACGTGTCCCATAATGGACTGCATAAGCGCTGACTCCTCGCCGCAGACGAACGCACCTGCGCCTCGCACGACGGACAGAGTGAACTTGAGGTCACTGCCAAGGATGCCCTCACCCAAGAGCCCATTCTCTTCCGCCTGTTTGATCGCCTTCTTGATGCGCTGCACCGCAAGAGGATACTCGGTCCGAACGTAGATGAAGCCTTGCTCCGCACCGATCGCCTTGGCCCCGATAATCATCCCCTCGACGATCGCATGCGGATCAGCCTCTAAGACACTTCTGTCCATGAACGCTCCGGGGTCCCCCTCGTCCGCATTGCAGATCAAATACTTCGGGGTCCTGGGTTGCTCTCTGCAAACTTGCCATTTTGTCCCTGTCGGGAAGCCAGCACCGCCGCGCCCCCTCAGGCCAGAGACCTTTACCTGCCTGATTATCTCCTCCGGGCTCATCTCTAGTGCCTTGGCAAGCCCCATATAACCGTCAAACGCTATGTAGTCCTCGATTCTCTCCGGGTTGATCCTACCCCGGTTACGCAGAACAACCAGCCTCTGGTGCTTGAAGAACTCGATGTCCTTCATGGCGGGGATCGGCGACTTCTCCTTGGGCGGCGTGTACATCAAACTCGGCACCGGCCGACCCTTCAGGCAGTGCTCCTCCACAAGAAAAGGTATGTCCTGAACACTCAGACGCCGGTAAAAAATCCCTTCAGGCTCGAACAGAACCAGAGGACCGTTCTCGCAGAAACCGTTGCATCCAGTAGGGACGACCGCGATCTCTTCCTGCAAGTTATGCTTCTTAATCTCGGTTTTGAGCGCCTCCATAATGTCGAAGGCACCGGCCGAGACACAGCCAGTGCCCGTGCACACAAGGATATGTGTTCTCTCAGGTTTCAATGTTCTCTTCCTCTTCTAAATCTCAAGACAAGAATGCTTTCATCGCTTGACGTTCAGCGCGTCGGACTTAATACATCGATTCGGAGCCGACGCCAAGTGCATATTCTGGGACAGGCTCGCCGTTTAGAACATGCTCCTCGAATATCTTGGTTACCTTTTCTTTGTTTAGATCAATGTATTTGACGGGCGCTGTGTACCGGTATTCGACCGTCATCATGGGCTCGTGGCTGCACATGCCAGCGCATCCCGACGAAGTAATCATAACGTCCTGCACGTTGTGCTTCTCAACGAGGCGCAGGACCTGGTCCATGATCTCTCGTGCACCAGCCGCAATCCCGCAGGTGCCCATGTGGATAGTCACCTTGGCTCTTGCCGTCCCCTCCCTGAGAAGGACAGTTCGTTTTGACTCGTCTCTGATCCTCTTCAGGTCCTGGATTTTCAGTTTGGCCATTTCTTTGCTCCTTAAATACACTCTGAGTTGCGCAGTTACATTTGACGGGTTACTGTATATATACGTTATCTCTCAGCTGTTCAAGCATTATCCGTCAGCTCATTGAAGCAACCGCATCGCATCAAACTTGACTTTGGGCCTGAAGTTCCTGCTACACTTTCTTGTTGATCGATTTTTTCCTGTTATAGTTCGATGTTGGTGTTTGGGAGGCGCAGTAACATGCATCCTTCAGAAGGACCTTTGTTACTGAATCATTCGAGTTGAACCCCAAACCTATGGCCAGCATGGAGTATGTGATGGCGAAGGCTTTTCTCGAAATAACGTTGCAGCATCTGGACGATGCCGCAAAGAAGGTCGATCTGGACCCAAACTGCTACGTGCTGATGAGACAGCCGGAGCGCGAGCTCACGGTTGCGGTACCGGTGAGGAGGGATGACGGGCACGTAGAGGTCTTCACCGGGTATCGAGTTCAACACTCCAGCTCAAGGGGCCCTTGTAAAGGTGGGGTCAGGTATCATCCTGATGTGACTCTGGACGAGGTCAAGGCGCTGGCCATGTTGATGACCTGGAAGTGCGCAGTCGTCAATATCCCTTACGGCGGGTCCAAGGGCGCTGTTCGATGTGACCCGACGAAGATGTCGCTAAGGGAGCTGGTTCGTCTGACGAGGCGCTACACGGTGATGATTATGCCAATCATCGGTCGGCAGAAGGACATTCCGGCGCCCGACGTCGGGACGAGCGAGGACACGATGGGGTGGATGATGGACACTGTCAGCATGTTCCAGGGCCAGACGGTTCTGGACATGGTTACCGGCAAACCCGTTAGCCTCGGCGGATCGCTTGGCAGGCGCGACGCCACTGGTCGAGGCGTCATGATCTCCACGCTGGAGCTTCTCAAGAGGTTCAAGCGAAGCCTCTCGACAACAACCGTGGCCGTGCAGGGGTTTGGGAATGTTGGCTCGGTGGCGGCAGACCTTCTGGCCGAGAAGGGATGCAAAGTTGTTGCTGTTAGCGACGTGACCGGAGCATATTACAATCCCAAGGGCCTAGACATAAAGGAGATGATCGAGCACGCCAACAAACACACATTCAAGCTCATCGAAGGGTACAAAAGCGAGGGGACAAGCAGTATTTCCAACGAGGAACTGCTCAATCTCGATGTCGATGTGCTTCTGCCCTGCGCCTTGGAGAGACAGATAGTCGAGAGGAACGTAGCGGACGTGAAGGCCAAGTTCATAGTTGAGGGCGCAAACGGCCCTGTTAGCGGGGATGCCGAAAAAATACTACGGGAGAAAGGGACCATTGTAGTTCCGGACATTCTTGCCAATAGCGGCGGCGTCATAGTCTCTTACTTCGAGTGGGTGCAGGATATTCAGGTCTTCTTCTGGGACCTAGACCAGATCAACTATCACCTCAAGCGACTGATGGTTGGGGCCTTCAACGACGTTTGGGAGCTTGCGCAGAAGGAGAAGGTGGATATGAGGATGGCCGCCTACATGATCGCCATCAAGAGAGTTGCTAACGCCATACACCAGAGGCGCATCTTCCCCTAGGGATAGCTCTCCGGGAGGGCCGACGACTACATTCTATCCATCTATTTAGCACGTATTCTATCTATCTGATTCTCAAGGATTTCCCGAATCAATCGAATGGTTCTGGCGTCGCTCAAGAGCTGGCCTCCTGTCATCTTTCTCACATCCCTTGTGTCGAACGTGCATGTCTGAACTCCTTTTTTGTGCACGTATGTGAAGTCTATCCCAGGTGCGCCGAAGACCAGCGAGAGCATCGTTGATTTCATATCCCCCAGAGGCATTCTGTCGATGCTGCTTAGGACAAAGCTCGCCGTTACCGTGGTGCCCCTGCCGGGAACCGACTCTACCTCAAGGCCCCCTCCTGTCTCTTTGGCTGCCTGGGAGATAAGCGCAAGTCCCAGACCGACCTCTTTGTCCTGCTTCGTCGTCATAAACGGGTCAGTAACCTTGCCCAGCATCTCGCTGTCCATTGCTTTGCCGTTGTCGATGATCTCGATAGTCATCAGGTCCCTCTCGAGGTCCTCCGTGACGTGTATCTCGATCCGTGTTGCCCCAGCCGCCACAGAGTTCTGAACAATGTCAAGCACATGAATCGAGAGTTCAAGCATCAGCAGAGTCTCAGCTAATGAGCCTCCTACCTGAGATACCCTTAAGGGCCATCTTGAGCTCAGAAATGGTCGGGGCCTCGACCTCAAATGTAGTAGTCATCCGGCCTATGTCATCCGGATAATGGGCGTCCGAGTCATAAGCCACCGGAAAGTCAATGGAACAGCCAAACCTCTTGGCAACCTGGAGAAGCGAGACGTCACTCGTTATCTCGACCGCATCGATCGCCAGGTTCTCAGGTATGAAGCCTAGCTGATACAGCAGGCCGAAACGTTCCCTTTGTATGTGTGCTGCGATACACAAGCCGCCCAAAGCATGAATGGACGAGGCAACGCGATCAACGGCCAGGTTCGTAGCCCCTATCAGCAGCCTCTTGTTCTCCTCAATCACATAGTCGTCCTTGTCAACGACATACTGATACCCGAACAACTTCTCATCGTTCTTGCCGGGCGTTAGATGCTCATAAACGATCTCCTGAATAGCCAGTGCGGATTGGCAGCTGTCGAACAGCCCAAGCAGATGAACCTCCTCCTCCGTGGTTATCTCAATGCCTGGCAGCACAGATAGCGGCAGAGCTTCGGCAGCAGCGATCGTTGCCTCAACGTTTTGGGTGGAATTGTGATCAGTGATGGCGATCAGTCCGAGCCCTCGATCAAGTGCCCGCTTGACTATCGTTTTGGGCGTCATCAGATCGTCGGCACAAGGCGAGAGACAGGTATGGATGTGAAGGTCAGCGCGAAGCCGCATCATTTCGCCGCGCGCTTCAGCCCCATCAAATATAGCTTGCCCGCAATCTCATAGGACGAGAGCCCCGTCGTGAGTATTGGTATCTTATGTTCCTCAGCCTTCTTGAGCGTCTCCGGCTCGGGGACCCTCCCGTTGACCACTATGACGCCAGAGAGTCCCTTGAACTCCGCGACGGCAGTTATGTTGGGGTGTATGTGAATCGTCAGCCAGATGTATCCCTCGGCTGAGTTAGCCATTACGTCGCTGAGAATGTCACCGGTGTAACATCCTCTTACCTCGCAATCGAGGTCGCAGCTCTTTGTGCGAGGCTGAAGCCCAAGCTCTTCAATGATTTCTGAAAGTCTCATCTCTTCCGAGTCCTCTTTAGTTCCGCGATACGGCCGCCAGCCGGCCCTGACTTTAGGAAGATACAGTCCTCAATACTGGCATGTCCCCGAACAATATCGTCCGCCAGCGTTTTGCAGTCTGGTGCGCCACATGCAGCACAGTTCTTGCCCGGAAGACTCCGAGCAATCTGCTCCCTGAGCCTCATCTTGCCAATAGCGAGCGAGGTATCGCTGTCCAAGGCCGGAATGGCTTGGGGGCGGATTTTACTGGCAAGCCTGAAGTAGTTCCTCTCGTATTCCTCAAGGTCCGTCATCTCCTCTACTTTCAGCTTGCGGCCAAATAGCTTGATGAACGAGCTGATCGTATTGCTGGCGATGTAGCGGTTTTGGACAGTCAGCGGGCCGCCTATGCAACCACCAGGGCAAATCTGACATTCCAGATACTTGATGTCCTTAAGCTTGCCTCGCTCGACAGCTTTTAGAATGTTGAACGTCTCCTTGACACCGGAGACGGCTAGACTCGCCTCAATCCCGAGCGCGGCGACCTCGCCGCCACTCCTGCCAAAATTGATGCCAGCTCCAGATGACCTATGCAGAGGTTGGTCTCTCTTTTCGGTTTTAGAATCCTTCAAGGCGCCGAGCAACGACCCATAAACCTCCGAGATGCCAAGAGCGCCATCGAGGAAAGACCTCTCCTCGGTTGGTGGGTTGGCCATAGCCGCCAGCTTGGCAAGACAAGGTGTGATGTGTATGACGCCTATTTCGCTCTCCTCGATACCGA
>Ga0307379_10009868_pt1 | contig 12709 bp, 11 predicted proteins | sample UN2MG_FD_202237 | JGI IMG/M metagenome (GOLD analysis project Ga0307379, IMG submission 202237) | Soil microbial communities from Risofladan, Vaasa, Finland - UN-2 | ecosystem: Environmental > Terrestrial > Soil > Coastal area > Acid sulfate soil | place: Finland: Risofladan, Vaasa | collected... | reverse complement strand
ATAATTGCTCCCAGGTAAAGTCTATACCCTGGTTTCTGCCACTTACTGGGTCGCAGCCGATTAAGTTCTCACCAGCAGAGGTAACTGTTACTATGATGGTGCTGGTACTACTGCCAGCACTATTAGTAGCTATTAGAGTATAAGCGGTAGTGGTGGTTGGTGATATTTGCTCGGTACCGCTTGAGTTCACCCTGCTGGTCATTGGATATATAGTAACTATATCAGCACCAGAAACGTTCCAACTTAGAGTTCCTGATTGACTAGGACTAATCGTCTTTGGGCTGGCAGTAAAGGAATTTATGACTGGCTGAACCCTAGCTCCTGCCGTTTCGGGGAGAAGAAAGCTGGTGACTATAGTATCAAAAGTGGGCTCAAGCGAGCTAAAAGAACCAGGAGCACAATTGCAGGTGATAATCCAGCCTGATTTGTGCTGCACCAGTAACACTTGCATCCCTTTTGTATCCATGCCTTCATGGTTAATAGTATAAATGTGCCTTATTGTGGGCGTGTTGTCTACAACTAGCTGCTGACTGGAGACAGAGTTATACCCAGCTAGTGCCTCAAGGCTTGCCTTTGATATCTCAAATAAATCGGTAACACTCAGTTCTGAGGATAGATTCATTCTTAAAACGGTGAAATTGGGAGTACTCCCATGCTCTGTCTTTCGTGCGCTGAAACCGATAATAGCAGTTTCCAAAAGCTCCTCCGGCATCCGTGCCCAGTCCTGAGGGTAAGAAATGGAAAAGCCATTGCTTTCATCAGTATAGATGAGGAACGCAGGTGTTTGAATTAGCTCGTCAGCCGGCGCTTCATGAATAATGCTGCAACCAGCAGCCAAGCCGATTAATACAACAAGTGATAGCGCAACGAAGTTCCAATACTGTCTATGTTTCTTCATCTCTCATGCCCGGTATATTTTATTCTCCATGAGGTTAAACTGCAAAGTTATGTCACTCTGGGCATGCATTGGGTTTTAGGGTTGCAGCCCATTTGCTTTAGTAATAGGTTTGCTACATTGCCTGGTAATACGCTTGCAATCCCCTTTGTTGCACGACGGATGTTTCAATTAACAGCATTCTCAATAAGCTCAATGCGGGTGGCCTTGCCTTTCTGGTCTAGCTCTATGCCGACGAAATCTATGCGCCAGTTATCGGGCAGGTCTTTATGGCTGCTCATGTAGGCAAGGGCTGAGGCAATGAGTTTTTCTTTTTTGGCAAACGTTACCGATTCCTCGGGGCTGCCGAAGCTGGAGCTGGTCCTGGTACGAACTTCCACGAAGACAAGACAGTCCTTACGCTCAGCAATAATGTCAATTTCACCTTCACGACAGCGGAAATTGGTCTCATGAATACGGTAGCCTTTCTTTTTGAGAAACTTCCTGGCTAGCTCTTCTCCGATGTCACCGAGCTCTTTGCGTTTCATGTTATAAGTAGTTCCTGTTTGCATTTAGGCCATTCAGGCCTCTTGAATCCTTTTTGCGATATCCTCGAGCTTGCTGTCAGTCGATTCTCCTGTTAGCAGATGAAATTTGTGTAGAGATTTCAGGAAATCTTCTAGAACACCTAGCGGAGAAGAAGGGAAGACGATGACATGAGCGTGAGGGACACTCTGGCCTCGGGCAAGCAAGCAGACGAACTGTGGGTCGAACGTCTTTTTTAATTTCTTAGCCACGACCTTTACTGTTTTAAATAGCTCGGCTATCTCATCATCTTCGAGTTCGTAAAACTGGTCAACGTGTTTTTTGTGTATAACTACGCATTGACCCTGAGCGAATCGAGGGGTTACATCTAAAATCGCTACGGTGTTTTTATCCTCATAAATTTTCCTGGTTTGCATTTCTCCGGTGAAAATCTTGCAAAAAGGGCACTCGCTAACCAATAGACACCTCCTGAAGTTATTATATAAGGCAAGGCTATTCCTGATTGTTATTCTACTTTTTGGTTCTTAGTAAAATCAATCATGCGTAAATTGCTTACTGGATGCATTAATCTCTCTTACCGGGGCGAAAGAATAGCGGTGGATAGGGGAAGGCCCCTGTTGATGCAAACAGGAGAGGTGATGTTTGGTGCCATAGCCCTTATGCTGAGCCATGCCATAAGCAGGGTAAAGTTTGTCAAGTTCTACCATAATTTGGTCACGGGTAACCTTGGCGATAATCGAGGCGCAGGCAATAGAGAGACATAGTTTGTCGCCTTTAACTATCCCTTTTTGAGCAATGGGAAGCTGGGAGAGTGTTAGATAGTCTATAAGCAGGAAATCAGGCGAGCAGGCTAGTTGTTCAATAGCTTGGCACATGGCTAACCTGGTGGCATTCAAGATGCCGATGGAATCGATGGTTTGCGGCGCAATGATGCCGGTCCCGATGGCTGTGGCTTCTTCTTCAATTAAGCTGAAGAGGAATGCTCGTTTTGCCGGAGAGATTTCCTTGCTATCCCGAACTGACTGCAAACGGGGGAAATCGGCGAATTGAGGCAGGATTACAGCAGCGGCGACTACCGGACCAGCTAAGGCTCCTCGGCCAGCTTCATCGATGCCGGCAATGAGTCGGTAGCCCTGGGAGCTAAGCTCGTTTTCCTCCGCGAGGGTTGGTGGTTCAGACGCAGGTTTAGTGTTTTTGATTTTCGATTGTGCCACCGCCGAGAACCTCGCTATCTTGATAGAAAACTACAGCTTGCCCCGGGGTAATGGCGCGCTGTGGCTGGTGAAACCTTATTTCGGCTGAATCTGGCTTCGGGTAAAGAATGGCAGTTACCTCTGGCGACCTGTAGCGTATTTTAACACTAACTGTTATTGGCTCAGATGGGGGTTGTCCTGATACCCAGTTCACTTTGCTAGCGATAAGTCTGGAGCTACAGAGGTCTTTTTCACTGCCGACCGTGATTCTATTTGTAGCGGGCTCTATTTTTGTTACATAGAGGGGTTTGGTGGCAGTAAGTCCCAGGCCATGTCTTTGGCCTATGGTGTAAAAAGCGGCTCCTTCGTGCTTGCCCAGCACTTCGCCTTGTCTGTTGACGATGTCTCCGGGAGCTATGCTGAAGTGCTGTCTCAGGAAAGTGCCGTAGTCGGTAGAGATGAAGCAAATATCCTGGCTGCTGGGTTTTCTGGCAGCAGGTAATCCCTTTTGTCGCGCTAGCTTTACGACTTCAGCTTTAGTGTAATCGCCTAGGGGAAAGAGCAATTGAGCGAGTTTGTCTTGCCCTAAAGTATAAAGCACATAAGACTGGTCTTTGCTTGAGTCGATGCCTTTAAGTATATGATAGGTTTCATCGAGACATCCGAGCTTGACATAATGGCCAGTAGCTAGATAATTGATTCCTAGAGAAAGAGCGTGCTCGAGGAGAAAACCAAATTTTATGTGTTGGTTGCAGGCGATGCAGGGATTAGGGGTCCGTCCTTGCATGTATTCCTGGCAGAGGTAATCGACTACATATTGTTTGAATTCATTCTCTAAATTGATGAGGTGAAAGGGAATACCAAGGGTGAGGCAAATTTGCTCAGCGTCATAAATATTTTGTACTGATGACCAGAGGGGGTGCTGGGTTCCTGCTGGTTTTTCTTCGGGCCACAAATGCATAGCCATCCCTGTGATTTCATAGCCAGCTTGCTGAAGGAGAAAAGCTGCTACTGACGAGTCAACCCCGCCACTTAAGGCTACAGCTACTCGCTTTTTAGCCATGCGTTGAAATATTTCCTGTCTGTAGTAGCCGGTTGACCCTGCCCCAGATAATTTCAGCGATTTCCGTTTTGGGCAGAGTAGCGTCTATTACCAGCCACCGCTCAGGTTCCTCTGCTGATAGCTTAAGGTAGCCATCTCTTACTCTGTTGTGAAAGGCAATATCTTCTGCCTCAAAGCGGTCTTCCGTTTTATCTTGTTTGCGTCCTAATCCTTTTGTAGCTGGGATATCCAGTAGTATGGTCAGGTCGGGCTTTGTGCCCTGTGTGGCTAATTCATTAGTTGCCTTGATGATTGCCAAGTCTATTCCTCGACCATAGCCCTGATAAGTTGTGGTAGAATCGGCAAAGCGGTCGCAGATGACTACTTTACCTTTCTGTAAATTAGGACGAATTACTTCAGTTACCAACTGAGTACGGCAGGCAGCGAACAGTAGCAGCTCAGCTTCAGGCATAATTTTATCCTGACGCTTTCTTTTCAATAAATGTCTTATTTCATTGCCTAAAACTGTACCTCCCGGCTCGTGGGTTAGCTCTGTGGGGATCCCCAGCCGAGAAAGTTTTTTCCATAGAGCTTTAGCTTGAGTGCTTTTGCCGCAGCCTTCACCACCCTCAAATGTAATAAATAGATTCAAAGATTACCCCCGGAGAAAACTTCTGTATGCTTTTACCAGCTTCTTAGCTTTTTAGAAACTTCACTCTTCTTTCAGGTTCTTTACCCACGCTGTGGGAAGCCAGATTATGGCGTTCGGCCAGGAGATGTTGCAAGCGACGGATGTAGGCATTTTGAGGGCTCAGTTCTACGGGCCCGTTACCCTCTTTCACCTGGGTAATTGCCTCTTGGGCTTCATTCATTGCTAAACTGGTGGTGACAACTTTTTGCGGCGTATATATACTATCAAGACATTGTCTAAATTGAGAAAGATTATTGCTTTTGACTGCGTAGATAGGAATGCCGGCTGCCTCAGCATCCCTTATCCTCTGTGGTTTTCGGCGATAATAGTTTTTTGTGGTCAGCAAAAGATTGGCTTCTTTGAGGTCAGCGGTAAGGTCTATAGCAATCCGCTTCTCCTTGGCCGCTTCTCCTAGTTTAGTGCGGCTGATGCCGAAGAGGTATATGCATGGCTTTTCTCTCTTAAGTTCCGGTTCCTTCTTATTCAGGGCGCGGGAAGTTATTGTTTTATCCTTCTTTATTTCACCATCTTTATCCAGCCAGCGAATTTCGGCTTTCTGGGATTTACCGTAAAGAATGGCGTCTACGGCTTTGCCTACATCTGGATGTATGATTACCCTATCGCGCTCCTGGATTTCGACGACTATATCGAAAGTAGGTGGTGCCTTGCGTTCCAGAATTGATTTCTGGGTGTGCCGCCGCCTTGCCTCCTCGTCTCCCAGGGTCACTGTTTGAATGCCGCCGATGAGGTCGGCCAGGGTAGGGTTCATCATCAGGTTGTCCAGGCTGTTTCCATGGGCGGTGCCGACTAGCTGGACACCACGCTCGGCAATAGTTCGGGCGGCTTCAGCTTCTAGACTGGTGCCTATCTCGTCGATGATAATGACCTCGGGCATGTGGTTTTCTACGGCTTCAATCATCACCGCATGCTGCATGGTTGGTGTTGGCACTTGCATCCGTCGTGCATGTCCTATAGCTGGGTGAGGAATGTCACCGTCACCAGCGATTTCATTGGAGGTATCAACGACGATTACCCTTTTCTTGAAATCATCGGCTAGGACTCGGGCCACTTCTCGTAGCATTGTTGTTTTGCCAATACCAGGTCGGCCCAGAAGAAGCACGTTATTTTCTGATTCAACAAGGTCTTGAATAATCTTTACAGTGCCAAAGACGGCTCTGCCAACCCGGCAGGTCAAGCCAACGATTCGTCCCTCCCGGTTACGTATGGCAGAGATTCGGTGTAAAGTGCGCTCGAGGCCAGCACGGTTGTCACCGCTAAAGCTACCGATACGGCAGACTATATGCTCTATATCTGAGTCGGTGACCTCTTTATGGTTGAGGACTACATCCTTTTGGGGATAGCGAGCTTCAGGGGGACGTCCCAGGTCTAGAACTACTTCTATTAATTCACTGTTATCTGGCTGTTGAAGAAGCGCTTCGTGAAGGTGAGGTGGCAGGGCATCGAGCAGGACGTCTAAATCATCAGCAATTACCTTTTGCAAGGGCATCTCCTGTAGCAAGGTCAAGGGAATACCTCCGGAATCTCAGGTTATCAGTTAACTTGAGGTGGAATGTGATGGCTTCTGTGTTTAAAGCAGATTGCATTCTTATGTGTTCAGTCATAGCTCCTCGCAGAGCCAGGACACTGATATTCACTCTACCAACCTCTGGTGGCCAACAATTCTTCTGGGGGTATGGTTTTTATATCTAATCCAGGCATGGCCTCTCCTAAGGCTTTAGACACTTCAGCAATGATTGCCGGGTCTTGGTACTGTGTAGTTGCTTTAACCATAGCCTTAGCCATGGCCTCAGGGTTGCTCGATTTGAAAATTCCTGAGCCAACGAAGACGCCATCGGCACCTAGCTGCATCATCAGTGCTGCGTCAGCCGGCGTAGCTGCGCCGCCAGCAGCAAAGTTGACTACGGGTAACTTACCCGTTTTATGTATTTCCATCACCAGCTCCAAAGGAGCGCCTAGCGCTTTGGCCTCGGCAGTAAGCTCATCTACAGGCATAGTCTGGAGCTTACGAATGCCGTCTTGAACTGCCCTCATATGTCTTACGGCCTCGACAATGTTACCGGTGCCAGCCTCTCCTTTGGTTCGAATCATAGCTGCACCTTCAGCGATGCGGCGCAAGGCTTCACCTAAATCACGGCAGCCGCAGACAAAGGGAACCTTGAAATCGCGTTTCCAGATATGATGGTTCTCATCAGCCGGTGTCAGCACTTCTGACTCATCGATAAAGTCAACTCCCAGTGCCTCCAGCACTTGAGCCTCGACAAAGTGCCCAATACGGCATTTAGCCATCACCGGGATGCTCACTGTTTTCATTATGGCAGTGATTACCGTTGGGTCAGCCATTCGAGCCACTCCACCGGCAGCTCGAATATCTGCCGGCACACGCTCCAGTGCCATGACAGCACAAGCCCCGGCATCTTCAGCAATCTTTGCCTGCTCTGGCGTGACCACATCCATAATCACCCCACCTTTTAGCATTTGAGCTAATCCTGATTTAGCTTTCCAGGTACCTGTATCCATTTTTCTCCCTACTTTCCAAGGTAATAACCTTTTGATATATTCTACACTGACTTATTTCGTTTAGCAACTGAAGCTGATTCCCTCATTTTCAGTATTGCCTTATCTACAATTATAGCATTTAGCATAGGTAAAACGAATTTCAAGTTGTCCTGCCGGCTTATGCTATAATTCCGAGTATGAAAATCCTGGGCATTGAAACTTCCTGCGATGAAACTGCAGCGGCTGTGGTTGAGGATGGGGCCAATATTTTGTCGAACATCGTTGCCTCGCAGGTGGATATTCATGCTCGCTACGGTGGGATTGTCCCTGAAGTAGCCTCAAGGCAGCATTTACTTACAGTCCTACCAGTAGTGGAAAGTGCTATGGCTGAGGCGGGAATTGTCTGGCAGAATATAGCTGCTATCGCGGTAACTATTGGACCAGGCCTGGCGGGTTCGTTGCTGGTTGGGGTGAATGTAGCTAAAGCCGTTGCTTTGGCTCAAGGCTTGCCACTTATTGGAATTAATCATCTCGAAGGTCATATCTATGCTAACTGGATAGGTAACACAAAGCCAGTTTTTCCTTGCCTCTGCCTCATTGTTTCAGGGGGGCATAGTGATTTAGTGCTGATGACTGGGCATGAGAAATTTAAAAAGCTGGGGCAGACTCGGGATGATGCGGCTGGCGAAGCCTTTGATAAGGGAGCTAGGATTCTGGGTCTTGGTTACCCCGGTGGCCCAGCTATTGAGGCAGCTGCCCAAAAAGGCCTCCCATCTTTGCCTTTGCCGCGAGCTTGGCTTAAGGGTAGCGATGATTTTAGTTTTAGTGGATTAAAAACAGCTTTGCTCCATCTAGTACAGGCCAGGGATTTTTCGGATTCTTCCTTGGTGGCTGAGGCAGCAGCTAGCTTTCAGCAAGCTATTGTCGATGTTCTGGTTACTAAGACGCTAGAAGCTGCTGGAAGATTGGGTGTCAGGCAGATATTACTGGCTGGTGGTGTGGCAGCTAATAAGGCTCTTGGTGACTATTTTAGTCGTCACTCATCTGTTCCGATCCTCATACCACCCCCTGATTTGTGTACCGATAACGCAGCTATGATCGCAGCCTGCGGTTATTATCATTTCCAGTCGGGACAGGTGGCTGGATATGACATTGATGTGATACCTGGCCTTAGCTTTGGTTAAGTGCCACCAGGCATTCAGTGCAATTTCGATAGCGGCAGTAAGTCTTGAAGATATGAAGTAGCCCTTGCTGCTGACAGGCAGGAAGGCCGACATCTGGTTTAAGCAGAAGTTGTTGCTTCATATATCGAGTTAGCTCATTGTCTCTTAGCTTTGAATAATGATGGTAAATCTCAACGGTTTTTTTCTTTAACTCTGGCTCAGCAGCTATTTCACCCCAGGCACAGACAAAGGGTAATACTATATTTATTACTATTTCAGCAGCTTTATCTTGGCCCAAAAGAGCTGAGCTCCTTGTTTTTGTGATACCAAAGTCCAGATGGTTTGCCCAGTAGCCTTGACTGCCCATAGTTAAGCCATTTTCCAGCCAGCGATATTGAGCCTGCGGAGGCGTTTTCTCCACTAGTTTTAGTATCCCTTGGAGCAGCCCCGGTTTGTGATACCGGCCAAGGATATAGCTGAGGGCGATAAGTCGGCGGGTAGGGAAGTTATCGGGACGTACTCTGAAAAAAGACCAGTCGGTTTCTTTCATGGTGTTGACTGCACCGCTGGATTGCCATATTGCCTCTAAGTTGTCTATTTCTCTATCTTCGATTAGCTTATATCGTGGCTTAGACCGCTGGGAAGGTAGTAATCCAGCAATTCCTAGAATCCAAGCTTGTTTGACGGCATTAGTCGCAGGCTTGACTTCCTCTAAAAAGCTGAGAGGTAACCTGGTAGCAAGTTTTTCACAGGGCTCGGCATTCTTGACATAACCTAAAGCTCGGGCAATGCCTCGAAAAAGCACTTGCCCAGCCTCCTCTTCCTTCAAGGTTTTGCGGAATGAACTTATTTTGGCGGCAAACCTTTCTTCACCAGCGGCAGTAAGTAATTTGGTAAAGGCTTCTGTGCCTGAATACCTCGGTGCTTCCAGGCATGATGGCAAGGGATAGAATGTTAAGCTGGCTCGGTGGCTTAGCTCGTCTAGATAGTTGCTTAGGAAAGGACTCAGGCAAACCGTGGGGATAGTCTTGCCATTCTGGAGTAGGGCAGGGGATTGGCTGTCATTCCACATTGCAATATGCAGAACTATACTATTGTATTTTGGGTCTCGATAATGACCATGACTATACCACTGGCTGGATTTAACATGAATCTCGATGTTTCCTTTTATTATCTTGTTGCCGATAGTGAAAACAGCGTCTCGAAAGTCACAGCCACTGTCATTGCTAACTCTACCTGGATAGATTACCTGAAGTTGTTCACCGGCGTCAGTGCTCAGGTTGGGTGCTAACCGATGCTGCCAAATATGGGCAACAAGTTTTTCTGAGATCTCTGTTTTCATATTGGGTTTACACGTTTGCGTGTAGAGATGGATAAAAAAAGTTGTTTAAATCGATTAATTGGCTTAGTTCCATAGTAACCTGGTTCGTTTTTCATCGATAGTGTGCTTTATTTGCTAATCTCTTTTTATGGTTGGTGCATATTTGAAACCGGAGCGCTCGGCAACTATAGTGAGCAAAGTAGCCGAAGTTCCCCGAGGTTTGTATATCCCAGTTTCCCATTCACTGATTGTTTGTTGACGAGTGCCCAATTCCTCAGCTAACTTAGTTTGAGTCAATCTTAAATGCTGCCTTAGCGCGCGGATGCGTTGCCTGTCCCAGCTGACTTGCTTTTGCCTCTGACTCATTTCCTCTATATTTTACACGGTATAGAGTAAATAATCAATAAGGCGATGCGCGGTGTAATCCTTCAGGTGGTTAGTCGCACATCGGGAGCCATTAAAATATGTCGGGTGCCCAGCAGAAATCTTCCTAAGGCTACAGGTACCTATGATGGAGGTACTGGGATGTTGTCACTCGAAACAATCCCAATATGGTTTACAGAAAAATGGACCGTAGTCGGCCGGACAGGTGATGCCACCGTAATTCTGACCGAACATACCTTCCTCTGTCTGGGGCTCGATCCCTAGTCCTGCTAAACGCAGTAGAAACATTGCTTAAAGAGTGCTATATAACTCTCAGTCTAGGCAAATGAGAACACATCGAAGGGTAGGTATTACCACGATTCAACGAACAATAGCCGGATAATTTTCTTTATAGCCTCTTCAGCATTTGAATTACCCAGTAATGCTCCCCCCTCTAAACTAGCCTCATTGATTTGGTCATCAAAGTAGATGGTGCCAATAACCTTTATCTTTTTATTTTCAAGCTCGTCGGTTATCCTTTTTTCAATCTTTTCCGAGGGTACTTTATTGGGAATAGCTCCCACTTTGTTTACCCCAATCCCGTCAGCCATGTAAATGATTTTCTCGGCAAGGGCCAGTGATTCAAAAGACGGCTCGACTGCTACCAGGACAGTATCAACTCCTCTTTCCACACCTCTCCCAAAACTTTCAATACCTGCCTCCATATCAATGAGCACTATCTCTTTGTCTTTCAAAACGAGTTTTTCTATAAATCCCCTGGCTATATCAGCCATTGAACAGGCGCAACCTTGGAAAGGGTCGGTAATCTTTCCAATCATCAAAAATCTAAGATTATCATATTCAAGAAGGTATCGGTGGGGAATATCCTGAATAGAGATTTCATCCTGATTCAGCCACTGTGTTTCGGGTTTCATTTCACCTAATGAGTACCTATCCAGTAGTGACATGAGTGGCCTCGGTTGCTGGTCAAAACCAAGCATCCGATATAACCCCGGGTTCGACTCATCAGTATCCATGACTAAGACAAGATAGCCTGCTTCGCGCAGGGCATTTGTCATCAGGGCGACTATGGTGCTTTTCCCAGTGCCGCCCTTGCCACAGATAGCTATCTTCTTACTTGGTCCCTTCCTTTTTTCGGCGTGGGACCTCAGGTAATCCCTAATCCTTTTTGATGCCTCCACCATTTCTTGCCTAGTTGTTGCCGAGCACAAGCCGCAATCAATGCAGGGCTCGTCATCGTGATAAGCTGCTCCCATAGGACAATGAAATAGACCCATCTTATAAGCTCACTGGTCGGGAAGGGTAGCACGTTACTTTCAGCTTATTGTCGCTCAACATAGAGTAGCTGCCGTTCTGAGGTAACAGTATCATTGCTAGAGCATCTCTCTCAATAAATCCCCCCGGCTGCTTCTGGAATATGCTCGGGTAGGCGCACCAGCTTCATTGCCCTGGCTTCATTGGGGCAGGAAATCACACAACTGCCACACCCCATGCACTTTTCAATGTCAATATATGCTCGCTCTTCACCAATTTCGGGATAATATTTCATCTGAGCGGCTCCAAATTGGCATCTATCCGTGCAGGTTTTGCACGCCATGCATTTCTGGGGGTCAACAATGGCTTCGAAACGGCTCTTAGCTACCCCATCGTATATCTTGTACTTATCCTGCCGGAACATGCTCCCGAGCGGTGAACAGCAGCACCAATGGCAATTGCAAAGCAACTGGTTAACCGTTGTCTGGTTTAGGGTTAAGTGGATAGTCGGGTACTGGTCAGCCTGCTCGATAACCTGCAATGCCTCTTCACCAGTAATCTGTTTTCCCGCTCCACGGCTGATATTGTACTGAGCCGTTCGACCAACATTGATGCAAACTTCGGTGGGAACCCCGCACTCTCGCTGTCTATGTTCCCGTTTGCAGGGGCAGTGGACTAGGGCTAGAGTATCCTGTCCTTTGATTATTTCTCTTACATCCTCACACGGTAGGACCCCGGGAATCTCCTTGATTGATTTCCATCTCGGTATGACTCTCCACATGGGTTGATCTCCACCTGCCTGCAGCTCTACCGTGTGAGATAACAACTCCGTATCCATCATTTGTGCAAACAAGTCAAAAAACTCGTCTCCAAGAGACTCATCAAACTTGGGGTTAGCTAATGAAGCATCGTGTAATTGTTCGATATTCCGGGCCATTTGTGGCCCTTTCTTTGTCGGAAAAACCAGCCCCTTCTCAATTAGCTCTTGTATATGCCTCTCCACTGCCGCTTTATCTAGATTTAGCTTGTTACCAATTTCTTCCGATGAAGCTGGCAGCAACTGTAGTATTTTGGCCTGCTCCAAATTTGCCAGCTTCGCCAGTATTCGAGGAATAAATCTTGAATTCTCTTGTCCCAACTTTGCCGCCAATTCAGTGTAGATAGGATTTATTTCACTCATTACTAGCTTTTTACCTCTCTTTAGTTTTCGTGGAATTATAGCTTACTAAGCCCTTGGCTTCAACACTACTACTTGAAGTCTTGCTATCAAGAACTGGTTAATAACTCTGACCTCGGATGTTCGAGGCTCAGTGGAAGTCAGTGTAAAGGCGAGCTCCCAGTGGAAAGACTTCATGTTGAAATATGAGAGGGTTTATGACCGAAGATTCGACGATTAGCTGGCCAGGTTAAGGGAGCTGGTATAGCTACATCGTATTTGATATGCTAGTGAAATAGGAAAATAAGGAAAGATAACATGCCAATCTATGAGTATAAAGCAACTGCGAGAGGATGTAACTATTGCCGAGATAGATTTGAAATCAGGCAAGGCATAGCTGCTAGACCTCTCACTGAATGCCCGAAATGCCAAGCACCGATTAAAAGGCTCTTGTCGCAGTTTCACGCCTTCGTAGTTGAAACTTCCAATGAAGTAGCTAAAACGGAAAGGAAATTGCGTGACTATGAGAAAGAAGGGATGTGGAGTCATGCTGCTGAGCTTGCCGATA
>Ga0307379_10009866_pt1 | contig 12713 bp, 8 predicted proteins | sample UN2MG_FD_202237 | JGI IMG/M metagenome (GOLD analysis project Ga0307379, IMG submission 202237) | Soil microbial communities from Risofladan, Vaasa, Finland - UN-2 | ecosystem: Environmental > Terrestrial > Soil > Coastal area > Acid sulfate soil | place: Finland: Risofladan, Vaasa | collected... | reverse complement strand
AGGCCGCTCAAGAAGGAGCGGGTGCCATCGAGGGGATCTACAGCCCAGATGTACTCACCATGGATTTCGTTGGTCCCCTCCTCCCCGATGATCCCGTGATCCGGATGTGCGGTCCGGATAAGACCAGCAAGCAGATTTTCTATCTCGAGGTCGGCGTCGGTGACCAGTGACCGATCCGCCTTACGTGTGCCCTCGACGCGGTTGAAGTAGCCAAGGGCGATCTCTCCTGCCTGGCGGGCCCATTCCCTCACCACGTTGACTTCAACGGCTGGTTCCCTGCTCAGTGGTTCCTCCATGCCATCCCATCTTATCATAGCCGCCCGAAGAGAGCAAAGGCCGGACATACCGTTGCTGGTGGCGTGGGCGGTGTGCTACAATGTCCTTGGACGCAGTCTTCGCTGTCCGATCTGTTGGTGCGACTGGCGAAGAGGAAGACGTTGGATTTGTTGGAGACGGGAGCAAAGGAGTGGGGGCTTGCACTGAGCCCCCAAGAGCTGGAAGGCTTCCAGCTCTACTATGAGCAGCTCCTCATCTGGAACGAGAAGATCAACCTCACCTCTATCACAGGGTGTGAAGAGGTGCAGGTGAAGCACTTCCTGGATTCACTGTCATGCCTTCAAGTTCTGGGTCCGCTCTCTCCCGACGCGCGATGTATAGACATTGGTGCTGGGGCTGGCTTCCCGGGATTGCCACTGAAGATCGTGCGTCCCCCCATGCGGCTGACGTTGCTGGAAGCGACCGGCAAGAAGGCCCGCTTCCTGGAGCAGGTGGTGCGGGAGCTGGAACTGTCACACGTGGAGGTGGTGACCGGGCGGGCGGAGGATCTTGGACAGCGCCCTGACTATCGTGAGGTCTTCGACGTGGCCCTGGCCCGTGCGGTGGCCGGGATGTCGGTGCTGGTGGAGTACGCCCTGCCCCTGGTCAAGGTAGGCGGCGTCTTCATAGCACAGAAAGGGCGTGATGTCCAGGATGAGGTCGACGCTGCGGGCAGGGCGCTGGAGCTGCTGGGCGGACGACTCTTGGAGATCAGGCCGGTCTGGCTACCGGGCGTGGAGACAGCAAGGCATCTGGTGGTGGTGCAGAAGGTGGCCTCCACGCCCGACCGATACCCCCGCCGGCCGGGCATCCCTACAAAGCGGCCTATCACCGTCCTCTAGGTTGAGCAGGTAGGTTGAGCAGGGCAACCAGTGCCATGTTGCACCGTCTGAGCAGCTTGGGCCGCGCTGCGCACGACTCTTCTTTCGACAATATGTGTGGCGACATCGCAGCAAGATTGCCGTCAGGACTTGACAGACGCCCAGAGGTGCTATATAATAGTTACGGCACACAGTATCACGATGCCGTAAGACCAGGTGCATGTGTTACGGTGGTGCGCAAGTACATCACGGAGTGGCTTATTGTGACCTGACACAACGCAGCACATAGCGAGGTGGAGTAGCCGCATGAAGCGCTGATCTTTGTCGCTAGGGAGGCGATGGAGTTCAGCGCTTCTGCGTTGTACGGAGGCTCGCTGGTTGGCATATCACTGCACCGCTCGATTGGGACCAGATACGTGGAGCCACCGCCAGCGTGAATGGAGGCCCTGCTGGGGCAAGGAGGTAGAAGGATGATAAAGGAGTTCCTCTCCCTGAGATTGGCACCGCTTGGGGTCCTCGTCGTGCTGGCGGTGGCCCTCACTTCCTGTGGCGTGGAGCCCTTTACGGGCAGACCTCGAGTGTGGATCGATGTGCCCAGGGATGGGGCCGAGGTGAACGCAGACACGGCGGTCAGCGTGATCTCCCATGCCTACGCGCGAGAAGGCGTGGCTGAGATCATGCTCTCGGTGAACGGGGAACCCTACACGCGTGAGCCGCCTGCGGCACCTGGTGAGCCGTTCACGCAGATCACCCAACAGTGGTTCCCGGCCGGGCCAGGGGCCTTTGTGCTTCAGGTCAGGGCCTACGATACGCAAGGGCAGATGAGTAATGCAGCTACAGTGAGGGTCACGGTGCTTGGTGAGCCTCCGGGGCTCATTCTTACGCCCGGGGAGGTGCCGACGGCCACGCATACCCCCACTGGTGTGCCCACGGACACCCCCACCTCAACTGGTGTGCCCACCGATACCCCCACGTCAACGGGTGTGCCCACAGACACGCCGACCTCCACTCCAACCGGGACGGCTACAACGTTACCACGGCCGACCATTCTTCGTCTCAGCGCCAACCCCCCTTCGATCGAAAGGGGCCAATGCGCCAGACTGACTTGGGAGGTGGCCGGCAACCCGACCGCCATATACTTGGATGGCGAGGGCGTGGGCAATGCCCCTGATTTCAGGGATAAGTGCCCCACCAGCACCACCACCTACACTCTGAGGGCGGTGGGGCCTGGTGGTGAGGCCACGGCCACCATCCAAGTCGAAGTGCGTCAGCCGCCGCAGGACACCCAGGGGCCCAACATATCTGGCGTGCAGCAGTCCACGGGGGAGGTCTGCACGGGTGGGTGCTGCGGCCCCGTTCCGACCTCTGTCGATATCAGCGCGAGGATCACGGACGACTCTGGGGTCGGTGATGTCCGTCTGTACTGCACCGTTCGTGATAGTGGCGGGGCGGTTGTGCAATCCGAATACCACTGTGGTGACTTGACCCAGCAGGGGCCCCGCTGGGCGATCACGTACGTCCCATCGAGCAATCTGACCAATCACACCATCAGCTATCGCATCCAGGCCATCGACAACTCGCCAGGACGCAACCTATCATGGTCGGGCACCGGATCCTTCAAAGTGGGTCATCGTCTGTGCTAGCCGGCTCGCTGCCTTGGAAGGCATGGATACCCAGGTCGAAAAGATGCCTTGATGTGGCAATGCATGCAGACATCAACCAGTCATGACCGGCAGGAGGAGGAGCAGCCATGACAGCTAGGAAAACTCTGTTCCTCGTGGTCGCTGCGCTTTTTGTGCTCTTACTAGCATGTCTATTGGCCTTTTCAGCCTGGTATCTGATTGGCCCAAAACGAAGGGCAGGACCGCTGGTCACCATACGGTCCCCCCATAATGGCGACCAGGTCGGCGTAGGGGGGGTAGTAAATGTTCATTCCACCTCCAGGGACGATGTCAACAAGGTAGAAAAAGTCGAACTCTGGGTCGATGGTGAACTGATTGAGGCTGATACCCATCCCCAAGGGGCCTCGCTGTTTACCGTGGTGCAGGGATGGCAGCCCCTCTCCCCAGGCTTTCACACCCTTATCGTGCGCGCCTTCAACGGGGCAGGTGTCCCTGGGCAGGCTACCATCGGCGTGGAAGCCGTTGAGATGCCACCGGAGGCGGTAGCGGAGAGGGAGCCCCTTCCGCTACCCGGAGAACTTCCGGCCGCCCAGGAAGTAATAGAAAGTGGCGAGGTTCCCCCAGGGACGGATGTCGAAGCCCCGCCTGGCGGGCTTCCCTCTGGGGAGGGGCCTGCAGTAGAGGAACCGTTTGCCGAGGAAGAGGCCCCTGCGGAAGAGGAAGGCCCAGTTGTGCTGGAGGGCCCCGCGCCCGAGGCTTTCTATACTCCGCCAGATCCCGATGAGGGGCCTCCACCTGAGGATATAGGCGACTTGGTCGCTCGTATACCCCGCGAGGCCATCGTCCACTTCGCACCCAGACCTGAAACCGCACCCATCTGGGTTGAGTTCGAGGCCCTAGAGTTTGCTGTTGACGAGAGCTACGATGACATCTATTGCTATCTCTCTCTGGCCGATGAGCCGGTAGAGAGGGTCCCCGAGACCGAGTTTCTCCGTCCGATAGATGAGAGACGTTGGAATATTGCCGAGCACCTGGGAGGAGAAAACAGCCGGGTTATCGAGGTGCCTTCGTCTGGAACTGTGAGGGTTTTCGTGGAGTGTTACGGGTGGTCGGGTGCCACTTGGGAGTATCTCGGGCTCACCGATGTTCTCCATCCCCCTGAGGACTGGGATGGCCATACCATCCAAGTCCACGGGACAGGAAGTGGTGGCTTTGACCTGGACTATCGTATCTTCCCCTTACCATCCATCATCCCTCCCCCTTATAACCTTGTGTATGCTACCCTAGGCAATCGGGCTTACCTTGACTGGAGGTGGGATGGTAACGAGGCGGAGATACACGGATTCAGGTTGTACGTGAACGATAACGTGGTAGCCAGTGTTGGGCCCGATTTTCGAAGCCTGGAGGTCTCAACCTGGACAACCGAGCATTGCGGTGAGATGAATGAGTTCTACGTAACCGCCTACAGAGGCGATCTTGGCGAGGGAATAGAATCTTCCCCCAGCAACCTCGTAGCCTTTGCGGGGCCGCCTTGTGAAGAGCCAGATGACATACTGTATGTTGCAGAGTTGCCCACATACATATGCGGAGGTATCCGGGAGATTGATGTCGGATACCAGTATGCCTCCGACCATGGAGACCAGGTGTGGATAGGCGCCTGGCCCGTCGGTGAGGGCGGCACACCCTTTGGCGGCTGCTCCAAGAATGTTATCGGGCATGGAGAAGGGGTTTCGCGAATGTACCTGGAATATCCAGGCGAAGGCCGAGTTGAAAGCAGCCACCTCTTGGTGGAGATGTGGGATTTGGCGGAGAATATCTTCTACTCTGAGATAGTCCCCTTCCCTATGGTCTGGAATGAGGACCGGCCGGATCTTTTCATCAGCGGTGCGGATATGGATTGCTATGGCCTCTCCCGCCGGGTGGTGATAGAAAACGGGGGTTGTGCCCGAGTGGAAACGGATGAACTCTACCTGGAGTTTACCTCCACCGATGGGGCACATGGTGAGGGAAGTGTCCCTATCAGCATTTCCCTTGGGCCTGGGGAGAAGTACGAGTGGCGCTATGTAATTGGGGTTCCACCACGAACGGAGGAAGAGTTCAGACGAGAATGCCAAGACCGGTGGGGGAGAGGTTTTGAGGTGATGGTAGATCCAGACAACCTCATTGCCGAAGCCGATGAGGAGAACAACCGCTATGCCGTAACCGCAAGCGGAGACTTACGCATAAACTCCATTGAGCCCGTACAGGTTGTCTATGGCGCACCCTTGGTAAAGAACAAAGCCACGGCGTTCAGGGTTAAGGTTAACTCTACCTTTGACTACTCGGTCCAAGCAACCTTCAGGCTGGAATTGCCGGATGCGCAATGGGATACGGACCCACCAGCAACTGGGCTCTTTGATGCGACAGCCTTGCCGCCGGGTTGGGAGTACCCAGAGATATGGGGCCCGGTAACGATTCCTGCCGGCGCGACGGATTACGAAGTAATGCTTCCATATGTTCCTGACGAGCAAAGGGACGCAGAGTTTCATCCCACGAGCAACCCTGCTGGGATAATAAGGGGCAGGGAGGCGGCTGGGGTATACGGCCCGGATGTGAGAGTTGTCCCCAGACCGGTGGCCGATTCGGCTGAATTCGCCGTACAGATAGACCCCGATGACGAGATCGCTGAACTTGCCGAAGGCAACAACAGAATGCCCTCCTTTGATTATGAGGTCATCACAACAAGAGCCTGGAGGTTTCTATTCGTTCCTACTAAGGATCTTGCTAGCGGTTGTGCGCCAGAACTGAACGCCATTGAAGCGGGGGCCCAGAGGCAGATGGAGTACGCATTAGCGACTTTCCCCATAGCAGATTCAAAGATAAGTTGGGGGGTTAGCCCGCCAGCTGCAACGGAACCATGTGATGGGCAAACATGCGGGTATGCAGTTACCTGGCAGACGGATAAGACTCAGAGTGGATTCGTGGATTCGTGCACTATGATGTCCAGGATCGCTTCGCAGGCTCGGGAAGATCACGATTTCGGGATAGTGCAAACTTGCTGGGGAGGGCAATCTTGTGGTGGCGGTGCGGTATGGCTAGGGGCCTATGACGGCGGAGAAACCTGTGCTCACGAATTCAACCACGATGTCGTCCCCATGGACGATATATACTCCCTCGATTGCTATTGCGGTTGGGACGAGAGTTACTGTGAACTGCCCGGCGGGAGCAGGTTCTACTGCTGTTATGGCTGTGACAACCAGGTGAAGGCAGACAAACAAGCCGATGGCATGAACCCAGGGGCGGGATGTACAGTAGATTGTGGCTTCAGTGGCACAGACTGCAGTGCCGTCAGTGCAAACTGCCCCGGAGCCGCCAACTGCGTTGCATGCTGCTCCACTCTGTGTAGGACGGCATGTGGCGCCCAAGGTGGACAAGTCTGGGAATGCCCTGATGTGCGGACGCAGGCCAACATGCCTGCATCCGAGGGCTTCTGGGTGAACAGGTGGACTGCAAACCCGGGCAGATTCTACTTCATGGATGGGCCCAGCGGCAATAACTGGATGATTCTGAACAGTTCGCAAGAGATAGGCGCCCTTGAAGGTAGGGACCCGGCCTGTGGGCTAAACGGTGCTGATAAGGACGGCTACCTCAACCTTATTGAGAATGATAGGTTCCGGAGCGACATAGACCCACCAGCCCTGCTTGTGAGTGGGAGGATCAACAAAAAGACCGGCACGGCAATCCTTGATCCGTTCATCCGTTTGTCGGACGCTCCTTTAGATATCGAACCGGGAGCGGAGGGAGACTATTACTTCGTCCTTCTGGATGGAAAGGGGCTGGTCCTCAGCAAATCTGGCTTCACGCTGAGTTTTTATAGGTCCGATCCTGCCGGGGGGCCTACCGATGAGGCAGCCTTTGTCTACCGCATAGAATGGAAAGAAGGAACAACAAAGATAGAGTTGCAGGACAAAAATGGCGTAGTCCTGGGAAGTAGAGATGTCTCGCCAAACAAGCCAGAAGTCAAAGTGCTGTATCCCAATGGTGGCGAGGTTTGGGCAACGGATAGAACGTACACCATAAAGTGGGAAGCCAGCGACGCGGATGGGGATACACTAGTCTATTCCATAGCCATAAGCATGGACGGGGGAGAGAATTGGCTTCCCATAGCCACTGATGTGCAAGCCAACGAGCATGAACTTAGCACCATGGCGCTGGGTAAGGGGGACAAGTATCTAATAAGGGTACGGGCCACGGACGGGGTCAACACCGCCGAGGATGTTTCAGACGGGACGTTCAGCGTTGGAGCCAGAGTTCTTCCAAGGACATACATTGTCGTCGGTGCATTGGCGCTCGTAACAGTTGGTTTGGCTCTTGGTGCCGTGGCTATAGCCGTCATGGCGCGAAAACTGCGTCAGCCGTGAGTGCAATGCCCCATATCGCTTACACCGTCCGCGATGTCAGCCCAGACAGCCGCCGGCCGGCCAAGAGTCATTGGCTGCACACCTCATGTCAATGAGGAGGATCAGAGATGACACGGAAGAAACTGTCGATACTGATCGGTTCTTTGCTGGCACTGTGCGTCGTCCTCTCTGTAGTGGGTTGGGGGGCGCTCTACCTGACTCGACCCAGAGAGGAAACGGGGCCGGTACTGATCATCAAAGAACCCAGCAACAAGGCTCAGGTGAACACTAACGAAATCACCTTGGTCCGCGCCCTCGCTACAGACCCCATTGGAGTCGTGGGAGTCGAACTATGGGTGGATGGGCAGCTGGAGGCCTCGGCCCGTAGTGAGCTGGAGAAGGGCAGCAACCCCTTTCCGGTCGTGGAGGGCTGGGAGGCCGAAACGCCCGGACAGCACACGCTAACCGTGAGGGCGTACAACTCTGACGGAGCTAGCAACCACGCCACCGTGAGGGTGGAGGCGTTGGATGTGCCCCGGCCCGTGCCGACCCCGATGTCTCATGAGGTGCAGGAAGGGGATACTCTGCAGACCATAGCCACGGGGTACGGAGTGAGTGTCGACGATATCGTAGAACAGAACCCGGGTCTAGAGGAACCTATGGAGCCTGGCGACAGCGTGGTCATCCCTTTCCCGTCGCCCGAAGACGAGGATCCGCCCCCGATTGAGGAGCGCCCGGCAGAAACTGTGGCTGAAGAGGAGTTGCCAGACGAGGGGCCTTGGGAGCTTTACCCCGAGGACGGACCGCCCGATCCCATCGAGAGCATAGAACTCTCGCCCTGGCTGGGAATCATGTTCCGCTTGCCGTTCCTGCGCATCGTCCCGCCTGAGCCTATGGAGGCCGCCCTGGAAGTAGAAGCCGCGTTCTTGGAGGTCGATAGGACGTATGACGGCGTCTATTGCTACGTCTCTCTGGCGGGCTCGGACACAGAGAGGCTGCCAGAGGAGGGAGACCTGGACACCCTGGGCGAGCGACGCTGGGGCATAGAGGCTCACATGGGACCCGAGAACAGGCGGATGGTGTCCATTCCGGGCGAGGAGGGAGAGCTGGAAGTATGGCTCAATTGCCTTGGATACACTGGTTCCGAGGACGGAGGGGAGGTTCTTGACCTGGGGACGCTGACGGCAATTCACTTCCCCGATGAATGGGACGGCCGGCTGATTGAGCAGGCCGCAACAGGCCCCGGCGGTTGGTTCCGAGTGGGGTACCGCATCTGGCCTGCCGGCGAGGAGCCAGAGGAGGCCACGTATCCAATGGAATGGCTGTACCCGCCAACCAATCTTCAATCCGGTGCTATCTGTGATAGCTGGGGTTTTCACTACGGCTTCTTCTTCGACTATCCGGCAGGAGGAGAGGAGTTGGTTGACGGTTTCCTTTTGTACCGTAACGGGGCGCAGTTGGCTGACATCGCCCGACCGCGCCTTAGTTCTGCGTATCCCGAGTACACCACCTGGTTTGCACAGGTCCGTCAGTCAGACTTCCATCCTACTTGTCCCAGCAGATACGGGTTTCACATGGTTGCCTACAGGGAGGATGCCGAGCTGGGCCACATAGAATCCGATCCCAGCAACTCCGTATTCATCGAGGGCGATCCAGTCCCTTGCTATCAGAGCAAGATAGTAAGGGTGACCCTGGAGCAACTGCAAACCCGCTGCCTGCGTGTTGACTGGTATCTGTTTCCCTGCCTAGATAATTGCGGATGTGGCTCCCACTACGGCAACGGCCCGAGGGTCGTGGGGGGCAGTCCGCACGGCAAGATCTGGGTGAACGGAGAGAGAGTCTCCAATTGCTGGGCCCCCTACGGCTCGGCTTGCGATCCTGGGATGCATTGCGGAACGTCGTACACAATGTGGGGGATAGGGTGCTCTGGAGAGCAGTGGGAGGGTGTGCTGGGTCCCATGGACGACCTGACGATAAGCATGAAGTGGTGGGATAGTGATGTGTGGTCGGGGGACGACAAGTTTTGCGCTGGCGACTACACCATCGAACAGTGGGAGCTGGATGACATCGCCAAGTCTCCAGACGGAGAAAGAAGGAGAACCTACGAACCAGAATTTAATGGCGGCCCCGGGGAGTGCTCGCTCAAATTCACCGTGGAGGTCGTGGCCGAAGAGGGGACCATTTGGACTCCTGTGGAACCCTGACGTACAGTGTAGTCGCACCTTCCTTTTCGGGTGGGCGGACTGGAGCCGGTTTCCAAGAGGAGCTGGAGGGTGCACACTTCGTCCAGGGCATGTTTGCCAGGGGCTGCTACGAGAGTCGTCTAGGAATCGAGCTTCTCGATCCTCCCGCCATCGATTGCCCACACCGTTCCCTGTTCGAGGAACCGGTGGTCGAAGGAGTCGAGGTCGGTGGTGGTAATGATCACCTGCTGGTCGCCGTGCACGGCCTCCATCAAGTAGCGACGCCGCTCCTCGTCCAGTTCCGACATCACGTCGTCCAGCAGTAGGATGGGCTCCTCCCCTGTCTGTGACCTGATCAATTCCATCTCGGCCAGTTTCAACGACACGGCGATGGTGCGCTGCTGACCGCGTGATCCATAGGTGCACATGTCCACCCCGCCCACCAGAAAGCGGAGATCGTCGCGGTGTGGGCCGCTGAGAGTCATGCCCCGATCTATCTCTTCCCCTCGCCGGTCTTTCAACTGCTGCCGGAACAGGGCCTTGACGCTGGCACTGCTCGGCGCAAGCCTGGCGAGAGAGTCCACGTCGCCGCCAGCGGCTTCCAGGGGCAGCTGGCGATGCTGTACGAGTCCGTCCGGTCCATCCAGCGGCAGGCTGGACCTGTAGACCAAGTGCAGCCGCTCGCTACCCCCTGTGAGGCGCGAGTGGATGTGCTGAACCAGTTCGTCCAGTTGGGCCACAGCGTTGAGGCGACCAGCTATGAGTCGGCTTCCTTGCTCTGTCAAGCGTTCGTCCCAGAACTCCAACTGGTGGGGATCCGTTGAGCGCTCGCGTAGCTGCCGCAAGAGGCTGTTCCTCTGCGCCAGCACCCGGTTGTATTCGTGAAGAGAGCGGGCATAGTGCCGATCTATCTGTGAGATGGCGGTGTCCAGATAGCGGCGCCTGGCCTCAGGAGAACCGGCGATGAGGTCGATGTCCTCAGGCATGAAGAGCACAACCTTCAACTGGCCCGCCAGGTCCACGGTACGTCGCTTGACGCCGTTGATCCTGATCTCCTTCTGGAGCCTGTCGCTGGCGTTTACGAGTGCGATGCTCACTTCCCGCACGGCATCACTGCCCTCTATCCTCCCCTCCAGGCGGGCGTAGGGCGGGTGCTCCTCGTTGGCCAGCCAGTTGATCAGTTCCCGGTCACTGCGGGCGCGGGGGGATTCGGCGGCAGCCAGGTAGTAGACCGCTTCCAGGAGGTTAGTCTTGCCCTGCGCATTGGCGCCCTGCACGATGGTGATGCGGCTGGAGAAGTCCAGCTCGGAGCGGACGTAGTTGCGGAAGTTGGTGATGGAGAGATGGGCTAAATGCATAGTTTGATGTCTGCGGATATGATGGTCACAGGTTGGGAGTTCGGGGCAGCATGCCCCGCAGCTTAGGATGAATCGTGCTCCCTCTCAATGGGCACCCCTCCAGACGGCAGGTCCCTCAGTGGGGAGACGATGACCGCATCGCTGCCAGCTCCCCCGTACAGAGGACTGATCGCTTCATGTTGAGTGGAGGCCTCCTCAGTCAGCTCCACGGCGAGAGCGGATAGCGCCTCCCAATCGGCGATAGTCATGCGGTAGGCTTCGGGGCGCTTCAGCATCTGGTCAACTATGCTCTTCTGCAAGAGAGACCTGAGACTCTCCTCGTTGCTGAAGGGCTTCCACTTCACTGCCGACTGCTTCACGAAGACACGGGCGGCAGCGGTGCGGGGACACTCCTTCAGGAAGGCTGCTATGCTCTTACCGGTCTTCCTTGCCTTGTACAATTCGGATCCTACTGGGGCTGTGATGTCTGAGCCCAGGAGTAGTGCGTAGAAATCGCAAAGTTCCACTGCCGACGACGCCGGGTCCGACGGTTCGCCTCGGATTGGGGTGTACTTGATTACCCATCCCAAAGATACCGGGAGGCTGGCGATCGCCTTGCCCACAACCTCCCGCTCGATCTCCAGATCGGGCCCCGCGCTGATGAAGATGCGCAGGCGGCTTGCCATGAGTGTTCCTCAGTCTTGGTCGGGACGATGCCCCCCGATCCGTCTATCTACCCCTCTGGGTTGCCTTCAGGCGGAGAGACGTAGGTCTTCTCGGTGCTGTAGGCATAGTGCTTGAGCCGAATTGCATTCCTTCGACAAGCTCAGGACAGGCGCGCACTTGGTCGAGCAGCTTCTGGGGTCGCTGTGTTATTACGAATCTCCGGAAATCTGAATCTGTTCAAGCAACGGAACCGTGGTACAATGCTGAATAGCTCTGCAAAGAACCCCAGCAGGGGATATTATGCAGAGGAGTTCTTGAATATGCAAGCTTTGGGTGCTTTTGTGGCTCGCAAACTCATAGCGAAATGGAGGATGACATGGGCGCTTCTGAAATAATGACAATCTTTTTTCAAGTCATGAGTGGTCTAGGGATATTCTTCACGGGGGTTGGAGTCCTTTGGTTTGTGACGGTTTATAAAGAGAAGAAAGAGTAGTATCGCAAGCTCGCTGCGTGATCTGGCCCGTCTCTGGTGGAAGTTGGCAAAGGGGCTTTCGATCACCTACTAACCAATCCTTGGATTTGACGCAGCTTCAACTCAGATGATGAGGCCGAATATCGGGAGATCATCGCCGGATTGCCGTAAGCGTCAGAAACCAGACTGAGCCTAAACGATTGGCGAGCCGCTCTTTCAAGTTCATAGGAATGCAGTCGCGTTCCAGCGTGAATGCCGATCTGTGATCGGCGTTTGGTGATTCCGGCTGCCTCGGTTAGTGAGAGACTGCCCCTTGCCAGCCCGCCGACCGTCAGGTCAACCTCCAGCTCGCCATTGACGACGTCCCCATCCAGGACGTCCAGTTCCAGTCCAGGAGATAGCGGAAGCTTCGAGGGCTGGCCGGTCTCATGCTACCTACCCAACTCGACTCGCCACGCCCGACCTGGTCGCACATCGCCACCTCTTGCTTGGCTCCGAGCATCCCCGGAGTCCGCCGAGCCCACTTACCGTTCGTAGATGGTTCACTTGCCCCGTTAGGTGGAACGCAACTCGGCGTCCCTTCTCTATGCGCTGGACGATTCTTGACAGGGGTCACGATGTGCAGTACAATGCTAGTGAAGTTCCGCGTGCACCAGGGACCACAAGACGTGGGCCCTCGAACTAGGGTGCATCATGGGGTTCATGCGGCCGCCACAAAGTCTCGTGGGGAGGATGATGGCAACGCAGCAACCACCACACGCTGATCGGTCGAGCCACTCCGGCGAAGGCACCCCACCACTTCTTCGTCTACCTCCACGGCCATCACACGATCTCGAGAGACCGCGTCGCCTGCATGCAACAGCTACCTCTGCAGCCGAACGCCTCGACCACGCTCGCCTGCTCCCTGCCCCGATGAGG
>Ga0307379_10009865_pt1 | contig 12715 bp, 13 predicted proteins | sample UN2MG_FD_202237 | JGI IMG/M metagenome (GOLD analysis project Ga0307379, IMG submission 202237) | Soil microbial communities from Risofladan, Vaasa, Finland - UN-2 | ecosystem: Environmental > Terrestrial > Soil > Coastal area > Acid sulfate soil | place: Finland: Risofladan, Vaasa | collected... | reverse complement strand
GCGGCAACTTCTTCATCGGCCTGCAAGGCTACATCGCCGTGCGGATTCCCCTTGGCGAGTTTGGCGCGGGACTGTGCCGAGGGGCGACCATCGAGACGGGCATCACCAATGCGGCAGTGACGTTCGTCGCGGATGGTACGTGGACGGCAGGTGGCTCAGTGCAAATCAATTGCATGCTCGACGACTCGCCCCGCGCCGGTCCGCTCGACTCTAACCTGGCGTGGAAGCCGCCCGGCGGATTCGCTCCAGCGTGGCGAGTTGACTGGTGGGGTCAGTTCGATGCGCGACTGGAGGACACAGGAGGCACACCCTTTGTTGACTTCGGGCTCGGCAACAGCGGCACGTTTGGCATCCTGCCCCTCGTGGGTGTGCGGGAACAGCTGGCCGGGAAGTTCACTGTGCCGGTCGGTCCATCGTGGTCGGTGGCTCGTGCAATCTTGGAGCTTCGCCGCCATGGCGTACCGACCGGCTCGATGGAGGTCGCCATCCAAACGCAAACCACGGACGGCTACGGCCACATCATTCCCGATGGCGTAGACCTCGGAGTGAGCGCAGCGGTGCTCAACAGCACGGTCCCTCTCAATCCAGCGAGCGGCCCGATTACGTTTGCGTTCGCGCCCGATGTGGTGCTTCCAGCCGGGAACTATTTCACGGTGCTGCGCCCGAGTGTCGCCTACGTGCCGAGCCTCGTGAACTTCATCGTGTGGATGCAGCAACGGTTGTTCTTCGGCACGGGCGGCGCGCACTACCACACCAACCCCGTATTCGCGAATCGGTTCGACACGCAGCTCTACCCTGGCCACGTTGATGTTCACTGGGACACGCTGGCGAAGGAGCAGGGGACGCCCGTGATCTGGAGCCCCATCGCGCGCAGTCCTGGGCAGAGCATCTCGACGCCGGACCTCTCGTCGCTCGTGCAGGAGACCATCCTCAACTCGGGCCACGAAACGGCGCACGCGCTGTGCTTCACGTTCAGGACAGTAGGTGAGACGCGCGCCTTCCGATTCCGAGCGCACGGCCACCCATCGGGATCTCCACCTGGGTTCGCCTGCCAGTTTCGCCGTCGTGATACACGTGGGGAGGTTTTGTAATGGCCACCGTCTTCGTCTACCTGGAGTCCCTGCCGGACACGCCCCTCACGGGTGCTGCTCCGACGCTGGACTACTGGCGCAAAGCAGCGCCGGGCGCACCGGTGGCGACTGGCGTGGTGCTGACGGAGCTGGTGGGCGGTATCGGCGGTGGCTACTTCGCGGACGTCGCCACAGTAGACGGTGAGGAGTACATCGGCATCGTGGATGGCACCGGAGGCTCGAAGACCGGAGCTCGCTACGCGATGGTGGTCTTCAGCGGCACGACCGACGAACGCATCGAGGTGGACATCCCCGCCATCCCGACGAACGTGTGGGCCTTGGATATCTCCGGCAACTCGAGCAAGCTCACCGAGGCGGGCGGCATGCTCAACCTCTGCCGCAAGGCGGTGTACAACAACTACGACCTGGCGCCGGGAGCCATCAACGGCACCTTCGTCCTGCTCGATGACGATGACTCCACGCCCATCCTCAGCCAGCTCATCAACGACGCGGTTGGTGGTGGCATCGCTTCGCCGCTGCTGTCTCCGGCCCGACGAGCCAGATCGACTATCTGATGGGCGTCGGCTTCCTCGCCATGCCGGGGATCATCCCCTTCCCTCCGCTGGGCGGCACGGCCGGGCTGGGTGGACTCAACGACGAGCTCATCCCCTTCCCCGAGGTGGGCGGCCTCATCGAGGGCTTTGAGCCGAACGTGGCTGTTGCAGCCACAACTCTTCGAGGTCCGAAGACCACACTCTTTGCTACCGCCCCCGCACCTGCAGCGAAGGTTCAGCTGAGTGCACCGTCCGCGCCCACGAAGAGAGCGCCGTCGGTGAAGGTCACCATCACCCGCGAGCCCAAGAAGAAGGGCTAAGAAAAAAGAGCCGACCCCCTGGGGAGAGGTCGGCTCAGTGGTCACTCGGTGACCAGGCTCACCACGTACTCCCGGAGATTCCGGGCGACGGCGGCGTACCGTAAGGCTGTGCCTGCGATGAATGCCATCTGCTCCAGCGCCACTCTCGGGTCGGTGCCCTTTCTCTTGGCTTGGAAGAAGCTGATGGACTCGAGCAAGAACTCGAATGGGTGCTGGATGGGACGGTGCTTCGGCGTGAACAAGTTGCTCACGTAGCCGCACTTTTGACAGACCCACCAATTGGTTCCGCCCTCCCAATCCACCTCACCATCGCACAGCGCATCGCGAGGCCCCGGTACCCACGTAGGGTCCAGGGCGTTGCGTGGTCGGCCGAAGCCCCGTCGCCAGGGCTCCCTGTCGACCAACCTCTGTAGGAACGGAACGTTGTTCATGAGGACCTCCTGAACACCGTCCCGCCTCTTACCTCGTGCCCTTTTGCCCACGGGCGTTGGACTCGTCGAGCTCGGTGGCTCGAATGGCTCTGAGCACCTCGTTTGGCGTGGGATTGCCGCTCAGGACCAACCCCAGATCGCGAGCGACCTGGAGAATCTGTGGTTGGCTGAGGACATCGAGCTCGACAGCTACGACATCCTCAGCCTTGGGTAGGCTACAGCCGGGCCAAACAGGACCGGCCGTCAGCCGTTTCCCTCATCGTCCTCCTCGAAGTGCTGGAGGTAGATTTCCATGCTCTCGGTGCCGGAGTGTTTCACCAGCTTACCGAGCGTGTCGGCGTTCGTGCCCAGCGTCTGCTCAGCGAGATAGATCTGCGTCTGCAGAACCGCACCGAGCATATGCATGAGCTGTTGCTGACCCTCCTGCAGCTCCTCGTACCACTCGACGTTCTTCTCGCCCGTGGTCTTCAGGGCCCGGGCGAGCTCGCCGTACTTGGTGAGCAACTGTTTCACCATGTCACCAGGCGCTCCCGACAGTGCTGTCTGGACGTCCGCGCCTGCGTTCGATGGGTCCGAGGCCGTCTGGGGGGCCCGTGGTACCGGTGCCTGCATCTGAGGTTGCATCTGCATCTGCGGAGGCGCGCTCATGGCCGGCATTGCCGGCATCCCCGGCATCGCTCCATTGCCCGGCTGGGGCATCTGAGGCATGGCCTGTTGCGCCTGTTGAGGTGCTGCAGGCATCTGCGGCTGTCCCGGCATAACCGGGGCGGCCATATTGGGCATGCCGGGCATCGGAGGCATGCCAGGCTGTCCATGCGAGATGGGCATGCTCGGGGCCTGCTGCATCTGCGGTTGAGGGGGCGCCATAGGGGCCTGTGCGGGCGGCGGCGGCGGTTGGACCTGCGGCATAGGAGGCATGCCCGGCATCGCCGCTACAGGCTGCTGAGGAGCCTGCATCTGCGGTTGAGGTTGGGCCATCGGCTGCATCGTCGGTTGAGGAGGCTGGACCTGCGGCATGCCTGGCATACCGGGCATGCCAGTCATGGCTGCTACGGGCTGCTGCTGTTGCTGAGGCATGGCCGGCATAGGCTGTGCCATGGTGGCCTGCGTTGCTGCCGCCGTACCTCCGTTCATGGCATCCCACTGCTGTAGAGCAGCCGCGATGACCTGTGCCTTATGCTCTTCGGGTGCCCCGAGGAACGCCTGTTCGGCAGCCTCATCGGGGAAGATTTGAAGTTGGTGGCCCAAGCGAAAGAAGATCCCTCTTTTGTCCCCGAGTAGGGCAAAGAGTTGGTTCGCATCGCGGGGCGCAGTTTGGATGGTGACTACTCCAGTAGCGCTCATCGTTTCACTCCTGTTGGTTCCTGAGATGGTCGGTGTAGCTGTATGAGGTGCTCGACCTTGCCATCGTTCTGTGTGACGCAGGTGATGACCTGAGCATCGACGCAGCCGAAGCACGGCCTGAGATTGGGTTCTGTGGGGTGGCGAAGGTTTTTCGCCGGGCACTTGATCTGCGGCTCGAGCGTGGTCCAGTGGTCCAGCAAGAATCCGATGATGCCGTGCCTCCACGAATCTATCGGATGCGTCGCCTCGTCAAGGGGCGGTGGAACTTCATCACCCATGATGTAGGCGATGAGCTGTGGGATGGTCGCGTTGGGGCGCACGTTGAGGCCAACGCGCCTGCAGGTTTGGTAGAGCTCAGTGTGATTCAGGCCGGCTAGCGGCCCTGAGCTGCTTGAGGATTGCATCGATTGGGTTGTCCTCCTCGATGTCGCGATTGAAGACCCAGACGTCCGTAGCCTCGTAGTCCCGGTGCCACGTCTTGCCAACTCCGACGAAGAAGTTGTGCTTGTCATCCAGGCCTACAGCTTCGGATAGAGCATCCTCAAAGAGCTTGAGGCGATTGCTCACATCTAGTCTCTTATACCGGCTCTTGGCCCGTTTCTTCGGGTCTTCGGCGAGCCAGCTCTTGTTGTAGAGTTTCCCCCTTCCGTGGAACGTAAACTGCACGACGAGGACGTAGGGGTGGTTCTCTTTGAAGAATGGCAGGACGTCCGGGTAGCTCATGATGATGTGCGTCCGCACCTCGTTCTTGTACTTCCGCCCGGCATCACTCAGACGCCGGACGGTGACCTTCTTCGGCCCTCTTCCCCGCGTGATGGACTCGTAAGCGTGATCCACTGAGATGGGGAGGTTGGGGATGCGCATGTGGATCATTCGAAGTCGGACCTTCGTGGTCCACGTGCATCACCCCTGCCTGCGGTAGCCAGCTCTTGACCCCGCATCTCCAGCGTGCGTGACAGGATGCGCAGCTCTCGCCCGTAGCGGTCGAAGTGCGGCTCGATTGCTTTGCGTGTTTGGACGAGCACTTGCTTGCGATGGAGCAGTTCGATGTAGCGGGGGTTGGTAAGGACCATATCGTCGAGGGCCTTCTCCGCTGGCTTTGGTGTCCCCGATGCTTTGGCGTATTCCCGAATGCCGATCTTGATGGACGGGATGAGAATCTTCATCTCGTTGTCGCACTCCAGGATGCAGGAGTCCGTGTCGCTGATTCGGCTCTGTGCATACGTCTTCCATGCGCTGAGAGCGGCTACCAGCAGGTGGTAGACATCAGGCGTCATGGTGTCGAGATCGTGGGCTCTGAGGTCGGGAGGTGCGTACTGCGGCCTCATGATGGCGGGGAAGCCATTCCTCATGGTGTCGACCAGTACTCCGTCATGTGTCTCCCAGGTCGCGTGAAGGTGCTGTTCAGCAACCTCACCAAGGCCCGTAGGGGCATTCACGTGCAGGCTCATCTCATGACCCTCAGCGCACCAGGTCGGTGCGCAGTTCGTGATGGGCCGTGTCCCCTCATCGTGGCCAACAGGCTTGGAGGCTGACAGTCCCAGGCGAACGGGCACCAACGGCAGTAGCGTCCTTCCTCTCGTGTCGGGAGCACCTGGTTTCGCGCATGCACATGAGCATCCGCAATGCGGGGCTCCAGCTCCGTCGTCCACAAGTGGTCGTCGAATTGGAAGAGGTAGGGAGGCTCGGAGTTGGTCCAGTTCGAGTTGCTCTTGTTGTAGTAGAAGATCCACATCAACGGCAGGTCGAGCGCCTTTTGGTAGAGGCACGTCTGCTTGCTGTAGTCCTCGTGCGGCTTGACGAGTTTGTCGAACTCGAGGTGCGATGCCGTCTTGATCTCCACACCGATGCGCAGGTAGGGCGCCTGGTCATGCCAGAAGGTGAACTCACCATCGCAGCTGGAGTGCATACCCCACAGCTCAGCCGCGCCCCCGAGGCTGGGATCGATGCGGACCTCGTCTTGGAAAGTGAGAGCGCCATTGAAGCGCTCGCACATCCGGTGGAAGTCATTCTGAATCATGGCGTGGTGCGCGTGCCCGGAGGCGAAGCGCATACGCATGTTCGTGTCACCTTGAGCGGCGCTGACGGGTCGCCGTTCGTAGTCCATGATGGAGTAGACCATCATGCGCTTGCACTTCATCTCGGAAGCGTGGACGCCAGGAGCGCGGTGGCGCTCTCCCCCAACATCCACCTCATAATTGTAGGCGCCCGTGTCGGTCGCCTTGAAATCCCCGTACCACTTACCGAGCTGCATGGCGCGCTCGATGAGCAACCCTTTGGTCGCCTTGTCCTGATCCAGGTCAGTGATCGTTACCAGCCGCATTTGCTAGCTTCTCCCATTCACTCCAAGGCACGAGTGCCCACTTGTCTTTGGTCCGGAGCGTCTGCTTCTCACGGAACTCGATCTCGAATACTGGGACCTCGAGGCCCTGACACTCAGCTCGAATCTTCTGCAGATCCTTGAGTTGCACACGCGCCGATGCCGCCGTCGTCATCTTGTTCTCTATTCGGTACTTACCGACGACGCGTCCATCACCCTTATGCCCGTCTTTCGCCCCCGATCCCGACTGACGTCGGCCGCCGAGGGATTCGGCTGTGGTGATCTCTTGCTTGGTGACCGAGCGCCTGACCCGTTGCTTGCTGGGCGCCAGCGGGGTGGTGTTGCCAAACTCGTAGACGAAGCCGGTGTAGTCCTGTCCCTGCATGAAGGCGGACATGTCGACGTTCTTCACGACACCAACGCCAGGCATGCAGCGTGGGACGCGCACGATGATCTCGTACTGAGGCTCGCCGCCGAGCTCGGCGGGCCCCTTGTACCTACAGGACAGGGTCAACGATATAGGCATTGGATACCCGCCTGTTGAAGAACTTCCCTGCGGAACGCGAGTTCGAACTCGAAGTCCGCATCGAGCATACGCCGAAGAGACTTCTGGCTCGGCGCAGTGAAGTCCTCGAGCACGGCGCCCGTGTCTGGTCGTGCGACCTTCCACTTGGTGCCATACTTTGCCAGCACACCACGTTGCAGTGCTGAGGTGATGAGCTCACCGGTCGTGTCTGCACCACCGAGGTGATAGTAGAACGCGACGTCGCCCTGCCTATTGTCGTGGGTGCCTGCCTTTCCTTTCTCGGTCAACCAGTTCATCCGCTTGCCGATGACAGGTCCGCCGTCCTTGCCCTTTCGGATCTTGGCACCGTCCCACATCATCAGGTCGATGAGCTTGTAGTGGCGAGCCGCGTAGCCACCGGCGATGGCGTAGGGCTTCATGTACTTCTGCACATTGGCAGCTGCGTTGGCTCGCTCCTGATTGGCACGCACCTGCTGCGTGAAGATCACCGTGGTCTGGTTGAGTCCAGAAAGTCCGGTGGTGATGGGGATGTACTTCTTGAAGAACTTGCCGAGCATGGTGGCGTGCGCAGCGCGCATCTCGAATTTGTCTATCGCCTTCTCGGCATCGATGGACGGTTGCAGACCGTTGAGGGAGTCGCAGCCGATCATGCTGAACGCATTGGTGCGCACGCAGTCGAGCATCGTCTGGAGGATCTCTTCTCCGGTGTTGCCTCGGATGATGTAGAACTCGCCGACCTTCTCCTTGAAGCCGAGCAGTTCGGTCTCGGTGAAGGGCGGGAATCCTCTGAGCCTTCGCCACTCGCCCCACTGTTCGATGATCTCGTCGGGGATGGCTATCTTCAGACCAGCGTTGACGGCCTGGTCGAACGGGAACGCGCCTTCTGCCAGGGCGAACACGATCCTGCAGGCATGCCCGTAGAGCTTCTGCTGCATGGCCATGGCTTTGAGCATGAGCCAGGTCTTGCCGGAGTTGTCGGGGCCACTGATAAAGCAGCAACCACCAGCGGGGAAGCCACCACCGAGATCGATGTCCATCTCGATGATGCTGGTGGGCCTCCGCAGCATATACGGATTGGGCGCCTCATCAGCGGTTACGATGACCCGACGTTCCTCGGTGTTCATCGAGTGACATAGTGCACGGATGGCCTCATCCCTCGTTGCCAGGTCTTGCTGGAACGTAGGGATGAGGGTTTCGTGCCGAGGGATGAGCGGGTGCTCATCATCCCCGATATAGGTGGGGACAGGTGAAGGCTTTGGGGCCTCTTCAGCCTTCGGTGCCTTCGCCGTCTTCACCGCACGTTTCTTGGTCGTCGCCTTGGTCGTCTTCTTTGTCGTCTTCTTTGCTGCCATGTCTACCCATGGCCGTCCCCTGGTGGCTGCCGCTCGAACGGTTCAGTTCCGCACTTGTCGCACTTCAAAACTGAGCCGTGCTTGGTGAGCCCGCTGCCACACTCAGGACAGCCCTTTGCTGCCTGCTTCTCGAGTTGTTCTTGGTTGACTGTTGCGGTCTCGTCTACGCCGTACTTCTCCATCGCTTCTTCCTTTGGTTGGCTCATCTTGAGCTCCTCCTTGAGGCCGTTTGATTGTGAGAAGTGTACTCGGGCGTAGGGTGAGACCTCTACATTCCTTGTTCCCGCTCGCTCACCTTTCTTGAAGGTCCCGTAGGTGAGCTTGCGTGTGCTGCCGTCTGCTGGGTTGACCCGGACAAGCCGAAAGCGGCCGAAGCCATCGACGGTTACAACGCCGTGGAGCTTCAGTAGGCAGGTGATTTGTTGAAGGAACTCGTCGGTGACACGGGAGACATCCGAGCTCTTGAGTCCCAGCTCCCGTGCCACACGCCTGTCGAGCTCTCCCTTGTGCCTCACTTGGCCGCACCCCACGACTCACCGATACCAGCGTCGACTGCAAGGTGGACGGCGAGGTCCATGGTGAAGGGGTGCTCCATGAGGTCAGTGATCTCGATGAGCGCCCGAGGGAGGGCATCCTTCGGACCCTCGAAGGCGAGTTCGTCGTGAACGTTGAGGACGATCTTGCAGTCGTACCGACCCTCGATGTCGACCTTCATGAGGTTGATGTGGGCCATCTTGCAGACGTCAGCAGCGCTGCCCTGAATCTGGGTATTTACTGCGATGCGCTCGCCGAGGGCGCGCTCGTTCTTCCGGTGGCTGGCGATCTCGGCGACGTTGCGCCGGCGCCCCAGGACCGTGAAGGCATAGCCAGTCTTCTCCGTCTCGGCGATGGCCTCTTGGTAGAACTGGGTGACGGCGGGGTAGGCCGCCTTGTACATCTCGATCTTCTTCTTCGCCTCTTCGAAGGTGCACCCGAGCGCACGCGACAGCTTGGCTGCGCCCATGCCGTAGTTGAGGCCGAAGCCGATGTTCTTGGCGTCGGCACGGAACTGCAGACACTGCAGCACGTAGGCGGTGAGTGCGCTGTCGGGCTGCTTCTTGCCTTTGACCGCTTTGTCGATGGCCTTGGCCGACACCAAGTCGTCGTAGGGGACGCCATACATCATGGAGGCGTTGCCCATGTGGATGTCCCAGTTCTTGTCGAAGATGGCGATCATGTCCCGCTCCATGGCAGCAGCGGCCAGGAGCCTCATCTCGAGCTGCTCGTAGTCGACCGTGGCAAACAGGTTGCCCGGCTCGGGGATGAACGCAGAGCGCAGGTGCCACTTGTCATTCTCGGGGCGTGGGATGTTCTGCAGGTTGGGGTCAGCGCTCGACAGCCGGCCGGTGCGCACGGTGTCCTGGTTGAAGCGGCTGTGGATGCGGTCGAAGGGATCGAGGATGTCGTGGAGTCCCTTGATGTACGTGCCGTGCAGCTTGGAGAACTCACGGTGCCGAAGCACCAGACCAGCCACGGGGTTCTCGTGCTCGTAGTACTCGAGGAATGCTGAGTCACAGGAAGGCTATCGCACACCAGTCTTGCCACCCTTCGTCCACCTCAGCGGTTTGAGCTTGGCCCTGTCGAAGAAGTACTCCTTCAACTGCTTGGTGCTTCGGGGGTTCATCACGAAGCCTACGTGCTTGGCGATGTCCTTCTCGAGGCGTTGTATCTCACCGAGTGCTTCTGGTTCAGCGCGCTCGAGGTGAGCTCGGTCGACCTTGACGCCATGGCGTTCCATCTGCCAGAGAGCGCGCGTGTAGGGCACCTCGATCTTCGAGTACAGGTCCCACAGCGTCTCGATGTACGGCGGGATGGTGCGGAATAGCGAATGCGTGATTGCACCCTGGAGCTGCTTGCGGAGCTCCTCGTAGACCTGCCATGTGGCGTAGGCATCATTGGCCGCGTACTCGATGAGCAGGTTGAAGTTCTCCTGCTCGGCGCGGCGGATGATGTTCTCGGGCGAGTTGAGCTTGGTGATCTTCCCGAACTGGTCTTGGAAGTCGCCGTAGGTCCAGCCAATCAGATGCTTGGCCATGTACTTGAGCCCGTGCGGCTTGTCTTCGTAGAGCAGGGCGTGCATCACGCACGTGTCGATGAGCTTGCCTGCGAGGTTGCAGCCGACGTTGGCGAGGATGTGCGTGTCGTACTTTGCATTCGCCATGACCCACTTCTTCGTGGGGTCTCGGAACAGTGGTTGGAAGTGCTGGAGCACGTTCGCGTGTAGCGTTGCGCGCCGCCCCTCCCATGCCACGGACCAGTAGAGTGGGATGTCTTTCCACAGAACCAGTCCGGTTGTCTCAGTGTCGATGGCGGAGATCGGTTGAGCCGCCATCTCGTTCATGAATGCCTGGAACCGCTCCGGCCCTCCCGCTTGCTGCAGCGTCTCGAGGGCGAAGTAATCGGTCCCCGGCATTTCAATATTCCAGCCGGTCATAGATCACCAAACGGAAGCGCCCACCCCTCCAACCCAATCAAAAGGGTGGGCGTTCCTAGTAGCTACTGTTGAGGCAGCTGACCCCCACCAGGCATCTGGTAGGGAATGGCCAGTTGCGGCGCCTGTGGAGCCTGTGGAGCTGCCGGAGGCATCGGTGCCATGGGAGGCATCGGTGCTGCCGGTACAGCGCCCATCGGGAGCTGCATCTGCGGGTTCTGGGGTACTGCCATCTGAGGCAGCTGTTGCTGCGGAACCGGCAGCGCCGGTTGCAGCGTCTGGACATGCGCGGGCACGCCCGGGGGTTGCACCACCATCGGCTGCGGCTGTCCCATCAGGGGCTGCTGCGTGGGGGCCATAGGAGGCACAACCGGCGCTTGAATCGGCTGCTGCATCTGCTGCATGGGCGTTTGCATGGGCATCTGCTGTTGCATCGGCTGCTGCATCTGCATGGGAGGAATGCCCGGGGCACTCATCGCCTGCTGCTGTGGAGCTCCGGCCATCGGGATGTTGAAGAGTTTCGCCTGCGCCTCGGGGGACGTAGGCGCGAACTTCTTCAACAGGTCGATAGGCTGAAGGGACTGCAACACTTCGGGGTCAGCGACCTGGATAGGACGAGGCTCCGAGTGGGTGAAGATCTGCAGGAAGGTCTGCTGACCCTTGGTTCCGAGGCGTTGCACCTGCAGGTCGACATCGAAGAGCGTAGCCCTCTCCGCCTGCTGGCAGTTCACGTTGGAGCACTCGATGACCTCTCCCACGTAGCCCTGCTGCTGACAGTGCGGGCAGGTGAAGGGGTAGAAGTCGATCTGCTCACGCTGTTCGTTCGAGAGGGTGCAGTTGTTCGGGTCGTAGATGAACTGCGAGCACTGCGGGTTGCCACAGATCTTCATCGTCGTACGAATAGAACCCATGGAACCGCAACCCTTGCAGCTCTGTCCGATCTTCTTTGCCCACTCGATGAGCGTGTCCTTGTACGTGCCACCCATCGGCCAGGCCAAGAGCTGGCCCTGCTTCCAGGGCTTACCCGCGAACTGCGGGTCGTTGGCGTTGCCCTTCACCCAGGAGGTGTAAGGCTGGTTCGTCTTCTGGTTCATACGCATCTGACCGTTGCGGTCAGTGTCTGGAATCTCGAAGTACATCCCGTAGTCGAACACGTTGAACGCGAACTGGTCGCGGCAGCTCATGCGGTTCGGTCCCCTCGTCTGGTCGCCGCGCGCCTTCTTTGCCTTCCTCTCGTTGACGTCTTCCCAGAAGATGACGCACGAGGGGCACGGTTGAGCGTTCTGCTTGCTACCCCACAAGGGGCCAGCGCTGCAGATACCTCCACGTTGACCATTGTGGTGCTCCTTGAATGGAACGTAGGTCATCTGCTCTTGCACGACACTCTCGCCATCGTGGCTGATGGCGACCGTGTAGTCGCCAGGGATGAGCCGGATGATGTCCGGCTGGTGCTCGGGCGGCTTGTAGGTGTTCTTCCAGTAGAAGCCACCTCCGCCACCCTTACGCGCAGGCCTGCGTGCTTGCGTCTTGGCGCGCTGTACGAAGTTCCCGCCGAAGGAGGGTACGTTTCCCAGGTGTCCTTGATCTTTTCCGAATGCCATCTCTTCTTCCTCATGTGTGGCTTAGTAGCCAGTTTAGGTATGGTGGCGCGCTGGCCAGGTTCTCTACTGCCTCGTTGGGCAAACAACTGTCCGGTTGAGCATCCTCATCCTCGATGAGTCGGTCCGGGTAGTTCACGATGTGAACGTTGAGGCTCTTGGTTAGACTCTCAGCGGCTTTGATGGTGCCGCTGCGTCCGGCGTAGTTGTTGTCTAACCAGAGGTACACGGTCGCCCCAAGCCGCTCAAGCATCCATCCCTGCTCCCAGGACAGGTAGCTGCCTAGCAGGGCGACCACGTTCTTTATGCCCGCTTGCCAGAGCCACATGGCGGCCTTGAAGCCCTCGACGACCACCACGAAAGTGTCGCCGGGGTTCTGCAGGTAGACCGCTGGGTACACGTAGTGCGCGTTCCACAACAACGCGCGCTTGTCGGGCTCGGCGCGCTCTGGCAGGCGCCAAGCTCCGTACTCCTTGGTGTAGACCTTGTAGCGCGGTGTTTGGTCGGGGTGAACGGCGCGTCCGCTGATCCCCACCAGTGCGCCTTTCACATCGCGCAGTGGGAAGGTGATGCGTTGGTGCCACTGATCGAAGCCAACTTCGAAGTGGTACAGCGTGTCGTTGGTGAAACCTGCCTCGAGCAAGGAGGTGGGTGCGTACTCGAGCAAGCCGAGCACGCCCTCCTCGATGGGCGGCAGGTCCCAGACCTTGCAGCGCAGAGGGTCTGGTGG
>Ga0307379_10009864_pt1 | contig 12715 bp, 8 predicted proteins | sample UN2MG_FD_202237 | JGI IMG/M metagenome (GOLD analysis project Ga0307379, IMG submission 202237) | Soil microbial communities from Risofladan, Vaasa, Finland - UN-2 | ecosystem: Environmental > Terrestrial > Soil > Coastal area > Acid sulfate soil | place: Finland: Risofladan, Vaasa | collected... | reverse complement strand
GGGCGGAAAGTGCGATTCTCGCATCCCCATCCGTGGCTTCCAGAAGAAGTTCCCTTGCGTCATCCTCAAGCTCGAGCTCCTGTTTCCCCAATCCGCGCTCCTTGTCCGTAAGGGCCCGCTCGACAATCCGGTCCAGATGATTTTTTTCGAGTCTCTTCAGGACAAAAACCCTGACCCTGGAAAGCAGGGCGCTGTTTACCTCGAAAGAGGGGTTTTCAGTGGTGGCCCCGATGAGCGTGATCAGGCCTTTCTCGACATGGGGCAGGAGAGCGTCCTGTTGGGCCTTATTGAAGCGGTGGATTTCATCGAGAAACAGTATGGTGCGCCTGCGGTAGAGTTTAAGGCTTTCGCTTGCCTGGGCAGCCGCAGTCTTGATATCTTTCACCCCGCAGGTCACCGCGCTGAAATGCACGAAGACAGAGTCGGTTTGCCTGGCGATGATTCTGGCCAGGGTGGTTTTGCCGCTGCCTGGAGGCCCCCAGAAGATCATGGATGAAATGTGGTCTGACTCGATCATGCGGCGCAGCACGGCCTCGGGTCCGAGAATATGTTCCTGGCCCTCGAACTCCTCGAGCTCCAAAGGCCGCATCCTGTCGGCAAGGGGGGAAAAAGAAGTAAAGCCTCTGTCCTCGCCGGGAAGGCCGAACAGTTCTTTATTGTCGTCCGTCATGGGGTTTCCCCTGCAAATGTGCCGTATCAAAGGTAATTCTTCTGGTCTGGCCCACGTTATTGATCAAATGGTGCGTTTGTTTTAAGTTTTGTCAAGGGCCAACTTTTATAATAGAAGTCCAGAAAGAAATATATTACTCTTAGGCGTATATTTTCAAGTAGAGACGCGAATTGAGGAGTCAGCCTAGCGAGAGGAGCGCATAAAATGCAGCAGGGTGAATTGCCGGCCGAGCGTATAGCCGGCATAGGTATTGATACGATCGAGATTGAGCGGATCAAGGGAGCGCTCGAGGCCCGCTCAGGAGCCCGTTTCGAGCGCCGCGTGTTCACTGAACTCGAGATCGAATACTGCCGCTCGAAAGCTGACCCTTATCCGCATTTTGCCGCCCGCTTTGCCGCCAAGGAGTCCGGGATGAAAGCCCTGGGCACAGGCTGGACCGCTGAGGTGAACTGGAAAGGCATCGAGATCTGGAACAACGAGCTGGGAAGGCCTTTTTTGCGTTTTAACGGTAAAACCGAACAGCACGCAGGAAAAATGGGTGTCACCGGGGCCCACGTATCGCTTTCCCACGACAGGAGCCGCGCCCTGGCTGTGGTGGTTCTGCTGGGGCGCAAGGTTCCTGGCTAGGGATAAGCCGAGGAATGAAAATTCCCCGTTAACTCAAGCTGAGGCGTAAAAAGGAACAGAGGCGCAGAAGCCACGAAGGGACAGAGGCACCAGGCACAAAGTCTATTATAAAGCTTGTACCGCAAATAAGGTTTCAGAAAAGCAAGGCTTCCAAATTCAAATCGAACGAGAATCCCTTGGGGATTTTCATGTAAGCCTTTAAAAAAGTCCGAAAATCCTGCCGTCCTTATCTAACCCGATCTCTGTGGCAGCCGGTTTTTTGGGCAAGCCCGGCATGGTCATGATATCTCCGGTCATGGCCACCAGAAATCCCGCGCCGGAAGAAGGAAAGATATTGCGCACGGTGATCTTGAAACCCGTGGGGCGGCCCAGGAGTTTCGCATTATCGCTCAGGGAGAACTGGGTTTTCGCCATACAGATCGGCAAACCGGCGAGACCGAACTTTTCGAGGTTCTGAATGTTTCTTCTGGCTTCAGGGGTGTATTCGACCCCTTGGGCACCGTACATCTCCCTGGAGATGGTCGCTATCTTGTTTTCGATACTCTGTTCCAGGTTATAAAGGAAACGGAAATCCGTCTTGCCCCCGGCAATTATCTCTATGACCTTGTCCGCAAGATCCAGTCCGCCTTCTCCGCCTTTTTCCCAGACTTCGCTGAAACTCGAGGGGACTCCCAGTTTCTCACAGTGTCCGGCTATCAGGTCCAGCTCGCGCCTGGTGTCGGAGAGAAAGCGGTTTATGGCCACCACCACCGGAACGCCGAAAGCCCTGATATTCTCGATCTGTTTCTCCAAATTGGGGAAGCCTGCTTGAAGGGCCCCGGTGTTTTCGGCTGAAACTTGATCGAATGCCAGGCCGCCGTGGTATTTGAGCCCCCGGCCGCTGACAACAAGCACCGCGCACTCAGGCTTGAGATTACCGTACCTGCATTTGATATCGAAAAACTTTTCCGCTCCCAGTTCCGCGCCGAAACCGGCTTCGGTAACCATGTAGTCAGCGAGGTTGAGACCCAGACGAGTGGCCGCCAGGCTGTTGCAGCCGTGGGCGAGATTGGCGAAAGGTCCGCCGTGCACGAGTGCGGGACCGTTTTCCAGGGTCTGCACCAGGTTCGGCTTGAACGCATCCCTGAGCAGCACTGCCATTGCTCCGGCGGCCTCGAGTTGTTCTGCATAAACCGGCTCTCTGTCGTGGTTATAACCGACCGTGATTCGTCCGAGCCTCTTTTCAAGATCCTGGAGGCTGTCGGCGAGACAGAGAATCGCCATCACTTCCGAGGCCACAGAGATCACAAAGCGGTCTTCGCGGGCCACCCCGTTGAGCGGCCCCCCAAGCCCGACAACGATATTGCGGAGATTGCGGTCATTCATATCCATGGCGCGCGGCCAGATTATCCTCCGCGGGCTGAGACCGAGAGGGTTGCCCTGGTGAATGTGGTTGTCGATCATGGCGCTAAGCAGGTTGTGCGCGGCAGTGACTGCGTGTATGTCTCCGGTGAAGTGCAAGTTTATGTCTTCCATGGGAATTACCTGCGAGTAACCGCCTCCGGCGGCTCCGCCCTTGATTCCCATGCAGGGCCCAAGCGAGGGTTCCCGCAGGCAGAGCATGGATTTTTTACCCTGGCGCCTGAGAGCCTGCGCCAGACCCACGGACACGGTCGACTTGCCCACGCCCGCAGGAGTGGTGCTCATCGCTGTGACCAGGATCAGATGGCCGTTTTTGCCTTGTTTGCGCCTGAGAACATCCAGGGAGATTTTTGCCTTGTAATTGCCGTAAAGCTCCAAATCGTCATCGCTCAGCCCGATCTCCCGGGCAATCTGTGAAATTGGTAATATCCTGGCTGATTGGGCTATTTCTATGTCGCTCAAGAAACGGGACACAATCTCCTCCAGCTCTGATTTCTGTTATTGGCTATAACGATCTTTGTGTTTTTACCTTATATCTCGGGCAGGTAATCCTGAACAGATTATAAAATTTTTTGACAGGCTTTTTCAAGAAAAATGAAAATAAAAGGTTATGTTCTTTTTTGCTATAGTTTTTTTATTTTGAGGCCGCTGAAATCTTTATCCCTGCAAAATTACCTGCAAAAGAGCTGATTGTTATTTGCCGTTTCAGTCAGGGATTAAAAGAATTGACCTGTCCGGCAGACTTAATTAATTTTGGAGCTAATTTATTGATTTGCTGATAAATTCGGCAGGACAGGCAGTTCAAGGGGGCAAGATTGTCGGAAGAATTGGCTAAACTGTATGATCCATCGCAGGCCGAGAGCAATTTGTACGAGTTCTGGGAAGCCAGAGAGTATTTCAAGGCGAGAACAGGTGCCGATAAAGAGGCTTTCACCATTGTCATTCCGCCTCCGAATGTAACGGGGGTGCTCCACATGGGGCACGCCCTGAACAATACCATTCAGGATATTTTCATTCGCAGTAAACACATGCGGGGATTTGAGACCCTCTGGGTTCCCGGGGTGGATCACGCCGCGATAGCCACCCAGAATGTGGTGGAAAAGAAACTGGCCGCCGAGGGCAAGGACCGCCACCAATTGGGCCGCAAGGCTCTTCTGAATGAGGTTTGGGCATGGAAAGAGGACCGGGAGAACACTATTATCAGGCAGCTTAAAAGGATCGGCTGCGCCTGCGACTGGAGCCGCTACCGTTTTACCATGGATGAGGGGCTCTCCAGAGCTGTGCGCCGGGTATTCGTACTTCTTTATCAGAAGGGACTGATCTACAGGGGTAAGTATATCATTAACTGGTGCCCCAGGTGTCAGACCGCCCTGGCGGATGAAGAGGTGGACCATCTGGAAACAGACGGCAAGCTTTATTATATCCATTATCCTTTTGCCGAGGGAGGCGGCTCGATCAAAGTGGCCACAACCCGACCGGAGACAATGCTCGGGGATACCGCAGTGGCTGTCAACCCTGGGGATAAACGGTACAGCCGCCTGGTAGGCAAGAAGCTGAGACTCCCCCTGGTAGGCCGGATTATTCCGATAATCGCCGACAGCCATGTGGATCCGGAATTCGGCACCGGGCTGGTTAAGGTTACCCCGGCGCATGATCCCTATGACTTCGAAATCGGCAGGCGCCATGAGCTCAAACAGGTAAATGTAATGGCGGAAGACGGGACCATGAACGAGGGCGCAGGGCCTTTCAAGGGCCTGGACCGTTTCGAGTGCCGGAAACAGGTGGTCGAACAACTCGAACGGCAAGAATTGCTCGAAAAAGTAAGCGACCATAAACATTCGGTGGGTCATTGCTACCGCTGTGATACAATGATCGAGCCTTATCTTTCCACCCAGTGGTTTGTGAAAATGAAACCCCTGGCCCAACCGGCCATTGAGGCGGTCAAGCAGGGCCGCGTGCGTTTTCATCCGGAGCGCTGGACAAAGATCTATTTCGACTGGCTGGAAAATATCCGCGACTGGTGTATCAGCCGGCAGATCTGGTTTGGCCACCAGATCCCGGTCTGGTACTGCGGCGCTTGCGGTGAGGAGGTTGTCAGCGAGACTACGCCGCAGAATTGTCCGGGCTGCGGTCGAAACACTCTGGCCCAGGATGAGGATGTCCTGGATACCTGGTTCTCAAGCCAGCTCTGGCCTTTTTCCACCCTGGGCTGGCCTGAGGAAACTGAGGACCTTAAAAATTTCTACCCCACGAGCGTGCTTTCTACAGCCCCGGATATTATTTTTTTCTGGGTTGCGCGGATGATCATGGCGGGCCTCGAGTTCACGGGCGATGTCCCTTTCTACGATGTGTACCTTCACGGTACTGTGAGGGATGAAGCAGGCCGCGCAATGAGCAAGTCGCGCGGCAACACTATCGATCCCTTGGAGATTATCGAGGAGTTCGGTGCGGATGCCATGCGCTTCACCCTGATCTCGATCGCCGCCACAGGCACTGACATATATCTCTCCCGGGAAAAGTTCCATCTGGGACGCAACTTCGCCAACAAGCTCTGGAATGCAAGCCGCTTCGTACTGATGAATTTTCCCGAGGGATTCGAGCCTCAGAACCTTCTGCAAGTCCCGGTATTCGGCAGGGAAGACCTGCCGGAGCGCTGGATTCTGAGCCGCCTCGAGCAAACAGCCGGGGAAGTCGGCGCAGCTCTGGATGCCTTCCGTTTGAATGACGCTGCCGGAGCGATCTATCAGTTTATCTGGCACGACTACTGCGACTGGTATATCGAGCTCTCCAAAGGCAAACTCTCCGGAGGAGGACCCCAGGCTGAGCGCATGGCCTGGGTCTTGTGGTACGTGCTGGAAGCCTCCCTGCGCCTGCTTCATCCGTTCATGCCCTTTATTACCGAGGGAATCTGGCAGAAACTGCCCCACCAGGGAGAATCGATTTTCCAAAGGCCCTGGGTGCATTTTGAATCCCCTTCAGCCGATCCCGAGGCCGAGCGCGAGATGGCGTTCCTGCAGGAGCTGGTAGTCGCCGTACGCACCATCCGCAGCGAAATGAACGTGCCGCCGGCAAAGAGGGCTGATCTGGCAATAATTCCTGCAAACATAGAGGCGAGGCGGATTATCGAAAGCCATGCGCAGATTGTCCACGATCTGGCGCGGGTCGAGCGGATCGATTTTATCGGGGAGGAAGGCAAGCCTGCGGCCAGTGGAGTGGCGGTAATCGGCAAAACGGAGATTTTTGTGCCGCTTAAGGACCTTATCGATCTGGACCGCGAGCGAAAAAAACTCGAAAAAGAAGCCGAGCGCCTGCGGGCTCAGGCTTCAGATCTCGAGAGTAAGCTGGCCAACCACGATTTTCTCGAGCGCGCACCAGCCGAGGTGGTTGACAAGCAGCGCCGGAAAAGAGACTCTTTCCTGGAGACCCTGGCCCGGCTGGAGAAGAACCTGGCCCAGCTTTCCGGGTAATCCGGCTGTCCGGTTTCCCTATGGACAGTAAAATGATCCAACTCTATTCAAGGCGGAAGGGGTGAGGCGACCATGAAAGATATGTTTATCGACCTGGCGAAATACAGGGTTCAGCGTGCTTTCGAGAGCAAGGGGGATGCAGAGATTCTCCTGAAAAGTGAAAAGGTAACCGATTCGGTTAACCGCATTTATCAGGCCAATTTTTATGGGGTTAAATCGCTGCTGGCCCTCAAAATGAAAGACTCTCCAAAGCATCAGATAGTGCTGCAAACTTTTCAGGAGAACTATGTCCTGAGCGGCGAAATACCCAAGGAATACGGCCAGATCGTAGACCACAGCTACAGGAGCCGTGATGAGGGAGAGCGCCGCGACCAGATAAAAGTCACAGCCAGGGAGGCGCATTCTCTTCTCGCGGATTGTGAGCGGTTCCTGTGTTTCGTAAGGGAGTATCTCAAGCAGTTTATCCTGAGCTACCCGCGCAAGCCGGCAGAGATCACGAATGACGAGGAAGAATGCCTGGGGAAAAAGGAAGAGCCCAGGGATAAAAAATAGACCTGGGGCGGGTGGAGTTTTATTGGGAGAAATAATTTAGATAGCCTGCCAGGAATACAACTCTTCAATACCTTCGACATATTTCGAATTTTTTGTTACCCGGAAAGGGAAACAGTTGGTGATATATCCCGCCTTATGATCAATGTCCCTGGTATATTTTAATTCAAGAATTACATGCGTCTTGTTGTTTATTTTATGCAGGAAGTTGTTATTATAACTACCTATCCGAAAATATTCGACATCGGTATCCATTGTAAGGCGATAGTTCCTATCCGCTGACTGATAGTATCTTCGATTGTAATGATTGAGGATCGTAGGTTTTAAAGATTTTAACTCATGTCTTATTGCTTTTTCTTGTTCTATGTTTTTAACAGCATCCAGGACTGCTGATATATTCGATTTCTCGTGGATATAAAAAGGATCTAATGGATAAAAATATTTTCTGCCTAGCAACCCATTTTTTGTTTTTAATTCCAGGACAGGATTCTCGACGTATCCAAACAAATCACCATACCATCGAATACGCATCTTTCTTCTCGCAGGGCAACCGTCAATATTTTCAGTGTAGTTTTTAAAGCTGATCGAATCGAAATATATGTTATTCACAGGCCGTAAAGGATATATCTCAGTAAACACTGCCGGATGGGACTTGATAAGAAATTCCACCTCCTTGGATATAATCCCGTGAATAACGAATTTTCTCTCGATTCGGTAATCGGGACTATTGGGTTCCGCTTTTCTTTCCATATACCGCTCCATAAAGCATATTTTCAACTTTCTTACAGTTTGTATCTTTTCTCTTTTTATCCACGATTATTATCGAGTTATCTTCAACCAGGTAGGGCAGCTTGACATTGGTTATTTTCAGACCGGTTACCGATAAAATTCCCGGGCCGTACTCGGGTTTTTTCTGAAAAGCTGCCAGACCGACTGCGCTCTCATGTATATCGAGCAGGTCAATATCCACTTTTGAGTTGTCCTTGCTGGCAACACCGACCTCAGCATTTACTATTTCTGCCTGCTTTACATTGAGCTGGCTGCTTTCACCGGCACTCAATCCTTTGTCTCCAGCCCCGTTAATGTAAATATTGCTTATCTCGATAGCACTTCCCGATACGTCGACAGCATCATTGCCGCAATTTACAAAAGAAGAATTCATTATTTCGCCATTTGAAAAATCGGCGTCGAAAGCATCTGCTGAGACATGCTTAAAAGAGGTGCTGTCAATTCGGAATTTTGATCGGACAATATGCAAGGCATCTTCTGATCTCTGAGCGGCAAAGAGACAATTATTGATCATTACGGGAGATTCGTAGAAAGTAACCGCGCCGGTCAATTCCCAACCGCCTTGTTTCGGGACAGATAAGTTGCTGAATTGGACATGTTGGAGAGTCGATTCCCGGGCCGCGTTTAAAACCACCAGACCCTGGCCAGAGGAATCCGCTGTGATCAGGACAGGGTTTTCAATGGAACCGATAAACTCCACCGGTGAATAGGAAAGGATTTTGGCGGAGTTGGAAAGATTGAGCTCTGTTCCTTCGCCGGCTGCTACTTTGTATCCCTCAGGTATTACCAGGTTTTGATTGAGAGTCCATTTTCCAGGTTTGAAAGTGATCTTTTTATTTGTTTCATCTATTTCCAGGAAGGGCGACAGATCAGCATTGGATGGTTTCCTGATGAAATCGTTCTTTACATAACTGCTGTCTAAATGAGACCAGGCAAAAACGCTTTCATTTCTCAACCGGCTTGTTCCTAAAAGCTTGTAATTGATTTTCAAGCCCCCGATCAGGATATCTGACCAGATATAGCTTGTGGGAAGCATGAAATCGACATTTTGGTAAGCAATAGGTTGTGATGGGGTCTTACCTGGCAGAATGATTCTATGATCTGCCCGAAAACTGATTGAGTCCTGATAAGATACATTCAACACCTCGACCGGAATTTGCTGTATATTTCCCAGCTCCAGTGTAATCCTGTCCACACCGCTTTTGTTGAAGTAGGCATGCAGACCCTGGACAGGGCTCAATACTTTCCGGATATAGTCCTGGTTTTGATAGAGGAGATCTTTCGGAAAGTCGAGCCATGGAAATTCGCTGTAAATTATGTTAATGTTTTCATTCATCTCATCGCCAAGATCCAGGAATAAATCATTTAGAAAAGCCGGCTCAGAAAATCTCTCGAGTTCGGAGAGGTAAGTCTCCCAGAAAGAATATTCCTTAAACAGATCAGAAAAAAAATCGGTATTGGCGATTGCAATGCCGGCAAGACTGGTAAGTTTATCGCCTGCATTGAGATCGAACGGAATCGGTTCCAATAACGATAAGACAGGATTGTAGTAGAATCTTAATTGATGAACACGCAGGGAGTGAAAAGAGCCGAACAAATCGCATAAGGCTATATATCTGGCAAAGTTATCGACATCGAAAACCTGATTTGCAGAAAGAGCGCCTCTCCGGAATTGTTCGAGCAGATTCTGAGCATTGACAAAGTTTTTGAACAGTACCGGATCATTGAATGTTCTGTTTTCCTGGAACATATCGATCGGCAGGGAACCATAAGACCCTGTTTCAGGGATATCCAGGCCGTCGTAATTCAAATCGAAATTCAGCCTTTCGGCCCAGAAATTTGATTCATTAAACTTGATAATCGGACCTTCCAATCTTCTATTGTTCTCGATGAGCCGTTTTTCAAAGTGCTCCTCAAGTGCGTAAACTCCTAAATTCTTACCATTTAACGTGACATTGACAAATTTGTATCTCAATGAGATTAAACCTTCCCGCCCGGCAACCTGATGGAACAACCACTCATAAATATACCTTCTCGTCTTCGGATGCTGGATAGAGAAAACCTTCATCCCGAAAATTGTGTCCTCACCTTTTATCTTAATCCTGAACGACCATTTATCTCTTTGAAGATGATCCAGCCAGTCGCCTTTTAACCGGACATCCGCATTATAAGTTTTATCCCCGTGCCGTATTTTTGCCGGAACATAATCGTCCGGCTCGGTAATTAAAATTCCTCTTTCTAAAGCGATCTCCCGTTTGTAGGCTAATTTCTGATAATCTTTATACTTGATATCGATTATTAATCTTTCCGGCCTGGCGAATAGTCCTTTCAAATAATTAGCCGGTATCCAGCAGCAGTTTATTATCAGCTGCTTTTTGCTTAACACGTTACTGTAAAAAATACGGACATTCCTGTATGCAAAAAGGCCGCCGATAAACAGCAAGACAGTATAAAAGCACAAGATCAGAATAAGTGATGACCGGCTTAAGCAGATAAGCTTGCGTTGTTTACCAGCTTTTTTCAAGAACATTAGAAAACACCTTCATTGTCCAGAAATGTAATACTGATATCTCTGTTGAGATTTTGTAATGCCTGTTTGGCTTCGTTCAGCTTATTAAATGTTTCAAATTCTATTGAAAAAATTGCCTCGAGTTTTTCCCCGTCTTCTTCGAACCGCTTCAGATTTACAGTCAGGAAAAAGTTGCGCAGCGTTTCGACAATCTGTTCCAGCTCGGTTTTTTGCGGATTATGGCTGCTTACTATCAAATGCAGATTATTGTTATATTCCTGGCCGGAGAATTGATTTCTTAAAATAATAATTCCGGCAATGATTGCCACGGCCACCACGGTAATCAGCCGTTGGTCGGCACCAAGTCCCAGGCCGATAGCAATAGCCAGAAATGTATAGGCCAACTCCTCAGGCTCTTTTACAGCAGTTCGAAACCTGACAATAGATAATGCGCCGACAAGCCCCAGAGAGAGAGCCAGAGATGATTTGACAACCGTAATGATCAGCATGGTGGTCATCGTAAGGAGCACTAAATTTCGAGAAAATGCTCTCCGGTTTGAAAGAGCCTTGCCATAGTTGATATAGATATAACTCAGGAAAAATGCCAGAACCGAAGCCATCAGCAAATTAAGCACAAAACCATCAAGGGGAATCTGCGGGCTGGAGGTTGCCAGGAACTGTTGAAATGTTTTGATCTTGCCCATTTTTTATTTTCCTTTTGTTGGTTCGATTGTCAGAGGAGATTTGATGGAAAAGCAATCCTGCCGTAAATGTCGGTATTAAATTCCGAAAATGGCTGCCTGAAAGTTTAATCGTCATATTCGATCAGGAGTTCGTGATTAGACCTTAAGTTCTCCCTGATATTCTTTCAGCGGTGAATATTGATTAACGATCTCACCACACTCAAAGCGAGTATTGTTAGTAATACTCCAGCAATTACACCAAGATAAAAAATCTTATTTTTCAATACTCTGACTGCTCTCGTGCCGTAGCGAGTCACCCCGAAATAATGGCGCCAGTATTCGGTGTTGTAAGTCTCCAGGGGTTCTAATTCCTGGCCTGAGAGAGGAAACGCCTGGAACGTAGCGCGTCCTGAACCATCCAGACTGACCTTTATCATTGCATCCTTTTCCGTATCGCCGAGTCCACAGGCAGCATATGTGATATCGTGCTCCGGACTTTTCTCGAAAAATAAAGGGAGTGACCAGGGACACCCGATATCTCCTGCAATACAGTACACATTTTTTTTCTGCGACAACTCGATCAAGTGAGGGAGTATTTTGGCCTTGAAATTCTCGCCTGTCGGGTAATCCCTTTGACTGTTCAAGTGATCGAATACCGGTTTGAGCCACCCTGATGCAGGAGACCATATCAGTTTATGACTGAAAACAAAAACATTTTTGATACTTGAGTCCGGGATTGCGTTTTTTACGGCAGTCATCAAAAAGACTAGTTGCTCCCCTGAAATATTACCTTTGTCGAGTTCTGAATCCATGAAAATGAATAGCTCGGTTCCATATCGTAAGGTGCCAAAAGTATTGCCGAAGTGTTCCATGTAGGTTCGACGGTCGGTAAGACAATGATTGCCAGGGGCATTGAATACTGGAAAGTCGATCTGGTTGATTGTCCTGATAAAATTTCTTAAATGCAACTTATCCCCTTTATAGTAAATATCCCCGAGGAGCACTAAAAAGCTGGCCTCGCTTTCGTTTATCGGATCAATGTTAGCCAGGAAGGTGGAAGCCTGTAAAACCCCTGGAGTACCGTAAATATGCCCGGCAATGAGAAAAGAATATTTTTCCTCAGGAATAATCATTGTAAGAGTTTTGTCGTTTAATGACTGCATGCTGTATTCGCCATGAACCACTTCAAATGTGCTAAAGAGTGCGCCTAGCGCCAAGCCCAGAGCCGTGACTTTGCGTAGATTCAAGGATTTATAAGGGATGAAGAATCTAGTAGAATGCATTTTAAAGCAATTGCGGTAATTGTTTATGTTAACGAGATAACCTCGCGTAATCGCGGTCGCTGAAATTTGGTTCGATATCTGCTGAAGTTTTACCGCCTGGTGTTTAATCCGGATTATTAAAGTAATTGAAAACTTTAATCTTTACGCACAACAGGGGTGGGCCGGCATTCTTTTTGCATTGGATCAATCCTGAGTTAATTCCTGCTGTTGTGGTTACTGCAAAAAGAATGCCGGCCCGCCTCCAGAATCGCCACATAACACCCACCCGCCATTGAATGGCAAACAACGGCGTTCAGATGCTCTCTGCTTAATCCGGGGAAATAGATTACAACTATTAATGATTTTATTAATCCCGGATTATTCATGAAACTTGTCACTACTCCAGACCATTATGAGCAAACGGCGACCGGAAGTTTTTATGATAACCATTTATCCGGTCTAGAGCAAATGCTTGAAAGACTGAAAACTTATTCTTTTCTACTAACTTTTGTGTATAATATCAAGTTAATATATATTTCCATATCTGTGACGGGCAAATAATTTCAGGACTCACAGCTTCTTGCTGTAAAGACCGGGATTTAATCCAGGCTCCAGATTTACTTCCAGCTTATGTTACTGATTATATCTCTTGATTATCTTGATACCGGGGATTATAATGTCTGAACAAATTTACACTTACTTTGGAAGCCCCGTTACTTCATCATTTTCTCTAGCCAAAAGGGGGTATGAGAATGCGT
>Ga0307379_10009863_pt1 | contig 12715 bp, 9 predicted proteins | sample UN2MG_FD_202237 | JGI IMG/M metagenome (GOLD analysis project Ga0307379, IMG submission 202237) | Soil microbial communities from Risofladan, Vaasa, Finland - UN-2 | ecosystem: Environmental > Terrestrial > Soil > Coastal area > Acid sulfate soil | place: Finland: Risofladan, Vaasa | collected... | reverse complement strand
ATTTTTACTTATGCTCCCCATTCTGTCGGAGCCCTGCAATACAGAAAAATCGCCGAGGAGATCATTGACCGTGAAAAAATCTAAGCGCTCCGGACTTCCCGATAGTGTTTCCATGAGACACGATGATCATTTCGTCGAACTCATCTCCGCCCGAGTCTATGGGCCTCGTATTCGCATGATCCCTTTGGACCGGATCGACCCGAACCCCCAACAGGCCCGCAGCGAGCTCGGCAACATCGACGAGCTCATGGCTTCCATCAAGTCGAAAGGCGTCCTCGAGCCCATATTGGTCAGGCCGAGAAACAAGCGCTATGAAATCATCGCCGGCGAACGCCGTTATGTGGCCGCGAAGCGCGTCGGCCTCAATGATATACCTGCTATCGAGATGGACGTCAAGGACAACGAGGCCATGGAGCTCGCCCTCATCGAGAATCTGCAGCGCAAGGACCTTGATGTCTTCGAGGAAGCCGACGGCCTGAACGCTTTGGTCGAGATCTACGGTTATAACCACGCCCAGCTGGCCGAGAAGATCGGTAAAGCCCGCTCGACCATCACCGAGATCATCAATGTGGCCCGCATCCCCAAGAAGCTTAGGGAGCTCTGCAAACAGGCCGAGATCACCAGCCGGAGCACTCTGATCGAAATCGCTAAACAGGAAAAAAAAGCCGATATGGAGCGGCTGATCAACGAGATCGCCCAAAGAGGCCTCCGCCGCGAGGACACCCGGGAACTCTCCAAGAAACTCAAGGGAAAGATTCCGAGCTCAAAACCTTATGTTTTCAATTACAGCCCTCAGCAGAACGATTCCTATCATCTACGGATCGAATTCAAGAAGCACTCCATCAGCCCGGACGAAATCATCCAAGTCTTGGAAGAGATAATCGCCCGCCTCAAGAGCAAAGCCTGAGCCTTGTTTGATGCCTCGACCAATCAGCGGGCTTAACTCGGGCAGTCGATTATAGATGGGAAGGATAAAACGAATCCGGATCCAGGATGATAAGCATCCCTTCAAAACGGGGCCCTAAGCCGAGAGAAGCGGCATTTCCCCAAGATGGACCTAAGTTGACATAATAATCCTTATGCGACGCAATATTGATAAAGATTTCATCCTTTTTGCCGTCAATGATATAGGATATTCATCACCCTGTGGATATCCCTCCTGCCTAATTCCATTTCATCTTTGGAAATCTGAGCGGCCCGACCCAGCTCGTTTGAGTTTCTTTCCCAATATTTTCGAAAATCTTCGGATAAGAAGACTATTCCACTGCCGATATAGCTAACCTGTTTCTTTCATTAAAAGGGAAAACGTCTTGAAGGGGAATTAGATTGCCCGAGCGTTGGGCAGCTTCCTGGGCAAATCTGATCTAGAGGGCAAGAAATCCTGTTCTCTGGGAATTTTAACGCGTGCGGCGGCGCGCCGGCGGGCTTTGCCGGGGCCTTTACAGCCCTTTACTCATGGCGTTGAGGAAATCAGAGTTGGTCTTGACCTTGCCGAGCTTCTCGACCAGGAGCTCCATGGCCTCGACCTCGCTGAGCTGGCTGAGGACCTTCCGCAGGATCCAGATACGGTTGAGGTCGTTCTCCTCAATCAGGAGCTCTTCTTTCCGTGTCCCCGAACGGTTTATGTCGATGGCCGGGAACAGCCGCTTGTCGACCAGCCGTCTGTCCAGGTTGATCTCCATGTTCCCGGTGCCCTTGAACTCCTCGAAAATGACATCGTCCATGCGGCTTCCGGTGTCGACCAGGGCCGTCGCCATGATGGTCAGGCTGCCGCCCTCCTCGATCTTCCGGGCAGAGCCGAAGAACTTCTTGGGCTTGTTCAGGGCGTTGGCATCGATGCCTCCGCTCAGAACTTTCCCCGAGGGTGGGATGATGGCGTTGTGGGCCCTAGCCAGCCGGGTCACGCTGTCGAGCAGGATGGCCACATCGCGCTTGATCTCGACCAGCCGCTTGGCTTTTTCAAGGACGATGTTGGCCACCTGGGCGTTCCGGGCGGGCGGCTCGTCAAAGGTGGAGGCGACCACCTCCCCGTTAACGGTCCTCTGGAAATCCGTGACCTCCTCCGGCCGCTCGGCGACCAGGAGGACGATCACGAAGACCTCGGGATGGTTCTTTTCGATGGACTTGGCGATGGTCTTGAGGAGGGTCGTTTTTCCCGCCCGCGGCGGGGAGACGATCAGACCTCGCTGTCCCTTGCCGATGGGCGTCAGGAGGTCCATGATCCGGGCGTTCATATTCTTCTGATTTCCATCCTCGAGGTTGAACTTCTCGAAAGGATAAAGCGGAGTCAGGCGCTCGAAGTGGACATTCCGCCGCATCTCCTGGATGATGTCGGGTTGGGTGAAATTGATGGCCTCTATCTTGATCAGGGCAAAGTATTTCTCGCCGTTCTTGGGGGGGCGGACGATCCCGCTGACCGTGTCCCCGGTCCGGAGCTGGAATTTCCGGATCTGGGAAGGGGATACGTAGATATCGTCCTGGCTGGGAAGATAGCTGAAATCCGGGGCCCTCAGGAAGCCGAAACCGTCCTCCAGCGTCTCGAGGACGCCTTCCGAGAACAGCAGGCCGCTCTTCTTGGCCTGGGCTTCGAGGACCTTGAAGATCAGGTTGTGCTTGCGGGCGTCCTCGATCTCCTCCTCTTCGACGCCGGCCAGGCCGGCGATCTTGACGATCTCCTTCATCTCTTTTTCTTCAAGTTCGACGAGGCTGTACTCTTTCATCGTTGACATCTCCTCAAGAATTGAATTCAGACCCTCAGGTAAATTATCGTTCTGCGACCTCAGTGGGTGAGTGGAGGCTCGGTCGGGCCTTCCCCCTCCCCTCCCCCCGGGGAAAGCTCCGCGGCGGCGGCCGCCTTCTCCTGGGGTGGTTTTTCGGGGAGATCCTTGGTCAGGGCTATTTTCAGGACTTCATCCATGTGCTCAACCAGATGGATTTTTATCTCCTGCTTGATGACCTTGGGCAGATCTTTGAGCTCCGCTTTGTTGTCGAGCGGTAGGATGGCTTCCCGGATTCCCTCGCGATGGGCCGCCAGGAGCTTCTCCTTGATCCCGCCTACGGGAAGGACCTTCCCCTTGAGCGTGATCTCTCCGGTCATGGCCACCTTCCGGTTGACCGGAATGTCGGTCAGGAGCGAAATGATCGATGTGGCGATTGTGATCCCCGCCGAGGGACCTTCCTTCGGGGTGGCCCCCTCCGGGACATGGATGTGGATGTCGAAGTTCTTGTGCAGGTCCTTGGCGATGTTCATCTCGAAGATCTTCCCCCGGACATAGCTGAAAGCGGCCTGAGCGGACTCCTGCATGATCTCGCCGAGTTGGCCCGTCAGGGTGAAACTGCCCTTGCCGTGGACCTTGGTTGCCTCGAAAGTCAACAGCTCACCCCCGAACTCGGTCCAGGCCATGCCGATGGCCCCCCCGATTTCGGGCTTCTTATCGATCCCGGAGCGTCTGAACTTGGCGATGCCCAGGTAGGACTCGAGGTTCTTGGGCGTCACCCGCTCGCCATGGGTCTTGCCTTTCTGGACGACCCGCTTGACCAGTTTCCGGCAGATCGAGGTGATCTCCCGCTCCAGGTTCCTGACACCGGCCTCCCGCGTATACTCGCGGATGATCTTCTGCATGGCCGGGTCAGTGATCTTGAGGTTCCCGGATTTGAGGCCGTGGGCTTTTATCTGCTTCGGCAGCAAGAATCTCTTGGCGATCTGGAGCTTCTCGTCCTCGGTGTAGCCGGGAAGGCGGATGACCTCCATCCGGTCGATGAGCGGCCGCGGGATGGGGTCGAGCATGTTGGCCGTAACGATGAAAATCACCTGGGATAGGTCGAAATCGGTATCGATATAGTGGTCCAGAAATGTGCCATTTTGTTCAGGATCAAGAACTTCCATCAGAGCCGAGGCGGGATCGCCACGAAAATCCATGCTCATCTTGTCGACCTCATCGAGCAGGAATACGGGGTTCTTGGTGCCCGCCCGCTTGATCATCTGGATGATCCGTCCGGGGTAGGCGCCGATATAGGTCCGGCGATGGCCGCGGATCTCCGCTTCATCCCGGATTCCCCCCAGGGAAAGGCGCACGAATTTCCTTCCTGTTGCCCGGGCCACCGATTTCCCGAGGGAGCTTTTCCCGACGCCCGGCGGGCCGATCAGGCCCAGGATGACCCCTTTTGGGTTCTTGACGAGCTGGCGGATAGAGAGAAACTCGAGGATCCTCTCCTTGACTTTCTCGAGCCCGTAATGATCCTCGTCCAGAACCCGCTGGGCCTCTTTGAGACTCCGCTTTTCGCGAGATTTCTTGTTCCAGGGTATGGATATCAGCCAGTCGAGGTAGTTCCGGCAGACGGTCGCTTCGGCGGACATCGGAGGCATGGTTTCGAGCCGCTCGATCTCTTTGAGGGCTTTCTCTTGAGCGTCCGGAGGCATACCGGCCTTTTTGACCTTCTGCTTGAGCTCCTCGATCTCGTTCGGCTGGTCCTCTTTGCGGGGACCGTAGCCCGCCCCGGGGGGGAAGACATTCGGTTTGGCGTCCCTGCCCGCCGTTTTCTGACGTTCGGACCTCGGCCCTTCCCGGCGGAGTTTGGAATGGATCTTGAGGATCTCGTTCTCAAGCAGATAGTTCAGCCGGCGCGTCCTCTCCAGCGTGTTGATCGTCTCCAGGAGGTTCTGTTTCTCTTCCAAAGGAAGATAGAGATGGGAGGCAATGATATCGGTGATCCTCTCGGGTGTCGTGTCCCGCAGAGCCGGGATGATGGATTCGATGTTGGCGTTCTGGTTGAGCTTGAGGTAGTCCTCGAAAAGTGCCAGAACCCTCTTCAAAAGCTCTTTGATCTCAGGACTGTGCTCCTCGATCTCCCTGATGACCTTGGCCAGGACCTGATAGTAGGGGTAAGTGCTCAGGTACTCAATGACCCGGGCCCTTTTCTTGGCCTCGACGATGACCTTGACGTTTTTCTCGTCCGATTTGACGATTCGGATGATCTTGGCCGTCACTCCCAGGGAATAGATATCCTTGGGTTGCGGATTGTCGAGGGAAGCGTCCATCTGGGCCGCCAAGAAGATGAGTTTATCTCTCTCCAGGGCTTTGTCCAGGGCCTGAACGGACGAGGTCCGTCCGATGATGAACGGGACCAGGGTCGAAGGAAAAATGACCAGGTCCCTCAAGGGAATAAGCGGGATATTGCGGATCATCTCGGCGTTGCTGTTCGTGTCTTCGGTCATTTCATTCTCCCACTGCTTTCTTTAGTCGGGCGAAGGCCGGTCCGCTGGCCTCGACCATTTTCCGGGTGATCACGATCTTCGTGTCCTGGCGTGAGGAGGGCAGTTCATACATGAGATCGAGCATCAGGTCTTCGATGATCGTCCGCAGCCCCCTGGCCCCCAGCTTCTTCTGGACCGACTCCTGGGCGATGCCCAGCAGGGCATCCTCCTCGAATTCCAGCTCGACGCCCTCCATCTCGAAAAGCTTCTGGAACTGCTTGACGATGGCGTTCTTAGGTATGCTCAACACCGCTACCAGGTCGCTGACGCTCAATTCGTTGAACACGGCCACCACCGGAATCCGGCCGACAAGCTCGGGGATCATGCCATACTTAATCAGGTCCTGGGGCACGAGCTCGGCAAAAATATCGGCTGCCCCCTCCCCTTTCCTGGCTTTCAGCTCGGACTTGAAACCGACAGCGGTCTTGCCGATTCTCTGGCCGATGATCTTTTCCAGTCCGATGAAGGCACCCCCGCAGATGAAGAGGATGTCGGTCGTATCGACCGGGATGAATTCCTGGTAGGGATGTTTGCGGCCGCCCTGGGGGGGAATATTGGATACCGTCCCCTCGATGATCTTGAGCAGGGCTTGCTGGACTCCTTCTCCCGAGACGTCGCGAGTGATCGAAGGGCTGTCGCTCTTGCGGCCGATCTTGTCGATCTCATCGATATAAATGATCCCCCGCTGGGCCTTATCGATATTTCCGCCGGCTGCCTGGAAAAGCTTGAGGACGATGTTCTCAACATCCTCCCCCACATAGCCGGCTTCCGTCAAAGTGGTGGCGTCGGCGATGGCAAAAGGAACCGACAGGATCCTGGCCAGGGTCTGGGCCAACAGCGTCTTACCCGTACCCGTCGGCCCGATCAGGAGGATATTGCTTTTGCCGATTTCGACATCGGACTGAGCCTTCCTCAGCTTGATCCTCTTGTAATGGTTGTAAACGGCCACCGAGATTTTTTTCTTGGCCTTCTCCTGGCCGACGATGTACTGGTCCAGAGCATTCTTGATCTGTTGGGGAGTGAGAGATTCGGTCTTCTGGCGGCGCCCGTCTTCCTCCCGCAATTTTTCCGTATTTATAATGGAATGTGCAAGTTCTACGCAATTATCGCAAATGTAAACGCCTTTCGGTCCGGCGATGAGCTTCTTCACCTGGGTCTGGGTCCGGCTGCAGAAATTGCACTTGTAGACCGGGCTCATGTTCTGTCGGGCGCTGTTGTCGTCCATTGTCTTCCGCTGAAATCCTTGATCGAGATCGCCGGCGAATGTCGCCTACTTCTTGGCTTCGCCCCGGGAGGCGATGATCTGGTCGATCAGGCCGTACTCCTTCGCCTCGGCCGCGGTCATGATGAAGTCTCTCTCGAGGTCCGCCTGGATCTTCTCCTTCGCCTGGTGCGTATGCTTGGCCAGGATCTCGTTGAGGTTCTCCCGCACCCGAAGCACCTCTTTGGCCTGGATGGCGATGTCCGAGGCCTGACCCTGGTATCCTCCGGAGGGCTGATGGAGGATGATCCGGGAATTGGGCAGGGAGTAGCGTTTTCCCAGCCGTCCCGCGGCCAGGAGCACGGCCGCCATGCTGGCTGCCTGCCCGACGCAGATGGTGACCACATCCGCCTTGACGAACTGCATCGTGTCATAGATGGCGACCCCCGCCGAGATGCTTCCGCCCGGAGAATTGATATACAGGGAGATTTCCTTCTCCGAATCCTCGGCCTCCAGGTAGAGGAGCTGGGCTATCACGGCGTTGGCCACGTCATCATTTATCTCTGAACCGATGAAAATGATATTGTCCTTGAGCAGACGGGAGTAGATATCATAGGCGCGCTCACTGCGCCCGTCCTGCTCAACGACAAAGGGGATCAAAGCCATAGGGAGTACTAATATATTACCGCGTTCTCAAGCAAAAAGTCAATGGCCTTGCGCAGCCGGAGGTTGTTCCGGATATCCTCCCTTCTTCCCTCCTGGCTGATCCTTTCGATGAGCTGCGCCAGGGGAACGTTGTTCCTCCTGGCCATCGACTTGACCTCTTCCTCGATTTCCTCATCGCTCACGGCCAGCTTCTCCTGGCCGGCGATCCTCTGGAGCAGAAGACCGCTCTTGAGGTTCCGTTCCGCTTGGCCTCGCGCCTTCCGTCTCAGGTCTTCCATCTGGTCCGGCAGGAGGCTGGCCGGTAACTGGGCGGCCCAGCCCTTCAAGACGGAGACGGCCTCATCCTCGACCAGGCCCTGAGGAAGCTCCAACTGGAGCTGATCGACGAGGGTCTTGACGATCTCATCGCCCATCTCTCTTCGGGCCGCTTCCTCCCTGGACTTTTCGAGCTCCTGGCGCATCCTCGCCTTCAGGGCGGCCAGGTTATCGTATTCTCCCAGGTCTTTGGCCCATTCATCATTCATTTCGGGGACCTTCTTCTCCTTGATGGAGACGACCTTGAGGTCGTATTCGATCGACCGCCCGGCCATTTTTTTCTGGGCATGCTCCGGGGGATAGGAGATGACGAATTTCCGCGCCTCGCCGTTTTTGAGCCCGGCCAGGTTCTCGTTCAGGGCCTTCTCATTGTCGGGATGCCCGGCCAGGACCAGGACTTTCTCTGTCGGCAGCCACCTCTTGGTCTGGAGGTCGCGGCCCTTCCACTCGACGACGACATAGTCCCCGTCCGCCACTTCCCTCCCCTCGACGGGAACGTACTCCGCCGATCTCTGGCGAAGCTCTTCGAGGGAGCGGTCGATATCCTCTTCCTCGACCTTGACCTCTTTCTTCTGCATCCTGATCTTTTTATACGAAGGGAGCTCGAAATCAGGCAGAACCTCGACCGCCGCCTTGAAGCGGAAGGGCTCGCCCTCCTTGAAGACGACCTCTTTGATCACAGGAGTCCCCACCGGAGTGATCTTCTCCGCCCTGAGGCTCTCCCTCAGGGCCCGGGGCGCCAGGCTCTCGATGACGGCGTCCTTGATATCCTGGTAAAAGAGACGTTTGACTATATCCCGGGGGGCCTTGCCGCGCCGGAAACCGTCCAGCCGGGCCCGCGATGTATATTCCAGGAAGGCCTTTTCCCATTCCTTGGCGACCTCCTCCGCAGCAACTTCGACCTCCAATTCCCGCCGGCTCGGGCTCGGAGAAGTGACCCGAGAATGGAAGGGTTCTGATTTTTCGTTCATCGCAATCCACCTCGATCTATCGATGAATACCTCTTATGGCTTGAGTCTCTTATTAAGACAAGCGTTCAGGAAAAGACCGGAAGATCGTATCCAGATGGGCAGAGCGGGAGTCGAACCCGCACTCCTTCATCAGGAACTAGGTCCTAAGCCTAGCGCGTCTGCCTATTCCGCCACCTGCCCTCGGATCCAATCGCTCCAGAAGTGACTCTCCCTTGAGGGGACAGCCCCTCTTCCTTCGGGAATCAAGCGGATGACCATTCATGCGCCGGTTGCGATCGCGGTGAGACAGCGTCCGTCGGCCGCAGCTTGGGATCACGGCCCGGATCGGGCGTAACTTCAAGGCTGCGTCCGATCAAGAAGGAATGGTGACCTTCAGGTGCTGGCAGAGACCCTTTTTTTACCATATTCACGGGTTCAAGTCAACAGAAACGCCCTTCCTGAGGAGGATTTCACCGCGCTCCAGCGCAGCGCTTTCCCGGCCCGCATACCCCATTGAGGGGAGGCTTACCGAAGGTACTTTTTGAGCTTTTCTGCCAGGTCGGGATCGACCGTGACCAAGGTCCTGTAAACGTCCCGGGCGCTGTAGTTGTCCTTCAGATTCAAGTAGACGACGGCCAGGTTGAAAAGGGCGACTCCGTAGTCGGGCCTCAGTTCAACACACTTCTTCAGTGGATCGAGGGCTGAATCGAAGTTCTTGAGCTGCATGTAGCAGACACCGATCTGCAGCCAGGCGTCCGCGCTGTCGGGGACGAGAGCGACGTAGTTCTTGAAGGCCTCGATGGATTCTTTGAACATCTTCAGGTTCAGGTAGCAGGAGCCGATGTTGTAATAGGCGACATCATAGTCGGACTTGATGGCCAGGGCCTGCTGGAACGTGGCGATCGCCTCCTTATATCTTTGCAGCTTCTGGAACATGATGGCCAAATTATAGACGGCCATCTCACTCTCCGGGTTGAGCTCGATGACCTTCCTGGCCGCCCCGATAGCCTTCTCGTTCTGGCCAGCCTCGTCGTACATCTTGACGATGTCACTGTAGTATGTGCTGGCATCGACGGGATTCAGCTCGGCCAGGTTCTGGAGAGCGGCTTCGGCCTTGTCGAATTGCTGCGCCATCCTGTAAGCCTGGGCCAGGCTGTAGTTGACCTTGATGTCGCTGGGCTGGGCTTTATGGGCTTCTTCGAGAGCGACCACGGCCAGCTCGTACTGTTGTAGTTCCATCCGGCAAGAGCCCAAGCGAAGATAGCCCACCCAGGCGTTTTCCGGCTTCAGCTTCAAGAATCGATCATAGGCGTCGGCCGCCTTGGCAAATTCCCTCAGTTCCTCGTAGGCATTGCCGAGCTGGAAGATGGCTTCCTTCTGACTGCCGTCGAGCGCGATGGCCTTTTCCAGGGCGCCGGCGGCGTCGTTCCAGCGCTGCATGCGGATATAGATCTCGCCCAGCCCCAGGTAGGCCGAAGGCCTGTTCGGGTCGAGCCCGATGACCTTCTGGTAGGCGCCGACGGCCGCGTCAAAGTTCCTCTGTTTGGCGTAGACGGCTGCGAGAAGCGCCTGGGCTTCGACCGTATCGGGCTTCAATTGGATGACCTTATCCAGGTACTTCTGAGCGTTTGCGGTCTCATCCGTCAGGCTGAATATTCGGCCGGCCAGATAAGCGCCTTCAAACCCGGCGAAATAATCCTCCTTGTTCCAGTTCTTGAAATCCGTGATCCTCCCCGCGCTAGAAAGGCTTTTCCAGGCGTCGACCGGGATTCCCACCCGGCTTCTCTCCAGGACGACGATCAGCCCGACGACCTGCCCGTTCAAATCAAGGAGGGGGCCGCCGCTGAAGCCCTCGGGCGTGGAAATTGTCGAGACGATGACAGGCTGATTTCCCGCCAGCTGCTGGACGGCCATGACCGTTCCCTCGGCGATGGTGATTTCTCCTGATTCATTGGCACCCAGAGCAAACAGCCTGGCCCCTGACTCCAGTCCTTCCGAGCTGCCCAGGGGGATAGCGTCGACCTTGCCCTTCAGCTTAAGCAGGGCGATGTCGAGTTCGCGGTTGACGGCGATGATGCCGTCAAGCTTCATCTTCTTTCCCTTGACGTTGATGCCCTGGACCTCAGCGGCCTGGCTCACCAGGTGATAGCACGTAGCGACGACGTCCTGGGTCAGCCCGAACCCGACCCCTTTGGCAATGAGCTCCTTGCTGTCTCCGTAAGCATACAGCGAGATGATCCCTTCTTTGTGCTTGTCGAAGAGGTCAGCGGATTCTTGAGTTTGAGAAAAAAGCGAAATCCCTGCAGCCAGGGATATGGCTAAGAAAACCAGACCGCGCGCCTTTGCAGTCATCCTCTTTCCTCCTTTTTCGGACATACTGAAACAAATTTACACAGAGCGGTCTGTTCTGTCAATGAATAAAATGCCGTGAGATTGACAAACGGAAGATGGTCGGCTAGCCTTGGGGCGGCATGGCCGTCAGCAGGTCGACCTTATTCTTTGCCCTGATCGCGCTCATTTTATGCACTCTTGTCTTCACACTCAGGGTCAAAAAAGAGATGGCCGATTTTGAGGTCAACTATCAAGCCGGACAACGGCTCTATGAAGGCGAAACGCTCTACCGGACATCCGACGGACACTGGCAGTTCAAATACCTCCCCTTTTCCGCCTTGCTCTATCTGCCGTTGTCCTTTCTGCCCCTTGGCCTGGCCAAGGCCTGCTGGTTCGGGCTGATCGTCGCGGCGTCTGTTTCTATCATCGTGATATCATCGAAACTTATTGATTATAAATATGATACGTTCTTCTCCCCGGTCTTTGTCACGGTCCTGGTCATGGGCCGATATCTCTTCCGTGAGGTCCAACTCGGGCAGATCAATGCGCTGATCACCTTTCTCCTGCTTGTTATGATCTGGTTCCTGGTCCGATCGGAGAGCCGGTCCGCCGTTGCCGCCGGCGGCGCCATCGGAGGATTGGCCACGGCCCTCAAGCCCTACGCAGTCATCGTCTTCCCGTACTTCGCCATCCGCAAGAGGTGGCCCGCTCTCGTGACTGGATCGGCCGTCTTGAGCCTGGCCGTTCTTTCGCCGGCGCTGTTTTACGGCTGGAAAGGGAATCTCATCGTGCTCGGCGAATGGCGGTCCTCTCTAGCCGCCTCGACGCCCTTTCTTTTTTCCTCTCAGGACAATATCTCTCTGGTCGGCTTTCTGATGAAGCGGACGCATAATCAGAACCTTTCTCTTATCGTTTACGCGATCATCGTCGTCCTCCTCGGCGGCCTCGTCCTCTTCCTCCTCCTCAGGGGAAGGCGCGTTTCCCGGGCTTCCGCGCTGGATGGTTTTCTGATCCTGGCCCTGATCCCGCTCGTCTCTCCCCTGGGTTGGGATTATACCTTCCTCTCCTTCGCCCCGGCCGTCATGCTCATCTGCCGGCATTACGGGGAGTATCGTCCTTTTTGGAAGGGATTCCTCGTTATGAACCTCCTGGTCATCTCCTTATCCCTGCATGACCTCATGGGACATCGCCTCTATGCGACCTTCATGTCCTGGTCAATCCTCACGCTCAATTTCTCGAGCCTCGTCGGATATCTGGCCTATCTGCGCATCAAGGGCCATGCTTAGCCAAGACCAGGAGGATATCTCCTCGACAATGAAGCCGGGAACCCGCAAAGCGGAAAGAACGATCTTGTTTACCTTTGTCTTGACCTTCATCGTCTTTTCATTCTGGCTCGGCGGTATTTTTCTCGCTCCCTACCTCCGGAGCCTCTCTTCACCCTGGGCAAGCCTTGTCTACGCCGTCTATTCCCCTTTTTGTCATCAGTTCTCGGACCGCTCGATGAGCTGCTTCGGCCATCCGCTCTCCATCTGCGCCCGTTGCCTGGGAATTAACTTGGGCTTCCTTCTCGGACTCGTCCTCTACCCTTTCATCAGGGGATGGCGGCAGGTTCGAGTGCCCGAGAAAAAGGTTTTTTTTCTCCTTTCGGCGCCCATCGTCTTGGACGCAGCTGCGAATTTCATCAAGCTCTGGCAGTCTCCCAACGCCGTTCGCCTGGCCACGGGACTGCTCTGGGGCGTCCTCCTCCCCTTCTACTTCATCACCGGAATCGTCGATTTCATGATGCAGCGCCAAAAAAGAAAGCAGGAGAGCGCCTCTCTAATCCGGTGACGACCAAGGGGGAAACCGGGAGGTGTCTTTCCAGGCAAAATTATCGCTTGAAATCCGGACCTCGTTCCCCCTAGAATAGGTGGAAGCCGAAAAGTGAGGAGGAGGAATGAACCAACAGCGTCCGGGCATGTTCAGACCGGCCCTGGTCGGAGGGGTCGTCGCCGGCGT
>Ga0307379_10009861_pt1 | contig 12716 bp, 8 predicted proteins | sample UN2MG_FD_202237 | JGI IMG/M metagenome (GOLD analysis project Ga0307379, IMG submission 202237) | Soil microbial communities from Risofladan, Vaasa, Finland - UN-2 | ecosystem: Environmental > Terrestrial > Soil > Coastal area > Acid sulfate soil | place: Finland: Risofladan, Vaasa | collected... | reverse complement strand
CAAGGTGAGCAGCTATTGCAAATGCCAATCTCACATACATGCCCGAAGAATAACGCTTAACCGGAGTATCAAGAAATCTCTCAATCTCTGCAAATTCAACTATTTCATCAAATTTCTTTTTAATTTCCGCTCTCCCCATTCCTAAAATGGCACCATTAAGAAATATATTTTCCCTGCCTGTAAGCTCGGGGTGAAATCCCGTACCAACCTCAAGAAGCGAAGTAACTCTACCCCTGATTTTTATCATACCTTCTGAAGGTTCTGTTACCCTGGAAATCAGTTTTAAAAGAGTAGATTTTCCTGCACCATTCTTCCCTATTATTCCTATCCTATCACCCGGATCAGCTTTAAAATCTATATTCCGCAATGCCCAGAATTCTTCTCTCCTAGGGATCTTTTGATTTTTCCTTTTAATAAGTCTTTTAGCTCCATCAGAAATTGTATCGCGCAGAGTTGAATATCTCTCCTGCTGCTGGTGAGTTATAATATATTTTTTACCTAAGTTTATAGTTTCTATAACTTCATTCATTTAAATTCTATCTGCAAAAGTTCTTTCAGTTTTTCTAAAATATAATATTCCAATTATAAAAATGATAATTATAAGACCTATAGAAAGTAAAAATCCAGGCATATAAAAAGAAACCCCCTTCCCAATAATAGACCATCTGAAACCATCAATTACGCCTACCATGGGATTAATGGAATAAAGCATCCTATATCTTGCAGGCACAACATCACTGCTGAAACCTACCGGAGATATATACAGGCCAAATTGGATTATAAATGGCACTATATACCTGAAGTCTCGGTATTTAACATTCAAAGCTGAAAGAAGAAAACCAAAACCCAATGAAAAAATTAAAGAAAGTAAAAGAAATAAGGGAAGGAAAACTATTTTCCAGCTAGGAATAAATCCATACCAGAACATTAATACTATCATTAATAAAAATGAAATAAAAAAATCCACCAGTGCTACAATTACCGAGCTTGCTGGCATTATGATTCTTGGAAAATATATTTTTGATATCATATTCGCATTAGTAATAAGGCTATTTGATGAATCTGCCAGAGCATTTGAAAAAAGTTGCCAGGGCAGGAGTGCTGTAAATACCAGGATTGGATAAGGCGCATCTCCTGATGGTAATTTAGCAAGTTTGCCAAATACTACTGTAAAAATTAACATTGTGAGGATAGGCCTTAAAACTGACCAGGCAACACCTATTACTGTTTGTTTATATCTGACTAATAAGTCTCTCCAGGATAAAAAATAAAATAATTCCCTGAATCTCCATAAATCCCTGAAATAAGACTTTTCAGTTTTACCTGCTTCAATTATAATTAAGTCTTTTTCGTCTTGCTTCATTTTTATATTCTTTATAATTTATAATACATTAATATTCTAATAATATTCTATTTTAATGATAATTTTTACTTAACCTGTTAACAATACACCTAATTATTTTTAATAATATTCAATATTTAATCAAATTTATCTACTTTATTAAAGGAAGATTTACAATCAGATAAAATTGGACCTATTCTTTACCAATTATTTATAAAATAAATAGTAATCATCAATCTTTTTAAACCTAATATTATTAGGTTTAAAAAATTCTATTTTACTTATTCTAGTATCATTATTAGATGACATCAGATCTATCCTTATTTTATCAATATTATTAGTATTATTTAAACTAAAAAAGATCTCTCTCTGTCATGTGGATAGCTTCGTGTTTTACATTTTACTTTTTTGGGATTTGATAAATTCATATAAATAAAAATTTTCCCTGGGGACTATGCTATTTTCAAATTTAACTTCTTTAATTTCATTATAATCATGCTTTATTTCATCTTCTTCTTGTTTTGTAATAGGTTCTCGATCTTTCACAAACAGAAAAAATTCACCTTCGTCAGCAATAGAACCAATATCTTTAAATGCATCAGTCAGACTTAAATTTTTATTACGGGTTTCCCAATTTACGAATTTGCTATATTCTTTCATTTCAGGATAATAAATACCTTTGTTTAAATAACCGGCAATTGTTTCAGCAGAAAAATCATGATATCCAATTAATTTAATATTTTTATTAGAGTAATTGTCCCTTATAAATTGGGCTACCTGTTTACCAGAAGAAAATGGATATTTATAGTCATAATATGATGCTATTCCAGTTCCTATAACTGAAATTATTAATATAATAATTAGGAAGGTATTGGAAATAGCCTTGATTAACTTACAATTAATATTGAAGAAAAATTTATCATCATTATTTTCTAAATTTGAAATCCAGAGTAATGATATGAAGAGTATAAAAAAATGCCCAAAATGTCTCAAATAGCCAACATATATAAATAGTGGAATTATTGAAATGCTAATGGTGCCCAATATAAAGAGAATAACAGTTCTTCTTTTTAGAATTAGGATTGAAATTAAAAAAATAACTATAGGAATTAAATAAACATAATTAGAAAGAAGTGTCACAATCAGGTTAGTATCCCAAAAATTTATTCTTACTTCGGGTATTGGTAAGAAAGCTGATACAAAACCTTTTTCTATATCTTTAAATGATATTCCATAAATATTAAAAAAATTACTTAATATTTGTGGTATTGAATGGGTAAATGCATTATCTTTAAAAATTTCATTCTTAAACTGTAAGAATATAAGAATAATTCCAAATAGTATTATTAAGAAAAATCCTAACAAAACGAACTTGTTTACTTCTTTTTTTATTTTTTTTCTATCTCTTAAAATATCTAAAATTAAAAGGAAGGTAAATACTATGGAAATAATAAATGAATATAAATTAGCCTGCCCCATAAAGAACAGCACAATACCCAATAGTATTAGATTTTTATATTTTTCTTTATATAAAATACAAAAAAGGATTATAAATAAAACTCCCAATGAATAGTTTCTTGATATTATTGAATATTCATAGAAAATGAAGTAACTAAATACAAATAAAATTTTAATAAGTTTATTAAACGAAGAATATTTTAAAAATAAAAAAACAATAGCAGTAGAAATAGTTAAGTGAATTACTTTCATAGCTTCCACATTATTAGTAATAAAGTGTGAAACAATATATAAAATAAGGTTCCAGAGGAAGGGGTGTCCGTAACTATGAGTCAGCCAGTTTATAAATTGACTAATAGATTGGCTTTCGGAACTGAGATGCCACGCAAGAATTTCATCACACCAGAATTCATGCTTCAAAATGAGGATTGTGCTTAATACTATGAAAGTTATTAAAACAATTAGATTGTAGTAATTTCCAAAAAAAGGAACCTCTTTTTTTTGCTGCATTTCTTATTTATTTTCAACAGTAAAATTTACGGTCTTATAATCCCAGCCGAATACCGGACTATGAGCATAAACATACAGTGTATGCTGGCCATCGGGTAGCTTAGTACTGTCAAATTCAAAAGTAAAACCGCTAAGATAAAATTGCTTGCCATATTTTTTACCAATGTCTTGCCTGTAAATTGCCGGCTTTCCTTTTTGTATTCCTACTAACTTATAATAATTGGCAGCCTTATTTTTAAATTCATCAGTACTGATAAAAGCATTTAAAAGAACATTTCTATCCATACCCCATCTATCTAACTGATCAACCCAATAATAATATCCATCAATATCAGGTTTTCTTCCCAGTACACCTTCATAAGCTGACATCACAAATTTTTTATTACCTATATTACTGCTTATAAATTCCCTGCTGCTAAAAAGGATGCCAATAAATTCCTCGTATGAAATTATTTTATATTCAAGATTTACTGCCCAATAATTTAATTCATTGCCAAGTGGTGGCCTTTGCAGGATATTGATATATGTATTTTGGATAAAATCTTTGGTAATTTTATTGGCATTATATTCAGGTATTTCAAAATATCCGAGATTTTTTCCATTTTCTGGCTTGCCATCAACAAAGAATTCTGCTCTATCAATACCACTGCCTTTAGTAGCATTTTTTTCAATAGCCAAACCTTCGATTTGCACTAGGCCTTTAGTTTTACTGTTTTCCTTAGGACTGTCTATATTTATCATAATTTGTTCTTTTAATGTCTCTCTATTAAAAGTTACTTCTTTAATCATGCTATAGTTAGTATTTTTATTAATGGCCTTAATGCTATTTTTTATATAATCAGTAAATATATAATAATTAGATGGCCCAATCCTATCTTTTAAGAGGGTTATTCCTGAAACTAATACTACTGCAATAAATATTGATAAAAATGTATACTTATAAATTTTAAACTTCCCTATCTTCTTAAGCTTTCCCCTTAAGCCATCTAAATAGAAATTTACTAAACCAATAAATAAAAATCCATAAGTGTAATTTCCAAAATATTCAGCAAGTCTTAAATAATTATTTGCTATCAAGAAAGGACATGCAATTATAAGTATCAATGCAAAAGCTATAGAATATTTGAAATCAAGATCAAAATACTGAATAAAAATAAATATTAAAATAAAAAATATAATTGATAAAGTATATACCTGCAAGAAATAGTTTCTTAATATTAATGAAAAGATAAACAGAATAAACAGCAGTATATTAACAATTAATGCAATTTTCTTTTCTTTTATATAATTTATATAACTTTTAATGTTCATTGATACCAATAAATACCTAATCAGGTTGTTCTTTAGGGCTATTCCTTCATTTTCTTATGCTTCTTAAGCAGGCAAGTGCATAAAGCTATCAAAGCCAAAACTACTATTACAAATCCTACTTCAAAATAAATCTGTGGCTTATAGTATATAGTAAATTCAAGTCTTATGCTGCCATCAGGATTGACTTTATAATATTTATCAGAATAATTTGATTTTATAAATTCAGGATCAATCTTCCAGGAATTAGCATAGTCATCTACTATTGTATGGTACTTATCAAACTTAGAACCTTTAAAAAGAAAAGTTAAGTCTTCAAATCCAAAGAACTTTCCAAAGCTTTTATTTTCATAAGCATTGGCTGATTTATAATAATTATAATCTTTCTCTTTAATTTCTGCATTATTGTTAGCAGAATTAATATAAAGTTTCCACTGAGAATCAAAAGACTGACGAAATTCCAAGTCAGTAACATCATTTAAATTAGGAATAATAACCTTATATTTTACAGAATTTATTTTTTGAAAATAAATTTTATGATTTTGGGTAGATAGCATAGGATATACATATTTTTCATCAAGCCTGTAAATATTAAAGAATTTATTATCTTCTAATTTAGTAATTACTCCCTCTTTTTGCATTTGCTCAAGTGTTTTAAATGTAGCTGAATCTACCAAAGAATATGACAATTCTACATCTTTGTGTAAAATAATATATTTACCACTAAACTTTTGTATTATATTTAGAAACTGTCTTGTATCAATAATGTTTGCATCATTATATTCTTTAAATGAAAATTTTGTCTCCAATGATGGTTGATCCGCTCCATCTGCAGATATATAAGATTTATTATGTAAACTATAATCAATACCAGGCATAGCATGACCAACATAAAGTAATTCAGGATATATTTTCCAACTAATATTACTGCTGTATGGTAGTTCGATAACTCTGGTTAGGCTTTTATCATCAAAAATATTTTGTTTAATTTTGTAGTACTCATCTGGAATTTTAATAGCATAACTATATTGAGAATTAAATATATTAGTTAAAAATTTTGATATACCACCTGTATAAAATGGCAATGGTATTACTAAAAGTAAAATTAATAATATATAAATTATTTTTTTTGATAGTTTGCTATTTTTTAATAGATATATCAGGAAGAATAAAAATATACATGGTAAAAAAATAAAAAACTTTTCAGGCATTCTAAAAATACTAAAACCTGGAATTTTATAAATAAATTTATTAATTATATTAAATGGAGGAGTTAATCTTAAAAGCAAGAAAAAAAATAATACGAAAGCAGAATAATAAAAAATTTTACTTTTTATTTTATTTTTATCTGAAAATAATAAAGCAATCAAAAGAATAATAAAGTAGCCAAAAGATAAAAATTTTAAATAATTTTGAAAAGTATATAGTATCAAATTAGTATCAATTCCACTCATCGATAAATTTATTTCAGGTAAAAAAGGATAATTATAAGGATGCATACTCATAGTTATAACTTGAAATATAGAATAAGAAGTTCCCAAAAGTTGATTGTAAGAATTTGGAACCTGAATGCTTCCAGATATTAGTGGTATATTTATAAAGTTAGTTAAAAAGTAAGGAAACAAATAAAAGCTTAAAATAAAAAATTGTAATAGGATTATTAAAAAAAACCTTTTTAGAAACTTTAGTGATCGTATATCTATTAAAATAGAGATTAATATTATAACTTCTAAAACCAATAAACCTGCAAAAAAGGCAACATTAGTAAAACCTGCAATAGAGATAAAAAAAACAATACAAAAAATTGCAATATAAAATTTTGAAAAATCACTTATTATCTTTTCAAAGCATGCCAAAATCAATGGTAAAAATAAATAAAACAAAAAATAACAAGTATAACCTGAAGAATATGTTAGTATTGCAAATGTAAAAATATTTAGAGAATAGATCAATGAAAATAAAATTCTTTTATTTTCTGCAAAATTTATATCTAAAATCTTTAAAGCAAAATAAAAACTGTAAAAAGAAAATAATAAAAACAAGAATATAATAATATTAGTTATTATACCTGTTGAAAAACCTATAAAATGTAAAATTTTTTGGAATAATAAAAATGGCGATAATAATATAAAAATATTATAAAAACCTTGCTGACTCTCATTCCAGGTTAAAAAAAGATTATTAATATTCTGATTATAAGATACATATTGTAAATAATCACCGTGTGCGATTAAGTAATCGCCATTAATTTTATTAATTAGGAAAGAAATAGCAAAAAACAAAAGTAGGATAAATAAATTCTTAAACAATGAAGAAAAGATGATTCCTTTATCTATTTTTTTAAAATTATGATTCATTAACTTACAATATTTATATAAATTACCATTAATTGTTTATATTAATATTTAAAGATTTATAATCCCATCCAAAAATCGGACTATAAGCATAAACATATATTGAATGTTTGCCATTTTTATATCTAGTGCTATCAAATTTGAAATTAAATCCACTTAAATAAAATTGCTTGCCATATTTTTCCCTCACATCTTTTCTCATTATATTTAACGTCTCTTTTCTTAAAGGAACCGTGTTAAAGTAATTATCAGATTTTATCTTGAATTCCTTTGAATCTAAGAAACACATTAGAACTTGATAGCGATCAGCACCACCTCCGTTCAATAAATCAGTCCAATATTTTAGACCGCCTTCATCTTCTTCTCTATTCAATAATCCCATATACAAAACTTTTACAAAATCTTCATTCCTTAAATTCTTATTTATAAATTCCTTACTATTTACTATATTTAAGACCACATCATCAAAGGGGAGTAGCCTATATTCTAAATTTATTGCCCATAAGTTTAATTCATTTTCAATAAAAAAATTACCTAAAAATTTCCCCTTGCCAGGTTTTCCATCAATAAAAAACTCAATTCTGTCAATGCCTGTATTATCAATTGAATTTGTCTCAATTGCCCAACCGGATAAATCAATTGTTTTTGAAATAATGCTATCAGCTTTAGGATTATCTATATTGATAATAATATTGCGTGATATTTTTTTACCATCAACTTCAACCACATCCAGTCCACTATAATAGATATCTTTTTTAAATGTCTTAATATATTTATCCTTCGCACTAGTTGCAAACTTAATAAGATTTTCTTTTATTAAAACAGTATAATTAGAGTTATGCCAATAGTCTCTTACAAAAATAAACGTAGATGACAATAGAAAAATTACCAAAATTGATAAAAACACTTTTTTATAAATTTTAATAGTACCTTTTGATTTTAACTTTTCTCTTAGACTATCAAAGAAGTACCCAACAATACCTAGTACTAAAAAGCCATAAACATAGATTGCAAAATATTCAGCCAAAGTATTGTGTTTGGCTATTAATAAAAATGAACAAGTAATTAATAAAAATAAAGCAAAGCCTATAAATAATCTATAATCAAAATAAAAATATTGCGAAAATATTAAAATCAAAACAACAAAGAAAATTGATATTGGAGGTGTTTTAGGAAAAATATTACGAATTACAAGAGATACAATTAGCAATGTAAAAAATATTATTAAAAAAGATAAACCTAATTTTTTTTCTTTAACAAATTTTAATATTTTCGTGCTTAAATTTATATTCATTAATAATAATATTAAAAATTATGATTCATAAGCTTGTGGCGTTTAACAATAAATTAAAACTCAAACTATTTAGATATTTTATCATTAATTGTTTATATTAATATTTAAAGATTTATAATCCCATCCAAAAATCGGACTATGAGCATAAACATATATTGAATGTTTGCCATTTTTATATCTGGTACTATCAAACTTAAAACTAAATCCACTTAAATAAAACTGATTTCCATATTTTTCCCCCACATCTTTTCTCATTATTCTTAACAAATCTTTTCTTTTAGAAACTATGTTATAATAATTATCAGATATTTTCTTGAATTCATCCGAATTTAAGAAAAAAAGTAGAGCTTCATACCTATTTGCACCACCTCCATTCAATAAATCAGTCCAGTATTTTTCACCATCTTCATCTGCCTCCCTGGTAAATAACCCCATATATAAAACTTTTACGAAGTCTTCATTTTTTAAATCCCTGTTTATAAATTCTTGACTATTTGCTAAATAAAAAACCACATCACTCCAGGATAGTATTTCCTGTTCCAAATTAATAGTACAATATTTTAATTCAATTTTTGAAGGTTTCCTATTGTAAAATTGCAAATATAAATTTTCTAGAAACAATACCGTATCAATATTCCTATCAAAATAAGGTGTAGAAAAAGCACCTAAATATTTTCCATTATTAGGTTTTCCATCAATAAAAAACTCAATTTTGTCAATACCTGTATTATCAATTGAATTTGTCTCAATTGCCCAACCGGATAAATCAATTGTTTTTGAAATAATGCTATCAGCTTTAGGATTATCTATATTGATAATAATATTGCGTGATATTTTTTTACCATCAACTTCAACCACATCCAGTCCACTATAATAGATATCTTTTTTAAATGTCTTAATATATTTATCCTTCGCACTAGTTGCAAACTTAATAAGATTTTCTTTTATTAAAACAGTATAATTAGAGTTATGCCAATAGTCTCTTACAAAAATAAACGTAGATGACAATAGAAAAATTACCAAAATTGATAAAAACACTTTTTTATAAATTTTAATAGTACCTTTTGATTTTAACTTTTCTCTTAGACTATCAAAGAAGTACCCAACAATACCTAGTACTAAAAAGCCATAAACATAGATTGCAAAATATTCAGCCAAAGTATTGTGTTTGGCTATTAATAAAAATGAACAAGTAATTAATAAAAATAAAGCAAAGCCTATAAATAATCTATAATCAAAATAAAAATATTGCGAAAATATTAAAATCAAAACAACAAAGAAAATTGATATTGGAGGTGTTTTAGGAAAAATATTACGAATTACAAGAGATACAATTAGCAATGTAAAAAATATTATTAAAAAAGATAAACCTAATTTTTTTTCTTTAACAAATTTTAATATTTTCATTATTTAAATTTAAATTCAGTATAAAAAAATATTAAATTCTATTATTTTTATTTTTTTTCGTTTTTATAAAGACATAAACTAAATAGCCCAAGCAACCAATAATAATAGCTCCAGATAATCCAAAACCAATATATAAAAATCTTTGCGGCCTATACTCTACTATAAATTCTATATCATAACTTCCGTTGGAATTCTTTTTATAAAAACCTGGCTGCGCTAATATTTTATCAGTCTCAATAATCCAGGAATTAGCATAACCATTAACCATCGAATGGTTTTGATCTGAAATCGGTATAATTGATTTGTTAATTTTGGGTAGCCAGGTTTCAAAAAAATAGCCATCGGATAAATTGTCATTTTGAATTGTTCCCTGAAAATCTTTGGAAATAAAATCAATTTTATATTTCTCGATATAATCTAATTTTTCTCTTCCATCCTCATATTCTGTGTGTTTAAGTTCCTTTTCTTTTAAATCACCAAGAGTTGTCACCCATCCTTTTTTAATTAATTCCAATAGTTCTTCTTTACTTGCCTGATCTTCTTTATTTCCATCAAGAATTTTATAATTAAAATCAAGAATTTTTGGACTTAATTCAGCAGAATATGTGTTATATTTCGTAAGATAAATTTTCCAACCTTCATCGTATGATTCACTAAAAATAAGTGGAAAATTTCCTTTAGCATTATGTACTATTACTCTATATTTAGTTGGGTTAATCTTTTCAAATTCCAATACCGGAGTATCTATAATATCTTTTTCATTAAAGAATTTCTGTACATAATTGCCACTTTGTTTCAAAAAATAAACAGCCGATCTTGTTTCGTAACTTGGCTCACTGACAATATTTATTAATTCTTCTATGCCTTTATCTGAAAAAATAACTTCCTTAGGGGTGTAAAAATGTTGTAAAAAATATTTATCATCCGATTCGTAAAGAGCCAATGCAGGTCTTCCAGTCAATTCTTGATAAAACTCATTACGTAATTTTTCATCAGGTTCTTCATTGAGTATCTTGTCCAAATATTCTTTAGTAAATTTCCCAAATTCAGCAACCTTATTTAGTTCTTGTTCATTGACAAGTTTTTCAGTGTTTGAGGGTGAAAAAATTTTTCCTCCAGAGTATCTCCACTCCACATCATTTTCAACAAACGTCCTTTTAATACCCAACAATCCCAGATACTTCTGCCAATTAGAATTATTAGTGTTATCAAAAAGAATCTTGATGATTTTCCCCGAATTAGAATCGTCAATTTGCCAGCCCTTAACAAGTTTATTTTTTAGTAAGTAATCAGCGATATTTCCTACTAAGTTAATTCCATATTCAAAGTTATGACTATTACCATAAAAGTTATAGGGTAATAAAAATATTTGTTCATCAAGTTTAAAATCACTTAAATAATTTACACCCTCTTCCCAATATTCTGGCACTTTTAAAACATTACCCACTTGTCCTAGATTCCATCTACGAAAAACAATTGCTTCTTTAGTAAATAGAGGATAGGCGTTAAACAAAATAATAAAACTAATAAAAAAAATGAAAATATTCTTCCAGATTTTGCGTTTAAACAATTTAAAAAAGTAAAAAATGCTAAATACCAAACTAATAGCAGTGGCAAAAATAAAAAGAGGCATAAATTTTGCCCAAGGTTCTCTATAAATTTTAAATAACATAAAATTCTCATAAAGAAATTTATATATAAAACCTAATGATCCTTTTGCACCAGCGAGCAAAAAATAAGAAAAAATGGTTAAGAAAGCCAAAAATCCTTTAATATTTTTATAAGGCTCACGTTTCAAGAAAAACAAATATATTAAGGTAAGGATGGAAATAAAAAATGTTGTTATTAGTAAAATTGGTTTATCATAATTTAAAGAAAAGGGAAAATATAGACCATAACCCCATCCTGATTTCCAAGCCCAAAAACCCATATAACGAAAATGATCAAAAAAGCTTCCTGCCCTTATTGCATTCCAAATATTAGTACCATTTTCTGTTATTACTTTATAAGATTGAAGTAAGCTTTTTAACTGGGGTACAATCCAAAATAAATTACAAGCTGTTACAAGTAATAAAAGAGTTATATTAAGAAGAAGAATTTTTTTTGTTCCTAAAAATTTGTGCGTAAATAAATAAAAAATCAAATAAATAAATAGTAAAAAGTAAGGAACTATGAAAACTGGTAGATTATCTCCCATTGTTGAAGAACTTATTGAAATCAAAGTTAGAATAAATACATATTTCCATTCTTTTTTTTCTAATAGTTTCTTATAAAACAAAAAAAATAGGGGCATAAAAATAAATAATAATGATACGCACTCATTTTGATAAGAGACCTGAATTCTATAAATATTAAAAGAATATAAGAGGCAAGCAGGAAGATAAATTATCTTATCATCAAAATCAAAAATATTATTAAGTAGAAAATAAAAAAATAATCCAGGTAAATAAAAAGTTAAAAATATATAAATAACAGAAGGATGAATCCAAGCAGAGAATATTCCAAAAATTTTCCAAAATATAAAAAATAAAAAAATAGCGCTTTGGCTAGAAAAATATTGCCCTAAATTTATTCCTTCATTCCATAAATAAAATGAATTTAAAAATAAAGGGTTAATTGACCATGTAGATTCACCTGCATAAATTATTAGACCATTCTTTAAATATGGCCAAATTATTATTACAGATATCAAAAATAGAGTTATTGGGACAATATTTCTTTTTAACACCGGAACAATAAAATTTTTAAACATTTATTATTTCTTTCGGATAAGTAGTAAATAATTTAAATATACATTATCTGCTTCATATTAAATAAAATTTACCAAGGATTTATTTATTTTAAATTCCAGACAGTCTTTTATATGAAAAACATTATTCAGTAAGTAAATTTTCTACAAAAATATATAGGTAACTATAAATTATTATATTTAAAATTAGAAATTTTTCTACATATAAAGATATTTATTGGTGCGATACAAGGAATTTTTTTAAATAAGAATGGTAATCTATATTCCCAACCAACTATTTTTTCAATTTCAAAA
>Ga0307379_10009860_pt1 | contig 12718 bp, 10 predicted proteins | sample UN2MG_FD_202237 | JGI IMG/M metagenome (GOLD analysis project Ga0307379, IMG submission 202237) | Soil microbial communities from Risofladan, Vaasa, Finland - UN-2 | ecosystem: Environmental > Terrestrial > Soil > Coastal area > Acid sulfate soil | place: Finland: Risofladan, Vaasa | collected... | reverse complement strand
ATGACCAAAACGAAGGCATTATGCGATTTCAAGGTTCTAGATCTTGGAGGGGTTTGATTAATCAAACCCCTACCTGTCTTTATTCCTTTTTTCATTTTGAACATTGGAATTTGGAACTTGGAATTTAATTGATATTTGGAATTTGTGATTTGGTAATTTATTCTTACACATTTCGCGTCACGAAATAGTGAACTTCTGCCGAAGTTTCTGCGTTTATAGATCTTAAGGAGGTTGCCTATGAAACAGAAAATGAAATATGTCTTTTTTATCATGCTCCTGATGGTCTCTTTCCTGGCCGCCGAGGAATACCAGCAGAAGACAGCCCGCAGTTTCACCTTAACCGCCGCCGGCAGCATCGAGTTGGCCAACATCAACGGCGAGATCGAGATCACCACCACCTCCGGCCGGACCGTGGACATCAAGGTCGTAAAAAAGTCCGACTACAAGGGCGAGATCGAGAACGTGGAGATTATTTTCGAGACCGGCAAGGACACTCTGAAAGTTTATACCAAATATAACAAGAAAAACACCAAGGCCAAGGTCGATTTCACCGTCTCCATCCCGGAAAAGCTCGCCAAGGCCATGTTCAAATCGGTCAACGGCGAGATCGACTGTTCGGGACAATTCGCGGACCTGATGCTGAAGACCGTGAACGGCAAGATCGATTTTCAGGGCCAATTCCAGGCCGGGACTTTCAAGACGGTCAACGGCACCATCGAGATCGTTCAGGAGCCGCTGCTGAGCGGCGACCTGCGCGTCTCCACGGTCAACGGCACCATCGACATCGAACTCAACCGCAAGTCGGCTTTCGAGGTCGAAGGCCAGACGGTCAACGGCAGCATCGACAACGATTTCGGCCTGCAGGTCCACCGCCATTTTATCGGCAGCTCTTTCAGCGGCAAGGTCAACGGCGGCGGCCACCGGGTCAAGCTGGAGACGGTCAACGGCAGGATCAAGCTCTCGAAGATCTGAAAGATCATTTATTTACTTGACATATCCATTGGGAGTTTGATAAGAAAAGAAATTTTATCTCAGATTCCACTTCAGGATTACTTTGGTTGATAATCGATACCATTGAATGAAATGTCTGATCATATAACCGTTGCAAGGTGTTGAACTGATTGACTTTTATTCTGACCAATCAATTGCTTTTTCTCAGTACAAATAAAGCAATGCCAAGAATATATTGTAATTATTGGTGATATTACTTATAATTCCCTCATGAGAAACTGGAAGATCATAAGGACTTCTCGTGTATAATCTACGAAGTTAAATATTGGCCGCTTGAAGATGCATTATTATCTTTTCACGACGGATTTGAGGCGGGCTGGTGTCCAGCGCGTTGTTTCTATTTTGGCCGAGCGCTGGTCACGCGACGCTACAGTAACGATTATCATATTGCGGAACGAAGTGGAATTTGATCTGCCGGCGGCGGTACGCGTGATCACGCTCGATCTCGCAACCGGGCCCATGCATTTCTATTCGGGAATAATGTTTTGGCGGGCCAAACGCAAGCTGCATGCTATTCTCGCAGAGAACAAAGGACCCTTCGCCTTCTATAGTTTTTTGGAGAGCCCCAATTTTATATCGGTATTTCTGAAAAGAAGATTCCCCAATGGTATTTTCATCGGCGGGATGCACGTAAACATATTCATGTACAGCCGTATATTCCATTTGCTTTATCCCAGTTATCAGCATTTGGACGCTTTGATCGCATGTTCACAAGGGAGCCAGCGTCTGTTTATCGATAAATTCGGTCTTTCCGCGAAAAAAGTATTCTTTATTCCCAACCCCATCGACTTTGTCGCCATCGAGCAACAGTCCGCTGAAAAAATTCCTGATAAGCTGGCAGAATTGATGGGTAAAAGACCGTTGATTCTTGCCGTTGGCCGGTTGGAGAAAGTAAAAAACTTTGCCTTGCTGTTACGCGCTTTTGCTCATATGCCAGTTTCTGAAAAAGTCGCCCACCTGATCATTCTAGGTGATGGTCCGGAAAGGCTTTCTTTGCAACGTTTGGCGGAACGTTTGGGGATTGCAGATCGATTGACCATGCCTGGCAAAGTGAATAATCCATATGTGTGGATGGTAAACACAGATCTTTTCGTTCTTAGCTCCAATTATGAAGGTTGGCCAATGGTGCTGCTAGAAGCGATGGTCTCCGGTCTGCCGATTGTCGCGTGCGATTGCCAGACCGGTCCAGCAGAGATCTTGCGTAACGGCGCTTTTGGCCAGCTTGTTCCAATCAACAATATCGAAGCATTGTCTGCGGCAATGACCAAACAATTGCACTGCAAGAAAACAAAATATCCATTTTTACGTGAAATGGGCGCAGATGTCATTGCTAGGCGTTATCGCGATATCGCTGAGGATATTTCAAGGCGGCGGAAACTATAAATCAGTTTTTTAAATTTATTTTGATTACTCCCTTTTATTGTCATTGATTAGAAAAGTAAATTTAAAAGTTGTTTCATAATTTCCACCAGAAGGAAGAGGATTACAGCTGTGATCCTGGTTTCGTTAGTAGATCATTTCTTATAAAAACGAACTCATAATACTTTTTACTGGTAGAATTACCAAACTTTCTGACGAGTTTGTATATTTTAAATCGTGGGTCAGAAACAATGGCACTCGCTTCGTATCCATGATTAACTCGTTCCCATTCGTACGATGTGAATACCACTGCCCCTGGCCTTTTGGAAAAGAAGTAGTTTAAGCGGTCTTTGATGGAAGCACTCTTGTTATGTGCCAAGTATTCATCGTTTAAACCTCCAAAATCAACAGTTCTAAGTCCGGAGTAATATGGAATCGCACCAGCGTCGAAATGGACTACTAGCCATTCTGATTCGGGCACTCGTTGTTTGAGATACGGGCCTGCTGCACGGTGCATCTCAGATAATCTCGTTTCATATTCTAAAGCAAACGGTATTTCTCTTTTAAGAAGCCACTTCGTATGGAAAACTATCTGGGTTAAATAAATCATACCCAAGCCAAACAGAATGAGCCTATGTTGCCATTGAATGGTATTAAGGTGTAATCGCCCAGTCCCAAGGAGAGGGGACAAAAACCAAACCAAGAAAAATAAGCCAATCGGGTAAAGCGGCACATAAAAGCGATAAGAAAAATTCATAAACAAGTTTGATTGCAAGTAATGCGATACAATAACCAGCCCGAATAAAACAAGAGATCCAAGCATTAGAATATCGGCTCTTTTTTGGAGTTGGAAATACTTTTGGTGAAAGTGTTTCCATGCCTCATTGGGTGATAATATCAGGCAAGTGATAACAGCCATCGTTGGGAGTAAGAGATACTGAATGAAAAAATGTGCCAACTCATAAATGCTTGTGCCGGATAGCGATAAAGCTTGTTTGGCGTAGAAGGAGTTCGGAAAAGGATAGCCGTAGTATTGCCAGCGCCATATGAAATAAAGTGTTCCAGGAAACACCAGAAAAAAGACGAATGATAGAATAAATGTGCGGCGTGATGTGACATGAAGCGCGGCTGTGCAGATCAGAATACAGCAAACAATAGCGGCATAAGCAACACCCTCTGGACGACAAAGAGAAAGCACAAACAGTGATGAAGCTAGCGCTGCATGAGGTAAGAAAGAAGCTGAGCGTGAGGTTATCAGTGAATGCAATTGCAGAGAGGATGACAGCAGTAGGGCAGTGAAAGTGATTGTTTCAAGACCGCTGAAGACGTGCGTATAAAGAAAAGGTGCCGTCACAAAAAGAAAGAAAACCAATTGACGCAAGGATGGTGACAAGCACAATTTAGCGAGGATGCTATGAAAAACTAGCAATAGCAAAAAAAAAGAAAGGACACCTATAAAATGGACCACAAATTCCGGGGATAACCCGATGCGCAGGGCTAATGCAATTCCTAGAGGAAAAAGTACACCAGTATATCCTTCTACAGGGTCTTCTCCAACATTGAATGTGAATTCCCCATGCCTTGAAAGATTTTCTGCATATCGAAAGGAGATGTAGGCATCGTCTACTATCCATTTGGGGAATATTATCAGTATTGATAAAACAACAATTGCGAGAGTTGTATAGGCAATGTAATGCTTGTTCATTTAGGAATGCCTCTCAGTCATATTAACACTTAACCAAACCAGTCTACCAATTGGGAATCAATTTCCCCATGATTGATTTTATGGAATTTATTTTAAAATTGCAACAAACTGAAATGAAATACTTGTGACATTTTGGCGAAAATCGATGCTGCCAATGTCATTGTTCATGCTCAACCTGAGCTAAGCATCAAAATCAGAAAAAACAGGAATAACGGGTTGATGTGCTGTCCGGGGATTGGATTGTACACATCATAAAGCCAAGTATATTTTAAACATTGAATTTTCCTGATCAGAAGCCACATCACTTTTTAAGTATTATGAAATCGGTTCAGGAATCAAAGTTCGAGCTAATGTAGGGCCTGGTTGCGGAAAAGGTTCATCAGCTTGTTATTGGTCAGTCTTTGGGCATTATAATTGCGATTGGGTGACACGACAAAATCAGCCTTTGCCTTCGATGCACGCTTCGTATCGATGAGATAAAAATCCAACTCACGGAAAGCCATGCCCATCATTCTGTGGTCCCCATCGACGAAGACAGTTACGCCTGAGGGCAATTGTTCCGTAATGACTTGAAACTCCTTGAAACGGGGCTCATGTGCAATTCTTTCCAGTGACTTTGCGATGCCGTCTTGGTATGCGCAAAAAGCGAAAAGAAGAGTCGTACCAATGGCCAGGGCTGTAGCGATCACCGCATTTCGCAGCATCTTGCTTTGTAGAAAAAGCACTAGATAAAGGATCAGTGGCAATCCAATATAGAAAATAGACTGGAAGTCATGAAATGCCACGAATCTGCGCATAGATAAAGCCCAGACTAGACCGGATAGCCCTAGCACGGCAGCTATACGCCAGTCGATTAAACTACGCCGAATTGACACACCGACTCGTACGAGCAAAGCCAAAAAAAGACCGGAAAGTCCCACCAATGCAGCCGCTATTCGCCAATCATTTATATGCCGATTTACGGCTACGCTTCCCTGTGTAAATATATCTTTGATGATTCCGGAGATGGGTATGGAATAGGGTACATCAAAGGGCAGAATCATCAACCAAATTCTTCTGGCCTGGGTTAGCAGGAAGTTGCCCCAGTCGGCCCCTGGGAGAGAGCTCAAACGATCATACCCGCCTAACCCTGTTCGTTTCAGAAGACTTAACATCGACGGAATCTTAGCAAAGGATCCGCCTACATGGCTCCACTCGTTGAGCAATTGCAGTCCCAGTACGGTTACCCCCCATGCAATGCCTACTGCAAGTGCTACAAATGAGGGCTTCCGGACAAAGATACGGAATCTGAATCTTTCTTTCCGGCGATTAAGCAAAACATGGATCAAATCCGTTAGAAACCATACTACGAGCACGGAGAATGCCTGCCAACCGGTGGAGATTGCGATTATCGCAAGCAAAGCAGCCTGCCACAGTCTGATGCCGTCTCGGCTTTTAACAATTAGGAATAAGACCACTGTGCAGCCTAATAGGGCCGGAATATCATTGAAAACCAGATCGTGATAGTAAAGGATAAAGTGCGACGAGAACGTCATCAGCACCACAGATACGCTAAGCAGTGGATGTTGAAGAAGTCTATCTAGGGTCATATAGGCGAATAGCAGCGCCAGAAGTAAGAAGAGATTCATGACCTGACGGGCTAAGTATAGCTGCAATGCCAGATTCGAACCACCGATTTTTGTCGCAGCACCTGTCAATAGGAATGGGAATAGTGGGAAACGATTATAGGCATCATATTCAATCGAATTATCTTCTCGAATAATATATTGAGTAAACATAAGCCCTGAATATTCCACAAACAGGCTCCTTGATAATGCCATTCCATGTGATGATACATCACCATGATGTCCGGGCTCGAATCCAGGTGTTTTTGATTGAAAGATCAGAAGGCTTACCCCTGCACATGCCAGTAAACAATATGCTGCAGTTTTTTGAGTCAGAAGGCGGCAGATGATGCTAAGCAGGCGAAGGACGCCGAGGATAATGGTCAGCCAGAGGGATAACTTGAAAGCTCTATGCGTAAAAAGTAGGAGAGAGAGTAGGGTTAGGGCAGCAAGGATTATGAGGGCTAGGTCAAACTTGCGAAGATTCGATAACATTGATAAATTATAATTCGAATCCAGCCTGAAATTCAAGAACAAATAAATACAATACAGCTAACGGATGCACTAAAATGGCGCCGATTTCAAGAGAACGCATTTTATCTTTCATCTCTTCTATATGAAAAACTTATTTAAATTACAGGTCAATTTCTAATCCCTAACATTTGATTTAGCTTTTGCATTAATGCAATGCTGGCAATTCTTCGGTAGATTTTGCTTGATGCATCATGTGACAAGCATATTCTTTGGAGAATTCTGGCTGCTATTGATAGTAAGGATTTCTTCCCTTTAAAAACATCATATTCAAATAAGTAATATCTTTTTATAAGTCGTCTAAACGGGAATACGGGCATATCAAGATATAGTTTTTTTCTCTCCATATAGGCATGATCAATAAGCGATTTTCTGATTAGCCCCCTTTCTTCACAAAGATTTGCCAGTTTTGTGCCCGGATATGGGAAAAAAATAGAAAGATAATACCAATCAGGTTGGCATAGACGATTTAACTTGATTGTCTCCCAAAAGTCTTCTTCTGTTTCGTCTGGCAAACCTATCATATTCTGGAAACCAAACCGGAGTCCGTGTTCACGAGCTTGCTTTGCCATGCGAATTACATCATCATTTGAATATATTCTATTCATCACCTCTCTGCGAATTCGATCGCTTCCTGACTCCAATCCTACAGTCAGATATCTGATGTTGGCTTTCACACATGAAACGAATATTTCTTCAAAATCAGCATTGGGTGTTATGCGCATGTTGGTGCCGAATACAAGAGGCTTCGTTAAACTGTCGTTAAATGTTTTTAACTTTTCACATAGGTCGAACATCCATTTTTTATTAATATTGATTGCTTCAATCTCAAAGAAATATTCCTGTTTATCTGGGAACTTATCATGTAAATCTCTTATCTCTGATATAATATTATCCGGTGAGCGAAATCTCACATATTGACCATTTGCAACTTTCCGAAGAACATGGTTGCTGCAGTATGTGCAATCAAAATGGCATCCTCTCCCGAGAAGAATTGAAAAACGTGACCCTATATGTTCGTCAATCCATCGAAACCACATATTTCTATTAGGATATGGAAGGGCGTCCAAATCCTCCAGAAATGGACGTGTAGTGTTTTTTTCCACCTTATTTCCCGAGCGAATCCACAAATTCGCAATATTGGTTATCGGTTCACCTTGGTTAAGTTTTTGCACCAGTTCCAAGGTTGGATATTCCCCTTCACCAATACAAATGGCATCAAAAGGGCCACTAATTACTTGGTCGGGATTAATTGAAACATGCGGACCGCCGGCAATTAAATAAATGTTCGGAAATAATTTTTTGGTGTGTTTGGCCAAATCAGTAAGAAAGGCAAACTGTGTTGCTATTATAGAAAAACCAACTATCTTGGGATTAAATTCCTTGATGTATTGACCTAAAATTTTAAAGCTTTTCCTATTGGGGCTAAGGACAACTATGTCTGGTTCATGGCCATTTTCCTTGAGTAGGCTTGCTATATATGATATGCCAAAATTAATCGATTCAGGTGTAATAAGAGGCTTGGATGCAGATTGGGTTTCAGTCAGAGAATATACAAAAAGTATTTTCATTTCTTTCTATTATTTATGAATCTGAGCCGGATATTGTCGAGAGATTCCGGAGTTCTTCCCGTTTCTGTGCCTCGCTCAGAAGGAAGGGCGCCTTCCTGAGCCACGGTGTCAGTGTATTGGGGTCCTCCCTGAAGGCAAGGAATTCCTTTTCGCCGAATCCATGCTGAACCCGTTTGTAACCCGCCTCTAACATATCGCGGGCGCACAGGAACTCGATGGCGCCCGCCTCATCCTCAGTGAGCACGGTTCGCCAGTGTTCGCGCGCATCACGGTAGATCCCGCTCGAGCCAGTGAAGAAGGACGAGTTGGTCATCCAGCGATTGCCTTTGCCGTCGGTAAGCCCAGCCGGCTCCTTCATCGCGTCCGAGTACTCAATGTCGAGTAGTCGGCAGATCCTTTCAAGGCAGGGCTTCGGGTCGCCCACGAAGTCCTCGTACTTGACCAGCATGTACTCATCCCTTCTTGGCCTGTTCCACCGCCCGTATTTAAGGGATCGTCGCCACGCCTGCACTATGAAAAGGAGGGGATATTTTTCGAACTTCCTCTGCTCCAGGATCTTTCCGTAGTTTCTCGAGGCGTAGATCGCTCTGGGGTCCCGGATGAGGTGCATGCTCTTGATGCCCAATCCCTGCCCAAGTGGCAGAAAAAATTCTTCAATCCACAGTTCCTTGATGCCAAAGCACCGCGTTTGCGGATTGGTGACTCCTTCCGATACGATGTCGTAGAGCTGCTCGAACACTTCGCGGCCTATGCCCGGGCCGAGGGTTTCGAGCCGTGACAGGAAATGCCGAGGCTTTTCGCCCCGATCACTCAACACGTCCTCGGTGATCCCGGCCTTCAGGTGCTCGATGTCCCTCTTCTCGAAGCTTACTTCGAAGATGTGCCGGATAAATTGTTCATACTGCTCGCGCGACCAGTCATCGATGCCCATCGGGAAATCCTCATCGCCGGTGATCCTGCCGGACTGCCGCAGGTAGAGTTTGAGCCACATCTTGAAGAAGGGCGTGATGGGCTGATACAACGCCGATACCTGTGCGTGCGCGTCGAGCACACGGGTCAGCAACGTTGTCCCGGTCCTGAATATGCCGGAGATGATAAAGTAATCAAACTTCACGGAATATACCTCGACAGCTTTTAGGAAAATCATTTTTCCGCATACATGTATTTTGATGATAATTATCTGAAATTTCAATAACTTTCAGTGATTTTAATTTTTAATCAATATTCTCTTTTTTCTGAATGAAGGACGGCGAAGCAGATTTATCCATAATTCCGAGTAATGGCTCACCTCACCTGTTGACATTCTCAGTGAATTCGCTCAAAATATCTTTGTGCAAATGTCATTTATGCTAGTTATTGCTTAAACTATGATTGTAAGTGTAATAATTCCTGTGTACAACGCCGGAAAATACATTGCCAGGTGCATAAGAAGCGCAATGAATCAATCCTTAGGCAGTGATTTATACGAAATAATTGTTGTAAATGACGGCTCTACAGACAACACATCAGAAGTCTTAAAATATTTCAGTGAACACATTAAGCTTATAAACATTAAAAAAAACATGGGCATTGCATATGCCAGAAACGAGGGGATAAAACTTTCTCGGGGCCGGTATTTAGTAAACCTGGATGCAGATGATTATATCAATAGGGATTTGTTGTATGTGGAATCCCTGTTTTTAAATATGAACGCGAGCTGGGATGCGGTATCGTGCGACTATTTTTTAGTGAATGAAAAAGAAGAGCATATCAAAAGGGTGAATGCAAAAAAAAATCCCATTGCTTGCGGAATAATGTTTAGAGCGGAAAAGCTTATTGATATCGGGTTATATGACCCAAAATTCATATTTAATGAAGAAATGGATTTACGAATACGCTTCGAAAATAAATTTTCCATCAAGCACATTGAATTACCTCTGTATCGATATAGGCAGCATGATAATAATTCATCAAAAGACCAAGGAAAAGTAGCGAAGTTTGACGACTTATTAAAACAAAAGCACAAAACAAAATGAAAAAGATAATCGCTGTAATTCAGGCAAGGCTTGGTTCCAAACGACTCCCCAATAAGGCGCTTATGACAATTCAAGATAAGGCAATTCTTGAGATGTGCATTGAACGCGTTTCTGTATCGATATGCTCCAGAATAGTGGTTGCCACAACAGTTGAAAAAAAAGACGATCCAATTGTTGAATTTTGCGCTAAAAGCAGCACTGCTGTTTTTAGAGGAGATGAGAATGATGTCCTTGGAAGATTTTTTAATTGTATAAAAGAGGAAAAAAATTGCATCATCGTTAGAATCACTTCAGATAATCCGCTTATTCATAGGGATGTAATTGACTTTGTTGTAACACATCATATAAAGAGTTGTAATTCTGTTACAAACAGCTATTTTTCTAAGTCATTTCCAAATGGCACAATCATTTCAGTCATAAATTCTGATGCATTAAAATACTTGAATGAAAACTTTTTTGAAAAGGAGATCAGAGAGCATTTTGTATTTGGATTTGCTAAATTGCCTGAAAGATTTAAAGTTGAAAATATTGTCGCCCCCCCCAAATGGCATAGACCCGACATAAGGTACTGCCTTGATTATAAAGAGGATTTGGTATTGCTGCAAAAAGTTGTCCTTAATTTGGGATTTAGCGCTGACAAGCCATCAACAGAAGAGATCATTTCATTTATAGACAAAAATCCGGAAGTTAAAGGAATTAATTATAAATATGCGGAAAAGGAATACTGAATCTTTGGACCTGCAGGTGCAAAACTGGAAACTACAAAAAAACTAATGCGAAATTAATGAGAATCAAAAATGCTGTTATCTTTGGCTTGGGCTCAATTGGAAGACGTCACGCACAGATAGTAAAAAAACTCTCGCCTGGCTGCAAGATTTTTGCATGCAGGACAAAAAAGGGTTCACTTTTAGATACTCCTGAAGGTATAAAAGAAATTGATTTTAATACTTTTGTTAAAAATCAATATGATATTGCCATAATCTCAAATCCTTCTTCAATGCATCATGAGACACTAAAAAAGGTGATGCTTGCCGATAATACAAAGACAATTTTTGTCGAGAAACCATTTTGTTTGCCAGAGGAAATAGAGGATTCCGCCCAATTGCTAAACAAAAACAATAAAATCCGTGTGATCCCAGGAAATTCTCTGCGGTTTCATCCGGCTGTAGATGTCTTAAAAGGCCTTATGGAAAAAGAAGATTATAGAGATGCAATTGAAGCATATGCACATTTTGGAACATACATGCCAGGCTGGCATCCTTGGGAGGACTATAAAGAATCTTATGCGGCAAAGAAAGAATTTGGTGGCGGTATATTGTTGACATCAATTCATGAACTAGATTTGTTTTATCATCTTTTTGGCAATGGAGTCGTGATTGCGTCTTTTATTGCTAATTATATTTTATCAGAAATTGATGTGGATGATTCTGCCCAAATGCTGATTCAATTTAATAAATGCAAAATCGCAAATATTTCCCTAAATTTTTATGAAAAGCCCGTCGATAGATACATAAAAATTATTTTCAAGAATGGTTTTTTTTATTGGAAATTCAAGGATAATGTTGTAACCTTCAGCCAGAATGGAAAAGAAAGCAGTCAAAATATTTCGAACGCGATCAATTCAATGTACATCAATATGTGGAAAAAAATAATGAATGATGACGTTGTCGATTTTGAAATGACGAGCGTTTATAATAGTTTAAAAGCAATAAAACTAATGAATGAGAATAAAAATGGATCTCAATTTAAAAAATAAAAACTTTATGATTGTCGGCAGTGCAGGAGTCATTGGCTCTGAAATTTCCAAAGAACTTGTTTTGTCAGGCGCAAAGATAATTATGGTTGATTCCAGTGAGAAAAACACAATTTTAGCCAACAAGCTAAAAAAGGAGTATAAAAAATCCTTGATTTTAAATAAAGAATTGGATATGTCCAAAGAGGAAAGCGCCATGGACTTATCACGATTGGTTGAAAGTCATTTCGCTGGTGTTTTACATGGCTTGGTAAATTGCATCCAATATAAATCGAAGTCATTTTTTGTTGATATTGAAAAGAGTAGTGAAACGGAATTGCATGATATATTTGCTGCGAATGTCTATTCGATATTTTATCTATTTAAAGCATTGCTCCCATATATGAGAAAGGCGAACGGCGCAAGTGTTGTTACCTTTTCATCTACCTATGCACTTGTATCACCGAATCCTGTAATCTATGAAGGAACAAAAATGGGATGCCCCCCTGCATATGTTGCAACAAAAGGGGCTGTTCATTCATTGACAAAGTACCTGGCATGCTATTATGCAAAAGAAAAAATTCGTGTCAACAGTGTTTCTCCTCACGGTGTCCATAATAACCATGATAAAAACTTTGTTGAGAATTTTTCCAGATTAAGCCCAATGAAACGGATGTCTGAAAAAGGTGAGGTTTCCCCAACTGTATTGTTTTTATTATCTGATAAGAGCAGCTATATAACGGGCGCAAATATCAAAGTTGACGGTGGTTGGACAGCATGGTGAAAAAAAAGCAGGAAATCATTATTGAAGACCAAGTGATTTCGAAAGATGGGAATCCCTTTATCGTTGCTGAAATCGGTGTAAATTATTATGATATCGCAGCAAAAGAAAAAATCACACTTATGGATGCTGCAAAACTTATGATTTCAAAAGCAAAAGAAGGAGGGGCTGATGCGGTTAAATTCCAATCATATAAAGCAGAAACCCTTGCAACGAGATCTTGTCCGTCATACTGGGACACAACAAAAGAGTCAACCCTAAACCAATTCGAATTATTTAAGAAATATGATTCTTTTAATGAAAAAGAATTCAGCGAACTAAGTGATTTTTCTAAAAAGACGAGAATTGTTTTTATGTCGACGCCATTTGATTTTGTATCTGTCGAATATTTAAATAAGTTCGTCGATGT
>Ga0307379_10009859_pt1 | contig 12719 bp, 10 predicted proteins | sample UN2MG_FD_202237 | JGI IMG/M metagenome (GOLD analysis project Ga0307379, IMG submission 202237) | Soil microbial communities from Risofladan, Vaasa, Finland - UN-2 | ecosystem: Environmental > Terrestrial > Soil > Coastal area > Acid sulfate soil | place: Finland: Risofladan, Vaasa | collected... | reverse complement strand
CCCTCGACCTTGGCCTCGATGATCGACTCGAGAGCCTGACGGTACTCATCCTTGTATTGGCTCGGATCAAACTCGCCGGTCATCGCGGACACGAGTTGCGCGGCCATCGCCAGCTCAGCGGGTTTGAACTGATACTCCTCGTCGCCAAGGTCGAGCTCACTGACCGATCTGATCTCGTCGGGCCAGTGCAGGGTTGTCATCAGCATCGTCTCACCGAACGGATCGAGCGCCGCCAGCGCCTCGCGGTCCTTGATGACGACCTTGCAGATGGCGGTGAGTCCGTCCGCTTCCAGAACCGTCTTGAGGAGGTGAAACGCCTTGCGGCCGATCTTGTCCGGCTCCAGGTAATAGGCACTCTTGACGAAACGAACGGCGGCGTCATCGCGCTTGGCCCTGGTGAATTGCTCGATCTCGATCGACCGCACGGTCTTGAGGGGGACGTTCTCCAGGTCCTCGTCGGTGATGACCACGTACTCGCCCGGGGAGTATTCGAAGCCCTTGACCGTGTCCGATCTTGAGATCTGGTCGTCCTCGACCGGGCACCAGACCTTCATCTGGATCCGCGACAGATCCTCCTTGTGGAGCATGTTGAAACTGATGCCCTTGGATTCAGTCGCCAGGTAGAGCTTGACCGGGATGGTCACCAGCCCGAACTGGATCGCGCCCTTCCACATCGCACGTGCCATGTCCGTCCTCGTTGTTTCGCCGATCGCCGCCCGGCGCCGGTCAGCGTCGGGGACGGCCACCATAGCGCACGAGGGCAAGCACGGCCGTGGCGGCGCCTATCGCAAGATGACGAACGCATCAAACCGGAATTCGGGCCGCCTACCAGCCCGAACCCGGAGCTCGATCGTGTGTGTGCCGCCGGCGCTGAACCTGGCCTCGTAGACGACCTTACGGCTCCGGGGCGGATTGATCGCGTGCGGGCGGAGTGTCGTGCGATAGACGCCATCGATGTAAACGTCCACGTTTCGCTGCTGATGCGTGGCCGGAACGACGACTCCCACGCCGTACCCCGTGAAGGTGCGGGCGAGGCTGGCACCCGCCTGTCCGGATCCGGTCAGCGTGTGTCGATAGGCGCTCGCGTCGCTCCGATGGTGCCACGCACCAACTCGAACGACGGATGCACTCCGATCGTCGACCCGAGAGATGCGCGTCGTGCGCGAGCTGACGGCCCAGGGGCTCCGATCTCCGGCCGCGTCGACGGCCTGAAGGCGGAACCGATACGTCGACCCGAAGGCGATCTTGTAATGTGCGCCTTGGTTCGTTCCGCTGCGCACCTTCGTCCGGGTCCACGGTCCGCCGTCCCGGCTGAGTTGCAACCGATGCGCCACGATCGGCATGTCGGGGTGCGTCCATCGGCCCCACGTCACGCGGATCACGAGCGTCGCGCCGTGCATTCGCTCACCACGTAGGAGCCAGGCAACGGGTTCGTTCGGCGCCGGCAGGTCGCTGCCGACCGAGGTGTCCTGGCCGATGTGTGATGATCCCGATCCGGGCTTTGCTAACCATGGGGCGTCGGCGGCGGCTGCGGGCCGGGCCATCGGCTGAGCGAGGCCGCTCACGACCAGCAGCCCGATGAGTAGCGCCAGGACCCTGCGTCGGTTTGGCGGCGATCGATGGGCTTGCGTCGCTTGCATGTGGCGATCTCCAAGCATGAAGGAAGACGCCATCGGTGGGTGGCTCACACCAGCATGACGGAGGCGTCAAGAGCCTCGATCCGCCGGTCGGGGCGGCGCGGCTACTTCAGGACGGCGAAGGCATCGAGGCGGAATTGCGGGTGCTTCCCGGTGCCCGCGGGTCTCAACACGATCGTGTGACTGCCGCCCGACGAGAAGGTCTTCGTGAACACGACTTCCCGGCGCTCCGATGGACTGGCCTTCATCGAGATCGTGCCGACGTACGTGTCATCCACGTAGACCTGGACCGGGCCACGATGGGTACTCTTGGGCGCCACCAGGGCCAATCCGTAGCCGGTGAACGTGAAACTGACGCTGGCATTGGTCTTCGAAGACCCGATCACGGTCCCCTGCCACGCACTCGAGGCTGAATACCGTCGCCAAGTGCCACTGCGAAGAACCGAACTACTTCGGTCGTCCACCGGGTGGACCCGAACTGCGCCCGACGTCACGGCCCAAGCGCTCCAGTTGCCGGCCGTATCCACGGCTCGGACCCTGAACTGATAATCCGCATCGAAACCGATGTTGTACGACGCGACGCGCTGGCCGGCGGTTCGACTCAACGATGTCGACCACGAACCTCCGCCAGCCCGACGCTGCACCTCGTACCCGCCGATCGCACTCGTCGGGTCCGTCGCGGCCGGCCAGGCGATTCGCACGCGCATCGTCGTTCGACCCATCTTCGACCCCGCTACGAGCGACGCGCTGGGGGCGTTCGCGGTTGGGTTGTCCTGGACGACCCTGACTGAGATGTTGGCTGTTGCCGTGCGACCCTGATTGGTGCCCTTGATCCCGATGGCATAGGTCCCCGGGTTGGCGTTGGAGGGCACGACGACCTTGATCGACCCGGCTGTCGCGGACCAGCCCATCAGGCTCGAGGTGCTCATCGTGGCCGACCAGCCAGACGGTGCCGAGGTGACGGACAGCTTGACCCGCTCGAAGAAGGTGCCGCTGCGCACGACCGTGAACGGCACGGTCGCCGTGGTCGCGCCTTCGACCGTCGCAACGCTCGAGCCCGCCGAAGCCAGCGAGAAGGTTCCGAGCGCTCCGATCCGTGACACGTCAAGCAGGGGCTCGTGGGTCGAGTCGGGATCCGTCGAGGTCTTCCAGCCGTAATTGCCGAGATAGCGGAGCGACTCGCGGACTTCGGCCGGCGTCGCGTACGGGCGACCCGCCTTGTAGAGCGCAACGGCGCCGGCAACGGCGGGCGCTGCCATCGAGGTGCCTGACATCGTGGCATAGCTCGTGTTTGGCACCGTCGAGATGATGCATTTACCCGGTGCGATCAGATCGACATCGCCGCCGTAGTTGCTGAAGTTGGCGAACGTGTCGTCCTTGTCGTAGCTGCCCCAGGAATAGCAGGCGTTGCCGCCGAGGCCGCCAGCCTTCCCGTCCGTGTCGGCCAGCGCGGAGACCGTGATGACCTCGTTGTAGCTGGCTGGGATGTTCTTCGAGGCGGGGTGGCTGTCATTGGCGGCTGCAGCGACCACCGTGATCCCGCCAGCAACGACCCGACAGATGGCCCGGTGGAGCACATCCTTCGTCGTGTAACCACAGTTGTGGTCGTCCGAACCTGCCTTCGTGACGCTCATGTTGACCGCCTCGAAGAGCGGGCGCGACGCATCGTTCGGGTCGCGTTGAGCCAGGATCCAATCGAGGCCGCAGACGTACCAGGAGATCAGTCCGTACCCCTTGTCGTTGAGGATCTTGACGCCGTAGACGCGCGCCCCGGGTGCGACGCCGACGACGCCATAGCTGTTATCGAGCGCGCCCACGGTCCCGGCCACGTGCGTTCCGTGATTGTTCTTGTCGCGCCAGGCGGTCCTGTCCGATGTCGAGCAGTTGTAGCCGCCCGCGACATTGAGATCCGGGTGATCGGCCCAGATCCCGGTGTCGACGATGGCCACGTCGGCATCGACCCGCTGATCCGTGCCATCGATGCCGGCGACGTCACGCAGCTGGCCACCCACTCGTGCCACACCCGTCGGGATCGTCTGGGCGAGTTGGACGATCTCATCGGGCACGATCGCGACGACGTTCGGGTCGTTCAGGAGGGCGAGTTTCTGGTCACTCTCGAGCCGAGCTGAGAAGCCCCGGACCGTTTGCCCGAATTGGCGGTCAACCTTGACGCCATCCCGCTGGCGGACTCTTGCAACGAGCGCCTTCGTGTCGGCACCGCTCCGGAGCAGGACGATATATCGATCCTTGATGCTCGGGGCACCTTTCGGAACCTCCGCCGCGAACCGGGGGGCCGTTGGCTCGGCGGATGGCTCAGCCGATGGGTCGGGAGTGGCTTCGGGAGTGGCTTCGGGCTCTGGAGTGGCTTCGGGCTCTGGAGGGGCTACGGGCACAGGTTCGACGACGGGCTGCTCGCTTGGGGATGGCGAGGGCGGTGGTCCCTGACTCGGTTCCGGTACGAATGTCGCCGCCGGTTCCGCCGCGCTCGTCGGTCCGGCGAGCGGAACGGCGATGAGCAGGGCGAGCAGCAGGGCCGCGATCCGTTCGTGCATCTGGACAGGATGCCCCCAACGACAAGGTCTGGCCAACGGCACCTTCGTCCCGATACCGATAGGCAGGCGTCCCAGTCCGCCATAGCCCTATCCGCTGGACGTTCGCAGCTCCGCCTCTGCTTCGGCGACTCGAGCCAGGATGTTCGAGCGCATCGAATCAAGGCCGACCCAGACCGCCTTGGTCGCGTTGGAGATCGACGTCAGCTGGGCTTTGAGCGTGCGGACGGCCTCGAGCTGCTCTCGAACGGCGGTCAGCGTAGCTCCGATCGCGGCGGCGTCCACCTCGACCTCGCGCTCGACGAGCGATGCCAGCGCGAGCAGCCGCGCCAATCGGATGGCCGCTTCGAGGGACGCCGGGTCAGGAGCGTCGGGGTCGATGACGCAGTAGACATCGTCGCCGACGAGGTTGAATGGGGCGACCCCGCTCGGCGCATGTGCTTCAGAGAAGACCACGACAGCCACGGCCGCGCCACGATTCTCCTTCGCCTCGCGCAGCTCCTCCCGCATCGCGCGCATCGACATCGGGCGATCCTTGGCCTCGATGACGACCCGTACGTCGCAACCGCGGGCGACGCGAGCGTCCAGGGTCAGGACGAAGTCGCCCTTCTTCGACTTCATCAGCGAACCAGTGTCGGTACCGGTCCGATCGAGTAGATCGCCGGCGCCGCGAGCCAGGTCGGCGAGCATAGCCTCGAGCAGGTCCTCGAAGTCTCCGCCTTTGGCAGTGGACCGCGCGCGCTCCGAGCCGCGAGCCGCCGCCGCGGCTTCGATGGCCACGAGCCGCTCCTCCAGCGAGCGGAACCCGTCCGTCATCTCCCTGCGGAACTGGTGCATCGGCGAGTTGAGGCGGGTCGGATCGAGCAACACGGCCAGCTTGGACGCATCACCATCGAAGTAGCGCTCCAACATGGATCCGATCCGGCCGATCGCGCTGTCGCGTTTTGATTCGTCGAACAACTCATCCACCATCGAGCGCAATGCGCCGCGATCGCCGAGGAACCGCTCCAGGGTTCGCGGCAGACGGCCATCCCCGTCGGCGAAATTGGTCCGCAGGGTTTGTTCGAGCGCCTCGGCGGCCTTCTCGTTGACCGATTCGGCCTGGCGCATGAGTTTTTCGAACTCCGACCGGACGACGTCCACGTTGACGGTTACGCCCGCATCCTGGAGCGCGATCAGGCCGATCCGGAGCGCCCGCTCGACGAGATCGGGACGGTCGCCAGGCGATCGTTCCTGGAGGAAGGCCGCGAGGGCCGGATCCCTGATGACGAGGTGGTCGATCTCGATCCGTTCGCCGTCCAAATGGACGCGCGTGCCCGAGTTCGCGTCCGCCGCCTGCGGGATGGGGGTGATCGGTCGCAATGTGGCCTGCATACCCCGCAGGATCAACCGTCCATGTGACAGCTAGGCTGTCATGTCCCTCGATACGTGGTCATCGAGTACGGGGCCAGCAGGAGCGGAACATGGTGGCTGCGGGCCACGTCCGTCACCCGGAGATCGATGGTGAGTCTTCGGAAATAGCGCTCCGAGGCGAAGTCCTCGGTGCGTTCCAGATCGAATTCGAGTCGGTAATCACCGGTCGCCAGTGGCCGCTCGAGCAGATCCTTGACGCGCCCGTCGGAATCGGTCAGGGCCTGGGTCAGACGGACCGGCCGGCCATCTTCGGCGAGTCGGTAGAGCGTGACATGGACGCCCGCCGCCGGAACGCCTCGCTCCGTGTCGAGAACGTGAGTGGAGATCGTCGGTGCGGGCTGATTCGCATCCTGGGCCACGCTATCCTCCGCGCATGAGTACCTTGCAGATCGTCGTCGGTGACCTCCACTTTAGCGCGCGATGGGAGCCCGCCGCGCCGCGCACCATCAAAGCCATCCGGCACATGCTGCCGATCGAATCGAAGCTCATCCATTGCCGCTGGACCGGGGAGTCCACCTGGATCCCGTTCGGTGATTTTCGGCCCGGCCTCGAGTACGAGAACCACACGTCGCATCCGGCGCCGGGTCAGTTGGCGATCTATCCGGGCGGGATCAGCGAATGCGAGATCTTCTTCCCGTATGGCGGTTGCACGACGGCCTCCAAAGTCGGCCAGCTGGCGGCCAACCATTTCGCGACGGTGGTGCCCGACGAAGGCTGGGCCGATCGGCTCCGCGAGGTGGGTCGACGCTGTCTCTGGGATGGCGCCCAGTCGATCTCGATCCAGGAAGTCGGCTAGGCACGCTTGCTCCGGGGGCCGGTCAAGGCCGGGTCGGCAATCGGCGCCAGGCGACTGAACGGACCGGTGGCTATCACGCCTGCGGCCAGATCGGAGCCTCCGACGGTCATTCGGGGCGTGGTCTGCCCAGATCGACGAAAGACAGGGTCCCATCGGGCCAACGGGACCCGTATCACGGCTCTCGCCGGTCGTAACGGTCGCCTGGCGCCGGATCAAGGCGCCGACCGAGGCTGCCGGAGGCCATCCCCGGCGGGATACTACCACGTGGTATTATCTCCCGGTGCCACCTGGACCGCGCCTCTCGCTCCTGTTCGAATGGTTTGCCGCGGACCAGCGCATCCGCACGCTCGTCGAGCGTGCCATGGCCGATGTGGTGCTCCGCCCGGACGAATATGCGGTCTACAGCGTCCTGTTCGATGAGGGGTCCAAGACACCGACCGATCTGGCCCGCCGGGCAGGTATGCCGCCAACGACGATGTCGCATTACGTGCGGGCCATGCTTCAGCGCGGCCACGCGGTGCGCGAGACCGTTTTGACCGACCGACGGTCGTATCGTCTGAGGCTGACCAGCGAGGGTCTGGCCGCGCATGCCGCGGCAAGCCGGGCATTCCGCGAGGCCCACGACCGGTTCATCGATGCGCTCGAGATCGATCAGGACGAAGCCCGGATCACGCTTCGGACCGTCGCCGCGGCGGCAGCGGTCGCTGGATCGAAGCTGAACGCGGACTCGATGGAGGCGGCCGGATGACACCGGTCTGTCGCTCCAGTGCGGCTGTCGTCTTCGTTCTCGTCGCGCTCCTCGCGGCCGCCTGTGGCTCGCCGGTCTCGCCAACCGCGGTCCCGTCAAGGACCGGCGAACCCTCACCGTCCGAGGCCGTCGCCCAGCCCTCGCCGACATCGACGCCCAGCGCCGGCGCACCCGCTCCGACCACGATTCCTTCGCCGACGCTTTCCAGGGACGACGGCTGGCGCGCCGACATCGACCGGCTCCTCGAGGCCCGCGAGCAGATCCACCCGAACCCGTGGCACGGCCTACCGCGCGATACCTACATCGTGGCCGCCGACGCCGCCAAGGCCCGGATCCCGACGCTCTCCGATGAGCAAGCACTGGTCGAGCTGGTCCGTCTCGCCGCGATGCCCGGCTGGGCCGGTCGCGAGGGACACACCGGCATGTTCCCGTTCTCCGCGGACAGCGGCACGCACGAATTCCCGATCCTGCTGTGGCAATTCCGCGATGGGCTGGTCATCACCGATGCCCGGGCGCCCTACACGGATCTGATCGGGTCCCGCATCGTTGCGATCGACGACCAACCGATCGAGAAAGTCCTGGCGTTGGTCGAACCCCTCGCCCCCCGGGACAACCCGTCGAACCTGCTGGCGTTCGCCACCCTCTACCTCCGGGTCAGCGAGCTGTTGACCGGCCTGGGCATCCAGGGGGCGGTCGGACCGGCCACCTTCAGCCTGGTCGACCGGGACGGGCGCGAACGAGACGTGCAGATCGACCCGATCCCGGCCGCTGATGATGCCGCCTGGCGGGGCGCCAACGTGCTCCGTCTTCCGAGCCGGGTCGACACGATGTGGTTGCGCGACATGGATAGGGCCCTGTGGTGGACATACCTCGCCAGCTCGAAGACGCTCTACGTCCAGTACAACGCGGTCCGGGGCGGGATCAACGCCGTCGCCGACGAGATCCTGGCACGGGCCAAGCAAGGCGACATCAATCAGGTGGTCGTGGATCTTCGGAACAACGGCGGCGGCGACAACACGACCTACGGCCATTTCTTGTCTGTTCTCCAGGATCCAGCAATCGACCAACCTGGTCGATTGACCCTGCTCATCGGCCGGAACACCTTTTCGGCCGCGGCCAATTTCGCGACGACCGTGGAGCAGACCACGGACGCCGAGTTCGCCGGCGAAGCGATGGGCGGCAGCCCGAACCTGTACGGCGACGTCCGAGCGATCCCATTGCCGCACTCGGGTCAGGTCGTCTTCATCGCGACCCGCTACTGGGAAAAGAGCACGGCCGACGACGACCGGATCACCATCCGACCTGGGCTCAGGATCATCCTGTCGTCGGAGGACTACTACTCCGGCATCGACCCGGTCCTGCTCGGAGTCATCGGAGACACGCCGGTCGGCTAGGTTGCCCGCGGGTATCCTGCCCGAGTGACGGACAGACCGGATCTCGTCGTCGTTGGCGGCATGGTCGTCGGGACCACGGGATCGCAGAGGGCGGATGTCGCCGTCGTCGGCGGTCGGATCACCGCGGTCGAGCCCGATCTCGCTGGGCTGGCGGCGAGTGCGGGCAACGTCATCGATGCCACCGGGCTGCTTGTCCTGCCGGGCGCCGTGGATGTCCACACCCATACCCGCGTCGCGAGCGATGGCCGACCCGATCGGTTCTTCCAGGATTCGGTCGCCGCGGCCTTTGGCGGCACGACCACCTTCCTGTCGTTCAACAACCCGGGCACTGGCTCGTCGCCAGCCGCCGAGCGGTCGCTCCTCACGGGCGTCCGAGAGTGGCGCGCGGCGACCGAGCACGACAGCGCCATCGACTACGGGCTCAGCCTGGCCATCAGTGGGCGAGCCGATGATGCCCTCGCGGAGCTCCCAGCTACGATCGACTCCGGGATCGCCACGTCCAAGGCGTTCATGATCTTCGACTTCCGGCTCCCCGACGCGCAGCTCTCTGAAGCGATGCGTGTCATGGCCCGGCACGGTGGAATGCTCCAGGTCCATTGCGAGGATCCGGTCCTGCTCGACGCGGCGGTGGCGGAGGCGGTCGAGCGAGGGGACGTCGCTCCGCGGTTTCACGCCGCGACCCGGCCACCGCATGTCGAGGCGATCGCCACGGCACGGGCGCTCGGCTTCGCAAAGACGGCCGAGGCCCCCGTCCATGTCGTCCATCTCTCGTCCGCGGCCGCGCTTGCTGAAGTCCGCCGCGCCAAGGCCGCAGGGGTTCGCGTCACGGCCGAGACGTGCCCGCACTACCTGGTCCTGACCGACGACCGATATGACGATCCAGACCCGGTCCGGTGCGCCTGCTTTGTCGTCTCGCCGCCCCTCCGGTCCGCTGCCGACCGCGACGCGCTATGGGCGGGCCTCGCCGACGGCACGCTCGATCTTGTCGCCTCCGACCACGTCCCGGACCGACTCGACACCGAGAAGGCGGAGGCCGGGAAGGGCGTCCCGTTCGACCGGATCAGCAACGGCGCCCCTGGCATCGAGACCCTGCTGGCGATCCTCTACAGCGAAGGCGTCGCGAAAGGCCGGATCACGCTCGAGCGCATGGTCGCCCTGATGGCGACGACGCCAGCGTCTCGGTTCGGACTCGATTCGAAGGGGGCGATCGAGGTCGGGCGCGATGGCGATCTCGTGCTCTTCGACCCGGCTGCGCGCCGGACGATCCAGGCCACCGACCTGCACCACACGAGCGACTACACCCCCTACGAGAGCCTGTCGGTCCAGGGTGCCGTCCGTGACGTCATCTTGCGCGGCCAGGGCGTGGTCCGCGGTGGGACATTCGTCGGCCTGCGCGGCGCCGGTCGCTTCGTGGCTCGCTCCCACGTCGACGGCTGACCAGTCCGCGTGTCCGCGATCGCCTGCTTGATGCCGCCCACGAACATCAACGAGTGACGTGGCTGAGACCGGCGCTATTCAAGCATCGAGTACGCCCGGAGCGTCAGGAACTCGGCGAAGACATCGTCGAGAACCAGGCGATCGAGGAGCTCGGCGGCCTCCGTCAGACGACCCGCCTCGGGCCCGCCGAGCCGCGCCAGTTCCTCATCGCGGACCGCCGTATAGAGCGCCGCGTCAAACACCGGTCCATCCGCCAGCGCCACGCCGCGGGTTCGCCAATGCCAGAGTTGCGAGCGCGAGATCTCGGCGGTGGCGGCGTCCTCCATCAGGTTGTCGATCGCGGCCGCGCCGACGCCGCGAAGCCACGAGTCCAGATACGCCAGGGCGACCCGGATGTTCGCGCGAACGCCGGCTTCGGTGACCACGCCGCCGGGGACGGACAGGTCGAGCAGCGCATCCGTCTCGACAGACACGTCCTCCCGCAACCGACCCTTCTGGTTCGGAGCCGCACCGAGCACGCCGTCGAAGACCTGCAAGGCCACCGGCACCAGGTCCGGGTGGGCCACCCACGTGCCATCGAACCCGTCGCGGCTCTCCCGTTCCTTGTCATCACGGACTTTGGCCAGGGCCACATCGGTGACGGCCGGATCGCGCCGGTTCGGGATGAATGCCGCCATCCCGCCGATCGCATGGGCGCCGCGTCGATGGCAGGTCCGGACGAGCAGGTCGGTGTAGGCCCGCATGAACGGCACGGTCATGGTCAGCTGCGCCCGATCGGGCACGGTCAGCTCCGGCCAGGCTCGCAACTTCTTGATGCCACTGAAGAGATAGTCCCAGCGTCCGGCGTTGAGCCCGGCCGCATGCTCGCGCAGTTCATAGAGGATCTCGTCCATCTCGAACGCCGCGAGGATCGTTTCGATGAGCACGGTGGCGCGGATGGACCCACGCGGGATGTCGAGCGCGACCTGACCGTGAACGAAGACCTCGTTCCAGAGCCTCGCCTCGTGGTGCGATTCGAGCTTGGCGAGATAGAGATACGGACCGCTTCCTCGCCGGAGCGACTCAGCGCCGCAATGGAACAGGAAGAGCCCGAAGTCGAACAGGCTGGCCGAGACCGGGGCGCCATCGACGAGCATCCCGGACTCGACGAGGTGCCAGCCCCGCGGCCGCACGACGAGCGTCGCGGTGGTGTCGCCGAGCCTGTAGGCCTTGCCCTCGGGCGATTCGAAGGTGAGCGTCTGCCGAACGGCATCGGCCAGGGCCGCCTGGCCGCCGACCACGTTCGCCCAGGTCGGCGAAAGCGAATCCTCGAGGTCGGCCATGAACACGCGTGCGCCCGAGTTCAGGGCGTTGATCATCATCTTTGGCTCCGCCGGCCCGGTGATCTCGACCCGCCGGTCGTCCAGATCGGGCGGGGCGGGCGCGACCGTCCAATCCGCCGCCCGGACGTCGCGGCTGGCGATGAGGAAGTCCGGGCGCACGCCCGCATCGATCTCCGCCTGGCGATCCTCGCGGCGCTGCAGCAGGTCGAGGCGACTGGCACCGAACCGCCGCTGGAGGTCCGCGACGAACGCGAGGGCGTCGTGGGTCAGCACACGATCCGACCCTGGGACAGGGCCTCGTCGCAACTCGACGCCCACTGGGGTCACCCGCTCTTCGGCGATCTCAGGACTCCCCGCGGCGGACGGTCGCCTCGATGATCCCGTGCGGCTCCGTCGTTGGCGTGTAGATCTCGCGGTCGTTCTCCAGTCCGAACGGCGACAGGTCGACGAGCCAGTGATGCAGATTGGGCAGGGCCATCCGGATCTGAGCGATCTCCTCGTGACGCTCGAGAATGGACCTGGCCATGATCCAGATCGATTCCTGCACCGACCCGCTTTCGTGGTCGGCGAAGACCTCGAGCAATGTGGCGCGGATCGCATCAAACGTCGCGTCGTAGTCGAGACCCGGCGCACCGTAGCGCCAGATCGCCGTGACCTTCGTGGCCATCAACCGATCCTCAGTCTCGACAAGCGTCGTGTAGCGATCGCGCGGGAAGCCGCTGAACCCGGATCGGGTCGTCTTCATCACGGTCAGATCCTCGACGCCGGCCTCGACCATCGAACCGCCGAGCGAGACGTTGACCGTGGCGACCCTGGTCCCCTCGCCGCCGCGGACGAAGGCATCGGGCGCCGGCGAGCCGGCGACAGCGATGGCCGACCAGTGATGGCTGCGCACGTTGACCGTCGCGGCGTCGACCTGCGGGGCCTCCAGGAAGTGCTCGGCCAGCGCCTGCCCGTAGACCTCGATCGAGCCGTCGAGATGGTCCTTGGCAAAGGCGTATGCCGTGTTCTTCATCGTGTCCGTGGCGATCACCGCCGAGTTGTCGCCGTCGGTGTGGGCCGCCTCGAAGGCGCCCTCGAGCGCGATCGCCACCGTCAGGTCGCGGACCTGATCGCCGTTGGGACTGCGGGCCACGCGGACCACGCGGATGGCTGCCTTGCCGTATCGATTCGCACCGAGTTCGATCATGGCTCTAGGGTCGCATATCGGTCGATAGCGATGTCAACGATCGCATCCAGTGCTCGGTGGATCTCGGCGTCACGGTCGCCATCGAGCGCGGCGGCCATCCCGGGCACTAGCTCCGTCCGCGAACGACCCGCCACGAAGACGCAGTAGCGGAACCCGAATCGGGCTTCGTAGGCGGTATTGAGGCGCTCGAGTTCTGCGCCGACCCGGTCAGCCTCGAGGGAACGTTCCGCGCCG
>Ga0307379_10009858_pt1 | contig 12719 bp, 8 predicted proteins | sample UN2MG_FD_202237 | JGI IMG/M metagenome (GOLD analysis project Ga0307379, IMG submission 202237) | Soil microbial communities from Risofladan, Vaasa, Finland - UN-2 | ecosystem: Environmental > Terrestrial > Soil > Coastal area > Acid sulfate soil | place: Finland: Risofladan, Vaasa | collected... | reverse complement strand
TATCGCGTTCAGTATGGGTGTAAGTTGCGGCCTTACGCTCTGGCTACTGGCCAAACACGTTGCCGTGGCTCAGCTCGTCTGGCAGGCTGGCCTGGCGGTGACGATTGCAGGGGGCCTGGTCGTGTTCCATGAACCGCTGCTCGGCTTCTCGTACGCGCTGCTCCCGCTGATGGCCGTCCTCACCGTCGGTTGGCCGGCCGGACTGCTCGCGCAAGCCCTGGTCATTGCCCTGCTGTTGGGGCTTGGCCGTAGCCCTGCTCTGCCGTTCATACCGGTGTCCTATCGCCTGGGCATCGTCCTCGGCGGAGCGTTCACCGGCTTGCTGGGGTGGGCCGCGACCCGCGCCTTGCTCACCGTGACCCACTGGTCACTCTTCAGTTTCGAACAGGCTCGGCAGAGAATGGAGGAGGCGCGCGAGCAGCGCATGGAACTCCAGCAGGTTCAGGAGGACCTGGTCCAGGCCAACCGCGAACTGGCCCGGCTTTCGGACCGGCTCAAGGCCATGAACCAGGTGGCAGAGGAGGCGCGTCGGGCCAAGGAGGAGTTTGTCGCCAACGTGAGCCACGAACTGCGCACGCCGCTCAACATGATCATTGGCTTCAGCGAGATGATCACCCAGTCCCCGCAGGTCTACGGTGACCATCTGCCGCCAGCGCTGCTGGCCGACATCGCCACCATCCAGCGCAACAGCCAGCACCTGGCTAAGTTAGTGGACGATGTGCTCGACCTCAGCCAGATCGAGACCGAACGCATGGCGCTGAGCAAGGAATGGACCTCCATGCAGGAGACTATCGGCGATGCGGTTCAGGTCGTCCGCGCCCTCTTTGACTCCAAGGGGCTCTACCTGGAAACTGAGGTTCCGGCTGACCTGCGGCCGCTATTCTGCGATAGCACACGCATCCGCCAGGTGGTAATCAATCTGCTGAGCAATGCGGGCCGTTTCACAGAGCAAGGAGGGGTGCGGGTCAAGGCATGGTCGAAGGAAGATGATATTGTGGTGAGCGTGTCCGACACCGGCCCTGGCATCGCGCTCAAGGACCAGGATAGACTGTTCGAGCCTTTCTTGCAGTTGGATGGCTCCATCCGGCGCCGCTACGGAGGGAGTGGGTTGGGGCTGAGCATCAGCAAGCGCTTCGTGGAGATGCACGGAGGTAAGATGTGGCTGGAGAGTGAGGCGGGCGTGGGCACGACGTTCTACTTCAGCCTGCCCCTGGACACGCCTCTGCCCACCCCTCTGGCCGGCGACGACGCCAGGCGCTGGTTCAACCCATACGAGTCGTTCGAGTATCGCATACGTACCAGGCGGTCCAAGGCCCCGGCGCTGGCTGTGGTGCCTCGGTTCGTCGTACTGGAACAGGAAGGGGTATTGCAGCGCCTGCTTGGCCGTTATCTGAACGACGTTGAAGTGGTCTCGGTGCAGGATGTCGAGCAAGCCTTGTGCGAACTGAACCGCTCGCCGGCCCAGGCCCTGATCGTGAACGCGCCGTCGTTGAGAGAAGGGCCGATCCCGATGGAGCGGCTGGCCAACCTGCCCTATGGCACGCCGCTGGTGGCCTGCTGGGTGCCTGGAATGGATGAGGCAGCGAGGCGGTTGGGCGTGATGCGGTACTTGATCAAGCCGGTCACTGCCGAGACTTTGCTCTCGACCATCGAGGGCCTGGAGGGTGGTGCGGAGACGGTCCTCCTGGTGGACGACGAACCGGAGGCGCTGCAACTCTTTGCTCGCATGATTGCCTCGAGCCCGCGTAGCTATCGCATCCTGCAGGCCACGAACGGACCGTGGGCGCTCAACCTGCTGCGCGAGCGCAAGCCCGACCTGGTGCTGCTCGACCTCATCATGCCGGGGATGGACGGCTTTCAGGTGCTGCGGGAAAAGGCTCAGGACCCTGCCATCCGGGACATCCCGGTGGTCGTGGTCTCGTCCAGGGATCCCATCGGTGAGCCTATCGTGAGCGACACCTTGACCGTGGCTCGTGGAGGAGGACTGTCGGTACGCAATCTGCTGGCCTGCATCCAGGCCGTCAGTGGAGTCCTATCGCCCTCCAAGATCTGATATCCTCCCATCTCCCCTACAGAGGGCCAAGGGGGGGGCGTCAGGCCTGTGCGATCTGCTGGTCGAGCGCGGCCAGAAAGGACTGGCGCGTGAGCGGTTTGCGCAATAAGCCGCTGGCACCCAGGGAAAGGGCGAGCGGTTCCTGGGCCAGGATAGTGCACACGAGGACCGGTACGTGGCTGGTCAGCGGGTGTTGCCGCAGTTGCGCCAGCACGCGCCAGCCATCTACCTGGGGCATCATGATGTCCAGCAGGATGACCTGGGGAGAGAATCTCTCTGCCAGCTCGAGCGCCTGTACTGGGTCGCGCGTGCCGATCAGGCGGTAGCGCGTGTCTGCGGTGTACCGCTGCAGCAACTGTAGAAAGTCCGCGTTGTCGTCAATCACCAGCACCGGCAGTTGCTCAGCCGCCGGCAGGGTCAGGACGGCCTGGAAGGTGCCCACGTCTTCGCATATGGTCAACTTGCCTCCACTCAGCCCGCTCAGTTGGTGGGCCATGTCCAAACTGAGCACGTCTTCCTCGCAGGCGGAGGAGGGACCCGGTTGGATCCCAGCACCCTGCACCTCAATTTCGACCGCCCATCGCAGGGGCCTGGCCGAGATGGTGACCTGGCTGCCGGTCGCCCGCGGGATGGCGACGCTGAGCAGGTTGAGGAGCGTCTGATTCAGAGCGACCGGGTGCACGGCGAGGGCCGGCAGGGCCTCCGGTGTCTCGATTTTCAGGCTGACGCCGTGCTGGTCAGCCAGCGGCCGTGCCAGGTCCAACACAATGGACAGTGCCTGGTCCAGATCCGTCGGTTTCTCCGGCGGGGCGTCTTTCAGCCAGGCCAGGTCTTCCATTGTGGTGCCGCTGGCTTCGCGCACCCGGGCCTGCAGGTCGAATCGGTTCCACAGCCAATCGGCCAGTCCTTCCAGTGCGGCGTGCTGCTCCCGCCTCAGTTGGCGGGGGCTCATCCCCAGTTGGTCGGCGACCACCTGCTGGCTCAACTGCTGCACGTAGCAGCAGAACAGCGATTGGTGCATCCACCAGGCGCGCGAGTGGGACAGGTCGTCCCCCTGGGGCCTGAGCGATTCGATGGCCTCGCTCAGGATGCTGCGCAGCGCGGATGCCGTATCAAACCGGTTCGCCAGGCCGAGCAAGGTAGCCAGCGGGCTATGACGCAAGTGGTCCGCGTGGTGGAGGTGATTCAAGGCATCCCGCAGGTGTTGAAGGAATTCGTCATGCGTCAGGCTGTCCACTCTTGGTCCTCATTCTGTCCGCGTTTTGCCCCATGGGGCGGGGATCGTGTGCTATTATATAGCGGGTGGTAGTTGCTGGCAACATGTGCCACGCCTGGGGCAGCCCAGGGGGTGGCAAGAACGAATCTCTGATCGGGACGCAGGAGCAGAGTACACCCGACAGAAAGGAGGCACCGGGACGACTTGGGGCGAGAGCGGAATCTGGCGCGAGACGTGCTTGGAGGCCCGGCTTCAGCCGGGGAGTTCTGGCTGAAGCAAGGCGTCCGTCGCATCGTGTGTCACAGGCTTGAGGAGGCGGGTGAGTACGCCCGTAAGATGCCACACAGGCAACCATGTACGAGAACCCTTGCATGAAACAAAGGAGGACAAGGACATGAAAACGCTGAGCAGGCGTGATTTCCTGCGCATGAGCGCGCTGACTGCCGCGGGCGCGGCTCTGGCCGGATGCGGCCCGGCGCCGACGCCACAGATCCTGAAGGAGACCGTGGAGGTCCCGGTAGAGCAGACGGTGGTCGTGGAGCCTACTGCGGTGCCGCAGCCCACGGCCATCCCGCCGGAGGAACTGGAAGCGACCATCGTGTACATGGGCATTTCCGACGAGAGCAAGAGGCTCATAGACACGTTCAGTGCACGGTATCCCAAGATCACGGCGGAGTTCGTGGATGACGACCCGACCCGGTTTGCCGCGATGATGGCCGCTGGCAATCCGCCCGACGTGAGAAGTGGTTCGTCAGCGCAAATCCCTTACATGCTGCTGCGTGATTGGCTCTTGGATCTGACGCCATACTTTGAGACCAGCGACGCAGCGAAGATAGATGACTTGGCCCTCGTCAACAACTACTTCAGGGCCCAGGACCCGGTCCATATCGGCGACGGCAAGATCTACGGCATGGTCAAAGACTGGTCGCCTGACCGCTGTATCTGGATCAACCGTGCGCTGTTCGATGAAGCAGGTGTGGAGGCTCCAGAGGATACCGGGCGCCTGACGTACGACGAGGTCCTCGACAAGGCCCGCAAACTCGTCAAGTTCGAAGGGGATCGCCTGATGAGGTTCGGTTTCAGTTACAATACCGCATGGACGGACCGCTTCACCATCTTCAACCTGATGGAGTTGGGCAAGTCATTGTACGTGGATGAGTTCACCAGGGCGAATCTAGTGAACGACGAGGACGCTCAGGCGTCTTTCAGGCTCTTTTTCGACATGGCCCAGGAGAAGCTGGTCGCCAGCTCGTTGGTGCCCAGTCCAAGCTGGTCGGGCGGAGAGTTCACCGCCGGACTGACGCCGTGGGCTCAGTGGGGTTATTGGTTCGGCGCCTTCTTGAAGGACTCGATACCCGACCAGGTGGAACAGGGGACGTTGTACATGATTCCTGGGCCGACCTGGTCAGGTGTCGCACTCAATAACTCGATCGGCCCGTTCGGCTTTGTGATCTCCAAAGCCACCAAGGCGCCTGATGCGGCGTGGAGGCTTCTGGAATGGGATGGGGCTCTCGAACCTGCCGTTGACCGTGCCAAGACCGGCTATGGCGTGCCTGGCCTCAAATCTATGTACCAGTACCTGCCTCAGGAGAGCGCGTACGACCAGCAGCGTTACAACATCATGATGCAAGAGGCCGAACTGGCTACCCAGCTCATCCCGTACAATCCATTCGTCGGAGAGTTCACGTTCAACGAAGTCTGGTCCAAGTACATGGCCCAGGCGCTGAACGGCGAGATCACCTTCGACGATATGCTGCAGAAGACCGAGGAAGAGATGAACATCTTGATCAAGGAAGGTGTGGATCGCCTGTAGGTGGACAGAGAGTCCGGATTGGGGCAGGGGCAGGGGGCGTCGCTCCTCCCTGCCCCTGTCGTTGGCAAGGCGATGACGGGAGGCGAACCCATGTCTACAGCACAGCCAATGCATGGGCAGGTCGGCTGGCGTCTGCTATCTTCGCGGTCGCGGCGCAAGCGCATCACCTTCTACTTATTCATCTCCCCCTGGTTGATCGGCTTTGTGGCCCTGGGTGCCATCCCGCTGGTCCTCGGCCTTCTCACGTCCTTGACAAACTATGACGGAATGGATTTGGCCCATCTCAAGTTCGTCGGCCTGGACAACTATGCGCGGGCGTTCGCCGACTCTGAGGCCACCTTCACCGCTGGCCGCACGGCAGTGTGGATCGCGATCAACACGCCGGCCTGGCTCGTAATCTCATTCCTGCTGGCCCTCATTCTCAACCAAGAGGTGAGGGGCCGGGGAATCTTCCGCACGCTGTACTATTTGCCCAGCGTGATTCCGGCGGTGGCGGCGATGTGGGTCTGGAAGATCTTCTTGAACGACAACTTTGGCCTCATGGCTGCCATGGCTGACCTGATACGGCCAGGTACGGTCATTCCCTGGCTGACGAAATACGCGCTGGTATCTGTGACCTTCGTCAGCTTGTGGGGAGGGCTGGGCTTGGGGATGGTGGTGTTCCTGGCCGGGCTGCAGGGCATCCCCAGGGAGCTCGAGGAAGCGGCAGTGATAGATGGGGCGCACCAGTTCCAGGTTTTTCGCCATGTGACGATTCCCTTGATGACGCCCGTCATCTTCTTCCAGTTAGTCATCAGCCTGATCGGTGGTTTCCAGACATTCGTGCTCCCCCTGTTGCTGCTGGGTGGGCAACGGGACCTGGCGTATGGGTCCACGCCGCCCAGGTCAATCTACCTGTACATGGTGTATACGTACCACCAACTCTTTGTCTACCAACGGTTTGGGTATGGGACGGCACTGCTGTGGATATTGTTCACCGTGGTCCTGGTGCTCACCTTGCTGGTCTTCTGGACACAGCGCTACTGGGTATACTATGAGGTAGAGACTCAAGGAGAGGGAAGATGAGCGTCCGAAGCAAAGGAATGAGCCTCCGCAAACTGCTCGGTTTGCTGATCTCTTACGGCGTCTTGATTCTGGTGACGGTGGTACTGATGTTGCCCGTGTTCTGGTTCCTCTTGACATCGGTGAAAGCGGAATCGGAGTTCGTGTCATGGCCGATCCGTGTGTTTCCTGCGGTGCCGCAGTGGTCGAATTACGTCAAGGCTGTCACCTGGTTCCCGTTCGCCAGGCACGCGTGGAACTCGTTCTTCCTCGCCACGACGACCTCGATCCTCACCATCATCACCAGTTCCCTGGCAGGCTTTGCCTTTGCGCGCATCAACGTGCCGGAGCGCAACAAGCTGTTCAGGGTCATCATCGCCATGCTTATTGTGCCTGGCATCGTGACGCTGATTCCGCAGTTCATTGTATATGCCCGGCTGAAACTGACTAACACCTACTGGCCGTGGATTCTGGGAGCGCTATCGGGCAGCCCCTACTTTATCTTCATGTTCCGGCAATTCTTCACCGGCATACCCAGGGAACTGGAGGATGCCGCCGAAGTGGACGGTGCGGGCCCGTTTCGCATCTTCTGGCAGATCTTTCTCCCCAACTCGCTGCCGGTGATTGCGACCGCCTTCATCTTCAACTTCAACGGGGTGTGGGGCGATTGGTTGATGCCGACGTTGTACCTCACCGACAGGAACACAACGCTGGCGGTCAAACTGGCCCAAGGCATCCGCAATCCCCATGCAGAGTCGGTCTTCATCTACACGGTCAGCATGGCAGGCTGTGTCATATTCATCCTGCCTATGGTGATCACCTTTTTCCTGGCCCAAAGGCATATTCTGCAAGGCGTGGTGACCTCTGGGCTGAAGGGGTAGCGCTCGCCTCACAGCCCTGAAAGGCGGTTGCATTGTTCAAGTCGTCAGCAGTATGGTTACTGGGCGATCAGACAGGACGGCGTCGGCTCTCATCGCGGGCCTGGCGCAAGCGTGTGACGTTCTATCTGTTCATCTCTCCCTGGGTGATTGGTTTCGTGGCGCTGTACTTGATCCCGCTGGTCCTTGGCCTCCTCACGTCCACGACCAACTACGACGGGACAGACCTGGCTCATCTCAAGTTCGTCCGGCTGGACAACTATGCGCGGGCGTTCAGCGATCCCGAGGCCGCCTTCACGGCAGGCCGTACCCTGCTGTGGGTGGCACTGAACTTGCCGGCCTGGCTCCTGCTCTCGTTCATGCTGGCCCTCATCCTGAATCAAGGCCTGAGAGGGCGGGGGATCTTTCGCACGTTGTACTATCTGCCCAGTGTGATGCCGGCGGTGGCGACGGTGTGGACCTGGAAGATCTTCTTGGACAATAATTTCGGCCTCCTGGCTGCCATTGTGGATTGGATCCTTCCCGGCGCAGTCATCCCATGGCTTACCAAGTACGCGCTGGGGTCTATGACGCTGGTCAGCCTGTGGGGTGGGCTGGGCAGTGGGATGGTGATCTTCCTGGCGGGGTTGCAGGGCATACCCAGGGAACTGGAAGAAGCGGCCAGGATTGACGGGGCCAACCGGCTGCAGGTCTTTGGCTACGTGACGATCCCCTTGATAACACCAGTCATCTTCTTCCAGTTGATCATGGGTTTGATTGGAGGCTTTCAAGCATTGGTCATCCCGCTGCTATTGGTGAGCGGGTATTCTTCCCGAACCCCACCCAGGTCACTATACCTCTACATGGTCTACACCTACAATCAGATCTTTGTCTATCAACGCTTTGGCTACGGGACGGCACTCTTGTGGATCCTGTTTGCCGTCATCCTGTCGCTCACGTTGCTGGTTTTCGCCACCCAACGTCATTGGGTGCATTATGAAGTGGAGGCGGAAGGTGAAAGGTAGTTGGGGCCAGGTGAGAGTGGGCAGGGATGCCCAGGGCCATCTTGAGGCCGTTCTCGAGAACCATAGGCTGCGGGTGCGCTACGGGCTCAAGTACCCCAAGTACCCCGACGACGAGGTCGAGAGCGTGATCACGGACCTGGTTCTGCAAGATGCCCCACAAGTGAACCAGGCCGGTCACCTGATGGACGCCGCTGCCTGGCGCGCGCCGTTGACCCGGGCAGAGATCAAGCAAGATACCCTCTCAGTAAAGACGGTGCACCTCGAATGGGCCGGGCAGCGCCAGTACCCGGGGGCGGCCGCGGACGTCTCGATCTATCCGGATGGGCCGTTCGTCAGGACCGATTACCTCAGTTGGTGCGTCAACGTCGTTGACATCGGCTGGCCCGGCGGGACGCGCACCGCCGCCGAGTACGTCATCTATGGGGCGGACGCGTGGAAGCGGGGGCAGTTGCTCTATCCTCAGGTCTATTTCGACCGCTGGCCTGGCGACATCGGCCACGAGAATGTCACCGAGGTAGATGACCCCGGCCCCCTGGATTACCACGGCTGGTTCATCATGGGGGTCTACAATCCGGCCAACGGGATTGGCTATGGCCAGGTTGTGCCGGTGGAGGCAGTGGACGTCATCAAGCTGCTCAAATTCGAGCGCGATGGGATGGGCTTTGAACTCTTCCCCTACTTCCATCGGCCCCACCAGCCCTTCAGGGGATACCTGTACGCCGTGACCGGTGGCGCGCAAGAGATCATCTCGTTAGGTCAGAGGCTGGCCGATGACATCTGACCCAAGTCCGCTGTATGGCCCATTGCCCGGTGACGTCTTCCGGGAGTATACCTGGAAAGACGACATGATCCGGGTGTGCTGGCGCGGTAACCAAAACCCGGCGGCGCAGGGCTTGTGCGCAACCTTCCCCGACATGAAAGAGTATTGCCTGGACATTGGCGACCTCGACGGCGCGCTCAAGGCCGAGATGGTGTTCGAGTACTGGGGTGGGCACCTCGGCACGAGCGACCAGAAGTTCAAGGTCAACGGCGGTGAGTTCATCCCACTCCCGCAGCCGGTGAACGCGCCCACCGCGCCAGAGTGGTATTGCCGCAACCTGCTGGGGCCTGCCGTGCCGATCCTGCTGAGCGACCTCAAGGTCGGGCGCAACGTGTTCCAGTTCGCCAGCGGCCCGCAGACCAAGTACAATTTCGACTGGTCCTGGTACTTTGGCTACGCCTTCACCGTACGCGTCTACTACGATGCGGCCAAGCCCCACCCCACGGCACAGGTGACCTCGCCCGCGCCCGGCTCGTCCATCGGCGATTGGCCGCTGCTGGAGTCGGCTCGGCCCCACCGCGTGGACCGCAACGAGCGTGTGGATTACGTTGGCTACTATGAGGACTTTGACTGGGAGGGCAACGGCATCTACCGGCAGTGGCATTACCAGTACCGGTTTGGGGAGATGACCCGCCACCTGGGCACGGCGGTCACGGCGGTGCCTTATGGCGTTGTATGGGATACCACCTGGCTGCCCGACCAGGACGAGCCGATCAAGATCATGGCGCGCATCACCGATCGGTGGACAGGCATCAGCACGATGACCGAGGCCGTGGACAGTATCTTGCTGGTGCGGCCCAACCGCTCGGTGCGCATGTACAAGCCCTACGACGTGCCGGAGAATTTCGGCGTGCGCGTTGGGCAGCGCAAGGGCTGCAAGATTGACGTGAACGGCGACCTGAGCAGAGCCAGGGCAGCGCGGCTCGTTCTTGCGGGTTGGTCAATGGCTCACGCCGACGAGATCGGCCTCAACGGCCACGTGGTCGTCCAGCGGGTGGGCCGGACAGACGACTATAGTTACAGTGTGATTGAGGTGCCGCTCGACGCGCTTCGAGAAGGCACCAACGAGTTCTACCTCTTCTCCGGCACGGAGCATCACGCCGCCGAAGTGTGCTGGCCTGGGCCGGTGTTGATGGTGGCATACGATTTGGGAGGTCAACGATGAATAAAGGACCCTGGGAACTCCTGATCTTGGATGGGCGGTCTGGCAGTGCCGTCGTCGGTGACGTAGATGGCGATGGAAGGCTAGAGATCATCCGCCAGGATCAATGGGTTCGTCCGGCGACTTCCGAGAGCGGCCCGCTTCCGGGTGGGATTGTCCTTGGCGGTGTGGGAGTCACTGCCGGCGACGTGGATGGCGATGGCTTCCCCGAGGTCGTGGGAGGCGTACGGAACGAGCAAGGCGCCGAAGTCTGGACGATGTACTGGTGCAAGCCAGGGAAGAGCCTCTCGGAGCCGTGGGAGAGGCACGTCATCCATACGCATCAGGTAGGGCATCCGCATGACCAACTCGTCGTAGACATTGACGGTGACGGGCGGAACGAATTGCTGGTCGTCGGGATGTACTGCAAGACGCCGGGGATGTACATCTACAAACCGGGCCCAGATGTCACCCAGCCGTGGGAGCAGTACGTTGTCCATCAGGGCAGCCAGGGCTCGTGGGGCCTCGGCCCCGACGGGGCTGATGGCACTGCCGCAGCAGACCTGGACGGTGACGGCAGGGTCGAGATCGTCTCTGGACCTTACCTCTACACCTGCCCTCCCGCAGGGCCTCTCTCAGGCCCTTGGACGCGCGTCCATCTTGCCGTTGGCTTGCGTGAGATGTGCAAGGTGGCGCTCCTGGACATCACGGGCAACGGCAGGCCCGACGTGATCATCGCCGAGTCTGAGTACCCGGACTGCCAGGTCTACTGGTTCGAGAACCGCACGGTAGAAGACCCGGCCAACCCCTGGGCAGAACATCGCCTGGATGCGGGGTTCGTTTTCATTCATTCGTTGGATGCCTGGCGCGGTTCCGACGGCGAGGCCAACGTCTTCCTGGCTGAGATGAACCAGGGGGGCTGGGATGCACCCTATAACCACGACGCCCGGCTGGTGGTCTACACCACTCGTGACCGTGGCGCAACGTGGGAGCGCCGGGAAGTCTACCAGGGGTACGGCACTTTCCAGGCCACCGTTCACGATGTGGACGGCGACGGCGAGGTCGAGATCGTGGGACATCCGGGCATCACAGGCGGCGGCCTTCATATCTGGAAGAGGCAAGCGTCCCCGTCTTTCCCGTTGCGTTATCGCCACAGGTTCCTGGATCGAGGCAAGCCCTGGGTGGCGACCGACATCCTGGCCGTTGACGTGGATGGGGATGGCCGGCAGGACGTGGTATGCGGTGGGTTCTGGTACAGGAACCCCACCTGGGAGCGCCATCGGATCCCTGGCATCTACCAGGTGATCAACGCTTACGATCTTGACGGGGACGGCCGGCAGGAGTTGATCGCGACCAAGGCGTCAGATCGTGAGATTCCCCTGGACCCCGAGGCGGAGCCGGACCTGCCGGGGGGGTATCTGGGTAGGTTCAGGCCTCTGTACAACCGGCTCACCAGCGAGATGTACTGGCTCAAGCCCATTGACCCGCTCAAAGGCGAGTGGCAGCAGTATCCGATTGGAGAGAGCACTGCCGGAGCAGGATCACACGGTTGGCCACACGGCACGTGCGTCGCCCCGGTCTTGCCCGGCGGGCAACTCGCCTTCATCGCCCGGGGCTCCGGCCCTCTGGAGATATATGCGGTTCCTGGTGACGCCGCGTCGCTCAAACGGCCCTGGCCCAAGCGCGAGTTCACCGAGGCTGCCGGTGGGGCAGCACCGATGGTCCCATATGACCTGACCGGCAATGGCAAACTCGACCTGGTCGCCGGCTGGGTCTGGTTGGAGAATTTGGGAGACGGGACCTTCCGTCCGCACGAGATTGTCAACCGCTTCGACGAGCGTGGGTCTCCGGAGGGTTTCAGAGGCGGCGAATTCTGCATCGCCGACGTCAACGGAAATGGCCGCATGGATGTGGTAGCCTGCGAGGAACACACGGTCTGGGACGCGCAGCCCCGGCGCGTCGAGTACGCCCGCCTGGCCTGGTTCGAGAACCCTGGCGACCCGCGCCAGGGGCCGTGGAAGATGCACGTGATTGACCAGCTTCGTTCGCCGCACTCGCTGGCCGTGGCCGACCTGGATGGGGATGGGCGACCTGAGATCGTGTGCGGCGAGCACGATCCTTTCCACCCTTATCGGAGTCGCTGCAGGGTATACATCTACAAGAAGGCCGACCCCCACGGCCAGGCTTGGACCCGCCACGTGGTGGATGATCGGTTCAGCAGCCACGTGGGCACGCGGCTGATCGAACTGGAGCCCGGTCGCATCGGCATCATCAGCCACAGTTGGCTGGAATACGCGTACCTGCACCTGTGGGAGCCGCACTAGAAGTCCCTTTGAAGATACCTGTAAGAGAGCGCCGCTCCTCTGCCCGCAGGTCTATCTCGGCCGATGGCCTGGCGATATCGGCCGCGAGAACGTCACCGAGGTAGATGAACCTGGGCCGCTCGACTATCGTGGTTGGTTCATTATGGGGACGCATAACCCTGGCAATGGCTTCGGGTTTGGTCGGGTCGTACCGGTGGAGGCGATAGATGTTATCAAGGTGGCCTTGCTGCCCGGGTTGGTGCTTGCGTCTCGCCTGCCGACACGGTATAATAGTGCTGCACATGATGCAGATACAATCCCTTCCCGACCTGTTCGACCGTATCCGCTTCCGGGGTAATCCTGTCGCCAATCCCCACACGGATGGTCCCATTCCGTTTCTTTCCCAATCCGTTGTAGTATTAAGGAGGCAACCATGCAATCAATCTGGCA
>Ga0307379_10009857_pt1 | contig 12720 bp, 13 predicted proteins | sample UN2MG_FD_202237 | JGI IMG/M metagenome (GOLD analysis project Ga0307379, IMG submission 202237) | Soil microbial communities from Risofladan, Vaasa, Finland - UN-2 | ecosystem: Environmental > Terrestrial > Soil > Coastal area > Acid sulfate soil | place: Finland: Risofladan, Vaasa | collected... | reverse complement strand
CGACCTCATCCAGCTGGCGAAGGCAGAGATCAACAGCCGTCTGAGGGGCGTGACGGGCGCCTATTTGGCGCAGACGGCAGACCTGCGACTGGCGCCGCCGGAATTTCGCCGTATAACGGAGTCTTTCAGGGCGCTGATCGGCAGCGCCCTTCCCCTCGAACTTGACGAGAACGGCCTTGGCTACAACAACCACACACAACGCGGCGTTCCCGATGATCCTGTGCACCACCCACTCATCGGCGAGCAGATTCAGTTGCACATCGCACTCCACCGGCACGCCCCGCAGCCACTTTGCGAACTGGGCGAGCATGAGGCCGGCCGCGATGTTCGCGCAGTAGATGGTGGTCTTTGCGGTGCATGAGCCGGGGTAGGCCTCTGCCGAGGAGAAGAGCGTCGTCTCATAGTGCGCGTGGGAGACGCGGTCGAATGCGGTGAGGATGCGGAGCACCTCGGCTGTCATGCGGCCGTCGGCGAAGAAGTTCACGCGGTGCCGGGCAGACTCCCAGATGAGCCTGCGGGTTTCGATGCTGTCCACGCAGCAGAACAGGACGTTGCCGATGTCCAGGCTGCGGCGGAAGCGCTGGGGCACGATACGGACGGTTAGGCCGCTGTTGACCTGTCGGCAGAGATGGGCGGTCGCCTCGGCCTTGGGGCTGCCGAGGTCGTCTTCGAGGTAGCCCTGGCTCGCCAGATTGCTTTCCTCCACCGTGTCGAAATCGACAAGCTGTAGCCTTGGCATACCCATCGCGGCCAATTGCAGCGCGACCTGGCGGCCTATCGCACCGACCCCGACAACGGTGGCTGTGCACTCGGCAAGCCGAGCGAACGGCACGATGTCGCGTTGTCTGCTGTAACGTTCGTTCTGTTCTGGCGTCATGGCATCACCTCGCTTTCTTCGTCCCAGAGGTCCGGCCTGCCGGCAAGCTCCTCGATGAAGAGCTGGCGCTCAGTGGGATGCATGTTTTCGAGTTCCGCAATCATCTCGGCCGTGCATTCCTCGACCGGCGTACACCCGTTCGCAGTGCTCTTCTCCAGTGCGATGCCCGGCCACGCAAAGGGGCGGACGTTCGCCTTGTATTCCGCTTCCCACGCTTCGCGGTCCGAAGGGCCGAACTCGCAATCGAAGTCGACCTCGACCGGAATCTGCACGCTTCCGCCCGGCCCGACGTTGAACCGCAACCGCGCGTAGGTCTTGCCGGTGGAGGCCAGCACGAACATCACCGCCCAGTCGCAGTGGCCAAAGACGCGCTCGAAGGTCTCCTCGTCCGTTGTGCTGGGCCTCGGCGAGTCGCCGGGATGGGTGTGGAGCCATATCCGTGCGAACTGCTCGGGCCTGCGGCCAGCCTCGACCTGCTGCTCGAAGAACTCCGCCACTGCCTCGTCGTCGAATGAAATGCTGGCCATGCTGTCCTGCTGCTTTACGGTGACGAAGTCCTGCACGAGCAGGAGGTCGTCCCTCGCCGTCACGCCGAAGCCGCCGATCTCGCTGTTGCCGTGGTCGCGGAAAAAGAGCAGCTTTGCCCACGCAGTCGGCGAGAACCTGAGCACCGGGTCAGGCTTCGAGACCAGCCTGCGCGGCTTCGACTCCTTCGCCATGGGCGGCTTCTGGTTGTTCCGATCCTTCTCTGGCTGCACCGTCTCCTGCTGTGATGCGGGTTGCGCTTTCGCCGTCGCCTGTTGACTGTTCGTCTGCTGACTCATCGTTTGTCTCCTTGTTCTCTTCAACGCACGAACACAAATTCTCTTCGAGGCAGGCTTTGCATATGCGCCTGTGGCACTTCGGGCATTCTGTCATGCACTCGGGGCAGAAGGTTTCCTCGCACGCGGCGCAGTCTTCGGTGCACCCGCGGCAGACGTTCTCGTCGCACCGCCTGCAGTAGTCAATGCAGTCCTCGCAGAACTGCCGGCCGACCGTGCACGTCGTCGTCGGGCATCGTGTAGCCGCAATCGGAGCAGACGGTGCCGTCCCAGTCTGAAAGCGGGATGAAGGGCGAGTCCTGGTTGTAGTTCGTGAGCACCGAACGCACGAGCGTGAAGAAATCGCATATCCTGCCGCCGGACAGGGCCGCCTGAATGGCAGTCCTCCCGTCCCCGGCGCAGAGCTGCTCGTCGTTCACGTGCGGGTGCGTCACGCGGTTGTTCGATGCCGCCGGATGCGGATCGAGGGCCACGATGCTGAGCGCGGTCTGGAGCCTGGCCTCGCAGATGTTCGCAACATGAAGCTGGACTTCAAAGTCGCCGAGGAACACACCTTCGAGCTCAATGGGATCGGTAGCGACCGCGATGTCGTGCGTTTCGCCGCAGTACTTGAGGTCCCCGAACTCCGCTTCGGTCTGCTTGAGTTCCTCGTAGATCTCCCGCAGGGGCGGCACATCGGTCCTGAAGCCTTCCAGCGCCCACTTCGCATCGGTGGCGCTGTGCGGCAGGTAGGCGAGTATGCGCTGCGTCTGGTCGACCAGCGACTTCGCGGCCGCGTGCCATTGCCGCCTCGAGCAGTGCGATAGCTTGCTCCGCACAACCTGTAGTTCGCTGAGGCTCGTCGTCACTCTGGCAATCTCGTCGCTCAGGCGGTTGTACTGCCGCAGCCTCCACGCGCCGAGCTGGTTCTGGATGGTGAGGGCAACCCTGGTAATCTCTCGGTCGGACAGTGCCATTCTTGCCTTCTTTCATGTGGAGGGTAGAATGGAGAGAGAAAGACGCCCTGCCCTCCATCAGGGCGCCTTCTCTGACCACGGCTTGAGCCGCTTGGCCTTGGGGCAGTTACTCCTCCTGCACCGGCGGGATCTTCAGTGCCTTGTCCTCCAAGACGGTCGGCTTAACATCGAGCAGCGAGTTCACCTGCTCCCAGAGCTGCTTGATCTGCGTGCTCGATGTGGCAAGCCACACCGTGTCGAGCAGGTTGTCCTTTTCCGCGCGAAGCATCAGGATCTGCCTGCCGAGGTCGGTTTCGGCAAGGAGGTCGGCCTCGAGTGCCTTTGCGCGGCCGTCGAGCGCCTTGTTCAGAACGTCGTCGTGGTAGTAGGAGTAATTGCCTCCCTTCTCCAGCTCCTCCTCCACGGTCGTGCCTTTGATGACGGCACACTGCTCGGCCCGCAGCCGCCGCTCGCGCCTCTCGATCTCCTCCTTCTTCTTGTCGATCTCATCGAGCTCGCGCTGCTGGGCCGCGATGGCCAGGCTTTCGTACGCCCTTGCCCGCGCCCGCTCGGCGACGCGCTGGAGCAGCAACGGGTCCTGCTTTGCCACGAGCGTTTCAACGCGCAGGTCGATACGCTTGGCAATGCGTTCTTTCCAGTGTTCTTTCTCTGCAACGGTGATTGGCATAACTTGTCCTTTCATCGGGGTTCAAGGTGTAATGAAAAATGCAGAAGGTGAACGGTGCTGTGGAGAAACGTGTCACGGTTCCTGACTGGGTTGCGCAGCAGTTGCCGGGGAGGCCTTTGGATGGATAACGTCGGGCCCCTTGAGAGGAAGCTCGACAAGGTTCGCCCGGACTTCGTCGAATGCCTTCTCCATAGCGTCCTTGTCACACCCCGGGTCCTCTGAAATGTTGTCCCAGTCCACGATCACGACCTCGGCCCTGATCTTCGAGTCGGCGTACACGCCAACCACATTGCCACCGAGGACTTCGACAAACAGCTTCTTAGTCTTTCTCATGTCGCGGTTCCTTTCAATATGAAACAGAGAAGCCCCGGCACATGCCAGGGCAAAACAGTAGAACACAAAACACCCGACTCCATCAGTTCAGTGTTTGCCACCATCCTTCCCGGGCCACCTCCAGAAGTCCCAGCCGGACAGGCAGCCCTTTCTGCCCAGCGCCTGCTCGTTTCGCTGCTGCTCGGTCGCGGCCTCCATCGCCCCGGACATCGAGGCGTGCTCGGTGCCAGCCGCCGGTCCGCTCGTCACGCGGACCATCTTCCCGCTTTTCAGCTTGCGGCGTGGGGGTGCTTCGATTACCTCCGCAGTGTAGTGTGTGCCGAAGTAGTCGGCTTCCAGCGCTGTGCCGACCTCGGGCCACGGATGCTCGATCTGCGCCCGCTTGCCCCTTGCCACTGCTCTGCTCCGGTGACCCGTCGCTGGGGCTGGGCGCTCCTCGGGCGGTGGCGTCTTTCCTTTTGCCGGTACTGGCATCTTTTTCTCCGTGGGCGGGGCCTTTGCCTCTGCTGGTGGCATCTTGCTCTCCGTCGGCGCATCAGTCTCCGGCGGCGCAGGCCTGGGATCGGCTTCCTTCCGTTGTCTGGCGTGCTTCCTCACGTAATCGACCTCTTCCGCCGTCAGCGATGCCGCGGCCTCCACGAACTCCTTGTCTCTGGTTGGCTCTGTCTTGGTGGGTCGATCGCCGGCGGCCGTAGCCGTGGCCTCAGCAGCTCTGCGTCGTTTCATGGCAAATTCCTTTCATCAGAATGGACTGGAGCTGCCTGATAACAGTGCCCGGCAGCTCGCTCAAGCTGCGAACGATCACGCTCTTGCGATGGAGCCGCTCCACGCTCGGTTCCATGATGCCGATGAGGATTACCTCGATCCCGGCTTTCTCGATGCGGACGACCGCATCCTTTGCATGCTGGAACGTCACGTCTTCCGGGTCGATGCCGGCGACGGGTTTGCCGTCGGTCAGGCACATGATGACTTTGCGCTCTTCGCGACGCCCTGCAATGTCGCGGGCCGCAAAGAGCAGGCTTTCACCCAAGGGCGTGAGGTTCTGGGAATGGATTGTCGTGAATCGGCCCGAGATTTTCCGCCACGGCTCTTCGAAGCGCTTCAGGATGGTGTGACGCAACGGGACAAACCGGTACTGCCTGACCAGGTCGGATTCCTTCGTGCCGCTTTGCTCGGCCACGCGCTTGAGGAGGTCGGATTCGGCAGTCGAAAAGCCGATGACGGACGACGTGATGGTGAGCCGCTCCAGGGCCTCGCAGAACACGATGGCGGTCTTCATCGCAAGGTCGAGCTTCGCCCCCCGCATGCTGGAGCTCAGGTCGATGAGGAGCGTCGCGGCCGTGCTCTTCGTGCGGCTGCGGACGCGGTGCCTGAACACGCGCGACGACGTTTCCATGGCAAGCCTGTGGAGCGACTTCGGGTCCACGCTGCCCTTTTCGCGGTCGCCGAACCAGCGGCAGTTGGCCTCGGCCTGCAGGCTCTGGAGCAGCCGCTGGCGGACGCCGCCGACGTAGGGCATCACGCCCGCAAGCATCGCCTGATGGTCGTGCTGGCGCTTGTTGGGAGCCACCTGCACCACGTCGAATTCGGTCGTCCAGACGCGATAGGCGTGGCTCGTCGCGGCATACGCTGCGATGCCTTGCTCTATGAGCGCAGGAAGCTCGGCCATGGGGCCGTGCGAGCCAGCCGTGGTGCCCCTTGAGGCAGCAAGCCTCGCCGGAGCGCCGCCCTGAGCAGGTGCGCCTTGGCCCGGTTCCTGCGAAGCACCGCTCCCTGCATCCGGGGCCGGTGGAGCAGTCTTTCCGGCAGCCTTGCCGTCTGCTTGCTCATGTTCCGTCCCATGTCCATCTGGGGCGCTCTGTCTGTCCCGACCGGGGGCCTGCTGGTTTCCGTCCGGGCCTTGCACGGGCTCCTCAGGCTTCTTGTTCTTGGGCTTTCGGCCAGGCTGTGCGACGTGCTTCTGGACGGCGTTCCACACCCGTTCGGCAATGAGGGCTACCTCTGTCGTGTCCCTGGCCACGACGCACGACCTGATTTCGGATGCCACCTCGTCGCAGACGGCATAGGCGCTCTTCGCAATGAAGGGCAGGTCGTCGTAGCCGGAGCCGCGGGAGTAGAGCGCGGTCGTGACGTGTTTGACGGGCTCAAGCCCCCCGGCACAGGCCGCGAGCATTCTCGTGGCGAACTCATAGCCGGCGCGCAGGTTGATCCCGCAGCCGGCGTAGGCCCTGCGCATCACTTCCTCGACCCGCAAGTCTTCGAGCGCATTCAGGACGCTGAAGGCGTCATCGCCGTGCTTCCGGCGGAACTCCCCGCCGAGCGCCATATCGGAGTTCCCGACGATGTGCCCGACCTCGTGGTCGAGGAATGCCCGGATCGCTCCCATCAGTTCCGTTGGCACTTCGTCGGGGAGCGCCGGCAGGTAGATGACCTTGCCGTCCGTGCAGCATCGGTTGCCTTTGCAGACGACCCGGATGCCGTAGCGGTCGGACAGTACGCGGCCGACTTTTTCAAGTACGCTTTCGAGCGACTCGTTCACGTGCCACCTCCTTTCGCCTGCGAGGTTTCGAGTTCAGGCAGGTGCCGCTGTGCGATCTCGTAGACCACCTGCCGGTCGTTCTTCGCGAGTTTGTTGAGCACGGTGAGTTCGATGGCGTCCTTCAGGGAGCCAAGCGACACCGCTTTCGAGGCGAGGAACAGCAGCCTTCTTGTTGAGAACGTGCAGAACACCTGCTCCTGCTCGGCCGCCTTGCGTACGGCATTGGCCAGCTTCACGAGCGCCTTGGAGACCTTGCGGTCGAGGCCCGGCACCTTCTTCAGGAGCAGCGACTCCTCCTGCTCGTCCGTGAGGTAGCCCATGTTGAACACCACGGTCCACCTGTCCATGTGCGCGGCATTGAGCACGTGAGTCCCTGGGTACAACCCCGTCTCATCCCCGATCCCAAGGGTGTTCGCCGTGCCAACGATCCTGAACCGCGGGTGCGGCCTGACGATCTCGCCGCCGTTTTCCGTGAGGATCAGCGCACCGTCTTCTTCCATAGCGCCCTGAAGCACGAAGAGCGTCGCGGGCTCGGCCCCGTCGATCTCTTCCAGGACAAGGATCTGGCCTTCCTTCATTGCAGAGGGCAGGACTCCGTAGCGGAATCGCATCTCCTTGCCCTCCACGACCCACTGTCCCACGAAATCGCTCACGCTCGTCTCCCCGTGCAGGTTCACGCGGCGGAGGGGCCAGTTCGTGCGGGCCGCGAGTTGTGCCACGAGGCTCGACTTCCCGCAGCCGGTCGCGCCCACGAGCAGAATGCGGTCGTTGTGGAGAAGAGACATCAGGACCGTGCCGGCGAGCTTCTCGTCGAAGACGTAGTCCTCGTCCTGCGCCGGAACGTGTTCGCACGGCAGCACGTCGCAGGGCACGGACAGACCGAAGAGCTTTCTCGTCATCTTCACTGCGCCCGCATCGCACGCCATCCCGCTTTCTGAAACGAACCGGCCGAATGATTCGCTGAAGAGCGGCGCGTTCGGGCACTGCTTTTCGTACTCCGCCGCGCCTATCCCGTGCACGGAGCGGATGTGCTGGAAGAGCGCAACGTCGCGGCGGCCGCACAGGCCGCAGAAGACGTGTTCTGTAGGCATGGGTGTTCTCCTGATTGTCTCTGGCGAAACAAAAAAAGAGGGGCACCTCCCAGCCAGGCCAGCAGATGCCCCTGTGTCGGGAGATGGCTACGATACCACCGCCCCCTCGATCTTGACCGGCGTCATGGTCACCCGGTCGCCGTCCTGAAGGATGTGGTCCTTGGGCACGGGCTGGCGGTTGACGCGGATCAGGTAGTCTTCCGCGTCGCGGCTCGGAAGCTGCTGCGAGAAGAACTTCTCGACCGTCGTGCCGTGGGGCGCTTCGACGTAGTCCGCGAAGCCCCCGCCATCGTTGTTGATGAAGAGGAGTCTCATAGGAATTTCCTTTCCGGGAAAGAGAGCCAAAACGTAGGTCAGAACATCGCCACTGAAATGAGCTCGCCGCAGTTGCCGTGCGGAGGGCCACGGGCAGTCTCATCCTGTTCCATCGGATGCTCCTTTCTTCGCTCAGAAAGCGGGTGCGCAGGCTGCGGCAGAATGCAAGACACACGGTAGACAGGCACGCCGAATCCGAAACCATGCACGACGGACAGCTCGCAGGCGTCGTACGGCTGCTTCTGTCCGCGCCCTCGTTTTCGCGAGCTCCGGCTCGGGCGAGTCCGTGTGTCCAGCCTTTGCTGGTTTTTACCGGGTCGTGTGCGAGCGCACCTGAACCGGTTTTGAAGAGAGTGTGTTTTGAAAGAGCATGAAGCTCGGCCGGGGAGCCCGGCCTTTTGGCGTGTTGAGTGTGAGCATGGCGTGTCAGGATGAACCCGTTTTACGGCGGGGTATATTCAGGCTTGCGCGAGCGGCGGGCAGAACATGCCGATTGCCGGAATGAAGCTGCTGAGGCGGAACATTCTTTAGTGAAGCCTCACAAGAATCAACCATGACAGGACTGGGTCGCAAAGGCGAAACCGAAGTGGAGTGCCCCTTCTGCAAAAGGGCGAGAATCAAGCTGTTCCACAAGGAAGGCTACCTGCAGGCGAAGACATCGAGGATCTCGGCAGGCGCAAAGCAGACGCTGCATCGAGTGCCGGACACCTACGAAGTGCTGGAGGATTGCCCTGCCTGCGGCAAGACCAGGAAGGAGATCGAGGATATTCTGGAGGGAAGGACATCGCTAGCGTCACACGACGACCGGCTGAAGCGGCTCAAGCAAGCGGGGCTGCCGACGAGGGTTGAATCTTGATGCAGTCAAGATGCATCGGCGGGCATTCTCAGGCAGTCTCGTTACAGGCGCTACTCGAACCTCAGAAGATGGCATGCGAAATGAGGAATATCAGGCCTATGGCGATGGCCAGCATGACCAGCAACTTCAGGTTCAGGTCTGGGAACTGCCCTTTCATCGCTCTTCTTTCTCTGTGTAGGTGTTTCATCATATCCCCCTCCATGCAGACGAATATACTTCGAGCGCTGCCTTAAAAGGCTGAGGGATGATCTGATGCTGCACTGGGCCAGCCAAAGAGGCACCGGACGCCTCGGTCCTGCCCGCCAACCCGTGCCGGAATGCTCTGCAAGCCTCACGGGCCATGCTCTTAAACACAGGGCTCGTCGTTACCTTGTGACGAAAGAAGCCGTTTTTCGGGAAGCGAAGGGGGCTCAACAGCCCGGGCTCCAGGGCATGGAGCCTGCGTGGGTGGAGAGGGTTCTTGCCATCGCTGGGCCACTGGACGCGGGTCCAAAGGCAAGGAGGCCCGAGAACAGAGCGGCTTCTGCCTGACGTCCTCCTCAACGACCGGCTTGGATCCCTCCGCCGGTACGGCCGGCTCTGCTGCCGCCATGCTGTCTACTGTCTTCCTGAGCATCTCCACGAACTCGGGCCGCTGCACCAAGGCGTCCATGAGCGCGTCAGCCCTTTTCCTTCTCTCGACGAGTTCGAGCGCGGCCTCGTCATTGAGGGGGAAACCGCACTTGCCGCAGTGGACCGAGGCAGACGTGCTCTCGAGGCCGCAGCGCGGGCAGAACAGAATGTCCAGCGCCCTGTTGGTCGCCGAATCCATCTTCTTCTTCCCGAACACGGACAGTATCTGGTCGTCCACCTGCCTTCCGCTCAGGTGCGTGTAGATCGCGGCCGTCCTTCCTCCCTGCCTCCAGCCGAAGTGCTCGTTCATCACGGCCTCGGTCAGCTGCGCCGCATAGTAGGTCGCCAGCGAATGCCGCAGGAGGTGCGGCCTTATCGGCTTGTTAACCTGCGCCTTTCCGGCCAGTGTGCCCAGCAGCTTGTGCGCCCATGCGTAGCTCAGGCATTCCCTCGGGATTTCGTTGCAGACCTGCGTGTTCACCCACACAGGGGCGTCCGGGCTCTTGTTCGGATGCATGTCGAGCCATGCGGCCATGGCGACGGTCGCGGCCGGAGTCAGCCTCACGCGCCGCGAGCCTGTCTTGCCGTCGACCACCACCTGCGCGCTGTACGTGTCGAACACAACGTCCCTCCGCTGCAGCGGGAGGAACTCCCCTATCCTGCAGCCCGAGCCAAAGAGCCCGAGAACGAACGCCCTGTCCCGGGGATGGAAGGCGAGGCCCGCGAGCCTGTTCACCTCGTCGGGCGTCCAGAGGTCCTTGGGCAGGAGCCCGTTCTTGGCCTTCCTCCTCCTGATCCAGCTTACCTCCGGCGGGTAGGCATCGGGGTTCTCCTGTGGCTTGAGCCACTTCCAGAACTTCTTTATTGCGATCTTGTAGCTTTCGATGGTCTGCTCAGCATAGCCCTCGTGGACGGTCTTGTTGGCCAGGCGCTTGACCCTGATGTGCCTGATCTTCTCCACGAGGTCGATGACGTCGTCCTTCGTGAGCTCCTCGAACGGCCTGTGGCGCAGCCATATCGACACGTGGTGCATGTTGGCCATCAGCACGGTGATCCTTCCGGGGCAGAGCTCTTCGGCAACGAGGTGCCTGTAGAACGAAAGCAGCCTGCTCCTGTTCGGCTCCGGGACCGGCTCGGAGAACATGGACTCCGGATTGCTCTTCCTCGGCACCGGTTCCCCGCGTATCCTCGCGAGCGCGAACTCCAGCCACCTGTCGTCGTTACGAATGTTTCCCATGCCCATCGCCTGTGCCAACATCGTCCGCGCCGGTTTAACAATGTCGCTCGCGCGGCGTGCAGAGCTGGCATGGGCAGTGCGTTTATGACGGACGCTGTGAACACGTGGGGTATGGCCGACGTTCTTGTTTTATCCGGCCTCGCCAAGACTGCCCATGCAGATGCAACTGAAAAATGATTGGCTGAGCATGCTTAAAAGCTTTGGGCATTTTTGACGGTTCTGACCGCCGGAACACCACAACCGGCATCTCGCTGTCATGTCTTGTGCGACCATCTTCCGTGGGGCATCTGTTTCAGAAAGAGCCCGGCCTTGTTCGTTCTGATTGTGTGCCCCTCTGCAGTCTTCTGGCCGCATGCTCAGCAACCGCTTCGCGCGGCTCTGATTTTGAAAAGCCGCACCTTCCCCTTCATCCTCGCCTGCTCCACCGCTATCAGACCTGACTGGACGAGCCTGTTGGCGTAGTTGGAGAATGTCCTGGCCGCAAGGGGCTTGCATCCTGTTTCTGCGCATCGCCGGAGGTATTCCTGCCAGAGGTCGCCGGACAGGACCTCGCCCCGCTCCTTTATAATAGTACAGAGCATCCTGTGGTCCTCAGTCAAATCCTGCAGAGCCTGCCCGGCCACGGCATCATCCAGGGCCTGCCGCTGCCGCTCGATGTCGCAGATGGAAAGGTCACTCATGCCCGACGCCTCGCTCAGTTCTGCGGACATGCGAAGCGTCCCGACAGCGACTCTCGCGTCGCCTCCCGCCATGCCGGCAATCTGCTTCAGGACATCCTCTGAACAGCAGCCGTCCGTAAGCCCGGTCGCGGCCCTGTGCCGCAGGATCTCCACGAGCTCATCCTCTGTGTAAGAAGGGAAGCGCACGATGTACGGGTTGAGCCTCGACCTGACCCTGCTGTCGAGTTCCAGGAGCGCCTGCTGGGAGTTCGAGATGCAGACCAGGCCGACGTTCCCGATGGACTCAAGGTTGCAGATGGTGACTGCCCTTTCCTGGGCTTTCACCTGGTCGACGTCGTCCAGCACGACGACGAAAGACCGGCCCTTCAGGTAGCTCCTGAGCTTGTCCAGCTTGACGTTGGTTCTGTGCTCCTCGGCCCTGAGTATGCAGAGTTGCGTGACGATGTCGTCGATAACCTCGAAGAAGGTGGTCTTCTGCCAGCAGTTGACCACCACGCTCTGCACGTTGCCATTGTCCCTGAGCGCCTTCATCGCGTTCACGATGGAGGCCGTCTTCCCGGCACCGGGCCTGCCGTGCAGCCAGAGATGAATGGGTCGCCGGCTGTTCAGCATTGGAGACAGGCATAGCATGATTTCCTTCGACTGTGCGTCTCTCGCGGGAAGCCGGTCCGGGACGAATGCTTCTCCGAGCACAGCCTGGTCTGCGATTACGGTGGAGTCCATCGTGCGGTCCATGGTGGGATAGTGGGAACGTAGTGGGAGTTATAGCAGGAAGGTTTAAAATGTTTGCTCTCACTCAGTGGTTAAATTGCCTGCTTTCATCTGCCGCCTGCCCAGCAAGTCGCCTCCTCATCTGTGAGAGGTTCGACGCCGGGTTTATCTGCCTCGCGCCTGCGCCGTGCAAAGCATGCCGTTCGCCCGTGACCCGGCGGCGGAGGCTCGGCATGAACGGCCGGCCACGCGCGTGACCGTTATTAACTGCCCGCTCAAGGGACTGCCATGGGCAGGTATTCAGACATCCGCTCCCTTGCGTGGGAATGGGCCTCGTACCTGGAGGAGCGCGGCCACGGCGTCGCACTCGAAGGGGACGACTGGTCTGTTCTCCTGTCGCGCAATGGCCAGAGCATCCGCTACCGCTGGCTGCTCCTGTGTGCGAAGCGGCCCGTGCGCCGGCTCACAGCAATCGAGCGCGAGGGCATCGGGAGGCAGCTGCGCAAGGCCAGAGGGGCCGGAGAACGGGTTTACGTCGTGCTACGGTTCGAGAGGCCGGAGGGCAAGCTTCTCGTCATGCCTGCTGCGAGGGCGCTTCAGGAGAGGCGGCTGAAATCCACCAGCGGCGGCATCCCCTGGGACTGGTGAGGAAGTGGAATCCGGCCTGGAGGGGGGTTATGGGCAGAAAGGAAGCCAACCACGGCGGGGAAAGGGACGCAGCCAGCCAGACCGCCGGCGATAAGCGGCAGTCGCCGCCCCTCGAACAGAATGGCCCCATCACCGGCATCATCGACGAGCGCATCGAGAACCTGGCCGAGGCCATCGAGGAGATCGACGCCGCGCTGGACGGCAGGAAGGAACTCAACGAGGCTTTCCTCCGGCAGATCGACGCCGAAGCCGAGGAAGTCGAACGGCATCTGAATATGCTTCAGCCGCCCTGGAAAGCGGGCTTCTACCCCGAACTCGAGTTCCTCCGCCTGAGCTTCCACAAGAGCCTGACGAGCCGGGCAAGGTTCACCCCGTTT
>Ga0307379_10009855_pt1 | contig 12720 bp, 12 predicted proteins | sample UN2MG_FD_202237 | JGI IMG/M metagenome (GOLD analysis project Ga0307379, IMG submission 202237) | Soil microbial communities from Risofladan, Vaasa, Finland - UN-2 | ecosystem: Environmental > Terrestrial > Soil > Coastal area > Acid sulfate soil | place: Finland: Risofladan, Vaasa | collected... | reverse complement strand
AAAATAAAGAGGCAAAAACCTCGGAGTCCCGACGCATGTCGGGACGAGAATGAGTTCAAAGGTAATCCCTGCCTTCATATATGCGTCTATTCCCTTAACTGCCCGTTCCCCAGCACAATAAACTTCGTGCACGTCAATTCCTCGAGACCCATCGGCCCGCGCGCGTGGATCTTGTCGGTAGATATCCCGATCTCCGCTCCGAGTCCGAACTGAAAACCATCGTTCAGTCGTGTAGAGGCATTCACAAAAACTGCCGATGAATCAACCTCGCGCAAGAATCTCATTGCACGCTCGTGGTTTATGGTAACTATGGAATCGGAATGTGCCGACCCGTATTTGGCGATGTGTTCCATTGCTTCATCCATATCCTCAACAACCTTCACATTGAGGATCAGATCCAGATATTCCCTGTAAAAATCTTCCTCTTTGACCTCCGTTATGTCCGGATAAATCGCAAGCGTCTTCCGGCACCCCCGCAATTCGACTCCTGCAGTCTCAAATCTTTTCATCATCCTGGGAAGGAATCCTTCAGCCATAGCCTCGTCAACGAGCATTGTCTCCATTGCATTACATGTCCCTGGTCTCTGGACTTTTGCGTTAAAGCATAGTTCTTCTGCCATGATGAGATCAGCATCTTTATCCACAAAAACATGGCAGACCCCCTTGTAATGCTTGAGAACCGGTATCCTGGAATTTTCTGTTACGGCTCGTATGAGCGCTTCCCCGCCTCTCGGTATGATCAGATCAACAGTCCCTTCGAGCTTCAGCATCTCCATGATTGCTTCTCTGTCCGGGATATCGATAAAGGTTATTGCACCCTGATGAAGTCCCTGTTTTTTCAATGTATCCCTCAAAACTTTCGCAATCGCCTTATTCGAATGGAGAGCTTCAGAACCGCCTCTGAGGATGACCGCATTCCCCGCTTTCAGACAGAGTCCTGCGGCATCTGCTGTAACATTCGGTCTCGATTCGTAGATAATCCCAATAACACCAATCGGCACCCGCATCTTGCCGACACTCATTCCATTCGGCCTCTGCCACATTTTTGTAATTTCACCAACGGGATCAGGCAGAGCTGCGACCTCGGCAAGTCCCTTTGCCATCTCATCAATGCGTTTTTCGTTGAGTGTCAACCTGTCTATGAGAGCTCTGGAAAGCCCTTTTCCTTTGGCGAATTGAATATCCCGTTTGTTTTCGATTATCAGTTCCTTTGCCCTTTTCTTCAGGGCGCTTGCCATTTCCATGAGGGCAGCATTCTTTTGACCGGACAATGCCCGTGCAAGTGCCCGTGCCCCTTCCTTCGCCTCCGATGCCTTCCCCATCACATATTTACTTATGTCCATAGTTGCCTCCCTGATATGATATGTTACAAATTATACCTGAAACAGGGCTGTTTTGAGAAAACCACCCGACCCCCCCCTGATTGACTTACTTTTGCCCTGCTTTTAAAATGTCATATGCCGCAGATCAGGATTCTCCCCTCTGATTTAAGAAACAAAATTGCCGCAGGAGAGGTGATCGAAAGACCCGCATCTGTTGTAAAAGAATTGATTGAAAATGCTATTGACGCAGGGAGCACGGATATTCGTATCGACGTCCTCTACGGAGGAAAGCGTCTCATTAAGGTATCCGACAACGGCATCGGCATGGATACAGATGATGCACTCCTCTGTTTTGAAAGGCATGCCACAAGCAAACTGGCGGATGAAGATGATCTTTTCTCTATCAGGACATTGGGATTCAGGGGAGAAGCCCTTTCTTCCATCGCATCAGTTTCAAAGGTCAGACTTGTAACCGCAGTACGGGGGACACCTCTGGGCGTATCGGTTGCATTAACCGGCGGCGTTGTGAGCGAAATGAAAGATTCTCCTGCTCTTGGGACAACTGTTGAGGTTAAGGACCTCTTTTTCAATACCCCGGCACGAAAGAAGTTCCTGAAAGCGACAAACACAGAGCTTTATCATATTATCGACGTTGTCACTAAAGAGTCATTGTCCCATTGGGATATCGGCTTCAGCCTCGTCACTGACAATAAAGAGACTCTGCATATCCCACCATCATCGGGTCCGAAAGAACGTATTATGCAGATCTATGGAGAAGAGTTTGTCAACGGCTTGATCGGGGTTCGCTCCGAAGCACCGGAGATACAATGCATCGCATATGTGTCCAGGAGCATCAACTTCAGAAGTACAAAGTCCAATCAGTTCATTTTTATAAATAAACGGCCTATTAAGGATCAGGCTTTATCTCATGCAGTTTATCGTGCCTATGAGGGGATTCTCCCCCAGGACAAACACCCGATCTTCTTTCTTTTTCTCGATGTGAATCCCTCGGAGGTTGATGTGAATGTCCATCCGACAAAAAGAGAAGTCAGATTTCAGGATAAAGAATTCGTGTACCTTTTTGTTCATAACGCTCTGAAAACCTCGGTGAGGGGAGAACGTTCGGAATTTACCCGGCAGTTTATTGAGACACCCTCAACAGACTCTCAGCAGCACGTTGATGAGCATTCACCGTTGAGCACGTTACTCCTTCCGCAGCATGAAATGACAATATCAGAAAACCTCGAATTCACCTATACGCCAACACTCCCTTTTATCTATCTTGGAGATACATTTATTGCATTATCCGGGAAGGGCGGGCTGACACTGATTGATCACCATGCAGCCCATGAAAGGATACTGTATGAAAAGTTTTTACAAGGAATACAGCTTGATTCTCACCGGCTCTTGTTTCCGAAGCAGGTACACCTCTCACAGAGAGAATACAGGGTTATTCTTGAGCATACCCGGGTTTTAATGGACTTCGGCATAGAGGCCGACGATTTCGGGCAGAATACAATCATAGTCCGTTCTCTTCCTGATATCCTGCACAAAGCTGATATACAGGGCATTCTCTCTGATATAGCCTCATATATCACCGAGGGGATTTCTCCGGACAGACCGCTCAAAGAGACTCTTGCAGCAAAGATCGCATGCCATAGCTCGATCCGAGGGAAGGAAATTCTGAATCAGGAAGAACTCTCAACCCTGATCGCTGATCTTGAAAAGACAGAGCATCCAGACCAGTGTCCTCACGGCAGGCCGACGAGGATTTTCTTTACGCAGGATGACCTGAAGAAGATGTTCAAAAGAAAATGAACAAAGTCGTCATCCTCCTCGGGCCCACGGGTGTCGGAAAGACCGGCGTCTCTCTCCTCCTTGCAAAAATTTTGCATGCCGAGATCATCAATGCTGATTCCATGCAGATTTACCGGCATATGGATATCGGAACTGCCAAACCATCCCCCGGCGAAAGGAAAGACGTCAAGCATCATATGATCAATATTGCAGACCCGTGGGAAACTTACAGCACCGGTAAATATATCGCGGCAGTGAGTCCAATTTTTGAAAACCTCCACAGGCAAGGGGAAATCCCCGTCGTTGTTGGAGGCACAGGCCTTTATATCAAGGCAATGACAAGGGGTATTTTCAGCGGTCCTTCTGCTGACTGGAGACTACGGGAAGAACTCCTCGCGATGGAACAGGAAGAAAAGGGCACATTATACGATTACCTGAAAGCACTTGACCCTGTTGCAATTGAGAAAATAACACCGAACGACACGCGGAGGATTATACGGGCTTTAGAGGTCTGCCTCAAAGGCAGTGCAAAAATGTCGGAGATGCAGCAAACTCTCACTCAGCCGCTTCCCTATGAGTTTATCAAGATCGGCATTACACGGGTAAGGAAAGAGCTTTACCGGATGATCGAAGAACGGGTTGATGGAATGGTAAAGGCTGGTCTGATCGAAGAAGTCAGAAAGGTTATCAAAATGACAGAAGATGCGGTAGCTCCAAGTCCCCATCTCGCCGTATCATCATTTACTTCAATGCAGGCTATCGGATACAAGGAAATAGCTCTGCATCTCAGGGGAGAGATGCCTTTGGCTGAGTCCGTGATATGTATCAAGAAAGCATCCAGAAGGTATGCCAAGAGGCAGTTCACATGGTTCAGAAAAGAAGAGAATATCCATTGGTTCGATATCACAGGGATAACAGATCATCATGAGGTTTTGAACACGATTTATCCTGTTCTCTCAAGAATGCTCCGGATGGAGCAGATACATCAAACCTTGCAATATTGAGAAAAATACTTTATGTTAAAGAACACTATATGTAAGAGGAGATGAATGTCATGTCAAATGCCGGCAGGGGCGTCAATCTTCAGGATCATTACCTGAATCAGCTCAGGAAGGACAAAATTCCTGTTCTTATTTATCTGACAAACGGGGTACGGTTAAAAGGATTGATAAAAGCTTTTGATAATTTCGTCATCCTCTTAAAAGAAAGTAACCAGTCGCTTATATATAAACATGCAATTTCAACAATTGTGCCTGAAAAAGAGGTTGCGATAGTATTTGAAGACCAGCCATAGCGTGAGGAATCCTCTCCCGACGGTGGATCTTATCATAGAATCCGATGATGGAATCATTTTAATAAAAAGGAAAAATCCGCCGGATGGATGGGCTTTACCGGGGGGATTTGTAGAGTATGGTGAAAGTATTGAATCTGCCTCCATACGGGAAGCAAGGGAAGAAACCGGACTTAATGTCGAACTGGTAAGGCAGTTTCATACGTACTCTGACCCGAAAAGGGATCCGCGGCATCATACAATTACAACAGTCTTTGTAGCTCGGGCGCACGGCAGACCATCTGCCGGAGATGATGCAAAGGAGATAGACATCTTCAGGAAGGAAAATCTCCCGGAACAGATTGCTTTTGACCACAGGGATATTATCAATGACTACTTTACAGGGAGGTATTAAAGAATGCTCAAGGGAATGCGGAAAAACGCACGGTACTTCTATGTCCTTTTCTTTATTGTCATATTGTCGTTCATATTCTGGGGGGTAGGGACTGTCGATAAAACAGGCGGGGTTGAAATCCTGGCGGAGGTCGGAAAATATAAAATAACGACAGAGGAATACTGGAAAACTTACGACAGGATTTACCGTTTCTACAGAGAGATCTACAAGGATCAGTTTAATGAAGAATTGGAAAAGAAGATGAACCTGAAAGACAATGTTCTCAATTCAATGGTAAATGAGCGTGTTCTCCTTACAGCAGCCCAAAAAGCAGGTATCAAGATAGGCGATGAAGAGCTTCAGGATGCAATAACCCATGAGCAGGCCTTTATGAAAAACGGGGTATTTGATAAGGATGTCTATGTGAACAGGTTGCGGTTGAACAGAATTACTCCGGAAGAATTTGAGCGTTCACAAAGGCAGGAACTGATTCTCAGTAAAATGAGACGATTAGTGGAACTGTCTGTCGACATTACTGATAGCGCTGATCTTCAGCTCCCCCGGGAATCATCGAATGAACAGGCATTAAAGATGATCAGTCAGGCAAAGCTGAATGACATCAGGGAAAAAGCATTAAACTCATACATTGAAGGTCTGAAAAAGGAAATAAAAATCAAGGTCAACAAAAAGCTTCTATCCTGAAATAGATTCATGCATCAGACTTGAAAACCCGCTGCTTTTCGTTTAGTATAATACCCTGTGCCGAAGTGGTGGAACCTGGTAGACACGCACGTTTGAGGGGCGTGTGGGGTAACCCGTGCGGGTTCAAATCCCGCCTTCGGCACCAGAAGAATCACTAAATTACAAGCAGTTATGGCGCTCAATTTTACAGAAACATTTTTTTCGTGAGGAGTGAGGCATATCGAAAACCGCCTAAAATCCCTCTCTTATTCCTCATCATAACTCCGGTACGATTGCGTGCTTCATGGTTTTAAAATGCATATCAAAGGTAAATGCCGTATCGATTTTCAGCCTTTCCATAACAGCGAAACTGGAGCAGTCTGTATAGCTAAAACCTGCCTCTTCATATTGCAAGAAGATTTCCCAGGCCTTATCTTCATCAGGCCCTGTTATAGTAGCAATGGCTACCAAACCGCTCGTCTTCAGTGCTTCTCCGAATTTGACCGGCTATCTTCCATCCTAAACGGCTCATCATAAGTGTGATACTTTCATCGAATACAAAATTTGTTGTTACAAACGGCAGAGTGTTATTGTTATAAAATTGTTTTGCTTTCACATATCATTATTGTGTCAACTTACTTTTGTCCGTATCATCGTATGAACCATATCCGCAACAGTCCGGAAGTCTATCTTTCCGCTTCCCATTTTGGGAAGTTCTTCAATCACAACAAACTGTTTTGGAAGGGCAATGTTGGGGAGCTGTTCAGACATCTGTTTCAGAATCTTCTTTTCATCGACTTTCTGGGTGACAGCTGCAACGATTCTTACTCCCTTCAGGGCGTCAGGCACTTCAACCACTGAACAGTTTATGTTTTCAGGGAGGCATTTCTGCAAAACATCTTCAACCTTTACTAAAGAGACCATCTCTCCGCCGATTTTGACAAACCTCTTCAGCCTGCCGGAATGCCACAGAAATCCGTCTGCATCCAGATAGCCCATATCACCGGTATCGTACCAGCCGTGGCGAATACGCATCGAAGTCTCCTCAAAATCATCTAAATATCCCTTCATAACCAGATCACCTTTCACCAGGATTCTGCCGACCTCTCCGATACCGCATTCCTTGCCTGTTTCATAATTTTCAATACGTACCATGACATCGGGGAGGACTTTCCCAACGCTTCCCGGTTTGTTGTGTTCAGGCGTGTTGGTTGAGATGACCGGAGACGTTTCTGTAGCGCCGTAACCTTCGTAGAGGGTGATACCGTGTCTGTCTGAAAATTCTTTTCTCAATGTTTCCGGGCATTTGTCAGCCCCGCTTACAATGAGCCTGACGCTTGTAAAATCATCCCGCTCTGATTTGCGAAGATACCCCCAGAGAAAACTCGGAGTGCCAACAATGATGGTCGGCTTTTCTTCGCGCACAATCGAGCAGACCATCTTATAGTCCAGCGGATTCGCATAAGCAACAATAGTCATCCCGAAATAGAGCGGCGTCCAGAGGTTAACCGTGAGGCCAAAGACATGGAAGTATGGAAGGTTTGCGAGCATGACATCGTGATCGTAGATCTGCACCGCCTTGCTGAAACTCTCGATATTTGAAGCTATGTTCCGGTGCGTTAGCTGCACAGCCTTCGGATCTTTTTCACTCCCGCTCGTAAAGAGAATCACAACGTTATCATCTTCCTGCCCTCCGTGAACCATTCTGAGGATGAGCGGAGCGGGGAGTTTTGCCTTTAGTGCTGCCTTGAGTTTCTCTCCGGCAGAGATTCCCTCCATGATGTCCTCGATGAAAACCATCCCTTCCACAACGGGGCAGTTGATCTTTTCAAGCAAAGCTTTTGACGTAATGATCGTTTTGAAGGTGCATTTTTTCTGGGCGTATATGGCGTTGCTTGCAGCACCGGTTGAATAGTTGATCATGACAGGCGTCTTCCCGCTCATAAGAGTTCCAAGGATTGTGAGGGCAGAACCGGCTGAAGTCGGGATCATGATCCCTAAAAAGCCCTCCGGGTATTTTTTAAACTTTTCTGAAAGGATAAGCGAGGCAATGAGGGCCTTCGTATAGGTCACTCGTTTGTCAGAGGTACGGTCAATAAAAGCAAGTTTATTGCCATACCTCCTGGCAATCTTCACAAAATGCTGGTGGAGAAGCATCTTAAAAACTCATTGTAAGCTGCGCACTTACGATGTCTATATGAGAACTATATGAACCTTTGAGCGCTCCGCGTAATCTGTCATCGCCTGTTGCTGTCTTATTGATATCAGGGTCATTGATAAAGAGGTGTGCGTATCCGATATCAACACCGAACATATTTGAAATCTTATACCCCAGACCAAGTGCTGTCCAGATACGGTCTCCGTCAGGGATGCGGGGTGTGCGATACTTTGCGCGGGCGACTGCCGACGTGTCATATGCAGTACCGATTCTGATGGTCCAGTTTTTGTCAGGCATATACGATGCACCAAGGGAATAACGGTAACTGTCCTGCCACTTTTCAATTGTCCTCGATGAAGGCTGACCGTTGTCGAATTCCACGATTAAATCTTCAAAGAGACTCCAGTTTGTCCAGGTAAAATCGGCCATAACCATCCATTGGGGATTGAACTGATGGAAGAGACTGATTGACAGATTGTCAGGAAGCGTAACATCAGCCTCTGCGTCTGTATCGTGGAACAATGGGCTGTCTGGTCTAAGAAGTGGCGCTGGAACATTTGAAAAGTCAGCATCACCTTCCAGGGTCTGATCGATTCTGGAACGATATGAGACTCCGACACGCGTATTTTTCGTAAATTCATAGAGCAGTCCCATATTATACCCGACTCCCCAGCTGTCACCTTCGAGGTCAAAATATCCGTCGTTTTTCTGGGGAATCAGTCCCGGTATTCCAAAGGAAGCACCAATGGTCCCGAAATCAACGGCACTGGATAGCTCTGCATTGACATATTGGGCACTGAAACCGGCACCGATGCTCAATTGATCCGTTACCTTATAGGCAACAGAAGGGTTGATATTGACAGACATGAAATCGGACTTGACTGCATGATAACGGCCAACCCAGGTTCTGTCATATTCTGTAGCCAGGCCGAAGGGCGCATTAATGCCGATTCCAACAGAAAACCGGTCACTAACCTTTCTGCTGTAATAAAGGTTTGGGATAACTTTTGCTTCAGCAGCATTGCCGTCATCATCACCACGAAGCGGTGCCCCGGTGACATGGGTTGAGCCCTTATTCTCAAAGTTCGCATACGGCATGATAAGATGGGAAGCAAGAATAATCTGGTGTCCGTTCAGGCGAGTCATCCCGGCAGGATTGAAGAATATTGTAGAGGCATCTTCAGCACCCGCAGCCCCGCCGGCATAGGCATTGCCTAATCCGCTGACCCCTTGTTCAATCAGTGCAAATCCGGCACCAAAAGCAGCACCGACCGACAAAAAAGAAATGCAAACCACGATGAAGATAATGCCCTTGCATTGAGACAGGATATGAATCTTCATGTTACCCCTCCTAAAGATAGATTTTATCGACACGTAAAGTTACATATTTAAAAAATCAATGTCAAGGAAAAAACGATTCCTTTCATTCAAGGCCCCTATCACTCAAGCAGATGAGGGAGAAGCTTTCAAACATCTTGTTTCTATTGAATAATTTATCGGCATCACCTTAATCCAGGCAGGATCAGATTTAGTGGAAAAAATCACAGAAAATGCTACAATAGTACACTTCAGACAGGAGGTATGGATTTTGATTTCAACAAGTGACTTCAGAAAGGGTCTCAAGGTAGAATTCAAGGGAGAGCCCTGTGAAATAATCGATTTTCAGCATGTAAAGATGGGAAGAGGCGGAGCGATCGTCAGGACAAAATTTAAAAACATCAAAACCGGCGCTGTCCTTGAAGAGACCTTCCGCTCCGGCGAGAAATTGGAAAGGCCCGGCCTTGAAGAAAAAAGCATGCAGTATCTCTATGCTCAGGATAACTTTTACTACTTCATGGATACGGAGACCTATGAACAGATTCCGCTCACATCCGACCAGCTTGGTGATTTGAAGAATTTTCTCAAGGAAAATATGACCGTCAAAATCCTCTATCACAAAGAGGTGCCGATCAGTGTTGAAATTCCCACTTTTGTTGAACTTGTCGTTTTAAAGACGGACCCTGCGGGATTCAGAGGTGACACAACTTCAGGAGGGAAACCTGCAACTCTGGAGACAGGAGCTGTAGTCAAAGTCCCGTTTCATATAAATGAGGGGGATACCATAAAGATTGACACAAGGACATCAGAATACATAGAAAGGGTAAAATAATGGAACTTGAGGATTTAAAAGAGCTTATCGAACTTCTCAAGGACACAGATATTACCGAACTGCAGATAGAGAAAGAAGGGACAAAGGTCAAGATCAGGAGGGAAAAAATGCTCTCCTCCTTTGATATACCTGGCTATAAGTCTTCGGCCTTGCACGAAAAAATCATAGCCGAAACTGAAGAAGAGGCCCAGAGGCTGGTAACCATTACCTCACCGATCGTGGGCACATTCTACAGGGCGCCTACACCTGAAGCAAACCCGTTCGTCGAAGTCGGAGCAAAAGTCAAAAAAAATCAGGTCCTTTGCATTGTTGAGGCAATGAAACTCATGAATGAAATCGAGAGCGAAGCCGACGGTATTATCGTCAAGATATTAATCGAAAACGGACAGCCCGTTGAATACGGCGAGCCGCTGTTTCTCATTGAGCCTGTATAATCCGAGAACTGTCTCATCATGAAAACATTCAAAAAGATTCTTATAGCTAACCGGGGAGAGATTGCGGTTAGGGTCATCCGTGCCTGCAGGGAGAACGGGATTAAAACCGTTGCAGTGTATTCCGAGGCCGACAGGGAATCCCTCCATGTGCGGCTTGCGGATGAATCCGTATGCATCGGACCTGCGAATGTAGCACAGAGCTATCTGAATATCCCCGCGATACTCAGCGCCGCTGAGATAACAGATGCCGATGCCATTCACCCCGGCTATGGCTTTCTCTCCGAAAACTATCATTTCGCCGAAGCGTGTACCACTTCCGGCATAACATTCATCGGCCCGACCTCTGAAAATATCAGGCTTGGGGGCGACAAGGCAAAGGCACGGCAGATCATGAAGAGAAAAGGCGTGCCTGTTGTTTCGGGAAGTGACGGCCCCGTTCCCAATGAGGAAACTGCCATGAAGGTTGCAAAGAAGATAGGGTTCCCTATTGTGCTGAAGGCTTCTGCCGGAGGAGGAGGACATGGCATGAAGATTGTCAAGGAGGAAAAATACCTTGAGCAGTACTTCTACATGGCTCAGCGGGAGGCCCTCACGGCTTTTGGGAACAGTGAAATTTACATAGAAGAATATATCCCTGAACTGAGGCATGTCGAAGTGCAGATTGTTGCAGATAGCAAGGGTAATACCCTCTATCTTGGTGAAAGGGATTGTACGATACAGAGACGTCATCAGAAACTGATAGAGGAATCACCGTCACCGATTTCAACAACAGAAAAATTTAAGAAACGGATTGGTGAACTCGGGGTAAAGGCAGCCCGTGCAATCAAATATAGGAATGCGGGCACTGTTGAGTTCATCGTTGATCCAAAAGGCGACATGTATTTTATAGAGATGAACACCCGCATTCAGGTAGAACATCCTGTCACAGAGGCAGTTACCGGTATCGATATCATCAAGGAGCAGATAAAACTTGCAGCGGGACTTCCGCTCGAATACAGACAGAACCAGATAAAACCGTCAGGTCATGCCATAGAATGCCGGATCAACGCAGAAGATCCTGAACGGTTCATTCCCTCACCCGGCACAATCACTTTTCTGTCCCTCCCCGGTGGTCCGGGTGTGAGGGTGGATACCGCAATATACAGCGGGTATGTCATACCGTCTCACTACGATTCGCTCATTGCCAAGCTGATCGTGTACGGGAAAGATCGTTCAGAGGCAATTATGAAAATGAGGAGCGCGCTTGAAGAATTCATCATTGAAGGGGTGAATACAACCATCCCGTTCCATAAGCGGGTCATGAATAATCCTGATTTTATCAGTGGAAATTTTCACACCAATTTCATAGAGAAACTCAATAGCACCCGGGAAAATGTTTAGCCGTTATGTACTTAGGCGGTCTTTGCTTTATCACTGATCATAAGGTATGCAGTCTCTCCTATGAGGGTATGGTACGTTTGGTGCTCGAATCCGGGGTAAAATGGGTGCAATACAGGGACAAGGAAGGATCGAGACGGGACATTTACAGGAATGCCCTGAACCTCAGGAGCATCACAAGGGATCATAACGCTGTATTCATAGTCAATGACCATACTGATATTGCACTCGCCGTTGACGCAGACGGGGTTCATCTCGGTCGGGATGACCTCCCTGCACAGAAAGCCCGTGAAATACTCGGCAAAGACAGGCTGATCGGCGTCTCAACCCACACGATAGAACAGGCAGTCGACGCCGAAGCATCAGGTGCCGACTATATCGGCTTTGGCCCCATTTTTCGTACAGAGACGAAAGATGCCGGCAGTCCAAAAGGGATTGCCTTACTTGCTCAGGTGAGAAGCCAGATACACATACCGATTGTTGCAATAGGCGGCATTAATCTTGATAACGTACGATCGGTTTTAGCGGCAGGTGTTGATGCAGTTGCCGTGGCATCAGCAATTCTCAATGCCGATATCAAAGAAAATGCAGGAAGGTTTCTTGATATTATTCATCCCCCGGGAGGTTAACATGGAAAAAATCCTTTTCTTCCTCTTGTCACTGTGCCTCTTATCCTTTGGCTGCCAGAAGAAAGAAGATGTGATCAGGATTGGTCTTGCCGGTCCCATGACCGGTGATCAGGCAAAGATGGGTATGGATTTTAAAAATGGTACGACCCTTGCAGTTGAAGAGTGGAACAGTAAGGGCGGTGTCCTCGGAAAAAAAATTGAGTTGATCGTCAGCGATGACCAGCATGATCCGAAACAGGCTGTCTCTGTCGCAAATAAAATGGTGAATGAAGGCGTGGCAGGAATCATCGGCCACTTCAATTCAAGCTGTTCCATCCCCGCCTCTGATGTCTATAACAGGGCAGGGATTCCCATGATCACTCCCGGGTCAACGAACCCGCAGCTTACAGAAAAAGGATACAGAAATGTGTTCAGGGTCTGCGGCAGGGATGACCAGCAGGGAAAGGCCGGAGCAGATTTTGTTTCGCAGAACTTCAAATTACAGCGCGTTGCTGTCCTTCATGATAAAA
>Ga0307379_10009854_pt1 | contig 12721 bp, 9 predicted proteins | sample UN2MG_FD_202237 | JGI IMG/M metagenome (GOLD analysis project Ga0307379, IMG submission 202237) | Soil microbial communities from Risofladan, Vaasa, Finland - UN-2 | ecosystem: Environmental > Terrestrial > Soil > Coastal area > Acid sulfate soil | place: Finland: Risofladan, Vaasa | collected... | reverse complement strand
CTAGCAGTCCGGTGCAGAAGTCTGTTTTGGCGGCGGTTCATGCTGCGTGGCGTAGGACGACTGGATTCGTTCGGTCGACGGCAAACGCCACCAGAGGGCGGCAGAGCGCACGCCAACCACGCTTCAGCACTGCCCACACGCCTAAGAGGCGCGCAGAGCACGCCCGGCGGGCCTCCGCCCAGCCCTTCGGCGTCCCGAAGCCGGTCAGCTTGCGCATGATCAGGCCCAGGTTGAACGCCGCCGTGTGGATCAGGTAACGTTTGGCGATGTTCTCCCGACCGCGCAGGTGCACCCGCCGCATCCCGCCGTCGTCCAGCACATGCTCGAAGCTCCGCTCCACCAATTCGGCCCGCTTGCGATGTAGACGTTTGGAACGGTTGCCTTTGCGCCGCCGGCGATTGCGGTACACCGCTGCCTGCTCGGCCCGCCTGAACGCCTGCTCGGCAGCGCTGCGCGCCGTCCACGTCCGCCGCCCACGATCCGGTTCACTGACGTAGCCCCGCAGTTCGACTTCTTCCAGATCCACCAACGTCTGACCACTGTGGTAACCCTTGTCAACAACGACTTCCTTCACATATAGACTTGAAGTATCCGCCTGGACCGTCTCGTCTTCGCGAACCTCCTGCAGCGACGTACACGCCTGCTCCAGCGTGCCCGGCAGCGTCGCCGTGTCGCCCTCATCGGCCGGATGCACCGCCGGCGCCACGATCGCCCCCGTCTCCAGGTCCAGCGCGTGCTCGTTCTTGTGCGTCAGGTGCGTGGTCCCGTCCTTCAGCTTCGCGATCTTCGCGTCGGGCTCGTGCGGATTGTGCCAGTCGTCGTTGCTGCACTTCTTGCCCTTACGCTGCCGGTCGAACTTCGCTAGATCCTCCGCCGTCGGCGTTTCGATCCCCGATTCCTTGGCCAACGCGGTCAGGAACTCCCGGTAGCTCTCACCGGTCTCGCGGCGCACGATCGAACGCATCGCCGCGTTGGCCTCCATGGTCGAGGCGTCCACGCCCAGCGTCCGGCCCTTGAGCAGCTCGTGCTCCGCCAGCCGCTTGAGCACCCAGTCGAACACCGCCTGGTGCGTCTCCACGTCGATCCGCTGCCGCGTCCGCGACAGGTTCGAATGGTCCGGCGTGCCCTGATTCTCCGCGATTCCCAGAAAGGCCCGCAGCGAACGCGAGTCGTCGCAGCGCCAGGCGATCTGACGCTCGCTGTCCAGCTTCTCGAAGTAGCCCACCATCAGCAGGCGGAAATACACACCGGGCACCACCGATGGGCGACCCATCTTCGCAGCGTAGAACTGCTGGCACTGCGCTTCGCAAAAAGCGTCGAACCCCGCCTCGTCCAGCACTTGGTTCAGTCGCTCGTAGAACGGATGCCCCGGCGCCTGTCGCAGCGTGTCGGTTGGAATCCAGAATCCCCCCTGCACGGCCGTTCGTCGCCGTCCCATCGCCATCGGATGAAGTCCTCCATGTACTCCATCCGTTCACCCTGAGCACCACCAGTCTACCATGCCCGTCAAGCGAGTTTTGCACCGGACTGCTAGGCCGTACGAATCCAGAATCTGCACTTCGTACCGTCGTTGCAAGTATACCCCGCTGTTGCCGCGGCCTTGGCCTTTGGTCTCTGGCGGCGATCGCGGCACGTTGAACTCGACGTGCAGCTCGAAGTCCTGGAAAACCCGTCTGGTGATAATGCTTCCGGTAGCGGCGACGACCTCCATCGTGCCATCGACCAGCCTCCACCCGACGGGCCGCCCATTTGTGTGCGTCCAGTGTGAGAAGTCGTCGCCGTCGAACAGGACGATCTTCTCAGACGGCGGCGCGGCCGGGACGGCGGATCCGGCTGCGTCGGGTCGCGGCCGGGTATTACAGCCGGCGAGCAGTTGCAGTATCGCCAGCAATGCAAGCGTATCTGCCGCCGCGTGTTGCCATCGTTTCACTTGTACTCTCCCTTACTTGGCCGCGAACCGGCACGGGCCGGCCGTGTCAACCCACTTTCGCCATCTGCTCTCGCAGGGTCTTGAGCGCGACAGGCAACTGCTGCGACAAGTCCTTCCAGCCGCACTCGATCGAGATCAGGCCCTTGTAGCCGACGTCCTTGAGAGCTTGGAAATACCCGGTGAAGTCGTCGCCAGCGACGCCCGGCGGCGTGCGCTCGGCCTTCTCCGCGATATGCAGGTGAACGATCAGTTCGCCTGCTTCGCGGATATGCCTCGGCGGCTCGTCCATGCGCAGCATGTGGAATATGTCAGCCAGTAGGCGGATGTTCGGATGGTCCACGGCGCGCACGATCTTCGCGCCCTGGGGTACCGTGTTGATGAAATTGGTCTCTCGCCTTTGGAGCGGTTCGACGGCTACCGCCACATCATGCTTTCCGGCCAGCGGTCCCATCTTCTTGAGTAGTGCAATGAACTGCTGCTCGGCCTTTCCGTGGTCGAATCCCTCCGGAATCGTGCGTGAGCCACTGGAGCCGAAGACGATCGTTTTGATGCCGACCCGTTTGGCACGCTTGAACGTGGTCTCTGCGAACTTCAGCACACTTTCGTGGTTCGCCTCGGGACCGGTGCTTTTCAGCGAGCCTGGCAGAAAACCGTTGGCCGAAAGCACCGGCAGCCCACACTCTCTGGCGGCTTTGAGGTTCGACGCGAACGCGTCCTCGGGCTTGTCCGGCAGGAGAAACCGGCGCACGCCCGCCTCAATGTAGTCCGCGCCGCTCTGACGCAGCACAGCGGCGTTCGCGACAGACGTGCACACGCCAATCTTCGGCGCAAACACGGCGCGGGGCTTCTCTTGCGGCGAGCCGAGTCCGACACGTGGCAACAAGACGTGTCCCGCGGCGACAGCGCCAACGGTTCTCAGGAACTTTCGCCGCGATTGTCGCATGGTGTGGCTCATCGGACGCTCTCCTCGCCCGGATGACGGAGCGCGATACTTGTACCGCGCATTTCCGCCGCGCTTACCTTCGTGCCATGTCCAACCCCGCCGTCGTCGTGCGATACTTCGTCAGCATGTTCGGCACTTCCCAGTCCGGCAGCTTGCCGTCCACGAGATACTGCAGATAGCGCTCGGTGACCTGCCGGAAGTGGGCCTCGTGGCCGATGCGGTATTCGTCAGGAATCAGTATCTGCCAGCCGGTGCCGTGCGGTTTCAGGCTGATGCCGGGGTATGTGTTTCGCAAGCTCGCGATCGCCGGCTTCAACGTCTTGGCCAATTCGGCAGCCTGGTCGGGGGACGCCGGTTCGACGTACAGTTCAGATCGGTAGCTCTCTTCGGCACCCTGTCGGATGATGACGTTTGCCTTTGTACCGTGCATGACCGAGTAGTGTGTGTCGCCGCCACCCGCGGAGGCCTGGAAATCCCACCGGACGGTGACGCGCACGTGAATGTCCTTGAGCGTATAGACCATCTCGCCGTTCGCGTAGACCGGAAGCACACCATCGGCGTTCAGTCCGCCTTTCAAGAACTCCGGGAACTCCGGCGACTGCGTCACCTTTTCGAACTGCTGGCGTGAGATCAGCGTCGGCCAGCGGCGCGCGCGAATCATCTCCACATCGCGGTCGAAATCGAGCGACTCTTCCGGGAAGCACTCCCACTGGACAAGATCTACGAGGTGGGTGGTCACGTCCACGATCCCTTCGCCCTGCTGCGTCGTGTCAAAGTACCACACGGGCCGCTTGATCGGATTGCCGGCGACGTACTTGAAGAAGTGGTGCACGCTCTCCTTGACCACCGCCGGATCGTCAGTTATGCCCTTCTGGAATTCGCCGAACACAGCCGGGTTGTTCACCAGTTCCTTCTGCAAAATTGTCGTGATCTCGGACCGCTCGGTCATGATGTCGTAGAGGAGCACACCGTTTGTCTTCGCCACCCCAAACGCCTGTTCGAGCAGCATGCAGCCGGCGGCGTCGATGCACATGGGCTTATCCGCCAACACGTTCAGCCCGGCGTCGACGCACGCCTTGATGTGCTGCGCCTTGTTCCGGTTGTTACCCGAGATGACCACCACATTGCCCGGCCGCTCGCGCAGCATCCGTTCGAGGAAGTCCGCACCGGCGTAGACGTGCTCCTGCCAGCGGGTCGGGTTTTCGGCCCGGCTGTTGAAGCCCTCAATCCGGCGCAAGTGATCCTCGACGTCCGAGCCCGCCGGGGCGAAGACATAGACGTCTGGCGAGACCTGCTCGTACATGGTCCTCTGCACGAGCGCCGCGTGAAAGTGTCCGGGATCGAGCGTCGTCAGCACGACTTCGCCCGGTGCCCCCACGAAACGGCTTCTGCTGGTCGGCTGCGAAGTGCAGGCGGACGGGAGTACGAGCGATCCGATCAGCAGGAAACACATCCGAGACGACGAGCAATTCATCCTGGGATCCTCTCCGCCATCGCGTCGGTACCGCGCGACCGTCATCGGCTTCGTCGTTGCCTTTCCGCGCCGCTGGGCACATGATAATACCTGTGGCTACTCCGAGACAGTCGGACGGGTGGAGCATGGCAGGAACTCGGCCTGTATCACGTCGTAGCTTTCTCCGCCAGGCGGGCCTGGCCGCCGTCGCGGCCCCGTACATCGTGCCCAGCAGCGCGCTTGGCGACACGACGCGGCGCGCCCCGTCTGAACGAATCGGCCTGGGGATCATCGGCCTCAAAAAGATGGGCCGAGCTCACGTCAGAAGCCTATTGCGGTACGCGGACGTGCAGATCGTCGCGGTCTGCGACGTGGATACGGAGGCTCGGGAGACAGCCAAGGAGCGAGTCGAGGAGTATTACTCCGCTCGGCAAACCGACGGGCGGTACCGGGGCTGCGCGGCATACAACGAGTACGAGAAGCTGCTCGCGCGCGACGACATCGATGCGGTGGTGATCGCGACGCCCGAGCATTGGCATGCGATCATGGCAATCGCGGCCACGCGTGCGGGCAAGGACGTTTATTGTGAAAAGCCGTTGTCGCTAACGATCGGCGAGGCGCGGGCGATGGTGAACGCGGCCCGGCACTACGGGACCGTCTTTCAGACCGGCAGCCAGCAGCGCTCGGGCGGGCGTTTCCGGCATGCGTGCGAGCTGGTTCGCAACGGTCGGCTCGGGGACGTGCACACGGTCAACGTGGGCGTGGGCCCGCCGTCGGGAGAGGTGTACCTGCCGGCGCAGCCGATTCCCGAAGGCCTCGACTACGAGCGCTGGCTTGGTCCGGCTCCGTGGCAGCCGTACCACGTCACGCGCTGCGGTTCATACTATGAGGACGGGTGGCGGAGGATACGGGATTATTCGGGCGGGAAGATGACCGACTGGGGGGCGCACCACTTCGACATCGCGCAGTGGGGACTGGGGATGGATCACACCGGCCCCGTTGAGATCATTCCCCCCAATGGGAAAGACGTGCCCGCGCTGACCTACCGGTACGCCAACGGGGTTGCCATGATCAAGGGCGGCGCGGACGGGATTCTCTTCACCGGGGCGAAGGGGAGACTCGAAGTGAACCGCGACCATCTGACGACGTGGCCGGAGAGCATCGGGCGACAGCCGATAGACCCGTACGATCTGCATCTCTACGAGAGTCCGGGGCACTACGAGGATTGGCTCGAGTGTATCCGCACGCGGCGAAGGCCGATCTGCGACGTGGAAATCGGGTGCCGATCGGTCACCGTCTGCCACCTGGGCAACATCGCGTTCTGGGTGAACCGGCCGATCAAGTGGGACCCGGTGAGCGAGCAGATCGTTGGCGACGAGGGGGCGACGCGGTGGCTCGATCGGCCGAAGCGCGCACCATACCGCATATAGGCTGATAAGCCGGCATGGTTCGCGGTCGGCCGTTCACGCTCACTGCCTCGGAATGACAACAGCTCAATCGCTACGACCAGTCCAATCGGTATGAAAGAACTGCCCACGCGCCTTGTCCACACGTTCGTATGTGTGGGCTCCGAAGTAGTCGCGCTGCGCCTGCAGGAGGTTCGCCGGGAGGCGCGGGTTGCGGTAGCCGTCGAAGTAAGCCAGGGCCGAGCCCATGGCGGACACGGGAACGCCGAGGCTGACTGCCGTGGCGACGACCCGGCGCCAGGCCGGCTGGGCGCGGCTAACCGCCTCGGTGAAGAACGGATCGAGCAGCAGGTTGACAAGGTTCGGATTCTTGGTGAATGCCTCTTTGATTCCACCAAGCAAGGCGGAGCGGATGATGCACCCGGCCCGCCACAGCGAAGCAATTGCGGCGTAGTTCAGATTCCAACCCTCGGACTTCGCAGCCGCGCGCATGAGCTGGAAGCCCTGCGCATGGCTGATGATCTTGGCGGCATAGAGTGCCTGGCGCAGATCGTCGAGGAAGGCGGCTTGTCCGCCTTCGAATCGAGCTGGCGGACCGGTGAGGACGTTGGCGGCGGACACGCGTTCGTCTTTCAACGTAGAAAGACCGCGGGCGAAAACTGCTTCGGCAGTCAAGTTGAACGGCTGGCCGAGATCCAGGGCCGTCGCTACCGTCCAGGTGCCGGTGCCTTTCTGCCCGGCGGTGTCGAGGATCTTGTCGATGACCGCCTCGCCGTCCTCGTTGCGGTAACCCAGGATGTTGCGGGTGATCTCGATCAGGTAGCTAGCGAGTTCGCCGCGGTTCCAGTCATCGAATACGTCGCGCATCCCATCGAGCGACAACCCAAGGCCGTCCCGCATCAGGTGATAGGCTTCACAGATCAACTGCATGTTGCCGTACTCGATGCCGTTGTGGACCATCTTGACGAAGTGCCCGGCCCCGTTTTCACCAATCCAGTCGCAGCAAGGGGCACCGTCGTCGGCCTTGGCGGCGATGGCCCGGAACATGGGCTTGACGCTCTCCCACGCGGTTGGCGAACCACCGGGCATGATCGACGGGCCGTGGAGGGCGCCTTCGGCCCCGCCGGAGACACCCGCGCCGACGTAGCGGAGGCCTTTGTGTTCAACGTGCTTTGTGCGCCGGTTGGTGTCGGCATAGTGGGAATTGCCGCCGTCGATCAGGGTGTCGCCCGGATGCAGGTGCGGGAGCAACTGTTCGATACACTGGTCTACGGCCTGACCGGCGGGGACCATCATCAGGATGCGCCGCGGCGTTTCGAGGCTCGCCACCAGCTCCGACAAGCTCTTGACGCCAATAATGTTCTTGCCGGCCGCGCGTGTCGCGAGGTAATGAGCGGACTTTTGTGCGTCGGCGTCGTAGACGGCGACGGAATAGCCATTTCGCTCGAGATTGAGCGCGAGGTTCTGCCCCATCACTCCGCAACCGATCAAGCCGACAGTCTGTCTTCGCGCGCTGTCACCGGCCATGTCGTTCATCCTCGAATTGAGCTCGCAGCGCCCACAGCCCCAGTCCGGGGTTGGAGATGTAGAACACCCGCTCGCCACCGTCCCTCACGTTCCAACCGTCGTTCAGCGACGCGGGGTCGTAGCGCTCGAGCATGTCGCTGGGGTCGGCGTATGCGAACCCGACCGTCTCGATCTCTCCCTGCGTCAAACCGCCCGGGCAATAGGTGATGTTGAAGCGGCCCTCGGAGGAGCCGTGAATCAGGTGTGCCGCCGCGGCAAGGTTGGCGGAGAGGTCCGTGTCTTGCTGCACCATCTGCATCGTGTGCGGCGTGCCTCGGTACCCATGCTTGCGAATGAGTCGATCGATCTCGGCATCTTCGCCGAAGGTTCTCACCCCGGGCGCCAGGACAATCAGTTCGCCGCCGTCGGCGAGCGCCATGCGGGTGCGATAGACCGCCTTGTTGCCCAGCCAGGTAGACTTGAACTCGCTCGGGTCGAGATAGACGACGGCCTTCTCGAGTGGCGAATCGAGCAGGTTGACGTTCACCTGTCGGCAGAGTTCCGCGCCGCGCAGGAAGCAGGCTTCGTCGTCACCGGCGTACAGACCCCGGGTGACCAGGCGTCCCGCCTCATCCCTTCCGCGCACGATCAGAATGTACGCGACGGGCAGATCCTGGGCGAAGTGCTTGGTCATGTATTCGAGCACGGCGCGTACCGGGGACTGCGCCCGGCCCATTACGCGCTCCATCCCGTAGACGGCGCCGATGAAGTGCGTCCTGTTGATGGTGTCTTGTCCGCCGACGCCGACGAAGATGTTCTTGCTGTGGTTGGCGATTCCCGAGACCTCGTGCGGCACGAGCTGCCCGAGGGAAATAATGCGATCCCACTCGCCTTCGACGAGCAGGCGGTTGACTTCGCAGGGCAGGGAGAAGGAGAGCTTGCCCTCGGTGACTTCGTTGATGAACTCGGCGGGGACTTGCCCAAGTCGAACCAGATCGCGGCGCCAATCATGCACACGGAATACGGCGGGCCGGATTCCGGGGAACATGGCGGCGAGCTCCGCCTCGGTCATGGGGGCGTGCGTACCGAGGGCGGGCAAGATCTCGACGTGTGCGGTGGCTTTCAACCGTTCGTAGAGCATGACCGTGAGCGGCCCGGCCCATGAGGCGGCGCGGGTAACATCCGGTGGCACAAGCAGGACGCGCTTGAGATCGCCGAGCGCGGCCAGCATACGGTCAATGAGCTCCCGAGCGCGTCGCTCGGTGATGATGGCACTGGGTGAGCCTTCGTGAAAGTACTCCACAGCCGGGTTCCCGCGTCAGGCGCGCTCTTGCCTCCACGGCGGCGTATCGGGCAAGCATGCCTCGAAGTCTGCAATGAGCGCCGCCTCGTACTTGGCCTGGTATGTGCCCGCGAAGAATTTATCCAACGCCTCGGCAAGCAGACGTTCCCAAGACTCCGCTTCCGCTCCCGGGTTGATCGGATAGAATAAGGCATCATTGGCGCGGGCAGCCTGCATGTCACTCGGCGCATCGCCAATCACCAACACCCGGTCGCTACCGTATTTGCCTTCGCTGGCCGCTCTAAGCTGCTCGGTCTTGGTGCCCATCTCCTGGCCGGCAATCAGCGCGGCATATCGCGCGATATCCTGCTCTTTCCATTCACGTTCGAGCGCTTCAAAGGGCGTGGCCGACACCACCATGATGTCGGCCTGCTCGGAGGCCTTCTGCAGGCAATCGCGCACAAACGGGAACGGTGGAACGCCATGCACAATGTCCGCGACGGTGGCATTCACAGCCCTGCTCCAGGCCAACAGACTACGCAGTTCCGCCGCCGCACTGCCACGCACACTCTGTATTTGAGCTTCCAGGGCCGGATTGCCGGGCGTGGTTTCATGGGTCAGCCAGTCGCGCATGGCCTCGAGCCGGGGAACGGGTACGCCGCGTGCGTGCACTTCGGGGCGCTGCGCCAGGAAGTCGAACGTCAGCGCCAGGGCTGGGAACCGGTTGATGCCGCGCCACTTCGAGTAGAGGTTGACGAACTCCGCCGTCTCGCGCGTGTACCGGGAGATCGCTTGAAGCCCGAAATGCTTGATGGTGTTCGGGATGAAGCATTCCTTGTGCTTGATCTCCATGCTGTCAAAGGCGCAGCCGTCCGAGTCGATACCCATGAAGTACTCATGCGCCTTCGGAAAGGCTGTCAGTCTTTGTGTGTAGGTCTCGGGCATGGGTCGAATGATCTTGCTATAGGTCCTCACTGTCAGACGTTCGACTGGTCTCCCGCGAAACGGCTCGGAATCCCGAGCGTTCTCAGATGTCGGCTAATATGCCGCGCGACGTATGTATAGTGCGCTTCCTCCTGCTCGTTGAGCAGGCTGTATAGTCGGGATGCGAACCGAGATCGACCACCATCTTCTGCCCGCAGGATCGAGCCATACGTAATGTGCAGCAACTGACGATGCCCCGGGTCGTCCAGCAGGCCTGGCAGTTTCTCGTCGGGAACGGAGTCGATGGACGGCAAGCGCTCGGGCTGGACTCCAACGTGGTAATACCTTGCCGCTGCGGAGAAACTCTCCCGGGCATAAGTATGGAGGGATCGGAAGAGCGCGGCGTCAGTGGTTGCGACGAGGCGAAGCGCTTCCAGCCAACTGGTACCGGCCGTCTTGTGATGCAGCCGCCCGCGTGTGTACTTGCCGATCGTGGCGAAGATGGAGAACTTGTCGCTGCCGGAGTGAATGCTGAGCTTGTAGCCGAAGTGGTCGGCCAGCGCGGCATGGAGGGTGAATTCGCGTTCAAAGCTCTTCCGGTCGCCGACGTAGTCGATCCCCTTTTGAAACTCGCCGACGAAGCGGGGCGCGAGGCTGGTGACCGTTACGCCCAAGTTCTGTAGCTGGCTGGCGACAAAGAAATGGGCAGCCGGGTCGGTCGGTGTCTGCGTTTCGTCGATCGAGAGCTCGAAGTCACACTTTGCACCGGCGATGACCTGCTCGTAAACCCTGCGGGTGAACTGCAAGGCCTTGCCGTAGGTCAGCACGGCGGAGGCCAGTTGATGCGGTGTGAAGCGGATCGTGTACGTTCGGCCGGCTGCGCTGCGAATCAGGTGGTCGCGGTTCAGGTATCCGGTGTGATAGGCGCTCGTCTCTGCCGATGGCAGCATTCGTACGCGGGCCAAGGCTTCTTCCGCGGACAGGGCTGCGATGCCCGGATCGATATGGTCCGAGCAGTCGAGTGTGATCATCGTCGCGCCTTGCTTGAGGGCGGCGTCGATCTCGTCTTCGGTTCTCAGATGGTCGGCGTCGGCGCCGTAACCGGCCGTGAAGTGCTCCTGGAATACGCCCCAACTGGCGGCGGCGATCACGTGCGGGAAGGTTCTCCCGGTCAGTGTCAGCTCTCGCAAAGACTGCTGGGCCAGGACCGGCACGGCATCGAACGCGCGGATCGCCCGGACATGGCCCGGCGTGGCCAGCCCCAGTCGGTCCCCGGTGCCGAACGTGGTCCGGTGATGGCCGACGGGCACCGGAGCGGTGAAAGGGAAGAGCACGTGCAGGGCGGCGACGTTCGCCAGGTCGCAAGGGATGACGGTCAGGTCTTGGTCGAGATAGCCTTGGCCGGCAAAGTCTTGGGCCGCCCGGGCGTTCCCCCAACAAATCAGGTGTTTCACGCCGTCCAGCCGGGCCAGGAAAAACGTGGCGTCATTCGCGTCGGCCAGCGATTGCGCATAGACGCCGGGAACGGGCCAGTGCTCGCCCAAGACACGACCCGACGTGTGGCCGGGCTGGACGCCGTCCCGCTGAAGAGCCTCGACAAAGGCGCGAACGTTTTCCATTCGTCAGACACCGCTGAACGCTGAGAAGCCGCCGTCAACCGGTACCACCACGCCGGTGACAAAGGCGGCGGCATCCGAGCAGAGCCAGAGGGTTGCTCCGGCGAGGTCCGCGGGCTGGCCGAAGCGTCCCATAGGCGTGTGGGCGATAATCGCCTTACCCCGCGGCGTCAATTCGCCCGTGTCGGCGTCGGTCAGCAGGAAGCGGTTCTGCTCGGTCAGGAAGAAGCCCGGCGCCAAGGCGTTCACGCGGACGCGTGGGTTGTACTCCTGGGCCACATGCACGGCGAGCCACTGGGTGAAGTTGCTGACGGCAGCTTTGGCGGCGGAATAGCCGGGAACGCGCGTCAGGGGGCTAAGGGCGCTCATCGACGAGATGTTCAGAATGACGCCGCCGGTCTCCTTTGCGGCCATCGCGCGCCCGAAGACCTGCGCGGGTAGCAGCGCGCCGCCGAAGAGGTTGAGGCCGATGACTCGCTCCAGCGCGCTCAACGGCAGGTCGAAAAAAGCGAGCTCAGGCGAAGTTGTGGCGTCCTTAAGGTTGCCGCCCGCGGCGTTGATCAGGATGTCGATGTCACCGACTTTCTCGAGCGCGGCCTCGAGCGATGACCGCTGCATGACGTCAACGGGTGTGCTCTCAGCCCGCAAACCGTCTCTCAGCAGATCGTCGGCGACGGCCCGCGCGCGGTCCTGGGCAACGTCCGCGATCCATACGTTGGCACCGGCCTCGGCCAGCGTGCGGGCGAAGACGGTGCCGAGCACGCCGGCGCCACCCGTGATTAGGGCGGTCTTCCCGTCGAGGCGAAAGTGGTCCAGAGTGTTATCCATCGTGTGCCGATCTCCTGCTCGGCCGGCGAGGCGCCGGACCTGGCCGTCTGCGTGGGCCGGCCTTGGATTATAACCGACGCGGGGCAGAAGCGGATGCCGCGATCGGCGGCGCGCCGGGCAGGACGACGCGGGCGTTGTTGCAAACTCACGCGGCTGAGCATAGCTTTCGACCTGGAGACCGCTTGTGTCGTTGCCGCGCCCGGCAACGGCAAGTGCCAGACATCCGCCGTACGTGAGGGCTCGCGATGAGAACAAGAGGGATGCTGTTACTCCTGCTGGTGCCGGCACTGACCGTGGGGCTCTCGGCCGGGTGCGAGAGGAAAGGCGAACAGGACGACGTCGCCGTACTGAAGCTCGCGCACGGCCTGGATGTGACGCACCCGGTGCACAAGGGGATGGTGTTCATGGCCGAGCGGGTGAAGGAAAAGTCCGGCGGCAAGCTGCGGATCGACATCTATCCCAACGAACAGTTGGGCACCGAGCGGGAGTGCATCGAGCAGGTTCAACTCGGTGCCCTGGCGATGACCAAGACCTCGACCGGTGCGATGGAGGGCTTCGTTCCGCAGATGAGGGTCTTCGGCCTGCCGTATCTGTTCCGCGACGACGAGCACATGTGGAAGGTATTCAACGGGCCGCTCGGCAAGGAGCTGCTGGCGGCCGGCGTGCCGAAGGGTCTCAAGGGGTTGTGCTATTACGACGCCGGTGCGCGGAGCTTCTACACCAGGGACAAGAAGCTCGAAACGCCGGAGGATCTGGCGGGAATGAAGATCCGCGTCATGCAGAGCGAGATGTGCATGAAGATGGTCAGCGCGATGGGCGGCTCGCCCACGCCG
>Ga0307379_10009852_pt1 | contig 12722 bp, 19 predicted proteins | sample UN2MG_FD_202237 | JGI IMG/M metagenome (GOLD analysis project Ga0307379, IMG submission 202237) | Soil microbial communities from Risofladan, Vaasa, Finland - UN-2 | ecosystem: Environmental > Terrestrial > Soil > Coastal area > Acid sulfate soil | place: Finland: Risofladan, Vaasa | collected... | reverse complement strand
TTCCATTGAACATGCTCAAAAATATGCCAAATATCGTATAGCCTATAAAAAGCAGCTTGAAGAAAGCGAAGCACAAGAAAAGAAGTAGGCAACGATTTTTTTACTATATTTTGGTGCACCACCCGGGTATTATCTCAAACATAGTTGCACTTACTCCTTTTTTTCTTCTTGTAATTTTTCTCGTTCTTCATGAATGAATCTTATGAAGAGCTCTTTGAAATCATCTCGCTCGATCACTCGAGTGATAATGATCTCATCTTCTAGTTCAGGATCATCTAAATTAAGTAGCAGCACATTACCACAGACAATGCTTCGCTCTTCCAGGTGATTATTGAGATTTCCACACCTGGAGCAACGATCAAGTATTAATGAATCATCTTTCTTGGTTATGAAGCCATGCAAAGCTAGCTTTTCTTGCTCAGCATTACAAACTTCAATTACTTTAATTCGTCGAGTGTAAGCAAAACGATCATTGATCTCTTCAAGAAGATTTTTAGTAAAATCTCTACCATTTCTCCTAGCAAATGACTTGATCACTGCTAAAATATAGGTCCTGCGTTTACGAGGAGTTAATTTAACTGCTTTTTCAGATTCCACTTTAGCTTTGATTTTTGGTAAAAGTGTTCTACAATAAGTCTCAACTTCTAAAAAGAAATCTATCTGGAAAAAGTCTCGAAGTAAATTAAAGTCATCAGTGAGAGCAATCTGAAATTCATCTTGCTTAATTAAAGATTCAAAAACAGAATAATAATTTCTATCTCGAACATCATTAGTGATAATTCCATCTAGTTGATTCATAGAAATAAATGAACCAAGAGTAATTTTACTTTGGATAGTCCTTGTAATCTTATGTGGTTGGTTGAAGACAACTAATTCAGGATCACCTGATGTGAAATCAAGAGCAACAGGAGGAATATTAACATCATAGATAGTATTCGCAAAATTGTAGCTATACTTTCCCAATTATTTACCCTCCTTAAGGATCCATTCTCGAACTGCTTCAGGACATTCCTGGTTAATACAATTGAGAATTTCATGCACACTATCAGTAGTGGAAGAGAAAACAGCTTTGTATTTCTTGTCTTTGATCACTTCACCAAAGGAATCTTTCACAAAAACAATCTGCTTGGAAAAACTTGCAGCAACCTTGATATTAATTGCTTTTTCATCTTCAGGTTCTCCTGGAAGCACTTTACCATCAAGAGTAACTTGTTGCGAAGTGGTCAACTAGAAGCCTCCTGGAGCTTGATTTTTAGCTTTTTTTGCTGATTAGCATAAGCTGCAGCAAGTTCTTTTTTCTGAGTTCTCTTAGTAAGCACCTTACCAGATAACTCATCAACAACCCAGAACTGAGATTCTTTCGAATCAGTTCTTACGCTAAAAGGATAAGTCGATGATTTGATATCTTGTAATGACAAATTTGAAAGCCTCCCATTACTTGATACCTAGTCCATTAGTAGGATCAGTATCGATAATCTCCAACTTAGAGAGATCCTCATCATTGATGTTTTCAATGTCATCCTGTGAAATTAGTTGATCAGTGCCAAGAGTAGCAATAAAGCAAGTTTTGATAGGAATAAATCCTAATTGATCAAAACTAAGTCTTACTAATCTAGTAGAGAGATTATTTGATTTAGCAACAATTGCTATAATAGCCTCAATCTGCTCCAGAGATAATTTATCAACAGCAATACGATAAATCTCTGAGGTTATCTCTTTCCCTTGATCACATAGCAAGGATTCAGTCATAAAAATGGATTGTAAAGGCACTCGTCCTTTGGAAAAAATTCCAGGATAAGATTTCTGACCTTGCTCGTTGAGAATACCATAGGTTCCAGCCAAAATCAGTCACCTAGTAAAAACAGCAGCTCACAAAGATTGCTCTTCTGAGCTGGTCAATTCCTCTCGAGCGTCTTGAGAAGAAGCAGTGTTCGACTGCACGTTTCTAATTCCTAGTAAAACGTCCAATGCTTCACCAAGTGAAACATTGCGTTCATATATCTTTTGTAAATCACTTGCTTTTTTCGTTACAAGTGAATATGCTTTTGTAGATGTCCTTATAACAGACATAACTATACACCTTGTAACAATATTACAATCTTTTATTATAAAGTTTACTATATTGTAACAACATTACAAGATTTAACATTCTTTATATTTACGGAATAATTACGTAAATATATGAAAAAAATTGATTTCCTCAGCAAAGGTTCTGCTTTGATTATTTTAATAGAATTATTAGAGAAAGATCTTAATCAAAGTGAATTGTTTGAAAAAGCTAAAAGAGGAAAATCACAAACAGCTATTCCTTATCTAAAGGAATATAATTTAATTATAGAGAAAGATGGATTATATGGAGCTAGAATCTTTTCATTAACGGAGAAAGGTAAACGTATTGCCCTACATCTTCTCGAGATTGATAAGATACTGAAAGAGAAATAGAATGTGAAAAATGATGACTGAATATCATAATTACCAAATTAATCATGCAATACATCATATTAGGTGGCTTACTGATATTGAGCGTTGGGAGTTTTTCCTTCCCAATACAAATGATGACCAGGCGACCGTTCGTATAAGGTGTCAAACACTATACATCACAAGAACTACTTCTTTTGATAATGTTGGTAAGTTTGGTGTTGATTGTAAAAGCGATGAATTTTTGTTTATATCTATAAGCGATGGAATAAGAACACATGTTGATGATGATCTAGAAGAAATAAATTGCAAAGGTGCAAGAATTTATGATAACAAAGAATATACTAAGTTTCTTTTAAAGAACATAACACGTGCTGCATTGAGTAATTTTAACAAGTTGGAAAGACAAGATCATCTTGGTATGATGAAAGCCCAGGAATTACTTGATAACTGTGAATTGGTTCCTGTTGCTTTAATAACTGAATTGGAAATAATTAATTCTAAAGCTTGGAAGTCAGACTAAGGAAAATAGAGTTAAGGAAATAAAAAAATGAAAGAAATTAATGGAAGATCTGAGCTTGAGCTTATTGATTTGCTTGAAAAAGAATTCAATAATTTAGATAATAAAAACCAAACAAAGATATTTAGATCATTTTTGTTAGATAATCAAAATGATATTCAATCAAAATATAGACTTATTTTAAAACTACGATTGCTAATAGAAAATTTGATTGCAAAACCTGAGAGCAATGTTAATAAAGATATACTTAATGAGAAAATTAAAGCATATGTTAAATCACTCTTCGAAATTATACAAGAAGAGAATATTGATTTAATGCTTAAATCTGACTTAATATTTTCCTTGGGAATGATTAGTAGAACTCAATATCGTCAAAAATTTGAAACTAATAAAGACTATATTTTTAAGAAATTGAAAGAAAGATTCCAAAAAGAGAAAGTTGATAAAATACAGAATACTATTGCAAGTATTTTTTGGTATCTTACTGAAAGTAATTTTCCTGCTTATCTAATACCAGATTTAAAAAATCTTTACGAAAAAAGTAATGGTGTTGCTAAATCACTTCTAAAAGCAGCTTTAAACTCTCTAGGAATTAATGTCAATAATCATAAAAATGAATAAATCATTGAATCAGTTAAGAATATTGGTACCTGAAAAAAAGAAAAGGATGGGAATTTTTAATTGTCAAAAAGTGATTTAGATTGGTGGAAAACTCAAATTAAAGTATTGAAGGGATTATCTGAAGAAGCTCAAGAGTTCTGTCCTGACATTTCTGTGGCAACAGATGATTATCAAAATAAAGATGAACATGTTGGTGCTTGGTCCTTTCAGAAGTTGTTAACTTTAAGTTATTATATTGCTGTTTATACAAATATTGCTAAATCAAATTTTTCAGATATTTTTTATATAGATTTATTTGCAGGTGATGGATTCAATTTCTTAAGAGGAATCAATGAAGCAATTGTTGGATCTCCAGTAATAGCTCATATTGTCCCAAGAAAGAAAACTCAAAAAGGTCTTTCAAAGGAATTTGATGAATTGATACTCGTTGAAAATGATAAAGAAAAAGCTGTGAGACTAGCTAAAGTTATCCCTGATAATGCAGTTATTTTTCAGAAAGATGCTAATGATCCAGAAGTAATGGATTATATTGAACAGAGAATGAAAGCTTGTAAGAAACCTCATTATTTTGTTTTTATAGATCCATATTGTATGCAAATCAAATGGTCCACTTTAGAACGATTACTGAACCTTCCAGGAGATTTAATCATCAATTTTATGACTACACCGATTTCTCGAGTTTGGGGTTCTTTTCATTCAGAAGTAAAAGAAGATCCACCAAGTAGAGATCAATTTGATGAATTCTTTGGTGATGATTCTTGGTTAAAAATACCACCCGCTCGAGATGGTGGTTCTATAGAAGATTTGCTAAAGATATATATTGAGAAGATTCGTCAATATCGAAAGAAAATCATTCCAATAAAAGTTAGAGGATTAACTGGTAATTTTTGCTACCACATGATTGTTGCTACTAAAGAATATTGTCCTTGGGAAGATGCTATTCAAAGAGTAAAATCTAAAGTTGAAAGTGTAACAGATAGAAAAATAAAAGAATTATTTGATATCTTTAATGGTCGCCAAGGAACTATTGATGATTTCTTTACTTAACTGCCAGACCATTCATGAAATGGTCCTTAAATTTTATTTTTGGATTTTTCAAAGCAAGGATTTCTTCTCTTATTTTTTCACGAATTTCTACAGAATAAAGAGTTGTCTCATTTTCGGTCCAGAAACCTTTTAGCACATGGGTTTTATTCATAGGACCTACCCAGAGACAGTCAGTTATATGTGGATCTAATCTATTGATTATTCCAACAACGTTTCTCTCAAGATAAGGTTCTATTGATACACTTGTTTCCCAACCATTATCATAAACATATTTCAGTGTACTTATACGATCTTCAATGGATGGTGCACATGGTTCCCAATATTCTCTCACGGAATCATCCAAGGTTCCAATGGTAAATCTAAACAAGACTTGCTCTTTCCAATCAACGATATTTTCGCAAATTTTTCTTATAAGAGATTCCTTAGGCTTAGATACTATAAGTAAATCATTCCCTACCTCCAAAATATGCTGAAAAACCTTAATCGCTAGATCAACATTACTTTCAGTAATATCATGACTACTGGGGCTCATAATCACTCCTTCTCTTTTGGTGAATCCTTTGGTAGCCATAAAGTCCTTATTTTCCATATCTTGCCAAGTGATTTTCCAGCCAAATCTAGAAGCCATTCTTTTAGCATAACAATATTTACAATTATTAGAACATCCCTTGCTAAAATTAACGTTAAACTCAGCCCATTCTTTTGTTCCAGTGGTTGTCATAACCTTCGCCTACATTATAGTAAGATTCTTCGATTTATATTATTACCCCAAAAAATGGAATTTTAGGGAATCGCTCAAACTTGGTTAATAATCCTTTTAAAGAGCTAAATTTTATTTCAAAATCTACAGACGATTTCTTGAGAGTATCAATCATTTATTCGAGCAAATCTTTCCTTTGAAGAACTCAATCAATTCAATGAAGTGGTCCATGACTTGGCAATTTCAATAAGTCAAGATCTTAAAGATTTATCAACAAGAAAAATTAATGAAAAAGCTAAAAAAATCCTCTAAAAAAAGATTAATAAATTTTAACAAAATTAACTTCAATTAATGAATTTTTCTCGAGAAGAAACTTTTCAGGAGAGAAAAGATACAGAAAGAGAGATAAGCTAAAAATTAATGATGGATCAATTAGAGAAGGAGAAAGAGAAATGACAAAAGTATCAGGTTCATACTATTTTGAGACACCTGCAAAGACATTCATTAAATATGATAATGAAACAAAAAAATGGCTTGTAACTATTACTGCTGTTACACGCAATGAGACAGAAATAGAGGTTTACTGTGATAAAATAGCTGTCGCAATGTTAACTCAATTTGGAAATTTTGGAACAGTAATTGTTCAGGGGCAACCAAAAGAAAAGTATGTTGTTGTAGTGAGTAATACACAAACTCGCACAAAGGTTAATCCAAAAGAAGAAGTGATTACCTGTAAAGAAGTGATAATTGGTACCAAGGATCAAATGCTAACTTATTTTCTAGTTAGAATTGACATGTACACTAAAGAGTACCCTGATGCAGTCCTTTATGGAAAAGATTTAGAAATTGTGCAAGATGCTAGGATGAAATTCGGAGAAGATTATTCTCTCAACTTATTACTTGAGTTACTAAATATTGCGGGAAGACTAATTCCAGAAGAGGAGTTTCAAACAACTCAAGGAAAAAAAGATTGATAGGTATTTAGCATCTTCTTGAGATAGAAAAAATACTGAAAGAGAAATAAAGAAAAATTAAGAAGGGAAATAGATTATGGAAAATCATGAAAATAAGAAACTATCGTTTATTGAAAGTTTACTTAATGCAATGGGTATAACTGATGAAGAAGAAAGAAAGAGGAGAATTAAAGAACATGAAGAAGAAATACGAAAGCTTCAAGAAAAAATGGAAGAACGATTTCAATTTCTTCGACCATTCATTAAAAAGTTACAAATTTTCACTGAAAATGACATCTATCAATATATGAAAAAAGAAAAGGAAAAACCAGATTGGGTGAATTTCAAAAGTGTGAAAATGTTATTGCATCAATTATATATGGATAAGGAGCTTAATTTTCATGTCATATATCAAGAAGATCCCAGACCAAATACATTCATTTACTATATTCCTGAAATTTCTGAAGAAAACAAGCAATTTTATATTAATTGTATAGAAGAGTGTAATAAATTAAAAACTGATTGTCATGAGAGATTATTTCAAAAAAATAGATGATCATACTAGTTATTTCATATAGTATTAAATTACAAGTTTTTTACAAGAGGCTAGAAAAGTTTTCTTGAGATTGATAATATATTGAAATAAAAAATGAAAGGGAAATAATAGTATACAATGTTGCTAAATTTGAAAAATCATAGAATCACAAAGCTATAATTAATAATATTCCAATAAAAGCTGATAACATTCCAATAACTAAAAGAATTATAGAATATTTTGATTTTTCTTTTTTATTTTGAGCTAGCCTATTGAGCAAATCAAAGGTTTCTGGACTATAAGCATTGTAGGTAGGTAGATACAAACTAAGATTAATTGGTATTGTAATAAAAATAAAAGCTAAACCAGTTATTAAAAATCCAACAGCGAAACCGTTTAATTCATTTGTACCTAACAAAAATCCAGCTACCCCAATCATTATTGGGATAATTGTAACTGCAAGAGTTATTAGGTATTTAGAAAATTCCCTAACATCAGCAGCCAATTGTTGTATGGACTCTAAAAGCATTTTTGCATTAATCCTTCTTTCTTCTTCAGACATTAAAATCAAATCTCGTTTCTATTTATGTTAGTTTCTAATTTAATTTTATTAAATAAGAAGTATATTAATTCATCTTCTTACTTAAATTGATTAATTGATTATTATTGATAAATTATTTTGGAATAATTTTTAATAAAAATATTTGTTTTATTAAAATGATGGAGAATGGCAACAGATAATGAGAAATTAATCCAATTAACAGAAAAATTACAAGAGATCTTTTGTGATTATTAGCTACTTTTTCAAAGGTATTTTTTCTTGTAAATTAAATGTTCTCCAAAAATTCATTATCTCTTTTGCTTTATCCAAATCCTTATTCAATAAAATATGTAGAATATTTGCATTTGCAAAATCAATAAAAAATTGGAGAAGATCAATAAATTTTGTATCATTAATTGTAAAAACTTGTGGGTAATTTGTTATGCTTGTATTATTAAATCCAACATATAAGCCATTATTTTTTTGATTATTTAAAAAAGTCTGATTAACAAATAACTTGTTGTTAATTTCAATAATTTTTAAATTCACTTTACAGAGTTCAAGTATTTCTCTATAGTTTTTCTCTTCACTTATTTTTTCAATTTCTAATAATTGTGCTTCTGTTAAATGAGTTTCTTGTAGATTTATTATTGCTTTAAACTCATCAAAATGCTTACTAGATATTATTTCAAACATTAAATCTCCAAAACAATATTCAGTAAAAAATTGCCAACCGTGTTTCTGTTTTTCGATATGTTTTTCATTCATGATTTTTATTAAGTCAATTTGCTCCTTTATTGAACCTGTATATATATTAAATGCAAAAAATGCTTTTCCTAATTCTTCAAATCCTAAAATCGATAATGAAAGGGCATGTCCAAAAGAGTTATTTTCACGTAAAAGTATAGCATCTTTAAGTAATTGTTCAGCATTAGCTATACATACCTTGCTAACATCTGCATAATAATCATAATTTATCTGTTCCATAATTCAATTTTTATTTTTAGGATTATAAAGATATCTTGTAGACAATTCTTTTTGAATTTAAAAAAGGATTAAATAACTAATGATTAGTAATTGTAGATGATAGCAAAAATTAAACCAATTGTTGGAACAAATGCAAGTTATCTCTCGAGAGTATCAACAAATTATTCGAGTAAATCTTTCTTTTGAAGAATTAAATCTATTCAATGAAGCGATCCGCATTTTAGCGATTCTGATCGGTCAGGATTTAGAAATAGTTTCAACAAGAGAGTAGTGAAAAAATCGAAAAAACCTCTAAAAAAAGGTTAATAAATTTTAAGAAAGTAATTTGAAATAATCTTTACTTAAAGAAAAGGAATTTCTCAGACTTGAAAAAAGACATGGAGAAATTACTAGGAAAAATGAAAGGATAGGATAATTTTGAATGGAATGTCATACTTCTTAACCAATAATTTTAATTGTATTTTTAGAGAAAATGATAAATGGTTACTGGAAATCAACAGTAAATATGATGATCCAGAATTGATAAATGCTTATTGTAATGAAATTGCTTGTTATTCAATGATAAATTTCTACCCCGATGGCAAGATACAGATAAATCCACAAATGGGATTTTATGCAATACAATTATTAAAGGTAACTCGTAGAGAACTAATAGACGAAAAACTTGCAGAAATAGATTGTTCAGCTGCAATTATTATGGATGATATTCAAATGTTGATTTCAAAACTGCATTTAATCTTAAAAAAAGTAAATGGTAAAAAAGAAAGGCTGACACTTGAGGATGCAGAACTTTTAAAAGATGCTAATGATATCTGTGAACACAGTAATAGCTATGATCCAAAATTGCTTGAGGATTTAGACCTCATCCTATTTAAATTGGATGGATAATTCATTTTCATAATCTATTTAAACCGAGAGGATATCTTTTAGTGGGATTCGCTTTATTTCTTTGAGGATAACAACCACTACAGGAAAAGGAACCGGAAAAGAAATCACTACCCATGAGATTCGTCGGAACTAAACGAGTAGTGTGTCTTCTAAAAAGATCTATTAGAACACCCCATTAGAGAATGAAGTCTTCCTGGTAGATTTCCGAAATAAGCTTTAATTCTTTCTCTTCGGAAACTGCCAGTCATTAATTGTTTTATTTTGAAATTAAGCAATAAAAAATAAGTCTGGGGCTCCAGCAACAGGTCGCGGAGTTCTACTCGTCTTGGTCTCATTGACTTTGCCAGCTTTCGGGCACTCTACCTGTTGCCTTCATAGTCCCTAGTTACCAAGGTGCCATGATCAATAGTAGCAAATTAGCTTTAAAAAATACTAAGCAGTTTCCAATTGGTTTTTAAATAATCAGAAAGTAAAAATTAATGGTGATTAATCATATGAATGATAAAACATCATCAATAGAAAAGGAAAAACTTGAATTAAAATTAGATGAAAAGGAATTTCGATGGGTTGCTAGTTTCACCATTATTTTGCCAATAATACCATTGATCATCATGATCTGGGGATATTTTAATGGCAAGACATTAATTATTCCTGGAGTGATTTTTGGAGCTCTTTTAGCTTTTTACTTATTCTTTGTAATTTTTGTTGGAATTAGGATATACAAAGAAAAGAAAAAAATAAGTAAAACATGAAATGTATTCATACTCATTTCCCTTTTTTTTATAAAAAATGACTGACGTCATCCACTCTTAGATAAGAGAATTCTTAAATCTTTTACAACCAATCCTTCTTGTGATTTCTCTACCTGATGTTTTATTATACTTGACTGAGATGATTAGTTTAGCCTTTTTCCAATTAATTGCCTTTTTATGTGGATAAAGATCTTTACTCATAGGTCGTTCTTTTTTCGGTTCAATACCATTACTAAAATAAGTATGATTTGTTGCAATGATTTTTTTCCCTTCATCATTTTTACTATCAAAAATAATTCTAAATATCACTCTTGTAACAGTTTGATAAGAACCAATATTTATAAGATTGATATTTACATGCACGCTACAACTATTTGGGTCACTTGCTGGGTGATCACTTTTACTAACAGGGTCCATCATTATATGATTAACTTTAAATCTTGGCTGTTTTTCTTGCTTTAGAATAATACCAATAATTGCTACAATGAGAGCTGTTAAACCTATCCCTACAAGAATAAGCCATTGATAATTATCTGTGACAAATGACATTTTATTCAAATAATTTAAGCTTAATTAGCTATTTAATTATTTATAATAGAAATTAATAATAACTTAAAATTAAAAACATAAGAAAAGAGATTCAGGTCTTGTTCTTCTTTTTTTTATCATATTCCTTCAATCGTTTAGAAAACTTGAGTGTTTTTTCTAATTCTTCTTTAAATTTTTCAGTACTCCAATTCTCTTTTTCATCCATAAGATGTAATAAAGCCAAATTGATAATATCTTCTTCATTAATATCAAGACCTCTTTCTTTTGCAAGTCTTACCTCTTTCTCTAAAAATTTGTTACTTTTATCACTCAAAAAAATTTCATGCTCAACAAACTCTTTTTCTATATTATCATGATCAGGTTCCTCTTCTTCTGACAAATTATACCACTCCACAATTAAAATAATTACTATATTTATTAGAGGTTATAGATAAAAAAATTGTCCATCGATTCTCTAATCGAATGAACCTTCATTTGCTATATCTCCTTTTCTTCTTGCAAGAGATCCCTTTGCCATACGGGTATACTTTTGAGAAAAGGAGCATCTACCTGGAAACGTAGGCTCTTCAATTCTCGAGGAATAGACTTCACTTTATGCTTGTGTTTAGCCAACAAAATCACTTCTTCCCTAACTCTCCTCCGATTTCTCAGAAGGATCAGAGGAGTTCAGAGTATCCCCCAGGGACTTTTCCAGCACTTGTAGGAGTGATTCTTCCAGCAGTGGTGATGAGCAATTGATCGTCACTGATCGATCAGCAGCAGCTTGAGGAACCCAGCGAGGACCTATGAAAGGGGACCAGAAGGCAATAGCTGCATTCGAACCGGTTACACTCGAGAGGAAAGAGGATTGTGGGACCAGTGACTCAGAGTCAACAGTATGGCTCACATGAGGACCACTCTTGAGATAGGTCTGATGGCTGACCTTGGCATCGAAGACAGTGATGGATCCAGCAGCAGGAGCCAGCACAACAAAGTCAACAGCACTCGTCCCCCCTTGCCAGCAAAAGAACAACCCGGAAAGAGAGCCAGCCAAAAAAGAAAAATTACCACCAAAAGGGGGGTTAGGGGAGAGCCTTTGCAAGAGAGCTTCTAATGAGTCACTGCTATATGGGGGGGAGCTAGCTGGACGTACCAACACCACAAAGGAGCTTTGCTTTTCATGAGAAGGAAAGACTTCTACTGGATGACCATCAACAAATCGTTCCAGAAGAAAACCTTGCTTGTGAGAGATATCCTGTAATTGTTCCAATATCCAAGAGAAAATAGCTGCTTCCCAAAAAGAACCTGAGAGAGCATTTCACTGCAAGGTTTTTTCTGCACGTTTGATATTACTCGAGATAGTTGTCTTTCCAACATTTCTACGAGAAGCGATATCAGGATAAGATTTGAGCTCAAAATGATTGGCAACAAGGTCCTGAAAACTTTGCTCCTGGAATATCTTTTCCCCATGGTCCAGGATCATTTGACGATATTTATCAACAATACTTCCAGGCTGAATTTTTAAGTCTTCATTCTCTCAAGTCTCCGGGTAATTCTCAATTAAGAATTGCTCTGTCAAATCTGTATCCCATCGAGGAATGTCAGCTGCTTTTGAACCCCAAAGATTAATGCGAACTTTTCCTTAACCAGAAAAGTCTACTTTTTCAAAAGCCAATTGTTCAGAAGCACAATTACAAGTTATAATTTCCCAGTCATGCCAATAAGTGATTTCTTCTTCCTCGTCTGATACTTCCGGGGTAGTAAGTAAAGTAATCTTTTGAGCGAGGTATTTATTTACAGGCAAATAAAATACCTCTTTGTCCTCTCCACAAATCCAGATACCCCAACCAAGCCAATAAAGATACTCTTCTTGTTTTCCTTGCTCCTTTGCAGTATTTCGGTATCAGTGATATACATAAACACTGATACGTAAAGATGTTCTATAATTTGCTCAATATAATCCCTATCAAATTTCAATGTAGGTAAACCTAAAAGGAGTGCACCACCCGGGATTTGAACCCGGGTCACGACCTTTCTCTTTGAGAGATTTCTTTTAATTCAATTGGGAGGGTCGAGTCTTGCCAGGCTGGACCAGTGGTGCTTAATAGTTTATACGCGAACTATCCACTCAAAATCTTCATCATCTGGTATCAGAAGGGCCAGAGCGGTCATTGTTCGCGTGGATATACTCCTATTATTGAACAAAAAAATCTTTCGGAAAGTTCTACCTGC
>Ga0307379_10009850_pt1 | contig 12723 bp, 10 predicted proteins | sample UN2MG_FD_202237 | JGI IMG/M metagenome (GOLD analysis project Ga0307379, IMG submission 202237) | Soil microbial communities from Risofladan, Vaasa, Finland - UN-2 | ecosystem: Environmental > Terrestrial > Soil > Coastal area > Acid sulfate soil | place: Finland: Risofladan, Vaasa | collected... | reverse complement strand
AAGAGGATCCAATAGAATACTACCCTGGGCACTCGCTTCCAAGCGAATACTGGACTCGTCCGATAGATGCACAGCTTAGAGAATGGTATCAGGTTGGCGGAAACTGGCTACAGGCGAGTTTAACGAGTCCCCAAGTCGTTTCTGGCAACGCAGAGGCACCAGATACTGCACACATACTGTGGACAAAACCGCTATGGATGGGAGGTGTTGCCGGAGCAGCAGAAATAGACAGTGATTGGGCATTTAGTCACGGAGATGCATATGAAGGCAAATGGACAAGTCGACTTATCATCGACGGTATACTCATCTACAACCACCGCACTAACGATCGCCCCGTGTTATATACTGCTGTAGACGTGCGTACCGGTGAAGAACTATGGACCAAAACCATTATGGACAACCGAACGATAGCCTTTGCCCAGAATCTGAAGTGGGCAGGATATAACCATCATGCCATCTACCCATACTTCTGGGTAACTATTGGCAGTACTTGGTATGCTTTTGACCCATATACTGGAAATGCGGAATTTACAGTGCAAAACGTGCCTTCTGGCACCACACAAACTGATGAAAACGGCTGGCTCTATCGGGTCAACCTCAACTATAATTCTGGTGAAGGATATATCTGGAGCATGGTAGATCTTATCGAACCCTTCGGCGAAGACAGCCCCGCCCCGGGCAGTTGGCTTCCAGCAGGCTCCTTCTATGGATCAAGATATGCGACATTTGACGCAGCAGAAGTTGATGCCGATACAGGAGAGCTCACAGTAGAAGCCCAGCGTGCCTACATATCGGAATTTACGTTCCAAAGCGATCCACGATTGCGTAACACCCGTGCAATGGCTTTCGGTGACAAGGTATTCGGCCTGGAATATAGTACAACAGAAATCATAACTTGGGCTATCAGCTTGGAGAAAGGTCGTGAAGGAGATTTGCTGTTCCGTAAAACTTGGGCTGCGCCAGCTTATTGGGATGCAGGTGGAGTGCAAATCGAATTCAACTGTATAAGCTTAGAGGATGGCGCTGCGGTCTTTTGGGTACATGATACTCTAGAATATTATTGCTTCAGCACTGACACCGGCGAGTACATGTGGGGTCCAGCCGAACCTGAATATTACATGAACTATTATGGCTGGACAGAATTGGGTGAGCGCCCACCATTTATTTGGGAAGGCAAACTCTACTCATCTGGCGCTGGCGGAGTAATATACTGCTACGACCTCACTGACGGCTCTGTCATCTGGAGCCGCGAAGTTGCAGACCCCTACCAAGAATACTTGTTCGCTAATAATTGGTGGCAATTCTTCCTGTGGATTGTTGACGGCAAACTCTATTCAGCTCATATGGAACACTCTGCTATTGAACCTATGCCGCGCGGTGCACCATTCTTATGTCTTGACGCAACAACCGGTGATTTGATTTGGCAAGCTGATGGTTTGTTCCGTTCAACCCGATGGGGAGGACGTGCAATCATCGGAGACAGCGTAATGGTAGGCATGGACACATACGACAACCGCATCTATGCTGTTGGTAAGGGACAAAGCGCCATAACTGTTGAAAGCTCACAAGCAGCTGAAGTAGGATCAGCCGTTACAGTTAAAGGCACTGTGATGGATGTGTCTCCAGGCTGTCTTTCAGACACTAATCTGCAAATACGATTCCCGAATGGAGTTCCCGCAGTATCTGATGCAAGCATGTCCGACTGGATGCTGTATGTCTACAAGAACTTTGAGCGCCCAGCAGACGCAACCGGTGTCACAGTGAAGGTGGAAGTAGTCACACCTAGCGGTGGTTACGAAAATCTCGGCACAACTAATAGCGACTCGTATGGCAACTGGGGCTTCGGGATAAGCCCTGAAGAAACAGGAACATACATGGTCATCGCCACCTTCATGGGCTCTGGCGGATACTATGGCTCCACACAAACAACTTACCTAACAGTAGCTGAAGCAGTAGCACCACCAGAAGTCGATTTGACTAGCGTTGAAGACAGCGTATCAAGCCTGACAACATACGTTATGGCAATACTAGTGCTTGTGATAATAGCACTATTAGTCGCCATCTATTCACTGCTGAAATCTAAGTAAAAGCGCCAAAAAGCAAACAAAACAATCCTCCTTTTCTTTTTTTCTTTTAAACATAATGCGATAACGTTAACGGAAGTTAAGAAGAAAAGTTATGTAACATGTTAGAAAGGCATTCTGAGCTGCAGAACTTGCACGCACCCAATTACATGAGTTTTCCTGATCCTTTTTCTAGGTAAGTTTATTTTTTCCGTTTCTACTACTAACCTAGTAACGGTACATAAAAACGGCACTCGGAAAGATTTCGATGAATCTGTTAACAAACCAGAAACTCTGGAACTCAGTCCTCAAGACGCCACCCGTAAAATGGATGCTGAAAACCACTCTAAAAAAATGCCCAAAATGTAACAGGAGCCCCCTTGAAACCGCGCTAGACAACTACGCTGGCAAGAACCACTTAAAATGCTCCTCCTGTAACCTTTACGCTAGAGTCATAGGGTTCTGGATCAATTTCATACAAACAGCATTAGCCGTTGAAAAGAGCCGTGTTTCCAAAATTTTTGCAGACTCCTACGTTAGACGAGCCATAAACAGCATAGTGTACGGCTTTGCCGAGTTCGGCTTCAACCGTCCCATACAGGTTCATGCCCCCTTCCTTGTGGTATGGAATTTCACATACAAATGCAACCTCAACTGTAAACACTGTTACTTGGACGCCGGAAACAGCTCCAAGACGGAACTCTCCACCGAGGAAGCCATGAAGGTCGTGGATCAAATAGCAGATTTCGGCGTCACCTCCTTAGCCTTTTCAGGGGGTGAACCCCTAATTAGAAAAGACTTCTTTGAAGTTGCACGTCACGCGGTTGATGCAGGACTGTATGTCTCCTTAGCCACAAACGGAACCCTGCTTAACGAAGAAAACGTGAAAAAACTCAAGGAAATTGGGCTCCATTACGTGGAAGTAAGCGTTGACGGCATTGACGCCAAGACACATGATTTCTTCAGGGGAAAAAGCGGCGCCTTTGACCAGACGATACAGGGACTAAAGAATTGCCTGAAAAAAGACATCTGCACCTGCATAGCAGTAACAGGCACCAAAAACAATCTAACAGAAATCCCCGCAGTGCTTGAAATGGCTGAAAACATGGGAATTGACAGATTCACATTATTCAATTTTGTACCAGTAGGCAGAGGCAAAGACATAGTTGCAGCTGACCCTTCTCCCCAAGAGCGAGAGCAGCTTCTATGCTATCTAAATAAGCAGTTGTCGGAGGACCATAAAATCGCCATACTGAGTACAACTCCTCAACTCGCTCGAGTGGCTTTGCAGGCTCACTCTCCAACACAAGAAGACATCATAATGCCCCTTGCACACATGGAAGCCATCAAAATAAGCAAAAGAGCCAAAGCTCTCGCCGACTTTATCGGAGGCTGCGGAGCCGGACGATTATATTGTGCCATCTCTCCAGAAGGGAACCTTCAACCCTGTGTCTTCCTTCCACTTGCGGTCGGAAATCTAAAGACGGAAAGGCTAGAAGACATCTGGCTCAACTCTCCAGTTTTCAAGGATCTAAGAGACAGAGAAAAACTGAAAGGGCGCTGCAGCAAATGTGAGTACAAGTTTGTTTGCGGAGGATGCAGGGCAAGAGCCTTCACGTACCACGACGACTATCTTATGTCCGACCCAGGCTGCATCAGACAACTCTCAGAGGGCGACTGACAAATGAAAAAGGTAAAGATTGGAGTCTTCAGAACCGATAACGGTTTAGAGTCCGCCCTAAAAGAGGCACTAAAAGCTGCAGATTGGGATAAGCATGTTCAGGGCAAGGTTTTCATAAAACCGAATCTGTGCTCCAAAAATTACATTCCGGGGGCTGTCACAAATCCCCAGGTTCTTTTTCATCTTGTAAGCCTTCTTCGGGACAGGGCTGAAGAGGTCGTTGTCGGCGAATCCAACGGCTACAACTACTGCTGCAACGATGCTCTGGCAATGACCGGTGTAAAGAAGATAGTCGAGAAGGCTGGCGGAAAGACCGTTAACCTCTCCGAAGACGAAACCGTGAAGGTTAAGAATCCCAAAACCTTTTGCTTGCGGAATTTTCCTCTTCCTAGGACTCTTGTTGAAGCCGACTCTATTGTTGACGTTCCAGTGATGAAGACTCACGAGTTCACAAACTATAGCGGCGCCATAAAGAATCTGTTCGGATGCATACCGGATGACAGGCGCATTTTTCTTCATCCCAAGTTCGACATGGTTCTACATGACTTGCTTGTTCTGCTGGAACCGAAGTTTGTTGTTACTGATGCTACATTTTCTATGGAAGGAAACGGACCCAACAGAGGAATAGCCATACCAATGAACCTTATCCTAGCGGGTAGTGACCTTCTTATCATGGACAAGTTATGCTGCGAAATCATGGGCATAGACTGGGCTGCCATCAGTTACCTAAAGTTTATTGACCAGCATTATAGACGGGAAGAAACAGGGACTCAGATCATAGGCGAAAAAATTGAGGCAGTGAAGCGACCATTTCTGCTTCCGTACTTGGACTTGGCTGTTAGGGCGCAACGTTGGGTCTACAAAAACTATTTTCTCACCCGTCTCTGCTTCGGCACACCCTTCTTGAACATGCTACAGGGCTGCCTGAATGCCTACCGAAAAGTCGATACGGAAATCAAGGGAAAAGAGTGGGTAGACAAACACTGGGACAACTCGTTGCCCCGTTAAGCTGTCCCCAAAAGCTTATGATACAAATCGATTACTTGACCCGTAATCAGGCGCCAAGAAAGCTTCTCTTCTATCAAACTTCTCCCACGCCTACCCATTTCCTTGGCAAGCTTCGGGTCCTGCAGCAAAGTCAGTAATCTCTGTGTCAGTTGTGTTGAGTCTCCGGGGTCTATCAGAAACCCGTTTTCGTTATCTACCAAAAACTCGGGTATTCCCCCCACTTTAGTAGAGATAACTGGCAGACCGGTGGCTTGGGCTTCCAGTATCGCGAAGGGAAAGTTTTCGTAGATGGCGGGCAGCACAAATATGTCAGAGGTAGCGTAGAGGTCTGGAAGTTTTTCGTCCGGAACGTACCCCAGAAACGCCACATGATCTTCTATGTCCAGTTCTTTTGCCAAGTTTCGGAGGCTCTCTTCCTTCTTCTTGAATCCTGTCCCTGATATGGCAAATTTCACGTCACCGAACTCTTGGAGGACCGGTGGAATCGAACATAACAGTATTTCTAAGCCTTTTCTGTGGTAGAGCCGCCCCACAAAGAGAACTATTTTCTTGTCCTCTTCTAACCCGAATTCTCGCCGCAGCTTAGCCCTGTCTGGTCTTGGCTTGAATTTGTTTATGTCCACCCCATTGTAGATTACATGAATCTTTTCCTCTTCGATGCCATAAAGTTCAGTTAATTCATCAACAGTATACTTGCTCACCGCAATCAGCGCGTCCGACCGCTTCATCAGCTTCTTTTCATAGGACCTAAGCACACGATTGAACCGGAGCATCATCTTCTCGTTGGGATTCAACTCTTTGGGGTTAGACTGTCTCGTCACTATGGCTTCTCCTTTCCAAGTTGAGTGGACTGCACAGACCAGCGCCTTAGCTGAATCTTTTGGGATGGCAAAATTTGGAACCAATGGAAGGTTTGCGTGTATGACATCGAAACCGATTTGTTGGTTCAGTTCTTCTATTTTCTTGGAGGCTGAGCGGGCGAATCGCCAATATCTGGTGAGTGCATTTCCTGTGCCCTTTATGTAATGGACGTTGATGCCGTGAACCATGTCTTCTGAATCTTCGCTGTGTCTGGCTACCACGTGAACGTTGTGTCCAAGTTTTTGGAGGCTATGTGACAGGTAATAGACGTAGGCTCCTGTTCCGCCTGAAATCGGGAAGTATTCTGGAGTTACGAAGCAGACATTCAAGGCTTCTTTTCCTCTCCTCCAGTTAATGCTGTGCGGATTAAAGAGGTTGCTCCTCCTAGGGTCCACGCAAATGCTCTGGTGAAATAGATTACAATTAGATACATTGCTGATGGGTCGTGGAAAATGTAGGAGATTCTTGCGGCTGAGAAGGTGTAATGCAGTGTTGTTATGAGAACAAGGGCTAGAAAAATCAGTGATGGAATAAACTGGAACTTTGTGACTACGCTGATGAGAAGTAAGATGGCTGCAATCCCATATAGTATGGGTTGTATGTTCATCCACCAGTCCGTTATCTTGTCGCCCTTAGCCAGCCGCGGATGCTTGAAATATAGCTTCCACGTGTTCTGACCATACTTATACTGCTGTTTGAAAAACGTTCGCAGCGTGGGACGATGAAAATGGTAACATACTGCTTCCGCGTCAAAGGCTATCCTGTAGCCTGCCTTGGCTAGTCTTGCTCCCAAGTCTGTGTCATATTGTGTGGGAAGAGCCTCGTCAAAGCCGCCGATTTCCAGAGTCACTTTCTTCTTCAGCAACAGGTTCATCGTCGCTACTCTCTCAACCGTGTTGGGGAGTCGTCGATACCTGTAATTCAGCTCGTAACCTATGGCTCTTGGAACCAGTTTGTCCTTGTTCCAAGTTTCCACGGTTCCGCTCGCTCCCGCAACCTTTGGGTCATCCAAGTGTTTAACAAGCTTCCTGAGCCAGCCTTTTTCAACTTTCGCGTCAGAGTCAATTAACCCTATTATCTCGTTCTCTACTGTCTTCAAAACGAGGTTGTAAGCTGCTGGAGGATTAAGCTGGCTGAAAACCAGCTTGACTGGATATGCTTTGGTTCGTTCTGTTGTTGCGTCTTTTGAGCCTCCGTCGATCACAATCACTTCAAGTAACTGTTTGGGGTAGTCCAGTTCCAGAATCGAGCGGAGACATTCATCTATTGTCGACTCACTGTTAAAGGTGGTTACTATTATGCTGACCCCTGGAAGCGAATCACCTTCTGTGGATGCTCTGTTCTTCAAGTGGTTGCCCCATGTTCAGTATTTTGGTAATCAACTATGAATACTAACGTAATCTGTTAGGATAAATAAGATGCGATTATGGCGTAAAGTATTCTTGTTCCATCTCTCAGGGGATCAAGTTTGGAGTTTCCTACAGTCCTCTGATCAAAACTTATGGGAGTTTCTGCGACTCTTGCGCCCATCTTCAATGCCTTAACAAGCATCTCAGATTCCACTTCATAGCCGTGGGAACTCAGCTTCATCTTCTTTATCAGGGAGGATCTGATTGCTCTGAAGCCAGATTGGGAATCGGAGATCGTCACGCCAGTGAGATGCCAGATTAGATCATTGAATAATTTGTTGCCCGTTCTGTTTACTTTCGGAATCTTGGTTTTGTTGTCTTCCGAGTTTAAGAATCTTGACCCTACCACAAAATCTGCCCTGTCTTCCCTAATGTATCGTAGAACCAAAGGAATCTCTTCTGGCTTGTGGGAACCATCCGCGTCCAAAGTAACTACAAATTCGCCTTTAGCCTGTCTGAAGCCAGACCTGAGAGCAAAACCTTTCCCCCGATGGCGTTCTCTCAAAACATGGGCGCCTCTTTCCTGAGCAATATCTGCAGACCCGTCTACTGAGCCGTCATCCACAACAAGAACCTCGTATGTGACTCCCATTTTTTCCAGTGTCCTCTTTGTCCGAGTAACTAAGTCGCCTATGGTTACTTGTTCATTGAACACTGGAATGACGACAGAGACGAAAAACTCTCGTTCCCTATCTTGGTTATCTTTTGCCATTGTCTCAGAGATGTCCACTTCATGAATTAAATAGTTTGCCAATCTTTACGCATACGCGATTGATGGTTTAACTTTTATATTAAACGGGTTGATGTAATTCTGCAAGATTGTTCAAAAGGCTATTCGAACAATAATTGATGGAGAGAAAGACCCAAAGTGAAGCAAACTTTGCTTGAAATCGAACAGAACATCGCGTCAAGAAAAGAAACGGACAGAATCATGTGGTTCTCCATGTGGGCTGTTCTCTCGGTAGCAAGTTTCGGAATAGTTTGGTTTCCAATGATCTACTATCTGATCAAAAGAAGAAACGCTCACTTCTCGAGACAAGAAAAACTGGAGACACTAATCTTAAGCAAGCTTGGAAAAACGCAAAGCCCCGAAAAGTCAGCATGCAGAAACGCGGCGGCATGGACTCTCTTATCCCTGCTGATTGTCCCCGCCTTTTACGTTTTTTATTTTCTAAAAAGTGACCTTCAGAAACACGAAGAACACGAGCATGATTTTCTCGCTGAAACAATCGCTTTAGCGAAAGATTCGGGGGTGACTCTGAACATTCAAGGTTTCGTAACTACACCGAGCTTCCCGCTGGGTAAGTATCTTGTTCTCAGTGTTGTAACGTTTGGTTTAGCAGCCGCCTATTGGCTCTACCGAATCTTCAATGACTACAACAATCACTTCAAGATGCAGTGGATAATCGAAGATGAGCTACTCAGTTTCCTGAAGACAATCGACCAAAAAGCCAGTTGATATATTCCGTTTTGGCTGTTAATTTTTATACCCGTCTGACCAATACGAAAGTCTGAAAGCCCGAAAAGGAAGCCATCGTATGGTTGACGTTTCCAAACTCGCTAAGAAATCCCTCGCAACTCTGAATCCCTACTTTCACGGCGGAAACGTTTGGGAAATTTCAGAGAAATACAACATTCCCGTAGATCAACTGATCGACTTCAGCATCTCCACCAATCCCCTAGGCGCACCCGAAGCAGCTCTGGAAAGCATTCGTCAACACCTCAACTTGATAAAACATTACCCCGACCCCGATCATGAATGGCTTCTTGAAGCTCTCGCAAAATCCACTGGTGTAAAGCCAAACAATGTGGTGGTGGGCAACGGCTCCACCGAATTAATCTATCTTTTCAATGAGGTTTTCCTTGAGGACGGATACGAGGCTGTTATTCCTGTTCCCTCCTTCAGCGAATATAAGGCAGCAATAGAAAGATTCGGCGGCAACATGGTATTCCTGAGATGTGATTCAGGAAAGAATTTTCAGCTAAACGTCGAAGAACTGGAGAGGACAATCTCAAAGAAAACTAGAATCATTTTCCTGTGCAATCCTAACAGTCCAACCGGACTGCTTTATGAAAAAGAAGACATTCTGCGAATCATTAGGTTCGCTGCAGAGAAGGATGTTCTTGTGTTTTTTGATGAGGATTACATTGACTTCGTCGACGACAGCAGACGGTATTCTATGGCTGAGTATGTTGAAGAGTACAATAACCTGTTTGTTCTCAGGTCGTTAACAAAATTTTTTGGTTTGGCAGGCGTCAGAATCGGTTTCGGCGTAGGCTCCCCTGAGCTTGTGAATATTCTGAAGAAGGTAAAGATGCCTTGGAGCGTAAACAGTTTAGCCATGTTTGCTACTGCGGAGGCAGTTAAGGACACTGACTTCATCAAAAGGACCAGGCTTCTTGTCTCAAAGAGCAGAAGAGAGATGCTGGAGATGTTAAAGGCGATTCCTTGGCTGAAGGTGTATCCGTCTGAGACCAACTTTTTGCTGCTTGAGATTATCCAAGGGGACTTAACCTCAACACAAATCAGAGAGAGGCTTGCCGCGAAAGGTCTCCTCATCAGAGACTGCAAAGACTTCGATGGACTGAATAACAGATTCTTCAGAGTAACAGTTAGACGACCCGAAGAAAACAAAAACCTGATAGAGCAAATAAAATCCTTCGGCAACCAATAGCCTGTTTCTCAATCCTTGCTTCGTTTCGAATCTCCCTTGATACGCAACAGATACTCTTTTGCAGATTCCAAATCTTCATGCGAGTTCACTGTGAAAACAGCTTCAGGTCTACTGCTGACGATAATTTCTTGCGCCTGTTCCTCCAAGATTCTTCGTCCATCAATTATGTTTATTCCCGAAATCGCGTACATCCTTCCATCATGCTCATAAAGAGAAACGGCTGACAAGCCATACTCACGGAAGGCTTCTTCAGGAATCATCACAGCCAAAGCAGGTTTGCCTGACTCTTCGTATTCCTCGACTATTTCATCCAGAAACTCTCCATTCAGTAGAGGAAGATCCGCTGAAATAATCAAGACAGGACAGGTCAGGTTTGCATCCTTGATCGCCTGTTGCAGGTCAGCATGGTATCCTCGTCCATCTGTTTCAATAAGCTTCACGGATGCCTTCTTTGCCTCTTCCGCTGTTTTTGGGCTGCAGGATGTTACTGCCACGTAAGTCTCCGCGATTCTTTCTGATTCCTTGGCGGCTTCAATAACCCGTCTTATGAGTGGTTTGCCCATGAACAGTGCCATCGGCTTTTCCGTGTCGCCGCCGAAGCGTGTTCCTTTTCCCCCCGCCATTATCAACGCTACAATATGCATCCTATAATCACCAGCACAAACAACGCAACCATTCGGGCAATTTCGTTAGTGGCGCCGAATACATCCCCGTTTACTCCTCCAAAAACCTGCTTGCCAACGAGTATCATGAAGCCACCCACCAGTATTCCAGAGGCTACAGCCAACACGCCGCCGAGACCAAACAAAGCAACGCTGACGATAAGGGAGATGGTTAACGAAATTGCGTATAAGCCATGTTTTTTCTTAATGGACTCAATGAAGCTCCTTCCCTTTTCCCACCTATTTTCATAAAAGCGGGGCGGGGGAGATGTGCCCTGCCACCCAGTAGTAACCATTGCCAGTTTAGCTGAAACCTCGGCAACTATGAGTGCCTGAATGACCAAATCCGTTTTTGTCAGGAAAATAAGCAAGAACGTAAAGAAGGAAATGAGGATGGCAAGGAAGGCTCCTGTTCGGGTAACAGTCCATTCGTGAGCGATGTCCACTTTCTCTTTAAGAGACGCTTTTCTTATGCCTAAAGCATTGCCCACGTCAACTAATCCGTCTGTGTGCTGAAGCCCTATAACAACAAGAAGGAACGCGATAGTCATGACGCTTGCAAGCCCCTTGGCTGCAAACATGAAAAGAACTTCTTGGGAACCTGAGAAGACTAGGTTGTTTATGGAGCCGAAGAGAAGAAACAAAACGTTGCTTGTGAAGCGGGCGTATAAACCAGCAAGAACTCCTATAATTGCTCCTATGACCGGAAACAGGAACATGTAACGAGCGGAGATATCCAAAAAACTTTCGTCCATCTTCACAGGGATGGCTGTGAGAAAAGCCAGCAAGCCCCTAAAGACTTTTAGCGCCTTCACTATCAACCCCCGCTGAATAGATTATGGATTTTCTTCTTGTGGGCGCGAAAACTCCCAACACACATTATATCTCCACACATCGCCCAACTTGGTCAACCTTATCTCTTGTTCATCAATCTCAATTAAGCCCTTTTTCTCCAGTTTGTTGATGGTGGTTTCAAAAGCTTCTTCTGGCAATTTTCCGAAGCGCCTTTTGAATTCCATTTTGTTGACGGGCTTGCGGATATACAGCCGCATCATCATCTTTCCCATCTCATCATCTGTCGAGGTCACCAAAAGTTTTGATATTGGAAACCTTCCACAGTTGACTGCATCAATATACGCTTCGGAAGGTTCAATGTCTACGTACGAGAATTTTCCCAAGTTTCCCATGAAGAAGCCTGCTCCGGTGCCAATGACTTCCATGCATGGTTCTTGAAAGTCTTCTTGTATCCTAGAGAAGCGGTTGTGGCATGTCTTTTCGTATCCTGCCGCCTTGAAAGTGTTATTCGCTTCAAGATACATTTCTGTTTCAGCCTCTTGGTCTCCCCTAGGAGGTAAATCGCCAGACTGAAGCTGTTGAGCTAACTTAGTTCCAGAATAAACCTCCAAAGCATAACAGTCGGCGCTCTCCACATCCAACTCCAATGCTCTTTGAATATCTTTGCTCCAGACTTTCAGGTTCTGCCCGGGAAGGTTATACATCAGGTCAATGCTTACACGAAGTCCCAGCTTATGTGCAGTCTTGATTGTTTCCTCTGCATTTCTTGCCTTATCCCGCAGATTAACCAGCCTTCGCACGTCATCATCGAAGGTCTGTATCCCCAAATCCAGCTGGGCTACTCCATATTCTGAAAGCGCCTTGAGTTTCTTGTAGTCGAAATCGTGAGTGCAACCTGTTACCTTGATTTCCCGATCCTCACTTACATTAAAGTTTTTTTCACAAAACGCTAAAAGATCAATTGTCTGCTCGGTGGACATGATGCTTGGGGTTCCACCTGCCAAGTATATCTCGGAGAACTCGCTTGTCCTAACGTATTTTGTTTCCGCATACATGCTTAGAGATTTTTTCAACGCAACGAGATACTTTCCCATTGCGTTGTTAGATATTAGTTCAGTGGGAAAATAGCAGAAGTTACACTTCAGAGTACAGAAAGGTATCCACGGCTGCAATTCCTTCCTTTCTCTGCTGGTGTTCTCGGTTCCTAAGAAGTCCATGAATGCTTGGAGGCTCTCAGGCGCAACTTCGGGATAGTCCCGATACGTGTAAGGTGGCCAATGCATTGTTTTTTCGTAAACAGCTGAAATTTCAGTATGTTTGTTTGTCATTCTTTTATGATTTCTCCGTCTTCGTTTTTTAAACCAATGTTAATTAATTGCGTAGCCCACGGAAATTTTGTCGACTGATTTTCCTCCATGCTTTTGTGAGAATCCCTTTCGTTGTCTCTTGTGGAGTGTTTTCCTGTTTTAATGTTTTGCAACTTTTAAAATCTTCTGCTAACAAAGCCTCTGGAATACAAATATAATCTTCTTTTCAGTCAACAGTTGTGAAATGTGCGATTTGACAGAA
>Ga0307379_10009847_pt1 | contig 12725 bp, 11 predicted proteins | sample UN2MG_FD_202237 | JGI IMG/M metagenome (GOLD analysis project Ga0307379, IMG submission 202237) | Soil microbial communities from Risofladan, Vaasa, Finland - UN-2 | ecosystem: Environmental > Terrestrial > Soil > Coastal area > Acid sulfate soil | place: Finland: Risofladan, Vaasa | collected... | reverse complement strand
CAAGATCAAGGAGAGTCACAGCTTTTATGAGTCTTTCCCAATTCCTGCAGCGGGAGGAGATACGAGAAGCGAGGAGTATCTTGATTAGAACATCATAGAAAAATTTCGAGGATTGGTTAGAGGAAGACATAGCAGCAGCTGAGAAAGCTTGTCATACTTACGATGTTGCAGGAATAATGGTATCTAAAAAACTTATTGAAGAAGATTTGATTGTCAACGAATGGCGGGATTCTATCATTAAATGTTGGGAGGCAGCCAAACCTATGATCGTGAAATACAGGGGTGAACGAGGAGAGGATTTTTGGGATGAGTTTGAGAGATTATTATGATAGGGCTAAGAAAATTGAAACAACGCATAAGACCGTGTAGGAGACTACGCTTCGCTACGCCCAAGTTCTGCTCATGGAGAGCTTCTTTTACACCGATACCGGTGGAAAAGCGATGAAGGTGCTATCGATTGTGGGCATGGCTGGTTCGGGCAAGTCCGAGGTGGCTAATATATTTGAGGGGAATGGCTTCAGGAGGGTAAGGTTTGGTGATATTACAGATGACGAAATCAGGAAAAGAGGTCTGGAGCTGAACGAAGAAAATGAACGCTATGTCAGGCAGCAACTGAGAAAAGAGCACGGGATGTCGGCTTATGCCAAATTGAACCTGCCAGGGATTGATGCCTTGCTGAAATCGTCAGATGTCGTGGTCGACGGTCTCTACTCGTGGGAGGAATATACGTTACTTAAAAGTCGCTATGGCGGTGATTTTCATGTGGTTGCCGTCTGGGCGTCGCCTGAGGTAAGGTATAATAGGCTGGCGGAAAGGCAAATCCGCCCTCTGACGGTTGAAGAAGCTACCAGCCGGGATGTCGCCGAGGTGGAGAATAGCAATAAAGGTGGACCTATTGCCATGGCCGACTTTACCATTATAAACCAGTCCACCTTGGAAGACCTGGAAAGGGAAACTAAGAAGGTTCTCTCCGTTTTGAGATGAAAGAAAAAGTAACCCGGCCGGATATCGATGAATATTTCCTCAAGATAGCCTCTGTGGTGGCGGAGCGCTCAACCTGCCGTCGGCACCATGTCGGGGCTGCGGCAGCGAGGGACAAGCACATACTGTCTACCGGCTATAACGGTGCTCCCTCCGGGGTTAAGGACTGCCTTGAGCTGGGCTGCCTTAGAGACGAGATGAACATACCGTCCGGGACGAGGCATGAGATATGCCGGGGTATCCATGCAGAGCAGAATGTAATCATTCAGGCATCACTTCATGGAGTAAGCCTCGAGGGCGCCACAGTCTATTGCACTTATACGCCATGCATACTCTGTGCCAAGATGCTGGTAAACGCCCGGATAAAGCGGTATGTAACCTTCGGTAAATATGCTGATGATGATTTTATAGACCTGTTTAAGGAAGCCGGGATAGAGTTTGAAATGCGGGACAGGCCATCTTCCAGAATAACCTATCTGGATTAAAAGCTGCCCACTAAGCTAATCGAGAGCTCAAGTACATGCAGATTGCGCCGCAAGCTGCCACGTTCAGCGATTCAGCTTTTTCTCTGGCGATGGGGATTCTTAATCGATAGTTAGACGTATTCAGTATTGATTTCGAGAGGCCGGCCGCTTCGTTGCCCAGCGCAAGCACAAGTCTATTTAATGAGCCAAGAATTGACGGGTCTTCTGTGCCATTGAGGTCGGCTGCTACAAGTGTATATCCCCTTTGTTTTAGCATCTCCGCAAGCTCAAGGTAATGGCTGGTTCTTCTGACCCAAACAGATAATGCTGTACCGGCAGTTGACTGAACGCATTTTGGTGACAGGTGGTCGGCGCATTTTTCTGTCAGAATGACCCCGGAAAAATTGAAGGCTGTGGCGGTGCGGATGAGAGTGCCCATGTTTCCAGGGTCCTGAACATCTTCGAGCAGCAATATCTTAGTACCGATATTCTCTGGTAGATGGTCGGAGTACGTATCCAGGGGTAGGCGGATGACGCCAATAACTCCCTGAGGCGTCTTTGTGGAGCAGATGGAGCGGAGCTGGCTATCAGTCACAGACCTTATCGGATAGTTGTGGTAAACAGGGGATAGCTCTTCTGTGGTTATAATTTCGACTATTTCGTGCGGGTGGCTGTCAATGACCTGTTTGATAGCCCTATCCCCTTCGATAAGGAATGCGCCGGCTTCAAGCCGTCCTTTGACTGTGGCAAGGCTTTTGTACCATTTAAGGGGCTTTAGCCGACCAGTTGTGCCATTTGGTGTGTGTGACATGGGTATCTTTAGCCATTGCTCAGGCTAATTCTATGAGTAGTTGATATAGCTGTCAATGCAATCGAGTAGAAAAGCTGCTCATCCCTGAATTGGTGCAGGCTAAGCGGTTTTTATTCTGGCAGCTTCTTCCAAGCCTAGCTCCTTGATTGCTGTCTGGCGCATTTTGAACTTCTGGATTTTGCCAGTGACGGTCATCGGGAACTCGTCTGCAAGCTTGATGTACGCTGGAACCTTGTAGTAGGCCAGCCTTTCTTGGCAGAATGCTTTAATTTCGTCGGTTGTAGCGGTCTGACCAGGTTTGAGTATTATCCATGCCATCAGCTCTTCCCCGTACTTGACGCTGGGCACGCCGATGACCTGAGCATCCATGATTTTCTCGTGCTGGTAAAGCACCTCCTCGATCTCCCGTGGATAGATGTTCTCGCCGCCCCTACAAACCATGTCCTTGGTGCGCCCGACTATATTCACATAGCCGCGCTCGTCCATCACACCCAAATCCCCGGTATGCATCCATCCGAGTTCGTCGATGGCTTCCTTGGTCCAATCAGGCCGTTCCCAGTAGCCAGCCATGACCACGTAACCGCGTGTACATATCTCCCCGGCCTCGCCGGTGGGCAATAGTTTTCCCGTTTCTTTGTCAATGATTTTTGCCTCAACCCAGGGGTGAGGAGTGCCAACAGTCGATACCCTGAGGTCGATGGGGTCATCGACGCGAGTCTGGAACGAAACCGGTGATGTCTCGGTCATTCCATAGCAGATTGTGATGTCCTTGATTCCCATTTCCCCCATGACTTTCTTCATTACCTCTATAGGGCAGGGAGAACCTGCCATGATTCCTGTGCGTAGTGATGAGAGGTTGAATTTGGGGAAATCAGGATGTTGTAATGCGGCGATGAACATGGTGGGGACTCCGTGGACGGCTGTGCACCGCTCGTCCTGAATTGCCTTTAAGACTTTTCCCGCATCGAACTGGTCGCCAGGGAGAACTATTGTAGCGCCGTGCGTCAGACAGAGCAGGTTGCTTAGAACCATTCCAAAGCAGTGGTAGAACGGCACGGGTACGCACAGCCGGTCCTTGTCAGTAATTCTGAGGAGTTCGCCAATCATGAAGCCATTGTTCAGGATGTTGTGATGGGTCAGTGTGGCTCCTTTGGGTGAGCCGGTTGTCCCGGAGGTATACTGGATGTTGACAGGCTCATCGAACTCAAGACTGCGCTGCCTGGTAGCAAGCTTTGAATCCGAAAGCTTGCTACCGATGTCGGTGACTTCGTCCGTTGTGTAGGCACTGGCCAGTTTGGTTGACCCGATGGTCACCAGTTGCCTGAGCTGGGGCAGTGCTTTTGCTTTGAACGTTGTTTTGCCCTTTGTGGTGGTAGCTGCCTCTGGAACAAGCTTGCAGACCATTTCAACGTAGTCAGCGTACTTTGTTCCGGGTGAAAGAATTAGTATAGAAACACCGGAGCGTTTCAGCGCATACTCCAGCTCCGGGACTTGGTATGAAGGATTTAAGCTAACGAGGATTGCCCCGATCTTTGGAGTTGCCAGTTGTGTTATCAGCCATTCCACATTGTTTGTTGACCATATGCCTACCCTGTCGCCTTTCTTCACACCGAGATGCATCAGGCCTTTTGCAAATCTGTCTACACTTTCCTTGAGCTGCGAATAGGTCAGCCGTATGTCCTGATGGCATGAAACGACGGCCTCATTATCAGGATAGGTGGCTGCTATCTGGTCGAAGAAGTCTCCAATCGTGGAGCCGATCAGGGGCTTGTCGGCCACACCAGCCGCATAGCTCTTCTTAATTTTTTGTACCATCAGGACGGCCTCTTTCTGTGTTGATTTGCTTATTTAATTTTACCATGGCGACCACGGAAACGATAGTAGGGGGTAGCTGATGGCTCTTTGTCAAATGTGGTGGTCCCTGTAAGTCAACCTATCGAGTTTTATCGCCCTTTGGGCTTGGCGCAACAGCCAGCAACTGATCTACGGCATCAGGTGTCTGTTTCCATGAGTTGCCCCATTCTTGCTCTGAGATGCAGGGTCAGTCGGTAAAAACGTAGCCACCTTTCCTCAGGTAGGAGTAGAAGGACATCGCAAGGGTGATAATCGCGAGGTACATCAGGGCGGCAAGTAGCCAGTTTGGGCCTGTACTTGGCCCTATGCCAAGAACGGCCACCACCAGCGTTGGCATCTGAAACGAGAAGCTAATTTTGGCTATTCGGGTGGGAGAAGGAAACTCCATCGGACGGCTACGTCGCTTCCATAAAAAACTGAGTACGCCGGCTATTACCGTGAGGCCCGCGGCCATCACAATTGCTGCGTAGGGATATGGGGTGAAGGGCATCAGACCGGCCGTGCGCGACCAGTATCCACCGGCTATTAACGTAATCAACGTAGAATTAATGAGTATCTGGTCGGTGACCAGGTCAAAGAGTCCCCCAGCTATGCTTGATTCTCCCCTCCTGCGGGCCAGGAAGCCATCCAGCCCATCACTAACCCAGGCAATGCAAAGGAGGATACCAGCCAGCAGGACTTCTGCTGGCCCTCCCTGCCAGACGAGCCATACTATAGGTGCGGTTAGAGCTAAACGTGCCAGGGTCAGGATATTGGGTGTGTTGAAGCTCCATGATAATGTCTCTTCGGTTGGATTATCCATTTTTCACCCCTGTATATAGGGGGTATTTGCCCCCTTGTTTTATAGCAGAGCAGAGTAGCACGGCAGGTATATATCTGTCAATGCCAAGCGGACGTTGACCCGTACGGATGGGTATGCTATTCTGTTTCTTTATAAGTCATCAGGTTTGTTCGGTGGGCTGGCCGGAAGAAAGTCGAGGCAGTGTAACCTGTGGCTAGATATATTTGGAAAGTTTGAGGTAAGTAGATTGCGTTCATTTGATAGAGAATGGCAGCGCTGGTTTCCTGAGAGTGGAGGGGAGGAGCCTGTACCGCCTGTCCAACACGGAAGGGGAACCTCCATGGTGTTCTTGGTGTTCGGCGGCATTTTGGCCTTGTTTATTCTCGCTAGTATAGCGAAGGGGTTCTATGCTGAGTGGCTCTGGTTCAGCAGTCTGGACTATGGCAGTGTCTATACTACTATTTTGCAAACCAAGGTGCTGCTCTTCTTCTCTGCGGCCATCATCTTCTGTGCATTGTTTTTGGGGAACTTCGTGCTGGCTACACGCTTGGCACCCAAAACTGAAGCACACTTTTTACCTTGGGCCATGGTTATACTGGGAACAGTACTACTCAGTCTAATATTTGGTCTATGGGCCCAGGGCAACTGGCAGATTGTGCTCCGGTTCTTCAACGGGCAGCCCTTTGGTAGTACCGACCCGGTTTTCCACAGGGAAATCGGCTTTTATGTCTTCTCGTTGCCTTTCCTTCACCTATTGCGGGGGTGGCTCCTTGGGGTGTTAATGCTCACCTTTCTTGGCAGTGGTGGGGTATATATTCTCAGCTATGTCGTGCAGCGGATCAGGTTCGACTTTGCTAGTCTGGCCAGGCCGATGTTAGCCCATATCGGTGGGCTGCTCGTGGCCATCCTGGGCCTTTTCGCCTGGGGTTACTGGCTTGGTATCTGGGAGCTGGTCTTCTCTAAACAGGGTGTAGCCTTTGGAGCTAGCTATGCAGATATGCATGCCAATCTTCCAGCACAGTGGATTCTTTTGACAGTAGTGCTCATCTGCATAGTCGTCATCCTGGTTTCCATATTGCAGCGCAACTTCCGCTGGGTTGCCTATGCCATTGGGGGATGGATAGTGGCTGCCATTATCGTTGGGGGAATCTTCCCTAGCCTGGTACAGCGCTTTCAGGTGCAGCCGAACGAGCTAGTCCTGGAGACTCCCTATATCGAGTATAATATTCAGTTTACCAGGGAGGCCTTCGCGCTAGACAGGATTGAGGAGAAGCCCTTTCCTGCGGAGGAGTCACCAAGCCATCAGGACATAGTCCAGAACGAGGTAACCATCAACAACATCAGGCTCTGGGACCACCGCCCGCTAAAGGACACCTATAACCAGATCCAGGCCATTCGACTTTACTATGACTTCCATGATGTCGATGTCGACCGTTATACCATCGATGGCAAGTACCGGCAGGTCATGCTGTCAGCCCGAGAGTTATCTGCGGAGAAACTGGCGGGGCAGGCGCAAACCTGGGTCAACCGTCAGCTACAGTTTACCCACGGCTATGGTCTTGCCCTGAGCCCGGTTAATGAAATTAGTGCTGAGGGGTTGCCTGCACTGCTGGTAAAGGATATCCCCCCCGTTGGTGACTTCGATATAGAGCGGCCTGAGATATATTTTGGAGAAAAGACGGATAATTATGTACTTGTGAAAACAAAGACCGAGGAGTTTGACTATCCTATGGGGGATGAAAATGTCTACGGTCACTGGCAGGGCGATGGTGGGGTTAATATAGGCAGTTTCACCAACCGATTAGTCTATGCCTGGCAATTCGGTGACTTTAATATCCTGATTAGTAACGAGTTAACCCCTGAGAGCAGGGTACTTTATTATCGGAATATCAGGGAGAGGGTAAACCACCTGGCACCATTTTTGGAGTTGGATAGCGACCCCTATTTGGTGGTGGAGGATGGAAGCTTATTCTGGATACAGGATGCCTATACCACCACTGACCGCTATCCCTATTCTGAGCCGTTTGGGAAGGGGCTAAACTATATTCGCAACAGCGTTAAGGCAGTTGTTGATGCCTACGATGGCAGTGTGACTTTCTATGTCACTGACTCTGACGATGCTTTGGTGCAGACCTACCAGGCTATCTTCCCCGACCTCTTTGTCCCTGTGGAGCAAATGCCCGAGTCCTTACGAGTTCATCTCCGTTATCCCGAGGACATGTTTAGAATCCAGACCTCAGTATACCAGACCTATCACATGCGCGATGCACGGGTATTTTACAACAAGGAAGACATGTGGGCTGTGCCCAGAGAGGTCTACGCCGCCGAAGAGCAGCTTATGGAGCCCTACTATATAATCATGCGCCTGCCTGATGAGGAGAAGGAAGAGTTCTTGCTTATGCTGCCCTTCACCCCGGTCAACAAGAATAATACCATTAGCTGGCTTGCTGCCCGCTGTGATGGAGAAAACTACGGGAAGCTGCTTGCCTATCATTTCCCTAAGGAGCGGCTGGTGTACGGCCCCAGCCAGATCGAGAACCGAATCCAGCAGGATACCGTTATTACCGAGCAGCTTGCCCTGTGGGGTCGTGGTGGTTCTCAAGTTATCCGCGGCAACCTGCTGATGATTCCTTTAGGCAAGTCCAACCTGTATGTCGAGTCAGTCTTCCTCCAGGCAGAGGCTGGTGGGCTTCCGGAGCTGAAGCGAGTTATTGTGGCTGCCGGTGACCAGATAGCTATGGAACCTACATTGCAGGAAAGCCTTGCGGCTATCTTTGGTGCTGAGGCATTGCTGGCCGAGCCTGAGGCTGAACTGCCAGCTCCAGCAGAGCCAGAGGCGCCAGCGACCGAACCTGAGGTCAAACCGCCAACTCCAGTAGAACCAGAGGATGTGGTAGCCGCTGACATAGCTAACCTGATTGAGGAGGCTCAGCAGCACTATGACAGGGCGCAGCAGTACCTCAAGGAGGGTGATTGGGCTGGCTATGGAAGCGAGCTGGATGCGCTGAAGGCAGTATTGGACCAGCTGGCAGAGCTTACTGCTGAAGAGAAAAGATAGTCCGTTGGTTTGACAATCTGATTGTTATATAGCAGTATACGAGGATAGTCTGTAAGTGAAACTCTAAAGCAAACTTTTTATAATGAGGCCAGGCTATCCAATCCTAGCTCCTTAAGCTTTTTAGTGGTAGGCAGGCTGGTCTGTTTATCCCAACCCCTTTCATCATAGTAGTCGTCCAAGAGCCTATCCACATTTTCCTTAGTCAAGCTGGTAGTCCCGAAATAGTCCTTCAGGTGGTACTCCTTGTCCACTCCTTTGAGGGGCTTGAACCATATCTCAGGTGGCTCATCATCTTTGCGGTTGAAGCCAGCCCTGTAGTTAATCAACTTCCATAGATTCCAGGTGCGCTCACCGGCTAGCTTGATTTCAGCCGGTGTTAGTTCGATACCGGTGACAGCCGAGTATAACTCAGCGAGGATTTTCATGCTATAGAATCTGGAGATGTAGAGCCGGTGGCATTGCCCCAGCATATTGAACAAGGAGAAGAAGTCCTCGCCATGCCTGGCAAGACGTCCCACATTAAATGAATCCTCGGTAAAAATACGTCCTGTAGCCTCCTCAGGGACTCCGCATCTGTCAGCCTGTCTTTGAATCTCCTTTACAGGCCAGCCGGGGCTATAGGTAACAGCTCCCATGCCTGCAGCTACTCCCAGCGAGCGGCCGGGATATACCATCTGCTCGAATTGCATTGGGCCCAGTCCCCATAGTCTTGGGTCGAAGATGGCAAATTGTCCCTTTATTACGTTCTGGACATATTTGTCTGCTCCCTTTCCAATCCTGCGGGCGGCACCAAGGACGCCATCGGCCAGGATGTCGCCAAAACCTTCCCTGGAGGCTGTCATTTTTACCAGCTTGAGGAGCGTGTCAAACTCGCGATTCAACTCCATGCCGCCGGTATCCTTTTTGGTTATGATTCCTTCCTCATATAGGGTGACCACGAAGTCAATGAGCCCTTGAAAACTATAGATTCGGTCAATTCCATAGCGGTTCATCATGTCAGAATAGCGCAGAGCGTCTGCATACCTATCCAAGGAGGAGCCTTCAGCGCGGTGCCCGAATGCTGGGGAAGCCGTCATTATTGCCATCTCAGCAAATACCGCAGTATCGTATGTCACTATGCCATGCTCAGCTACGTCCAGGCGGTCCTTATCGGACATAGGACAGGTGATGCAGGCGATTTTCTTTCGGCTTTGCTTGTGGAGCTCATATATCTCTGCTTGTAACTCTTTTGTGCTCGGTGGGTATGGTATGAGCATGGATGAGTTCTTGGCTAGCGCTCCTTCTGGCACCCAGCCAGCGGTCATGGTCATCGCTCCGCCCTGCATCATCTCATCACGCAGATGATAATTTGCCACTCGCTCCAGTATTTCATTGACGAGCCTCTGCAGCCGTCGGGGGTCGGCTACGGTGATTCCCTTCGTGCCTTGCACAGCGACTATAGCCTTCAGGTTCTTCGAGCCCATTACGGCACAAAGCCCCCCTGAGCCGACAGTGCCTCCTTTATCGATTTGAGCAACCGAGATATTGACCAGATTCTCCCCTGCCTGACCAATTGGGATTATGCTGCAAGGTTGATGTTTTCGCCTCAGTTCATCTGTTGTTTCGAAGCTGTCCATGCTCCAGAGGTTGCTGGCATCGCATAGCTCAACGTTCTCGTCGTGGATTTTGAGATATACAGGCTTATCCGACCGCCCAGTAATGACAAGGTGGTCATAGCCTGAAGATTTAAGGAAGTGACTGAAATTGCCGCCACCATTGCTGTGGGGGAAAGACCCGTTGAGAGGTGATTTATATATGGTCATTACCTGCGAAGAGCCTGGTATTATGGTGCCGTTAAAAGGGCCAGTGCCTATGATTATGGCATTTTGAGGGGATAGTGGCTCTGCATCTGGGGGTATGAGGTCGTAGGCAAGCTTGTTGTTTATGCCGGCGCCGCCTATGTAAGTCCTGACCATCTCAGCATCAAGAGGCTCTTTTTTTATACTGCCGCTGGTCAGGTTGATATAGAGGATGTTTCCGGCGTAACCTGGGGCTCTCATCTATGTTTCCCTTCCTATTTTCTGTCGAATTAAAGCCCCGTAGGGGCAGTATCTGGCACAGATACCACAGGCATCACATTCCTCGGTGAAGGTTATCTCAAATTCATTGGCGTGGTCGACCAGCCTTTTAACTTGAATTCGGGCGATTGACAAGTTAAATGTTTTATCAAGCTTGAAGGAACAACGTAGCATGCAGGTCATGCAGCCGGCACATTTGGATGCATCGGCACAGATTAGATATGAGCTTTTTTGGGCGGTGGTACTTGCCATTGCTGCCCAGAGTAGCCTTACTCTGGGGCTGTTGTCAAGGAAGCGGATTGAAAAAAAACCGATGACAGCATAAAATGACCGGTATCGGTCATTTACTGGCTGGCTTTGAATGATAAAGAATCTAATCGGCATAAGCTTTAAGGAAGAAACTCATGCGGGGGTATCTAGGGTAAGATTTCAGGATAGGCATTGCCATTTTATCGGCAGGGCAAGAGAGGAGTTAAAAGAATGGAGTTTCAGTTGAATGAAGAGCAAAAGATGTTGAAGAAGATGGTACACGAACTGGCTGAGAAGGAGTTCCGCCCTAAAGTGGCGGAGTGGGAAGCCAGTGGTGAACCCATTGCCCACGAGTATTTCAAGGAGCTGGCAGATTTAGGTCTCCTGGGATTGCCTATTGCCGCCGAATATGGAGGGCAGGGTAGAACTGCTTTTGAAGCCATTCTGGCAATCGAGGAGCTGGCACGGGTATCAGGTCTATGTGCTGGGCCTGTTTTTGAGACTAGTGTGGGGCCGGTCAGGGTGATCGAGCAATTTGGCACTGAGGCTCAAAAACAGAAGTATATACCTCCTGTATGTCGGGGCGAGTCGTGGATTGCCGTTGCCATGACCGAACCTGAGGCCGGTTCGGCATTGACCGACCTCAGCACCAGAGCTGTCTTAGACGGCGACCGCTATGTCGTGAATGGCATGAAACGCTTTGTCAGCGGCGGAGGGCAAGCCGACGTTTATGTGACATATGTGAGGCTCAGCGAGCAGAAAGGTGCCAAAGGCATTGGTGGGCTCATTATTGAAAAAGGGACCCCCGGGTTTTCCTTTGGCAAGCAGGAGCAGTTTATGGGTATGAGAGGTACCGCGAGCTGCGACCTGATTTTTGAGGATTGCCGCGTGCCCAAGGAGAACCTTGTAATTAAGGAGGGAGACTTTAGAAAGTTAATGACTGCATTTGACCTTGAGCGGTGCGGCAATGCAACTATGTGTTTAGGAATAGCCCAGGGAGCACTTGAAGAGGCGATGGCCTATTCGCAACAAAGAAAAGCGTGGGGCAAAGACATATGCGAGTTTCAGGCAATCCAGTTCATGCTGGCAGATATGGCTCTTAAGGTTGAGGCTGCCCGTCTCCTCATCTACAGAGCCACGGTCAACGCCGCTGCTGGGCTGCCCGTCCCGCTCGAGGCTAACCTTGCCAAGTGTTTTGCTAATCAAATGGTGAGAGAAGTGGCTGGGCTTGCCTTACAAATACATGGTGGCTATGGTTACTCCAAAGATTACCCTGTAGAGCGCTTGTTCCGTGATGGCTGGGGTTGGGGAATCGCTGGTGGAACCATTGAGATGCAGAAGATTACTATAGCCTCCTTCCTTCTAAACCGAAGATTTGACCAGAGAAGATAACGCCCCATCATTTGAGGGAGGAACAGTGATGAGAGAATGCAGCATCGAGAAGAACAAAACAAAGTGCAACTGCACCTATGAGCCATGTTCCAGGAAAGGCATCTGCTGCGAATGTATAAGGTATCACTGGAACTCAGGTGAGCTCCCAGCCTGCTTTTTCCCTGATGATGTGGAGAGGACTTACGACCGCTCTGTCGAGAGGTTTATTAACATCTACCGGGACAGAGGTCGGTGGTGGTGAAGAACAGATGGCTAAAGTCCTAGCTTTTCAGAAATACCCTGCATTGCTTTGAGAACTATTTCTACATGCTCCTTAAGTGGTATGCCAAGTTCCTCGGCGCCGCTTTCAATCATTTTCCTGTCTACTCCGGCAGCGAAAGCTTTTTGGTTCCATTTCTTCATGACCGACTCGACGGTGACATCAGATATCTTCTTCGAAGGCCTGGTCAAGGCGACGGCAACGACAAGCCCGGTCAGCTCGTCTACGGCGAAGATAGCCTTCTTTAGGTTTGTGTCTCTGGTGATGTTGGCATGTTCAGCATGAGCCAGGATTCCCTCGGTCAACTCATCGGCGTATCCTTTTTCTTTCAGGTATGACACTCCCTTAAAAGGGTGGTCTTTGAGGGTGGGATACTTCTCATAGTCGAAGTCGTGAAGAAGGCCGACTATTCCCCACCTCTCGGGTTCGCCTCCAAGTTTAGTGGCATAAGCCTTCATCGCCGCCTCCACGGCATAGGCATGTTTTTTCAAGTTCTTATTGCTGACCCATTCGTCCAGAATGCTTTGAGCTTCGTCTATCTGTGGCCAATTGCTCATCGTTTCCTCCTTTATCTCATACTATATATGCAACCGCAATAGTTTTGCCGATAAATCTCCCACTGTCTGGCTAGCTGGATGGCTCGTTTGAAGCCATCCTTTTTCTTGAAATCTCGCACCAGAAACTTATCCCCACCTATTTCCTGGCCTATCTTGTTGACTACCTGTGCCAGCTTGCGAGGACTTATCGTTAAAGTGGTAGTAAAAGCATCTGCCCCGCAATCCATCAGGTATAGATAAGTCATCTCCAGCCGGATTCGAA
>Ga0307379_10009846_pt1 | contig 12726 bp, 13 predicted proteins | sample UN2MG_FD_202237 | JGI IMG/M metagenome (GOLD analysis project Ga0307379, IMG submission 202237) | Soil microbial communities from Risofladan, Vaasa, Finland - UN-2 | ecosystem: Environmental > Terrestrial > Soil > Coastal area > Acid sulfate soil | place: Finland: Risofladan, Vaasa | collected... | reverse complement strand
GAGGGCGGTGTAAGCAACATCGCAATAGGTAACATCGAGGTCGGCGAGAAAGAGTCTGTGGTCGAAGTGCACAAGGACTATGCAGAGAAGATGATATGGCGCCTCCGAAAGGTAAAATTCAAAGGAAGGGAAATCAGGGTTCAGCCCTTCAGGGACTGAACCTCTCTTTTTATCAATTCAGAGCTGGATAGCGACAAGCATGTCCCGTACTTGGAGGGTCTCGACCTCCTTTCCGCCAAGGGTTAGCTTCTTTTCGACTTCGAAGTAATTTCCGTCCAGCTTGACCTTGGTGCCGTCCGATAGTGCGATCTCAAGCGTTCCCGTTTCGATAGATGGAGCAATCTCATAAGGGTCGAACTGTTGGACCTTGGAAATGATCTCCTTGGCCTGCTGTTTGAATTCAGGACCCAGCTTTGACAGCACAGGCTTCAGGTTGGTCACCTTCTCCTCCAGTTCGATCTCGCTCACGATCTGGAGCCTCTTTGCCCTTACGGTCTCCAGGATGTCCCTTTCTACTCCAAGCAGGTATGAGGCCTTCTCTCCCACCAGCTCCACCAGTTCGATCTCATGGTTCAGGGCCATTCCCCTTTCCGATTTCCATTTGCGGATGGCAGAGATCACTTCTTTAAGGAACTCACCCCGCTCCTCCTCGTCCTCGTCGACCAGAATAGGTTCTGGCCAATCGCTCACGTGAACGCTCTTCGCCCCATCCATTTCCTGGAAGAAGCTCTGATAGATCTCCTCTGTGACATGCGGGAGAATAGGGGCCATCATCTTGATCACTCCAAGAAAAGTGGTGTAGAGCGTGAATCTCACACCCATATCGTCCTTGTCGCGGTTGCGGTACTTCACCATCTCAAGATAGTGGTCAGCGAGCTCGTGCCAGGCGAATGCTTCGAGCTCTCTAATGGCCTTGTCGAAGTTGTAGTTATCGTAATGGTTGGTAACAGACTCCACGAGCCTGCTGAATTTGGAAAGGATCCAAACGTCAGGAAGTTTCAGCTCTCCCCTCGCCGGTTTCTCGTTCACGAAGCTGCTGATGAACCTGCCTATGTTCCAGAGCTTGGTCAGAAACTTCTTGCCATGCTTGACGTCCTTCTCCCTGAATGCGTTGTCCTCTCCTAGGGAGCAGGTGCTCGCGTAATAGCGGAGGGCGTCCGCCCCGTAATCTTCCAGAATGGGAATGGGGTCGATCACGTTTCCCAACGATGAGTGCATGGGAGTGCCATCAGACGACATTATGAATCCGTGGATCATTATGTGGTCCCAAGGCTTCTCCCCGACTGCCAGGTGTTCTCTTAGAATCGTGTAGAAAGCCCAGGTCCTGATGATGTCATGAGACTGAGGCCTCATTGACATGGGAAAGAGCCAGTCGAATCTCTCAGCATCCCGCTCCCAAAAGGTGTTGTACAGTGGAGATATCGAGGAATCCATCCAGGTATCGAACACGTCCTCGCACCCCTTGAGCTCGCCACCGCATTTTGGACACTTTTCCACGGGGGGAAGATCAGTGGTTGGATCGATGTAACAATCCTCCTCACGGGCTGGCACCACCTGCCCACATTCGACACATTCCCATATCGGGATCGGAGTGGCAAAATATCTTTGTCTGGAGATGACCCAATCCCACCCCAGCGAGTTAACCCAATCCTGCAGGCGGACCTTCATGAACTCGGGGAACCACTTGATCTCTTCCGCCTTCTTCAGGACATCATCTTTGAAGTCAAGTATTTTCACGAACCACTGTGGTACCTGCAGGTACTCGATGGGCTCGTGGCATCTCCAGCATATGCTAACGTTCTGCTGCAGCTCCTCTTTCCTTATGAGCTGACCGGCAATCTCGATGTCCTCAATGATGCGCTGGCGAGCTTCTTTGACTGGAAGTCCTTCATACTTACCGGCGACCTCCGTCATCCTGCCCTGCTCATCGATCCCCTTCTCCAGTGGCAGGTTGTACTTCATCACCCACTCCAGGTCATCCTTGTCGCCGATGGTGCAGATCATCACCACTCCCGAACCGAAAGTTGGATCGACCTTGGGGTCCGCGATGATGTCCACCTCCTTTTCGTAGATCGGGGTGAGAAGCTTCTTGCCTACGTGATGGCTGCGCTCCTTGTCCTCGGGGTGGACCGCCACCACTTGACAGGTGCATATCAGCTCCGGTCTGGTGGTTGCGATGATCATGAAATCGTCCGTTCCCTTGATCATGAACTTGATGAAGTTGAGTTTCGTCACGTTATCGGTATACTCCACCTCAGCATCGGCCAAGGCGGTCATGCACCGCGGACACCAGTTCACAGGGTAGGTGCCTTTGTAGGCCAACCCCTTCTCCAGTAGCCTCAGGAACGATATCTGGGTTATGCGGCGGTAGTAGGGTGCATCGGTCTGATAATAGATGCTGGGGTCCATGGATTCCCCAAGGATCTCGAACTGCAAGGTCATCTCGTTGATGAAACTCTCGGCGTACTCGGAACAGAGTTTGATGTACTCCTGTCTGCTCACTGATAACTTGTTGATGCCGTATTTCTTCTCCACCCTCACTTCGGTCGGAGTACCATTCACATCGAAGCACAGCGGGAAGAACACGTTGTATCCCCTCAGCCGGCGGTAGCGGGCCGCGAAGTCTATTAGCGAGTAGCCTGTGGCATGCCCAAGGTGCAGCGAACCCGAGGTGTATCTGGGCGGGTTGTCCACGCTGTAAACGGGGCGGTCGGAGTCGAAGTCAAACTTGTATAGCTCCCACTCCTTCCACTGTTTCTGCCACTTTCTTTCCATGGGAACGGGATCGTACTGAGTCATGGCAGGATGGGAAATGAGCCCAGATTAAAAAAGGTTGTTGGGGAGCTAGCGCCCCCTGCGCCGGTCAAGGCGCTCCTCCTTCTTCTCCATGACCCTTCGCTCAAGGCGTTCCATCAGCTGGATGGTCGTGCGAGTGATGTTCCAGTCGACTGCCTTGGCCACGTAGACTTTGTACTCGGTGGTGAGCCTTCCAGAGAGACTATACTTGGCCGAGTTTCCCCTCTCATGGTACTTGGAGACGTGCATGGTGAAAAGCATGGGGCGGGTGACCTTCGCGATTTTGGCCATACCGGCCTGTATCTCTTTCTCCATGACCTCGAGTTCCCTGCGGTCCTCTTCCTCCAGGCCAGTGATCTGCATATAGACCATGTCCCTTTCTCTTAGGGAGGCAACTAACTCTACCATATCGTAGTTGGTCACGATGCCAACTATTTCTTTTCCCATGAGCACCGGAAGGGTGGATATGTTCTTTTCAAGCATGATGCCGACAGCTTCGCCAAGCGTGGTGTCCGGTGATACGGTGGTCGGTGAGTTGACGGCAAGGGACTCGACCTTGATCTCCACCGGGGAGCTGTTCCCAGTTATCTCCCCAACCGTCTGCTTCTGCTTCTCTCTCCAGTTGTATCGAACGATATCCTTCACGCCCAAGATCGCGGTGAGCCTACCTTCATCATCAATAACGGGAAGGGTTCTGATATCGAGATTGCGCATAAGCTCCACCGCGTCCCTGACCGCGTCATCCTCCTTGACGGTCTGGACATCTTCGGTCATGATGTCCGCCACGACAAGGTTCCTGAGGTCCTTGATCTGGGGTATGACCTTGATAATGTCCACCCTGGACACTATTCCAACTATCTTGTGTCCCCTGACCACGGGCATCTGCCTGTAGCCGGTCGAGACCATGTGCTCCGCAACCTCCGTCAGAGGTGTGTCGGTTCTCACCTCTGGTGGGGATTCCATGACCGAGCGTGCCTTCGTGGTCACGGCTACGGTCTTCCTCCTGAGGAGGGTACCGAAGCTCACGATTCCTGCCATTCCGTTCGCATCGAGCACGGGGATTTCGTGCAGATCCTGGGATTTCATCTTGGCTAGGACGTCGTAGAGCGGAGTGTCCACATCAACTGTGTCGAACTCCTCACTCATCATGCCACTCAGCCCCTTCGAATCGATCTTGGACCTGAGTATCTCTCTCTTTTTGATACCTTCTAGTTCCTCAACACCCATTCCAATCACTCCTCACGATCGGGCAGACCCGATCGAAATATGATTCACTCTGAATAAATCGTTCATGCGTTTCCAGGGGGTTATCCCTTTGAAGGGTCGAACGCAATACGTTTTCCTCCTGGCCGGGGATGGATCACTCGCCCTCGAGCATCTCCCCGATATCGTTGAACTCCAAACCGTAGAGCAGAGCCCCGACCACCTCGGGTACGTCATCGGTATGGATCCTTACCTGCTCCGCCGTGTCGCGGTCCCTTATGGTTACGGTACCGTTCTCAAGGGTCTCATAGTCTACGGTGATGCACCACGGAGTTCCAATCTCATCCATTCTCGCATATCTACGCCCAATGGATCCCGAGTCGTCGTAGTATGTGGAGATCCCGCTCAAACGGAGATCCTCATCCACCTCCATGGCCTTCTCCTCAAGACCGTCTCGGGACATCAGTGGGAATAAGCCCACCTTGATGGGAGCAACCTCAGGCTTGAGCTTGAGAACGATATAACCGTCCTCCTTCTTGGTGAAGGCATGCTCCATCACAGTGAACAGGATCCTGTCCAGTCCATGGGAGGGTTCGATTACGTGGGGTATGAACTTATCCCCAGAGACCTTCTCCTTCACCGTGGCGACCTCAAAGAACTTGGGATCGATGACGATATTCTCTCCATCCACCTCAACTGTGATGGGTTCCTCTGCATTGGAGGGGGTCATCTCCTCCAAGGCCTTGCCGATCTTTGCCGATTTGGCCTTGAACTCCGGGCCCAGCAGACCAAACTTGGGCTTGATGACCTCTCTCTCGATCTCCTTCGACTCGTCGAACCGTTTGAAGGCGGTCATATCGGCCTTGGAATACTCTATGTGGCGGGATAAGTCCCAGCTTCCTCGGTCAGCAATTCCAACCAGCTCTGTCCACCCGTAGGAAAGTAGGGCCTCAGCATCCCAGCAGTCGCAGGCATAGTGGGCCATCTCAGAGGAGAGATGCTGTCTGAAACGCATCCTTTCTGGGTCCACGCCGACCATCTTCAGGAACTCGGAGGTGAACCACATGAAGTAGGCGATGGTCTGGTGGGCGATGATGCCTTTTTCCACCGCCTCGCTGACGCTCATCTTCAGCTCCTCGCCGTCCTGTGGAACCAGATTGAGAATCTCGTCCTTGATGTCTTCAAAGGCGTCCCAGCTCTTGTCCTCAGGGTCCACGAAAAGCTCTGCCTCCATCATGTTGAACTCCCTGAGGCGGATCATTCCCTGCCTTGGAGAGATCTCGTTGCGGTAACCTCTCCCGATCTGGATGACTCCGAAGGGAAGCTTCTCCCGCATGTAGCGGTAGAATGGAATGTAGTTCACGAAGATGCCCTGGGCGGTCTCTGGACGAAGGTAGCCCACGCGCCCGGAGCCGGGACCGATGGTGGTCCTGAACATGAGGTTGAACTCCTCGGGAGGGGTCAGCTCACCCCCGCACTCGGGACACTTAACATCATTCTTCAGCATCAGGGAATGCATCTCCTCCTTGGAGAGCGAATCCGGATTTGGATGGTAATCGGTGATCATATGGTCCGCTCTGTAGCTCTCCTGGCATCCCCTGCAGGAGACTATGGCGTCAGAGAATTCGTCAACGTGACCCGAGGCCTTGAAGACCATCTCCGGCCCTATGGTCGGTCCATCGATCTCTATGAATCCCTCGCCCAAGGTGTAGGCGTTGCGCCATACCTCAATTATGTTGTTCTTGAGCCCTATACCGAGAGGGCCGTAGTCGTACATTCCTGCCACGCCGCCGTAGATCTCGTAGGCGGGCCACAGGTACCCTCTACGCTTGCAAAGCGAAAGAACGTCCGAAGCATCAACCATTTTCATTCCTCTGCTAGAATGGAGACCACATCAATGTCGTATATCATAGCGAGTAATCTATCTTTCGAATCACGGACGGGTAGCTGACCGAAATCGTTCTTCCTCATAATCCTGGCCGCCTCTGAGACGGTGGTCTTCTTGAACACCGTGGTGGGACATGGCACCATTATCTCTTTGACTGGTAGACCGGGGATCTCGATCTTGGAGACCTCGTACCACAGCTTCATGACATTGCGAAGGCCCTCCCAAGACCAGTCATCTTCGTCCTGCCCGATGCCCAGATCGGATATGGCGACAGAGCCGTTGATGTGGGACTTGTTGAAGATGTCCCTATCTGTGAGTATGCCAGCTAGCCGTCCGCCGTCATCTAGCACCGGGAGCGCACTGGCCTTGCTTACCTTGAAGGTGACCAATGCCACGGCCAAGGGGGCGTCCTGGTATATTGGTATGCAGGGAGATGAGATAACACTCTCCACCGTCGCGTCCGTTCCGACCTTCTCCACTACCTCAAGCAGGTTCGTGGGTGTAACGATTCCCACGAGCTTGTCGCCCTCGACCACAGGCAGGTGCTTGACTTTCCCCTTGAGGAAGATCCTCGCTGCCTGGTTCACTGTATCCTTGGGGGTGATGATCTCAGGTTTCCTATTCATGATGAGAGCCAACTGATCCTCATCTGGCTTTTCGAATATGTTCTGCCTGGTGATCATTCCCGCGAGGGATCCGTCACTCCTTTTGACCACGGGGAGGCCAGTGAGATTGTGCTTCACCATTATCTTGAGGACCTCGTTCCTGCTGCCCGGAATCTGGGCAACGATGGGGTTGGTGGTCATTACCTCTTCTATTAGGACCATCAATCTTCCTCCGAGGACGCCCGAACAACGAGAACTGGACAGTACGCATGGCGCACGACACGCTCCGCCACGCTTCCCAGTAACAACTTGGACATGCCTGTTCTTCCCAGGGTACCCATAACGATGACATCGTTGTTCTTGGAGGCTTCAACGATCTTCTTCACAGGCGAACCCTCCTCCATCATGGTCGTGACCTCCACCCCGATCTCATTCCCCTTGTCCTTGACGTAATCAAGTGCATCATTCCCCTCCTTCTCCAAGAGGGAGTAGACGTTGACAATGGTGGAGTCCATCGGGAAATTGACGAACGATGTCTGGTCGACCACATACATGGCGGTGACCTTGGCGTTACAAAGCTTGGCTAGATGGATCCCCTTATGGATGGCTGCTTTCGTATACTCGCTTCCGTCAGTTGGTATCAGTATTCTACCGAACAGGCTCACCTCGGTTCCCTCCTTGTTTTATTGCCCTTTATCACCAGGAGTGGATTTGCCGATGCCGAGCGAAGTACTAAATCAGTCACGGCTTCCCCCCTCCTAGGTCCAATTACCAATAGGTCGCAGGGCGACCCGGGCTGGATACCTATTGGTTCATTCAGTTTTAAAATCTTTCGGCCATTCTCAATGACCATTCGAAGGACTGGGTCCACTCTGCCGTGACCCTGCTGTCTGAGAATTCGTCCCGCGAACTCCATCTCCGTCAGCACGTCTGGTAGTGAAATCATCGCGTTGTCCGTGCCCAGGGCGATGGTGATGCCCGCATCGAGCATCCTTGCCAGTGGGGGCTCTCTGCCGAAGAAGAGGTTTGAGCGCGGGCAGACCACCACGGGCACTCCACGATCGGCGCATGCCTCCAGGTCAGAATCCGTGGCCATTGTCATGTGCACAAGGTAGTCCGGCTTGAGGTCCAGTATCAGGTCTATATCCTCGTGTATCCTCTCGCTTGCGTGGAGTGCGAACATCTTTCCGCGATGATGGGTAATATCAGCAACATCCATCAGTTCCGGGTAATCCCAATCGGAGATGCTCGATATGCCCACCCCGTCCACTAACGAGAGGAGGGTATCCATCTCCTCTCGATCGAACCTGAGTTCGGAGGGTCTGCCCATTACCACGGGATGAGCCCCTCCCCATTCGCCCTGGCATAGGAGACGTGACCCGTCTATTCCAGATTCTCTGAAGTCAGCGAAGGCCGAAACGCCTCGCTGGAACATGAGTTCTGACGCCTCGCGAAAGGTATCGCATAGATCCTTCGAGCTCATGGAACGAAGCATTCGGTGCTTGAGTCCATCCGGAGGGGCAACCAGTTCCTCGAGGGACAGTGACAAATCCACCGGAATGCGTAGATCTGCAACGTGGGTATGGGTATTGATGAGCGTTGGAGTCACGATGCCCTTTGCAATGCAGGATGGGGGCTGTCCACGTTCTACCTCGACGATGACGCCGTCTTCGAACCCCACATAACCTTCCACGAATCCTTCAAGTGTGAGGATTGTCCCGGCCACGTATTCCATCGACGGTGGAATTGCAGATATAATATATTTAACCTGATAGGCGTTCGTTCGGAAACGATTATATACGGCCATTTTATTTGGCGGGACAAGGTGTTAACATGGTTGCCAAGATCAACGAAGATGAGTGTGTCGGTTGCGGTGCTTGCGAGGACGCCTGCCCCGTCGGTGCGATCACCGTGGACGATATAGCCGTGGTGGATGCCGATGAGTGCACCGACTGCGCCACCTGTGTCGATGAGTGTCCCAACGACGCCATCGAGGTCGACTGATTATAATCGCCTTCACCAATCTCTGGGTAAAGGATTCGACCTAAACCATTTCCCCTTCGGGACATTTGATTTTTTACCTTTAGCCTATCCAGGTAGGTTTTTCTCTTTCTCGTAATTCTGAGTCATGGATTAAAAAGGGGTTACCCCATCGGCCCATGAATGGACCCAGAGGGGTTTTGGACAGTGATATTGCTGATCTTGGTGGCATTCATTCCCACCATCGTGTTCATGGCTTGGTTTAGAGCGACTGGAAAAAGGACACGGGAACCGTGGTCAGTTGTCATCATGTCCTACCTATTCGGTGCCATCGGTGCGATCATCATTGCCCTTGCTCTGGAGATGGGAGCCATGGCCTTTCTCTCCAGCCCTATCGTACGGGAGTACGACATCTTCGCCTTAGATCCCACCGCCCTCACCTTCATCATGGTTATCGTGGTAGCCCCTATCGTCGAGGAGGCAGCTAAGGCACTAGGAGTTTCCAAGAGTATGACACGAACCCTAGGGACGCCAAGAAGCGGCCTGGTGCTGGGAGCGGCTGCAGGATTGGGGTTTGCTGCCACCGAGAACCTACTGTACGAGGGTGGGGCTCTCATGGAGGGCGGGATGACCGCCTTCATCGCAATTGCGGTGGTCAGGACGTTCTCCTCGGCTCTGATGCACGCTTCGGCGACATCGGTTTCTGGTTATGGAATTGCAAAATCATCCCTAGGTGGAGGTTCATGGCTCCCCTACTATCTGTTGGCTGTGATTATGCACGCCTCGTTCAATCTTTTCGCATCCTTTGGTGAATTGTTCAAGGACACGCTAGGCGAGACAGCGGCGTTGATCGGGCTGATCTTTGCCTTCGTTCTGGTAATAGCATCGGTAACATGGATAAGGAGAAGGATCAGTTCCCTATCCTGATTTTGCCCAGTAGGGATTCTTGATGAACTTGTAGGCCGTGTTGGCAGCGGTAGCGGCCTCTCCACATCCGGTCACGATCTGTTTGTACTTACCGGGATAGGCGACGATGTCACCGCAGGCGAAAACACCTGTTCTGGAAGTGCGCATCTCGGGGTCCACCACAATCTGTGTGCCTTCAAGCTTGACACCCCACTTCTTCAACTCTTCGAGCTCCGGTATGAATCCGATATTGATGACAACCAGATCGACATTGAGGATCAATTCATCATCTTTGTCCGCAACTCTGATGACCACTTCCTCGACCACTTCATTACCCCGTATTTCCTCTATCTGGCCATTCATGATGACCTGAATGCTGGATTTCTCAACCTGCTCCACGATTCCCTCGTCGGCCCGAAACTTCTCCCTCCTGTGGAGGATATATGTATCGGCAACCTGCGAAGCGATCAAGGCTATCTCGAGAGCGCTGTTCCCCCCACCGACGAACAGGACCCTCTTGTCGAGCAAGGTGTCCTTTTCTGGGATCTTATAGGTGACGCCCTTTCCGTAGAATTCATCCTCACCCTTAACGCCCAGTTTCCTTGGCTTGAACGATCCAATACCAGCCGCGATGATCACCGCCTTGCAGGGGTAATCCTTCTTATCGCTTCTCACCAGAAGCTGGCCTTCATTATCGATGATGTCTATTACCTTCTCATCCTCGTGTATCTCACAGCCCATGTGCTGGGCATGCGTGATCATTCTCTCCGCCAGCTTCCTTGCCTGAGTCATTACGAATCCAGGGTAATTGGCAATACCCTTGTCAGGATACAGGCTGGTAAGCTGTCCACCCGCCTCTCCAGCATCTAGTATAAGGGTGGTGAGCTTTCTCGATCTAGAATAGACACCGGCGGTAAGACCGGCGGGTCCCGCACCGATGATGACCAGGTCATGGCTCATTGGTCCATTTTATTCAATTGACTGCCCATAAACCTTGCTGTCCCTGGAAAAGGTTACATATCTACAAACAAATGAAATCGCATGCGAAGGGAGATCGAAGGGGTCCTCATCGAGGTTATCAATGGCGATATAACGCAGCAGGATACGGAGGCCATCGTCAATGCTGCTAACAGTCAGTTGTCGATGACATCGGGAGTGGCCAGGGCCATCAAAAAGAGGGGTGGCGAAGGGATAGAGCAAGAGGCTCTCTCCAAGGCCCCGGTTGTGGTGGGGGACACAGTTGCCACGGGCGCTGGTAAGCTGAAGGCTAGGCTGGTCATTCATGCCGTCATCATGGGAGAAGACCTAAAGACGGACGAATCTAAGGTCTCATCGGCCGTCAGGGGAAGTTTGGTCAGAGCGGATGTGGAGGGGGTGACAAGCATTTCATTTCCAGCTCTTGGGACCGGAGTGGGGGGATTGCCCTTTGAAGTTGCGGCCCGAGCCATGTTGGAGTCAGTAATCGAGTATATACGCGGACCAACGGATCTGACGCTAGTACGATTCGTTCTCTTCGATGAGCGGATCGAGTTGATCTTTAGGAATGCCCTACTTGAGATGGGGGGAGATTATTGAGCTTCCGTTCCTTCATATCCGTCGACATCGAGGCTGGACAATCCTTGCGTGAACTTTGCAAGGAGCTGAAGGATTGCGGAGCGGCGCTTAAGGTCGTCAATCCCGATATAATACACATCACCTTGAAGTTCCTGGGGGATGTGGAGGAATCCGCAGTTGACGATATTTGCGGGGTGATCAAGGAATCGGCAAATGATGTCAGCAGATTTGAGATGAAGCTGCAGGATATTGGCGCCTTTCCAAGTAAGAACAGGATACGAGTTGTTTGGGTGGGCATACCCAATCCGGGACCCCTCAAACTGATTGCCGAAAGGATAGATATGGGTCTATCGCCACTCGGCTTCGAGATGGAGAAGAGGGAATTCAAACCTCATCTAACCGTGGCAAGGGCCAGATCACCAAACGGTATGAATCGGGTCCAGGAGATAATGGAGCGCTGGAAGAACACGGATTTTGGGAACCAGATGGTGGACCGGATCAGGCTCAAGAAGAGCGTGCTCGGACCAAGGGGTCCAACCTACTACACGATCGAGGAGGTAGAGCTCCTCTGATTGATACTCTATCAAGATCCATCGGCCTGTGAATATTAACTGTAAATGTTCTGTTCATAAATGGTTCTGAGCGTCCTCATCTCAGGGATATTATGATGAGGAAAATAAAGGCCATCAAAATGGATAGGAAGGCCGGGATAGAGGGTCTGCCCCTCCAGCTGATGATCATGGTGGTTATCGCCGGTATTGGCACCACGGTGATCCTTGGCTGGATGTCAGGCCTTCAACCTCCTGCCTCCATAGGAAGCGTTCACGCATACCCAGGTGAGGTTATTCTCACAGATGCAGACGGAGATGGGATATTCCAGACAAACGATCTGACCATCCAGGTAACTGTTCTAGATCGGGAAGGCAACGGAATCCAAGGGGCGACAGTCCTACTGGAAGGCGCGGGTGTCTCCTACCTGCTAAGTGATGGCACCGTCCATGGGATGACCGATTCCTCCGGTAAGTTGAGTCTTAGCGGTCTCAAAGCTTCTCTGGCAGGAGGTCCGATGGGGTTCATAACCGTGACAGTCACAAAGAGCGGGTACGGAGCAGAAGATAGGCTGCAGGTGCCAGTGATATGCGAATGATGAAGCGGATGCACGAGGACGGCAGGGCACTTGAAGGCCTCCCCCTCAAGCTAATGATAGTCCTCCTTCTCGTTTCCATTTCCTTTCCCATTTTCATCAATTCCTACCATCAATACACGTGCGTCCTCTCTTCAGAGGTTATAGAACTGGAGATAGAAAGGCTGGAATCAGCAGCCATCTCCGCATTCCTTGGAGGACCGGGTAGCAAGAGGACTGTGGATCTGAATCTCCCTAGGGGCTCCGAAGGGCAGATCATCGCAATCGAAATCGGAGGCAAGTGTGGTACCGCTCAGGCAAGATGCCTGAGATATCATGTCGGAGAGATCAGTGGAACCAAGTTCATCGAAGGCCTTCCCATAGACATCACTTCCTCGAATGGCGATCCGATCCTCGTGAGTTCACCGGGGGCAAAGCTTACTTTTGAGTGTCTTCAGGATGCGACAGGCTCATGGATCGAGGCGCGGGTGTCATCATGATCGAGTTCGTGCTGTCAAAACTGTGGACAGTACTCTTTGGGCTAGCTCTGATCGGCGTTCTGGTTGTCTCGTTCGATTCGATTGATAATGACAATCAGATGAGAGAAATGGAGACGGAGTTGGAGAACATAATGAATGTTCTCGACGGTCTTTCCGATCTACCTCTTGGGT